>Ga0302323_100005035_pt1 | contig 10795 bp, 5 predicted proteins | sample Fen_T0_3_FD_201950 | JGI IMG/M metagenome (GOLD analysis project Ga0302323, IMG submission 201950) | Peat permafrost microbial communities from Stordalen Mire near Abisko, Sweden - Fen_T0_3 | ecosystem: Environmental > Terrestrial > Soil > Wetlands > Permafrost | place: Sweden: Abisko... | reverse complement strand
CTGCTCGCGCAGCGCTGTATAGACACCGTTGTACAGGTCGAAGCTCAGCTGCGCCGCCAGGTTGAACTGCTTGCGCCGCTCGATGTAGGACGCGAAGTCCGTCTCCATCGTGTTGCGGACGGCTTTGCCGATCGTGTCCTTGAAAGTCTTCTTCAGGCCATCGAGTTGCTCGCCGGCGAACTGGTGTTCCATCAGGTCGGCGATCGACGTCTTCGGGTTGATCGTCGGTGCGTGCGACTGCAGCAGCACGATGTTGAGGCTCTCGATCAGCGCCTTGGGATCCTTGCCAGACTTGGCGACGTCTTCGATACCCGAGTAGATCGACTCGATGAACTTGTTGGCCATCGACTCGACCGCGGCACCCACCGAAGATCCGAAGACCATGGCGGTCAGCGGCGTCTTGATGATGTTTCGGCCAGCCCTCTGCACCTTGCCGTCCTTGTCGGCCAGCGTCCCGGTGAAGCCGTAGATGGCCTCCATGACGTGGGCCAGCGGCTGCTTGCTTGCGCTCAGGACGCCCTGCACCGCCTGGGTCATGTGCAGCGCGGTCGTCTCGTACAGGTCGAAATGCCCTGCGGCTTCGCGCCACAAGTTGTACTGGTTGTGCTCGTTACCAACCTCGAAGAAGCCGCCGCGATTGAGGAGCCCGAACAGGTCCTGCACCGACGCGGCCGCGCCCATCAGCAGGTGGCTCAGCATCGGTCCGTTGGTGACCCCGTCGACCTCACCCATCATGTGGGTGATGAACGACGTCTCACCCGCGGCCTTGGCGTTGGCTTCGTGAGCCAGGGCCATCAGCGCGTCGAGCGAGTGCACGTCTTCGCCGCCGGCCTTCACGCCGGCGAGCAGCGTTTCCTGTTCGGCTTGGCTCAGCTCCGAGCCGGCGATGCGCTTCTGCAGCACTGCGACCGCATCCTGGATCGTGGGTCGGGACACCAGCGTGTTGTAGCCGGAAAGGGACTTGTCGTTGGACTGCTTGTCGGTCTTGACGCCAAGGCCTTCGGACACACGCAGACGGAAGTTGTCCATTGCCGCCTGGTCGGCGAAGGCGACCTTCGTCTCCCAGGCCTGGCGGTACAGCATGTGCCGATGCACCTTGCTGGTCTGCGGGTTGATCATGTTGGTGGCGATCCCCACGCGCTGCTGCTTCCACACCGTGTGGTCGAAGTACAGCGGCATGGCCAGCGTGTCGTCTTGCGACACCAAGCCAGTGAAGAACTCCTTGGCCCGCTGGATCTCGCGAGTCAGTGCGTCAGCCTTGGCCATCAGGCCAGGACGGTTGGCTGCATGAACGACATCCGAGCTTGCATCGAGCTCACCGCCTGCGATCTGCAGTGCGATGTCCTCGGACAGGTGGTTGACCAGGTCATACATGTCGCGGCGCACGTAGCTCGCCACCGCGTTCTCGCGCTCGATGATCTCGGCCAGCTTCGACGGCACCGCCTGACTGGTGTTGCGAGTCGTCCTCTGTGTGAACGAGATCGGCTCCTGACTCGGCTCCTTCAAGCCAGCCTCGACAGAGAAGAGCTTGGCCAGCACGTTGCCCGTACCTCGGCTGGCCTGGAAGATCTCGTCTACCTTCGGAGAGGGCTTCCCGTTTTCGCCTTTCGCCTGGCGCAAGAAGTAGTGGTCTGCAGCCTTGTCGGTTGCGTCGCTTCCCGTCAGCGCTGCCATCACCTTTGCCGACACCGTCGTGCGCTCGAGGATGCCCTCGTCCATCAGCATCTTGAAGATGTGGGCACCAAGCGCGCTCTCGAGCTTCGGGCTCAGGTCGCCCGGGGCATTCTTGGCCACCTTCAGACCCAGCGCCTGCATGGCGCGCTGACCCAAGGCGTTGCTCACCACGTTCTGACGCGTGCCGACGTTCAGCAAGACCGCGCGCTCATGGTCCTCGACCGGGTGGTCTTCATCCCGACCCAGGATCAGGTTGATCTCTTCGTCGGTGTTCACCGGCGAGCGGGCCGCGTTCTCCGCGATCCAGCTGAACGCCGCAGCGCTCATCGCGGTCTTGGTGTTTTCGTCGAGATCGAGCTTGCCGTCAGCCTCCTCGGTCATGAGGAACTGCATCATGTCCGTGAACCAGAACTCGCGGTTGCGGCGGGCCAGGTTCTCTTGGAACGCACTCGCCCAGACCGTGGCTCTCTCCTGGAAAACGCGCAGTGCCTGTACCTGCGCTTCGGTATCGGCTTGCACGAACTCCGTGACGCGCCCCCATCCTTGGCTCAGGAAGTCCTTGACGGCCACGAGCGGGCGCAAAGACGCGGAGTCCTCAGCTCCTTGAGATTGAGTGAAGTAGTCTGCGATCAGATTGCGGAGGTTGAATGCAGCCCCCTCGGCAGAGGGCTGAGCCATCGCACTGAGGCGACCAGCCTCCCCGACTTGTTCCGAGGTCTGCTCCGCAGACTCTGGAGAGCTCTGCGATTCAGTGGTCTTATCAATGGTAGAGTTCTTATACTGGTTTTGACCCTCAGTCCGCTCAACTCCACCTGCCACAGCGTCGGGAGACGCCTGAGATTCCACTGAGTCAACTGCAGAAGACTCAGTCGACTGAGTTACGCCGCCAGCCGGTACACCGGGTCGTTCGCCGGGGGAGCCAGGTTCGGAATGGGCTCCAGATCCATCGGTTGACGCCGCATTGCCTCCCACAGCTTGTGCCGACGCGTCAGCAGCGGGTTCGTTTTGGGCTTGATCGTGTGCTTGCGATACGTCCTGGACATAGGCTGCTCCCTTTGGTGCGGTTTGGGTGGTCGGAGTGCTGAAAAACTTGAGCGCGTATGCGGACGTGAGCTCCTTGTGGGCTGCTGTGACCGCACGCGATTCGGTGAGGGTGTTGGCCACCAGGTCACGGCTGTTCATGACCCAGCGACGCTTCACCTGCTGCTGGGGATACGGGCGAGCCATGTCCTCGACGTGGTAGACGCCGTCCTTGGTCTGAACCACGGGCGTCCCTCGGCCCTCTTCCCACGCTGCCTGGAACGCCGTCGCCTTGGCCTGGTGGCCCTGAGCGAACTTTGCGAGCTGAGCCATCTGCTGGTCAGCCAAGGGACGGTTGCCCGTGGCCAGAGCTGCTGTGACGCGATCGCGGTACTGGGAGATACCGGTGTTGCCGTCGCCCCCGGCATAGACCTCATGTCCGACCTTGCCCGTGTCCTTGAGCTCCCCATCGAGCGTGCGCGCTGCGGAGAAGTCCCGCAGGTAGGTCCGCTGCTCGTCGCTCAGGCCGTTCTTCGGGTCCTCGGCGAGAGCCGTGGCAGTACCTGTATCGAGGCGATCCTTGGAGGCCATCGACAGGTTGATGAGCGACGTCGCCGCCTGGCTGCGATGGGCCACAGCTTCGGTGTCTGACTCGTCGACAGGTGCGCTGATCGCCTGCACCGCGGCATTGACGTCCGGCAGCGACCCCGTGTCCTCGTGGAAGCGGGCCATGTTCTCGTGCGCTTCGTCGAGCTGCCTCTGCAGCTTGTCCACACGGCGTTGCGTGGCCTTGCGATCGATCTGGCTTGCACTGGTGAGCACGGTCCGCAGATTGGCCGCGTCATCCATCTTCCCGGCCGCAGTCGCAGCCTCGACGCGATCCTTGAGCTCCTGCAACGCTTCCGGCGTCGATGCGTCCAGATCGGACTTGATATCCGCATGGCGCTGGTGAAGGTCGGCCACGATCTTGTTGGCCTTCTCGAGGTTCGCTTGCTGCGCCTCTTCGGTCGTGTCGGGCAGCTGGCTGTTGCCATGCAGCGCCGCAATCGCATTCGCCGGGGCGTAGGTAGGCCGCTTCGGATCCACCAGGGCCGAGACGTCACCCGATTGGATCGCCGCGTCCTGAGCCTGCGCACGGGTCCGCTGCTCGGCACGATCGGCTACGTGCTCCGGAGTCGACTTCGTGATCTCGCCCACGGAGCGGCCACCACCGGACAAGCCAGCGCCGACCAGACCACCCAGAATCGCGTTCTCGTAGACGTCAGCGGCACTGGCAGGGGTGAGGCTGGCTTGGCCTTCAGCGTAGCCCTGGTAGCCCTCGGTGGCCGTTTCTTCGGCACCGCCGTGCACCGCAGCCTTGGCGACGTTCTTGATGCTCTGCACCAGGCCCGTCTTGGCCCCCTCTTCCACCGCGCGAGCCGCGCCCATGGCGTGCTTGAGCTCGAAGACGTTGCCGGCGTGTTCGGCCAGGGCCAGGCTCGCAGCCCATGCGGCCAGCTTGCTTTGCGTCGCGTCATCGGGTACCGCGCCGTTGTGCTGCTCCGCGTAGTTCTGCAGGCCCTGCTGGTAGTAGTCGGACGCGTAGCCGATGTTGGACATCATCATCGCGCCCTCGCCCACACGACCCGCGGCACCAGCCACCAGTTGGGGCGCGTTCTCGGCCATGTAGCCGGCAGCACCCATCGGGTGATCCACCGCGGCCTTGCCGGCGTTGTAGACCAGCTTGGCCATGCCACCGACCAGATCGGTGGTCCCCGCCGCCTCGTGCTTTTTCCAAAGGGCGTCGAAGCCGTTCTTCGTCTGGTCCCACGGTGCCTGGAAGCCGGCGCGCAACTGATCGGACAAGGCATCCGTGTCGCCGGTGTGCACGTTGTTCGCGGCCTCCCGGAACGAGTCGCGGATGTCCTGTCCACGCTGACGGTATGCAGCCGCCTGCTCAACCGCCTCCAGCGGCGTCTTGAAGCCAGCCGGCGCGCCCTCGGGGCGGTGGTTGATCAGGAACTTGTCGGCGTCCGTGGCAGAGCCCTGGTGGTAGCGACTGACCGCAGCCTTCTGCTCGTCGGTCAAGCCAGCCTGGCTGTAGACGGCCGGGAGGTCACTGGTCAGCAAACCGGTGATGTCGCCGGCCATGTAGGAGGTGCCCGAAAGCAGATGCGCCCCGGCGTTTACCGCCTCGCCTGCGGCCCCATCCGGGTTCAGGCCGAGCTTGCCGACCCAAGAACTCGCATTTGCGACTTGGCGCTGCTTCAGCAAAGAAACTCGGTCATCGAGTTCTTGGTATTTCTGTGCCGACGCCTGCTCGATCTGCTGGAGCTTGTCGATACTTGTGCGCGGATCGCCCAAGGTCGCTGCCTTGGATTGGCGGGCAAAGTAATCGACAGCGTTGAAATCAGGCATCAGAAATCCCAGTAGTTGGTCGGGATTCTAATATGTGAAATGAAACAGAGGCATATTAGCCCCTGAGTATTTAAAAACCAACTCCTTACTTACCCGCCGCAACCTCGGGGAAGATACCTTGTGTGAATTTTCGGCGTTGCATTTTTACTGCCTCCTTGGCTCCAGTGATATTGTCCGGATTGTTCTTCCAGGCATCCCACGCCTTGTCGAATTCAACACCGTTGCCACCCCACCAGCTGTTTTGAGCGCCGGCGACGATCTGACGCAGCTGGGCCGCGTTGGGCAGCACACGCACCCCGTTGACGTCGATGCCATCCGTCGAGAGCTTCTTGAGAATCGTCTCCCGAGCAGCCTCTTCGCGCCACGTACCCGGCTTCGTGACCTTGCCGATCGTGTCCAGCGCCGTGCTGGTCAGGGCATCCTGCGATGCGGGCGTCGCCACCGTGCCGTACTTCATCTGGTTGTCCGCATCGAGCGCCTGATCGGCACGGTTGCGGGTAGCCAGGATGTCCGCATCGTTGCCCACCGGGGCAATGGGTGCGGTATTGAACATGGCTGGCATCTGGGACTGGATGCGGGCGATATCAGTGGCCTTGGCCCCCGAAGCACGGAGCTTTTCGACCGCGACCTTGGCAGCTCGAGTGTCCCCGTACTGCACGTCCTCGAGCGAAGGCAAGCCACCTCGTTTGAGCGATGAGTTGAACTTGTCGTAGGTGTCGCTGTCCAGCCGCGCGATGTCGACCGAGCCATCCAGTCGCCGCGGGATCGGGGTCTTGTTCTTCAGCTGGAAGGCATCAGCAGCCCCAACCAAGCTCCTCTGGCGTTCGCGCTGATCCTGGTAGGAGACGGCAGCGTCCGCGTTGACCAACGCATCCGCAGCACGGCTATCCAGCGCATCCGACTCCGCTCGCTTGGCTGCGGTCACCTGAAGCCCGCCAAGCTCCGCACCCCGCTGTGCGGACTGAAGGGCGAAAGGTGCGAGTTGATCTGCGCGACTCTCTGCGATACGGCTGCGACCGATCTCATGGATCGCAGCCTCCACTCCGGACTTGTCGTACAGGCTCGAGGCTGCGAGATCTGCCATGGCACCGTCCGTGTCACCGCGAAGTGCCCTGTCCTTGATAGCCCCGATGATGGGGGCCTCGGCTCGAGCGCGGAGCTGGTCGTTGAACGTGTTGGCTGCGGACTCGTTGGTCCGCACCGATGCCAGGCGTGCGTCATCCGCACCACGGATCGCTCCCCGCGTCTGCGCCGTCATCCCGGCTTGGAGATCATCCAGCTGCCCGGACGCCTGCAGTGCTGCCAGCTGCTCCGGCGACTTCGCCAACGCCAGGGCATCCAGGTAGTTCTGCTTGACGGTGTCCTGTGCAGTAGCTGCGAGGTTGTCGCTGAACGCCTGGCGCTGCTGGATGACACGGTTGAACTGGTCGAAGGCGTTGTTGACGGACTGACCAGCAAGCGCCAAGGGCTGAGCTGCCGCAGCCAGGTTGGGGCCGTCAACGTTACGCCAGGTGATTGGAGATCCCATGCTTAGGTCGCCGCCTTCACGCTGTTCTGCGCCATGTAGTCGCCGACCGACTGGTAAGCCGTGGGGTTCGACGCCACCCGGGCCGCTTGACGGTCCTGGAGGTCCGCATTCGTGGTCGTGCGCTGAGCCTCGTAGTTCAGCGCGAATTGGTTCTTGCTCGCAGCCAGCGAGTCCTTGGCCACGCCGTACTGCTGCATTCCAAGCCAGGCGTTGAAGAGCCCCGAAGCGGCCCCGAGTCCCAACGAGCCGTAGCCTTGCTGATCCTTATTGCTCAGGAAGTTCCACGACGCGTCGCCAGTAGTTGCGCTGCCCGTCGGATATGCGGTAGCCATGTCGGAGGTATCCGTACCCAGGGTATAACTCGAAGCGGTCGGCACCTTGAAGCCCGCCATCACGTTAGTCGGGTCCGCGACCCAATTTCCATTCGAATCAAAACTCATATCCCATTCCTTCAACAGATGATGTAGCCAATTTCGGCAGGGTTAGTGCGACATCCACGTATGAAGACACCGCGTCGACTCCGATCACCCCGATATTACCGGAGTGGATTGTTCGATTGTAGTAATCCTGGGGGGATTCTCCGAATATCACGAATGGGCTCAGATGAACATCGCCGCCAAGGACGTCTTGGGCTGCTTCGAGTAGTTCACTCGCAGAATCTTCCCAATCTTGAATATCTGAAGCCTCATTCGCCAGATCTGCGGTCATCGACTTGTATTTGGAGCTCACAGCCGAGGTAAGACCCGAGGACATGGCCATCAGTTGACCCGCCCAGGGAGCTCCAGCCACGCCGCCAGCCTGGATCGCGCCGGCCATGCCCGCCACAGCGGCGACGATTGCGACGATGAAGGCAATCTTGACGCCGACGACCCGCACGAACAGCTTCATGGCGAGGTAGACGACCAGGTACTCGAGCAACGTCATGATGACGAGGATCGCGGCCGCGGTATACATGCCTGCAGCGACCAGTGCCCACGCCTGCGCTCCCAGAGTCCCCCACGACCAGATCGTGATGATGATCGCCACGACGATCAGCACGTCCGTGAAGATCTCCGTCTGGTACCACTTCAGGTGCGTGACGACCGCGCTGTTGAAGACGTAGTACAGCGACCTCGCATACAGCGTTTCCCGGACCGGGATCGAGTAGGCCTCGCTGATCGAGCGATCGATCGGGATCATCAGGATGTCGGCATCGCCCTCTCCCGTCGCCTGCTTGAAGTCCCCGAGGATCCAGAACACCGTCTTCAGGTCGTAAACCAAGATCTCGTCGTAGAACCCTGTGCTGACCTGCTGCCGGTAGTAGTGGTGCTTCGAGGGCGTCACGATCGTGGACTCCTCACCGGTGCTGGTGTCGACCACGGTCTGCGAGGTGCTCGACTCTTCGTAGCCGCTGTCGTACGTCCCGATCGAGCCAAGCGAACCCGCCACCCGGCGCTTGTAGATCGCCGAGAAGTCGACCGACAGCTTGAAGCGCTTGTCCTGGATAACCAGGCTTGGCGTCAAGAATTCTCCACCGGCCAACGCAGCCGCGGCGGCTGAGGTGTACCGATGGCCGCTGTACTCGTCGGACAGGTACAGGTTGTCGAAGAACGAGAACAGGTACTGGCGTTCCAACGAGTTCTCCGTGTTGGCCGGCACCATCATCATCAGCATCGCCTGCTCGATCTCGGCGATGTCATCGTTCTCGTCGATCGCCTCAGCAATGTCGTCGTAGGTCAGGTTCAGCTTGGAGCACAGCTTCTTGCCTGCCTTGTAGGAATCGGTGGTCTTGTCCGAGATCTCCGAGACTTTGCCGAAGCGGAAATAGATGAACGGGAAGAAGCTGCCGGCATCCGAGTGCGTCGTTGCATAGACCTTGTCCAGCGTCGGGTACATGCCCGAGCCATCCAGGTACATCCAGTACTTCACCACTCCGCCCACCAGGTAGCGGGCGTGCCAGTAGTTGTCGTTGCTGCTGTACCCGGTGATCGGGATCGTGAAGCTGTCACGCTGCAGGCCAGCGGAGGTCTTCCAGATGGTCTTGACCAGCAGGTGCTCGGTCGTTCCTTCCGTCTCCTTCTGGATCAAGGAGGGCATCAACAGCGCGCGCGTCGCCGTGGTTCCGGTTGTGCGCTCAGGCGTGTAGCCGGCGCGTGCCGCAACGCCCCACTGCTCGAGCGATTCCGCTTCGCTGCTATCTGCCTGGGACGCGGGGACCACCACCACCATGTCGTCGAGGTAGACCGGCGTGCCTTTGGCCGCGGTCAGCACGCCCAGCTCGTTCGTGGCGGGGTCGTAGCCCTGCTCCGACATCAGATGCATCCAGCCGACGTGCAGGTCGTTGGCCACGCCGTAGTGCGCGTAGTCCACCTGCACGTCTACGCCTTCGATGGTGGCGAGTTGAGCCGTCAGCACGTCGATGCCGGTGGCACCGGTGACGAACTGACCAGACGGCAAACCGTAGAGGTAGTAGCCCTGCTTGCAGTAGTCGTACATGTTCTCGGCGCGCACGCCGAGGCTGTTGATCAACTCCTCCTGGATGTAGTCCACAACGCTGGCGTCTGGATCCGTGTCCGAGGCAAGGATCGACTTCAGGATGCCGGTTTGCACCGCATTCGGAAGGTAGTCATCGGAGATGGCGCGACTGACCGACGTACCTACGGTTGTTCTCTTCTTCCCCACGGCCTACCCTTTGGCATCGACACGAAAAAAGGGGAGCCAAGGCTCCCCAAAAGTGCAGTAGCTGTCCAGACTACGCACCCACACCAGCCAGTAGTTTGGTGATCGCTCGACCCACCGTGGCGTCATTGAGCAGGTTGGTGGTGTCCGCCACCGTGGCTTCGTCGGTGGTGCGTCGCACGCTCCATGTGTCGGCCATCAGCTTCGCGGCCTTCTGTTCAGCGTCGCGGGTGAAGCCGTTCGTCTGAGCCAGGTAGAGCGCCTTCTGGCGACCGATCACGCTGTCGTCGTCTACGCCCAGCGCGGTGACCTGAGCCCGCTCCGTGGCCACCTTCTGAGCCAACAGCGCGAGCTCCTCATTGGTCTTGAGCGCCTGGGCCTGGGTAAGGTCGAATTCGGCCTTCAGCTTGCACTCCTGAGCCACCAGCACCAGGCCTTCGGTGACGGCGTTCAGGGTCTGCTGGTTGGTCAGCTCGATCTGCTTTTCGATCAGCTGCGCCTCGAGGTCGTTCTTGCGCTTTTGCAGCAGGAACGCCAGGCCAGTCTGCATGGCCAGGTCGAGGGAGCCGAGATACACCGTGGAGTACTCCGGCCCCTTGATGCGGCCCTTGGTGAACTCGCCGTCCAGGTGCGTCTTGACAGCCTGCATCAGGACATCGAAGACACCCGTGCCGGTCAGCGAGGCCGCGGTGAGTTCCGAGATTACGAGGTCACTCATGGTCGATCAGCGCCCTTCAGTCGATCGACTTGGCCATGGCCTGGCGCTGGGCCAGCTCATGCAGTTCTCCCGGGGTCAGCGCGTCGAGGACTTCGATGGCGAATTCCTTGATCAGCTTTCCCTGACGCACGCCGACGCCGTTCTTGGACCTCACGGTCGTGAAGACCTGGCACTGACGGTCCCTGAGAACCTCCAGCATGATGTTCGGGATGTGCCAGCCCTCGTCGGCATTGAACGGGATGAACTTCTTGAAGGTGCCCACGACGGCGTTGCCCACCGTGATGATCTCGCCAGGCCATTCCTTCTTGGCCGGGTTCATGCACGTCAGGCGGATTCGAACCAGCTTGCCGGCCTCGTTCTTCAGGCGCTTGCGTCGTTGGCCTTCGGTCTCGGCCGCCGCTCGTGCGACGGGAGCAGTCGCAGCTTCGGCGGGCTCGTCCGAGAGTGTCTCCGCGAGCTTGGCGCGGAGCTTTTCCAGGCCAATCGACGGGTGATAGGAGATGCCCAGCCGATCGGCACGGGCCTTCAGCGTGGTGAGTTCGTCTTGGATCAGGTCGGTGTCTTCGGACATGGTGGTGTTCCTTGGAATTCTGTGAAATCGGGGAGGAGTCCATGCCCCTCCCCTTTCCTACCCCGGCTTTACAGGCGGGCGACGGTCTTGATCACCGCCAGGCGTTCCGAGCGCAGGGCCATGAAGCCGTAGAACCACTTGATCGACATGAAGCCGGTCTCGCCGTACGGGTCGTTGCGGTCGGCGGTGTCGTCGCCCGGGGCCTTGTGGGTGATCTTGAACTTCACGG
>Ga0302323_100005034_pt1 | contig 10795 bp, 9 predicted proteins | sample Fen_T0_3_FD_201950 | JGI IMG/M metagenome (GOLD analysis project Ga0302323, IMG submission 201950) | Peat permafrost microbial communities from Stordalen Mire near Abisko, Sweden - Fen_T0_3 | ecosystem: Environmental > Terrestrial > Soil > Wetlands > Permafrost | place: Sweden: Abisko... | reverse complement strand
GCTCGGGCGCGGGTCGGTGAGCATCAACACCGGAGGCGAGAAGGTCTATCCCGACGAGGTCGAGGCTGTCATCAAGGCGCACCCCAAGGTCTACGACGTGCTGGTGATCGGGGTCGACGACGAGCGGTGGGGCCAGCGCGTGGCCGCCGTGGTGCAGACGGTGCCGGGCGAGCGCGTCAGCCTCGACGAGCTCATCCCGTTCTGCCGAGAGGACCTGGCCGGCTACAAGGTGCCTCGCACCCTCGTGCTGGTCGATCAGATCGAGCGCTCCCCGGCAGGCAAGGCCGACTACCGCTGGGCCAAGCGCATGGCCGACTCGGTCTGACCTGTTCGAGCGGTCGGTCAGGGACGCAGGAGCGCGGCGAGGGCAGGGTTGTCGGCGTCAGCGGCCAGGTCGGCCGCGTTCTGGCCGGCATCGGTGGTGATGGTGACGTCGGCGCCATGCGCCAGCAGCAGGTCGACCAGCGCGGTTTTGCCGCTGCGGGCGGCCTCGTGCAACGGGGTGAACCCGCCGGACTGGGTGGCGTCGACCGGTGCGCCGGCGTCGAGCAGCAGCCGGGCGATCTCGACGTTGCCCGAGGCGGCGGCGCTGTGCAGCGGTTGGACAGTCATGCCGCCCGACGCCACCGCGGCCGGGTCGGCCCCGACGGAGAGCAGGATGGCGGCGCACTCGGCGGTGCCGAGGAACGCGGCGAGGTGCAGTGGCGTGAACCCGTCGCTCGATCGGGCTGACGCCAGCGATCGGTCGTGGCGCACCAACTTGTCCAGCCGGTCGGCCCGACCGACCGCGGCGGCATCGAAGACGTCGAGCGGTGGGTCGTGGGCCAGGATCACCTCGGCCAGGTCGCGTCGTCCGTGGTAGAGCGCCCAGCGCACCAGCGACACCCCGTCGGCGTTGGCGTCACCGGCCAGCGACGGATCCTTGTCGAGCGCGGCGCGCAGCGCATCGGCGTCGCCTTCGGTCACGGTCCGGAACGGGTTCATGGCTCCGAGTGTCGCGCCGTGTCGGTCGATCCGGCCGTCGCCGGGAGCTCAAGCGGTGTCGCTGGTCCAGACCTGGGTCGTGACCGCCCGGGCCCTTCCCACCTGCCTGGCGTACTCCCAGATCGTGTACTGCTGGCTGGGAGTCATGAGGTCGGGGAGCGCGGCTTCAGCTGCTGCGAGGGTGAGGAAGTTGCCGGCCCGCTCGCTGGTGTCCCAGTTGGTGATGCTGTAGGTGGTGATCATGCGCCTATCTGCTTCGGACAGCCTCCGCGAGGGTTCGCGGTTGTGCTTTGGATCGGCCGTCCAGCGGTCACGGTTCATGGGTCGTTCGGACCTGCGTGCTGCGGAGACGGATCGCGTCACCGCCCGGCCGTTCGGACGATCGGTTCGAGGAGGACTGCTCAGGACCCTCGGGTGAACGTCCGGGCTCAGGTCAGCGCGGACAGCCCGATGTCTTGGCGATACTCTGCATCCCGGGCCAGCCGATCATGCTCACCGCCTCGTATGCCCGAGCCCTGGCCTGGTTCACGTCAGCGCCGAGACCGGTGACGTTCAACACGCGGCCGCCAGCCGTCGTTGGACCGGGACCAACGCCGGCGGAGAAGATCTCGACATCGGCGAGTGCGCGTGCCGCGGACACGCCTTCGATTTCGTACGGGTCTGACTCGAACAACGGGAGAAGCACCTGCGCTTCGGGATCACCCCAGCGGGCGTTCCACTCGACAACCCGCGGGCCGTCGGCAGTGAGCATGATCGGACCCCCGTACAACACGCCGCGGTAGTCGATCCCGCGTGCGCGGAGTGCGGCCAGGGTCGGTTGGACACAGCGGTCGAACGCGTCCTGAATCGTCTCCTGGCTCAGGCGCGGAACGGGCGACACCGCCCCCATGCCACCGGTGTTGGGGCCGGTGTCGCCGTTGAAGATCCGCTTGTGATCCATGGCTGGCGGAAGCAGCACGGCCTGGTTGCCGTCGCACACAGCCAGCAGCGAGAACTCGACAACCTCGAGCCTCTCCTCGATCACCACGGCGCCGTGATCGAGCTTGGCACGAGCGTCACCGATGGCCTCGTCGATGTCGTCGGTGACGAGCACCCCCTTGCCGAGGGCCAGATAGTCGGTCTTGACCACGTAGCCACCAGGCAGGGTGCGCAGGAACGCTTCCGCCTTCTCGATGCTCGTACACGTCGCGTGTCGCGCGGTCGGGATGCCTCCCGCGACGAGCAGCTCCTTCATCCACTGCTTCGAGCCTTCGAGCTGACCCCCATCAGCGTTCGGACCGAAGACCAGGTGTCCTCGTCGCCGAAGTCGGTCACCCTGCCCCGAACACACGACCTCGTCGCTGCCCAGGACGTAGTCAGCCACGAAGTATGCGCGTGAATCGACCGTCTGGGTTCGCTCACGCGCGTATTTCGGGATCACCGCCAGTGGTGAACGAGAAGATCAGGACAAACGGGCGCTGGGGGTGAACGTGACCGGCATGTGCTTGATGCCGCCGATGAAGTTCGAGCGCAGGTACTCGGTCTCGCCGGCCGAGGTCATGTCCGGCACACGGCGCAGGATCTCGTTGAAGATGAGGTTGAGCTCCATGCGGGCCAGGTTGGCGCCGAGGCAGAAGTGGGCGCCGCCACCGCCGAACGCGATGTGGTCGTTGGGCGTCCGCTCGATGTCGAATCGGAAGGGATCCTCGAACACCGTCTCGTCACGGTTGGCCGAGATGTGCCAGATGACGACCTTGTCGCCCTTCTTGATCTGCTTGCCGCCGAGCTCGTAGTCCTCCATCGCCGTTCGGCGGAAGTGCAGCACCGGCGTGGCCCAGCGCAGGATCTCCTCGATGGCGCTGGGCAGCAGCTCGGGGTTGGCCTTGAGCTTGTCGAACTGGTCGGGGTTGTCGAGAAGCGCCCGCATGCCGTGGGAGGTGGCGTTGCGGGTGGTCTCGTTGCCGGCGACCGCGAGCAGCATGAAGAACATGTCGAACTCGGTCTCGGTGAGCTCGTCACCATCGATCTCGGCACCGAGCAGCTTCGAGAGGATGTCGTCGGTGAGCTGCTGGCGCTTCTCGGCGGCCAGGCTGTTGGCGTACATGTACAGCTCGGCCGCGGCTGCTCCGGACGACTCTCGATCGCCCTCGAACTCGGGGTCGTCGATGCCGATCATCCGGTTCGACCACTCGAACAGCTTGTGGCGATCCTCGGCGGGGACGCCCATCAGCTCGGCGATGGCCTGCAGCGGCAGCTCGGCGGAGATGTCGATCACGAAGTCGCACTGGCCGGCCTCGACCACGTTGTCGAGGATCAGCTGAGCCTTGCTGCGCAGGCCGGTCTCGAGCAGGCCGATCATCCTGGGGGTGAACCCCTTGTTGACCAGGCGGCGGTACCGCGTGTGCCGCGGCGGGTCCATGTAGAGCATCATCTCGCGCACCATGACACCCTCTTCGCCGAGGTCCTGGATGCTGATGCCCTGTTCGGCCGAGGAGAACCGCTGCGGCTCGCGGTTGACCTCGATGAGGTCGGCGTGGCGGGTGATGCTCCAGAAGCCCGATCCGCCCGGCTCCTCGCTCCAGTGCACCGGGTCCTCGGCCCGCAGCAGGCGGAACATCTCGTGGTGCTGGCCGGTGCGGAAGACATCCGGGTCCAGCAGGTCGACGTCGCTCAACTGCACGGTGGGATCCCCTTGTTCTACAACTCGACTGCTGGTGGACTGCTGGTGGGCTACCGGGTGGAGGTTCGCCCCTAGCCATCGGCGAATCCGGCGCAAAACTAGAACAGATTCTCTTTTCGTGAAAGAGCGCTAGGGTCCCCGTCGATGGGGGGACCATTGCACGGGGTGCGCGTCGTCGAGCTGGCCGGACTGGGTCCGGCGCCGTTCGGAGCCATGGTGCTCGCCGACCTCGGAGCCGACGTGATCACCGTCGACCGCACGTCGATCGTCTACGGGGCCGAGCTGTCGACGGCCGCCGGCAACGTCTACTTCCGTGGCCGCCGCTCGGTCGGCATCGACCTCAAGTCGCCCGAAGGGGTCGAGGTCGTGCGCCGACTGGCCGATCAGGCCGACGTGTTCATCGAGGGCTTCCGCCCCGGCGTGGCCGAGCGCCTGGGTGTGGGGCCCACCGAGCTGCGGGGCCGCAACCCCCGGCTCGTCTACGCGCGCATGACCGGTTGGGGCCAGGACGGGCCGATGGCGAGCAAGGCCGGCCACGACATCAACTACGTGGCCCTGGCCGGGCCGCTGGCGCACATCGGGCGGGCCGGCCAGCCGCCGACTGTGCCCCTGAACCTCATCGGCGACTTCGGTGGCGGCGGTCTGCTGCTGGCGATGGGCGTCTGCGCCGCCCTCGTCGAACGGGCGACCTCGGGCGAGGGTCAGGTCATCGATGCCGCCATGGTCGACGGGGCCGCGCTCCTGTCGGCGGCCATGGCCCCGGCCTATGCCATGGGCGCGTTCTCCGAGGAGCGGGGCACGAACCTGCTCGACTCCGGGGCACCGTTCTACGACTGCTACGAGACGTCGGACGGCGAGTGGCTGTCGGTGGGAGCGCTCGAGCCGGCGTTCTACGCCGACCTGCTCACCGGCCTCGGGCTGGACGACGGCTCGGCCTGGCCAGAGGGCGCGTTGCCCGACCGGGAGGACCAGGCGTCCTGGCCGGCGCTGCGAGCCCGCTTCACCGAGGTGATCGCGGCGAGGACCCTCGACGGGTGGCTCGACACGTTCGCCGGGCTCGATGCGTGCGTCGCCCCCGTGCTGCCGTTCTCCGCCGTCGCCTCGGACCCGCACCTCGCGGCGCGCGGCACCTGGCTCGATGTCGACGGCGTGGTGCAACCGGCGCCGGCCCCGCGCTTCGACCGCACCCCGGCCGCGCTCGACCGGCCCCCGGCCCCCGGTGGCCACCACACCGACGAGGTGCTCACCGAGTTCGGCTTCTCCGCCGAGGAGATCGCCACTCTCCGAACCTCGACGGCGATCGCCTGACCGATCCCTCCATGCCTGACCGACCCGATGATGCCTGAGCCAGAGACGAGAAGGATTCATCCATGAGCACGCAACGCACTGCCGTCATCACCGGATCGGCCTCGGGCATCGGTGCCGCGATCCGGTCTCGGCTCGAGTCCGACGGCATGCGGGTCATCGGCATCGACCTGAAGGGCCAGGAGATCGATGCTGACCTGTCCACCGCCGAGGGTCGGGCCGGGGCCTGCGCCGAGGCCCTCGCCCTCTCGGACGGGCGGATCGACGCGCTCGTGCCCGGTGCCGGCCTCGGACCGCAGATCGTCGATCGGGCGCTCATCGTGTCGGTCAACTACTTCGGGGCCATCGAGGTGCTGGACGGATTGCTGCCCGCGCTCCAGGCGGGGGAGGCTCCGGCAGCCGTGCTGATCTGCTCGAACTCCATCTCGATGACCCCGATGCCCGACCCGACCCTGGTGGATCTGATGGTCGGCGGCGACGAGCCGGGGGCCCGGGCGGCCAGCGTCGACATGGACGGCCCGACCGTCTACGCCATGACCAAGCTGGCCCTCGGCCGGGCGGCTCGTCAGCGGGTCCAGGCGTGGGGCGAGGCCGGCGTGCGGCTGAACCTCATCGCCCCAGGCCCGGTCGCGACCCCGCTGCTGCAGGGAACGAAGGACGACCCCGAGCTCGGCCAGTACGTCCACCTCCTCCCGATCCCACTGGGCCGGGAGGGTGAGGCGAGCGAGATCGCCGGCCCCGTCGCCTTCCTGCTCGGGCCCGACGCGTCCAACGTGCACGGCGCCGTGCTGTTCGCCGATGGCGGCAGCGACGCCCTCTTCCGTCCCGACCACGTCTGATCGACCACGAACCGGAGCCTCCGATGACCGACGCAGCTGCCGAAGAACCTCACCTGTTGTTCGAGCGGGAGGGCCACGTCGCCGTCGTCACGCTCAACCGTCCGGCCAGGAAGAACGCGCTGAGCTCGGAGATGCTCGTTCGGATGTACGACGCCTGGCTCGAGATCGATCAGAACCCTGACATCCGGGTGGCGATCGTCACCGGCGCCGGGGGCAACTTCTGCTCGGGTGCCGACCTGAAGGCGATGGCCGCCGGGCACCCCGATGACGAGTACAGCAAGCGGTTCGCGGAGGACGACGACCTGCACTGGAAGGCCCTGCTGCGCCATTTCATCCCGGGCAAGCCGATCATCGCCGCGGTCGAGGGCTATGCCGTCGCCGGTGGGACCGAGATCCTGCAGGCCATGGACATCCGGGTGGCCGGCCGGTCGGTGACCTTCGGCGTGGCCGAGGTGCGCCGGGGCCTGTTCCCGCTCGGCGGGTCGACCGTGCGCCTGTCCCGTCAGATCCCCTACACGATCGCTGCCGAGCTCCTGCTCACCGGGCGGATGGTGCCGGCCGAGGAGGCATTGTCGGTCGGGCTGATCGGCCACGTCGTGCCCGACGGCCAGGCGGTCGACAAGGCTCTGGAGATCGCCGCGGACATCGCCGGCAACGGTCCGCTCGCGGTGCAGGCGGTGCTGAAGTCGCTGCGGGCGACCCGGGAGCTGCCCGAGAAGGAGGGCCTGGCGCTCGAGTTGGAGTACGGCTGGCCGGTGTTCGCCAGCAACGACGCCAAGGAAGGCCCCACCGCCTTCGCCGAGAAGCGGGCCCCGAACTTCACCGGCACCTGACTCCCGGGTCCGAACGCAGCAGGCGCGACCGTGCGGTCGGTCGACACTAGGGTTTGACCCAACGCCGGAAGCGGCTCGCGACACGCGCACAGGGGCAGATCGGGCATGGACTTCTCCAGGAACCAGAAGGCGTTCTTCAGTGCGTGGGTCATCGTGCTGGTGGCGCTCGGCGGATTCGCGTTCGGCAAGTTCCCGGCCGCTGGTGCGCTGGTCGTGGTCATCCTGGGGGCGGTGGCATGGGTCGGTGTGCTGCGCCTCACCCACCCGAAGCTGCAGCACCTGCCGATCGTCGAGCGCTTCAGCGTGGGCGAGGAGCCGGGTGGGGCACCGCCAGCTCCGGCCGGTCCCTCCATGCGCACCGGTGCACGGCCCGCGTCGCCGGGTGATCGGCCCGTCGAGCCGCCGGACCAGCTCTCGGAGCTGTCCGTCGTCATCCCGGTCGATGCCGAGGAACAGGCCCGTCTGGCCGCCGAGCGCAAGGCCCGCGACGAGGAGCGGACGGCCGAGCGGGAGCGGGCCAAGCGGGAACGTGACGAGGCCAAGACGGCCGAGAAGGAACGCAAGCGGCTCCTCCGTGAGCAGGCCGCCGAGGCCAAGCGGGCCGAGGACGAGGCTCGCCGGGCGAGCGAGGAGGCCGACGCCGACCGGGCCGCGGCCGAGCAGGCCGAGGCGGAGCGCATCGAGGCCGAGCGCCACGCCGCCGAGCAGGCCGAACACGAGCGGGCCGAGGCCGAGCAGCGCCAGCTCGACGAGGCCAAGGCCCGGCGGGAGGAGCTCGAGCGACAGGAGCTGCTGGCCGAGCAGAAGCGCCTCGCCGAGCTGGTCGAGGCCGAGGGGGCCGAGCGGACCCGGCTCGAGGCCGAGGCGCTGGCCCGACGGGAGGCCGACGAGGCCGCCATGCGCGAGCTCGAGGAGCAGGCCGCTCGCGACGCCGCCGAGCTCGCGGCCCGCGAGGCGGAGCTGCTCGCTGCCCGTGAGGCCGAGGCCGCCGAGCAGGCCGCCCGTGACGCCGCGGCCGCGCTCGAGGCGACCCGGCAGGCCGAGGCCGAGCAGCTGGCCGCCCGTGAGGCGGCCGATCTCGCCGCCCGCGAGGCGGAGGCCGAGCTGGCGGCTCGGCAGGCCGAGTCCGCCGCGGCCGCAGCCGAAGCCGAGCGCGCCGCTCGCGAGGCCGAGGAGCGCGCCGCCCGTGACGCAGAGGAGGCGGCCCGGCGGCAGGTCGAGGAATCCGCTCGGCGCGAGGCCGCCGAGCTGGCCGCGCTCGAAGCCGAGGCGCAGGCCGAGGCCCGTCGTCAGCAGGCCGCCCGTGACGAGCGCGACCGCGAGCAGCAGGTCCTCGCCCTCCAGGCGAGCGAACAGGCCACGATCGACGAGGCCGCGGTGCAGAGCGACGACGACATCCTCGCCGCCAGCAACGTCGCGGCCCTCGACGGGGCCGAATCGACGCCCGACGAGGAGTCCCGCCAGAAGCGGGCCCTGCTCGACAAGGTGCGTCTCCGCCTCAGCGACTACGAGTAGCAACCGCTGTTCTTGACCCACTCCACCACCGATTCGGTGGACAAGTCGGACAAGAACGGATCAGCTCACGACGGGGAGCTCTCGTCGGCGGCGAGTTCGAGCGCCCACGGGTAGTCGGGCTTGCCGCTCGGCGAACGGCGGACCTGGTCGACCTCCTGGATCGACCGGGGGACCTTGTAGCCCGCGAGGTGCTGGCGGGCGTGCACGCCGAGGGCCTCGGTGTCGAGGGCGTGGCCCTCGCGCAGCTCGACGAGCGCGCTGACCCGCTGGCCCCACCGTTCGTCGGGGGCGCCGACGACGATGGCGTCGAAGACGTCCGGGTGCGACTTCAGCACCGATTCGACCTCTTCGGGGTAGACCTTCTCGCCGCCGGTGTTGATGCACACCGAGCCGCGCCCCAGCAGGGTGATGCGGCCGTCCTCTTCGACGGTCGCGAAGTCACCGGGTATGGAGTAACGGCGACCGTCGGCCGCGACCAGGAACGTCTTGGCCGTCTTCTCCTCGTCCTTGTAGTAGCCGAGGGCGATGTTGCCGCCGCGGGCGACCCGCCCGGTGATGCCCGATCCCGCCTCGACGATGTTCAGGTCGTCATCGAGCACCACGGTGTCGACCCCTCGTGACACCGTCGGCCCGCCGCCCTTGTTGGCCGTGTCGTCCTTGGCCACGGTGCGGATGCCGGTGAAGCCGCTCTCGGTGGCACCGATCGAGTCGGTGAGTATGAGGTTGGGGAAGCGCTCGAGGAAGCGGTCCTTGACCACGGGGGAGAAGACCGCGGCGCTGGAGCTCAGGCTGAACCAGCTGGAGAGGTCGGGCACCTCGCCGGCGGCCTCCATGTCCTCGAGGGCCTCGATCAGCGGTCGGCCCATGGCGTCGCCGACGATGAGGATCGAGTTGATGTGGTGCCGCTCGACCAGTCGCCAGACCTCGGCGGCGTCGAACTTCTCGATGAGCACGTTGATGTTGCCCTGGAAGAGCTGCATGAGGCTGCTCGAGAACGCGGCGCCGTGCATGAGCGGCGGGGTGTTGAGGAAGATGAGCTGGCCCTCGGCCACCGCGGCCCGCTCGGCGTGGAAGTACTCCGACGGCACCTTCTCGTGGGTGAAGAAGTCGGTGCCGCCCATGAGGGCGTGGAAGATGTCCTCGGAGCGCCACATCACGCCCTTGGGCATGCCGGTGGTGCCGCCCGTGTAGATGATCACCACGTCGTCGGCCGAGCGGGGACCGAAGTCGCGCTCGGGCGATGCGGCGGCCAGGGCGTCGGGATAGGCGACGGCGTCGAGGCCCTCCTGGGAGGCGCCGGAGCCATCGGGGATCATCACGAGCGTGCGTAGGCCCGGCACCTCGTCGATCACCGCGGCGACCCGAGGGCCGAACTCCTCCCGATAGACGAGACCCACCAGGTCGGCGTTGTCGAAGAGGTAGCTGAGCTCGTTCTCGACGTAGCGGTAGTTGATGTTGATGGGGACGGCCCGGATCTTGAAGATCGCGATCAGCGCCTCCATCCACTCGACGCTGTTGGCCGCGTAGATGCCGACGTGCTGGCCCGCTTCGACCCCCGAGGAGGCGAGGTGGTGGGCGAGGCGGTTCGCCCGCTCGTCGAGCTCGCCGTAGCTGCGGATGTCGTCTCCGCAGATCAGTGCGGTCTTGTCGGGGATGACGTCGACGGTGTGCTCGAAGAGATCGGCGAGGTTGTAGGCCATGGCGCCAAGTAGAACACGTTGCAGACATGTCCTCAACTGACCTCTGACGGAGCGTCAGATTCGAGGTGCCAGCAGGGATCAGGTGAGCGAGATCAGGTGAGGGCGACCAGCTCGGCGAACGCGGGCTCGACGTCATCGGCCAGGTCCCAGAGATCGGGCACGAGGTTCGGCGAGGCGATGAAGCCGATGTCGACCGAGTCGACGTAGCTGAGCACGGTGATGTTCAGCCCAGCACCCTCGAGCACGGGTCCCATGGGGTAGGCCTGCTCGAGCCGCGCCCCGCCGAGGTACACCGGGAAACCCGGACCGGCCAGGTTGGAGACGACCACGTTGTGCACCGCGGGCAGGCGATCGCCGAGGCGGAACCGGCTGATGAGGTCGGTGACGAACGAGAGCCCCCGCGGATCGGCGAGCTCGGCCCAGTCGCCGAGCAGGGAGGGTCCCAGCTCGCGCTGGTCGGTCTTGGCCGCGGTTGCGGCCGCGCCGGTGACCCGGAGGCACTCGACCGGGTCGGCGATCTCGGTGGGCAGGCGGGTGAACATGACCGACACGCGGTTGCCGAACTCGCCGCCCTGCTCCTCGGTGCGCACCGACACGGGGCACGACGCCAGCAGCGAGGTGTCCGGGAGCGCGTCGTGGCGCAGCAGGTAGCGGCGCAGCGTGCGGGCGCAGAGGGCCAGCACCACGTCGTTCACGGTGCCGCCGAACGTGTCCTTGACCGCCTTGAGGTCGGCCAGCGGCACGCGTGCGAAGGCGAGCTCGCGCTGGGGGAGGATCGCTCCGTTGAACGGCGTCGTCGGCGCGGTGAGCGGCGTGCCGCCCTGCGGGCCGTCGTGTTCGGACCGTCGGCGGGCGATGCCGCTGACGGCACCGCTCGTGCGGCGGATCAGCTGGCCGATGCCGGCCGTCTGGCGGAGGCGCTCGCCGGCCGACGCGGCGAACAGCTCGAGGTCGGAGGGC
>Ga0302323_100005033_pt1 | contig 10795 bp, 8 predicted proteins | sample Fen_T0_3_FD_201950 | JGI IMG/M metagenome (GOLD analysis project Ga0302323, IMG submission 201950) | Peat permafrost microbial communities from Stordalen Mire near Abisko, Sweden - Fen_T0_3 | ecosystem: Environmental > Terrestrial > Soil > Wetlands > Permafrost | place: Sweden: Abisko... | reverse complement strand
GAGGTGCTGCCCCGGCTGGAACGGGTCCAGGGCGCCGGGGCCACGCGGCTGCGCGAGGACGCCGACGACTCCGCCGCGAGCACCGCCGCGGTCCTGGCCGGAGGTGCCGTCGCCGTCGTCCTGCTGATCGGCGGCCAGATCTGGCTGGCCCGCCGGACCAGGCGGCTCGTGAACGCCGGCCTGGCGACGGGCCTCGTGCTCGTCGCGGCCCTGACGGTGGCCGCCGTCGCGGTCACCCGCAGCAGCGACCGGCAGGCGCAGGAGGTGCGGGCGGGGTCCTTCCTGCTCGCGCAGCATCTGGCCGACGCCCGGATCGCCGCGTTCGACGCCCGTGCGGTGGAGTCCCTCGGCGTGGTCCAGGGCGACGTCCCGGGCGCCGAGGCGACCTGGCTCGACGCCGTGACCCGGGCGCGGGCCGCCCTGGACCGTGCCACCGCCACCGGCACGCCGGGGGTGGCCGACGAGATCGACGTGGTGCGGCGCTACCTGGGCACCTACGTCGACGTCCACGGCCGCCTGCTGGAGGCGGCCCGGTCGGGCGACCGCGGCGAGGCGCGGCGGATCGCCGTCAGCCCCACCGTCGAGGGCGCGCCCGGCTCGTTCGAGGACGTCGACACCTTCAGCGCCGCCCTGCTCGCGCGGCAGGCGCAGCTCGCCGACGACGGCTGGGACCGCGCGCACGAGTGGCTCGTGCCGGTGGCCTGGGCCTGCCTGCTGGCCGGCTGCGGGGCCGCCGCGCTCGCCGCCGGTGGGATGGCTCCCCGGCTGCGCGAGTACCTCTGACGTCTCGAGGAACTCCCCGACCAGCCGCTGACCTGCACTGACGCCCTTGGGTTACACGCCGGAGGACGCCGGACGACGGGGAGCCGACGACTGCCTCCGGGCTCTCCCCGTGAGGTTCGCGGCTACCTAGGGTCGCCGGTATGGACCACCAGCCAGCGGGCCGCACCGTCCGCCTGTCCCGGCCGAGCCGGCGCGACGTCCGCCGTGCGCTGGTGCTCGCCCTGCCGCTGGCCCTGGGCGGAAGCTTCGGCCCCGCCTTCGCGGCGCTGCCGACCGCGTGGCAGGGATCGGTCGAGGGCACCGCGGGCGACCAGGCGTGGCTGGACTCGCTGACCGGCCCGGTCCCCACGACTCCGGGCGCGCAGCCCGGCGTGGCCCCGGAGCCCGGCACGGCCGTCGTCCCGCTGAACGGCGACCCGCAGCAGCTGGCCCTGACCACGCCGTCGGCCGGCACGATCCCGCCTCCCCCGCCCCACGCCCCGCCGCCGGTGGGGGACACCGGGACGACCGGGCAGCTGGCGTCGTCGGGGATCCCGCTGCGGGTCCTGCAGGCCTACCTGGCCGCGGCCGCCACCACCGGTCGCACGACGCCGGGCTGCCACCTCACCTGGTCGCTGCTCGCAGGGATCGGACGGATCGAGACCAACCACGGACGTTACGGGGGCGCCGGAATCACCGCCGGCGGCCTGGTCACGCCGCCCATCTTCGGTCCCCGGCTCGACGGTTCCGGTGGCATGCCCAGCGTGCGCGACACCGACGGCGGCCGCCTGGACGGCCTGGCGACCAGCGACCGGGCGGTGGGCCCGATGCAGTTCCTCCCGAGCACCTGGACGAGCGTGGCCACCGACGCGGACGGCGACGGCGTGGTCGACCCGCAGGACGTGGACGACGCGGCCCTGGCCGCCGCCCGCTACCTGTGCCTGGGCGGCACCGACCTGGCCACCCCCACCGGCCGCTGGGAGGCCGTGTACCGCTACAACCGCAGCGGCTCCTACGTCTCCCTCGTGCTGGCGATGGCGGACAGCTACGCGACCGGCATCGCCGCGCCCGTCCAGCCGGCACCCAGCGGGGTCCGGACGCCGGTCGCCGCCGCGAGCACGCCCACAGCGACCCCGCCGGGCCTGACCTCGACGACGACCGAACTGCCCACAGCGGCTACCCCCTCGACGTCGGTGACGACGACCCAGGTAGGGACGACCCAGGTAGGGACGACCCAGGTGGTGACGACGCAGGTGGTGACGACCCTGACGGACGTCGGGACGTCCACGCAGCCGACGACGACAGTGATCGTCACCGTGCCGGCCACCACGACCATGGTGACGAGCAGCGCGGGCACGACGACCACCGACACCCTGGGCGGCACCACCGCGTCCACGACCGTCTCCCCCGCGACGACCACTCCCCCCGGGACGACGACGGTCACCCCCCCGGTGACGACGACGCCGGCCGCGGAGACCACTCCCCCCGCGACGACCGTGGTCACGACGACGACCACTCCCCCCACGGCGAGCGGGGTGACGACGACGGCCCCGGTGACGACGACCCCCCCGGTCACGACGGCGGCCCCGGTCACGACGACCCTCGACGCGACGACCCCGGTCACCAGCGCCCCGGTCCCGACCACCGCAGCCACTGCAGCCACCGCAGCCACCGCAGCCACCACCGTCGAGAGCGCGGCCGCCGCCCCGGTCACGCCGTCGCCGTCCTGACACCGTCCCGCGGAGGACCCTGACACCTTCCGTTCACCTCCTCGGCCCGTCATCGCCACCGGGGGTGCCCCGGACGGTCGGTAACCTGCGTCGGGAGGTGACGGATGGACCACCCGCTGCCGCGCTTCGCCCTCAGCCGCCTGCCCGTGTCCCGCGACGGGTTCCCCCCGGGCCTGTTGGACACGGTGATCGACTGGGGGCTGTACGTGCAGGGCGTGCGACGTCCGCAGGTCCCCTTCGACACCGCCCGGGAGCTGGCCCGCGCCGGTGAAGGGTTCGTCTGGGTCGGCGTGCACGCCCCCAACATGCGGCAGCTGGCCCAGCTCGGCGGGATCTTCGGGCTGCATCCGCTGGCCCTCGAGGACGCGGGCAACCCCGCCCAGCGGCCGAAGCTCGAGCACTACGGCGGCGTGTCGTTCCTGTCGATGCGCACCCTTGCCTACCTCGAGCGGGACGTCCGCCAGGACGGCGGCGACGTGGTCGAGACCGGGTCGGTCACCGTCTTCACCGGCGAGACCTTCGTCCTGACCGTGCGCAACGGGCGGCACGCGCCGATGACGGACCTGCGCCGGTCGTTGGAGGCACGCCCGCAGCACCTGGCGCTCGGGCCGTCCGCCGTCCTGCACGCGGTCACCGACAAGGTCGTCGACGACTACCTCAGCGTGGTCGACGCGGTGCACGAGGACATCGACGAGATCGAGGCCGACGTCTTCGCGAGCCGGGCCCCGACCGACATCGAGCGCATCTACCAGCTCAAGCGGGACGTCATCGAGATGAAGCGCCTGGTCACCGCCCTGGCACGGCCGGTCCACGAACTGGCCGAGCGCCCCCTCGCGCCGGTCCATCCGCAGATCCGGGAGTACTTCCGGGACGTCGGCGACCACCTCGAGCGGGTGCGCGAGCAGGTCCAGAGCTTCGACGAGCTGCTCTTCTCGATCCTGCAGGCGGGGCTGGCCCGCCTGTCGGTCGCGGAGAACGAGGACATGCGCAAGATCTCCGCCTGGGTCGCCATCGCCGCCGTCCCCACCATGATCGCCGCCATCTACGGGATGAACTTCCGGTACATGCCCGAACTCGAGCAGGCGTGGGGCTACCCCGCCGCACTCACCGTGATGGCCCTGATCTGTGCCGCGTTGTACCGCGGGTTCCGGCGGAGCGGGTGGCTGTAGCCGGCCCGCCGCCGGTCGGTCCGGGTGATGCAGTCCTCAATGTTTCTGTCTTGTGAACTCCCCGGGTACGCACGCCTCCCCTCCGTAGTCTGGGTAGAAGTGATCCAGGGGGAGTGACAGCGCGGATCGCCGCAGAGCGAACCGATGACAGCAGTCGCGGAGGGCCCGCCATGACCGCCACGCCGGACTGGACCTGGTTGATCATCGACGCCAGCCGCCGCTACCCCCACTTCCCGCCCGCCACCATCGAGCGGCTGGTGGCGCGCACCGCGCGCGAGTTCGAGCGGGCCGACGACCCTCGGGCGGCGGTGCGCGACGCCGTCCTCGAGCAGTTGCGCTACATCGACGAGCCGGACTCCCTGCCGCCGCTGCAGGCGCCGCCGTCCCCGGCGTGCGACGGCCGGACCTCGCGGCTGAGGGCCAGGCTCAGAGGACGCTGAACGGCTCCTGGCCCGTCGCCGCCACGCAGCCGGCCTCGGCCGGGTCGGGGTTGCGGTGAGCGGACGCCACCGGCAGGACGCGAGGGCCGGTCAGCGAGTCGATCAGCTCGGCGCGCAGGTCTGCGACGGCCGTCCAGGTGCGCCGCCAGGGGAACTGCTGGGCACGGGCTCGGGCCCGCCGACCCGCCGCCGGGTCGCCGGCCAGGCGTAGCGCGGCAGCGGCCATGTCCGCCCCGGTGGACGCGAGGGCGCCGCTGCCGGCGTCGAGCAGCTCCCGGGATCCTCCGCCGGGGTGGGTGACAACGGGCGTGCCGCAGGCGAGCGCCTCCAGCACGCCCAGCCCGAAGGTCTCGCAGCCGCCCGGGGCGAGGGCGACGTCCGCGCCGGCGACCAGCCGGGCGAGCGCGCGGCGGTCGGTGAGGTGGCCGCTGAACGTCACGGGCAGCCGCTCCCGCAGCGCCCGGCGGTGCAGGGCCGGCGCGAGCGGCCCGTCCCCGATGACGACGAGGTGGGCCCGGACGCCGAGGGCGACCAGCCATGCCAGGGCGTCCAGCGCGATGTCGGGTGACTTCTCCGGGCTCAACCGGCCGGCGAGCACCAGGCGCAGACCCCGGTCCGGCCAGGGCGGCTCGTCGGTCCGCGGGCGGGGGGCGAAGGTGTCCAGGTCGACGCCGAACGGGATCCGCCGCAGCAGGGTGCTCCCCGTGTGGAAGGCCTCGGCGGCGCGGAACGGCTCTGCGGCGTAGTCGGAGGCGCACACCACGGCGTCGAACCGGGAGGCGAGCAGGGCCGCCCATCGGCGACCCGCTGCCGCCAGCTGGTCGACGGGCAGGCCGAGGAGGCGCGCGGCGGCCAGGTCGATCCGTTCGTGGGAGAACAGCACGCTGGGCACACCCGACCGGCGGGCCCAGCCCGCGACCCAGATCAGCGTGGTCTGGTCGTGGACCTCGACCAGGTCGGGCGCGAAGCTCGCCAGCTCGGCACGGACCTTCGCCCGGTTCAGCAGGACGTGGTAGCGGCCGCCGGACCCGGGCAGGCGAGGACCGGCGACGGTCACCCGTCGGTGCTGGCGATCGCCCAGGCGGGTGGTCGCCGGGCCCGGGACGAGGCGCAGCCCGGCGCCGCCGCCCGCCAGGTGGCCGCGGGTGAGCTCGTCGACCACCACGCGCAGTCCGCCGGTGGTCGGCCCGACGTAGTTGGCCAGCTGGGCGACGCGCGGCGGGGCGCTCAGCGCGGTCACCGGACCCGCACGGCGCGCCGGATGCGGTTCGTCGCCACCGCAGCGGTGGACGGCGTCACGTCCTGCACAGGTTCCGCGATCACGGGGGTGCCCACGAAGCGCCAGATTAGGCGGCGTGCACAGCGGCCCGGCGGCGCGCCGACGTCCGTGATGTTGCCGCCGCGCGAACGTCGGGCGAGGCGTTGCCCACGGCCGGAAGCCTTCGACGACCAGGACCTGAGACCACTTGTAGTCGTTCACTTACGATTCGTAGTCTCTTGGGAACGGGTGCCGTGCTGCGTCGCCTCGCGCTCCACCGGTCGAGGTTGTTGCTACGCAGCGGAGCTGGGTGCGACCGCCAGGCCGCCAGCGTCTTGCGGCTGCCGGCGAGGGCGTGGACGACGTCGTGCACGCGGCGGCGCGGGCGGCCGCGGCCCCGGCACCGAGGTGTCCGGCACCGAGGTCGGCGGCGCCGCGCTCGGACCGCGCGGGCAGGTGGGCGGTGCTGCTGAAGCGGGTGCAGGGCTGAAACTCCATCAGCCCCGCCGCCCCGCGGGGTCAGACCGCGATGTTCAGGAAGCGCACCGTGACCCGGGTCGGCACCCACCCGAAGGCGCATGGCGCCAGGTACGGGCAGGCGCTGAACTCGACCTGACCGGTCCCGGAGCAGGGCACCTGGATGGTCGTCGGGATGGCTGCCGGGACGCCATACGCGGTCAGGCGCATCTGCTGCGGCGCGGGAGTGAGGGTCGGCGGGACGAACCACACCGACACCGAGTTGAACAGCCCCGTGTACCCCGGACCCTTGGGCGTCCGGACGACGGACACCGTCTGACCAGCGGCGATGGTGCCGACGCGCCCGGGGGAGATCGGCCCGGCGCAGATCGTCCGCACGATCGGCGTCACTGTGGCGGAGCCCCGCACCCCGTTGACCACCCCCGCGAAGTACTGACCGGCACCGATGGGTTCGCCTGCGGCGGCGGCCGGGCCCGCCGGGCCGAGCAGGAGCGCCCCCCCGATCGCGGCGCCCGCGACGAGCAGCGCGGCAACGGATAACAGACGGCGACGCAGCATGCGTTCCTCCTCGATCGCACGAAAGCGCACACTATGGACACTTCTCGCCCGTCGAACAAGCAGCGCGGGCTATCCCTCGCCGCGGTCCGTCGCGGCCCGGGCGACCAGATCCTGGCCCAGCTCCACCCACCCGTGGCAGCCTTCGCCGCCCACCACCACCTTCCCGTGAACCCCGACCCGCTCCCTCCGGATCTGTCGGAGCCAGATTTCGGGTCCGCCCTGCTCCTGCACGTCGCCGCGCCGGCTCCTGGGCCGAACTCGGGCTGATGATTCCCGGAGAGGTCCCGCGGGAAGCCGATGAAGTGCAGTGGGAGGTCGGTGCGCCAGCCGGTGGCTGGCAGGCCAGGCTCGCGCACCGGGCCGGCTGACCACAGCCTCGTTACCCCAGATGAGCCCGCAGACGGACCCCGGCGTAGCCGGGGGTCCGGACGCCGACAGCACGGGGCCGACCCATAAATGGCCATGATCAACCGGATACTCGCCGACCGACCCGTCCGGGCGAAATTGTCCCTCTACAGGTCACCGCGCCGCGCACTAGCCATGATCAATCGGACGGGACAGAGGTCACCGACGGCCCTGCCCCGGTGGACGGACCGAGCGCACGGCCCTGAGCGCCGGACCGGATTCGACGTCTGCGAGTGGACCATGCCTGTCGAGATCGATCGCACGTCCCTGTACGGCCGCCCTGCCCAGGTCCCTGCCGACCGCAGCCGCCGGCGTCGCGCCGGCGGCCAGGCGCCGTCGATGCCGTTCCCGACCCCTGTCGACGGCGAGCAGGTCGCCTGCTGGTCGTGCACCCATGACGTCGACGATCACGACGTCCGGGCGCGCTGCCTGCACCCTGCCTGCACCTGTGGCTGGGAGCAGGTCCACCACGTCCTCCCGGCCGGCTGACGGCGACCGACGGTGACCCCGCTCGCCGACCGGGTCAGGACGGGCGCCGGTCGGCCACGCGGGGGATGCGCCTTCACGTCGTGTTCGACCGCCGCTGCGCTCGACGTCGCCTCGCCGTGGCGTGACCCGCCCAGGCTCGTGACCCGCGCCTGCGATCGCGCGCGCGGCGTCGGGAGGAGTCTGTCGTGAGAAGAACACTGTCATTGGCCGTAGGGGCGGCGCTGGTCCTGTCCGGGACGGCCGCCGGCATGGTGGCCGCCGCCGCCACCCAGAAGAGCGACCCGTACGGGACGCAGGCGCTGACCGGGCGCGCCGTCCTGCCGGCGACCACCGTGCGGGCGGGCTCCGCGCCGTCCGGCGCCTTCCTGTCGGCCGCCGATCGTGCCACGGCCCGCAAGAACGGCCTGACGGTGCCGGACACCGGACCGATCTTCACCGAGCAGCCGGTCCAGGGCATCAGCGCCCTGATCCCCACCGGCACCGCCGGCGAATGGTGGGCCCTGTCCGACAACGGATACGGCGCCCGCGCCAACAGCGCCGACTGGCAGCTGTGGGTGAACCGGGTCAAGCCGTCGTTCGCGACCGGCAGCAGCGCCCCCGGCACCGTCCAGGTGACCGGCGGGTTCGGGCTGTCCGACCCGAGCCGGAAGGTGCCGTGGACCATCGTGTGCGACCCCGGCCACGGCAGCGTCCTTCCGCCGTTCGACTTCAACGCCCTGCCGGCGCAGCCGCCCGCGCTGTGCGGTGACGCCGGCCTGCGGCGCCTGACCGGCTTCGACTTCGACCTGGAGTCGCTGCAGGTCGCCGCCGACGGCACCTTCTGGTTCGGCGAGGAGTTCGGGCCCTTCCTGCTCCACACCGACACCTCCGGCCGGCTGCTCGAGGCCCCGGTGCCGGTGCCCGGCGTCGTCTCGCCGCAGAACCCGACCCTGGACGTCAAGGGCGGCGTTCGCCCGACCGTCAACAGCTCCAAGGGACTGGAAGGCCTGGGCATCTCCCCGGACCGCACGGTGGTGTTCCCGCTCGTCGAGGGAGCCACGACCGGCGACGACGCGAGCGAACTGCGGATCTACCGGTACGACACCCGGCGCCACCAGTTCGGCGGCTTCTGGCGCTACCACCTGGAACTGCCGTCCACGCTTGTCAACACCTCGACGCTCAAGCTGACCGACGGCACCCTCGCCTACCCGGGCTACCCGGCCCCGCCCGCGACGTCCGGCAAGAACGCGATCGGCGAACTGACGATGCTCGACGAGCACCACGGGATCATCATCGAGCGCGACAACGGCGGCGACTCACCGAACGTGCCCCGCTTCAAGAAGCTGTTCCTCGTCGACCTGTCGGGCGCCCCGCACGGGCAACGGGCCGGCAAGAGCCCCCTGGCGGACCTGATGGCCGTCCCCGACCCGGCCGGAACCGGCGCGGACGGCGACTACTTCCGCTTCCCCTACAACACGATCGAGAGCGTCTACCCGCTCGACGACCACAGCCTCGTGCTCGTCGACGACAACAACTACCCGTTCTCGAACGGCCGCTCGTTCAGCAAGGGCGGCACGCTCGCGCCCGACGACAACGAGTTCATCACCCTGCACGTCGGCGCGGATCTCGACGTCGACCGCCGACTGCTGCCGCCCGGCGGGCACTGACCGCGACGCGCGGCCCGGCCGGTGCCTGCTTCGGGGGCACCGGCCGGGCCGTCGCCCGTTCCGACCTGCCGACCTGCCGACCTGCCGACCGTGCCCTGCCCATGGGGAACCGCGCCGGTCACGCTGTCAGGCCACGGGCGACGAGGCCGGCGGCCCGAACGCTGCGACCGCACCGTCCGGCCGCCGGGACCTCACCGTCCACTGAAGGAGGGCCCACCGAAGGAATCCCGTCAGGAGCATCGCGGCAGGCAGAGCCATCAGCATCTGCACCGTCGGTGCGCCGCCCGACGGCATCGGGTAGAAGGCCAGCGCCACGCTCGTCACCGCGAGGGCACGCTCGAGCCGAGGCCGGCATCCGACCACGGCGGCCAGCGGTACCAGCCCCCACAGCAGGTACCACGGATGCACCACCGGGCCCAGCGCGACCACGGTGACCAGAGCCAGCCCCGTCCCGAGCACCGGTCGGTCCCACGTCCGCCACAGGACGACCAGCACGACGATCGCGGCCAGCGCCAGGGCGCCGGCACGCAGGAGCGTCGTCAGGTCGGCGTCGGGCGCCCTCCCGGCGCCCGACGCCAGCCAGGTGACCAGATCACCGAGGTCCGTGCTCAGCGACAGACCGTTGTGCACCCTCGCCGTGTCGGCCAGCGCACTCACCCAGCCGTACCACCCGTCCAGCACCGCGGTGACCAGCATGGTCGTGGCCAGGCACGTCGCGGTCACCAGCGCGGTCCGGGCGAGGGTCGGCCACCGTCCCCGGCCGAGCCGCTGCGCCGCCACGGGCACGAGGAACGGCAGCGCCACCACCGCGGTGACCTTGACCAGGATCGCGACCGCCACCACGGCGGCTGCCACCGCAGGACGCCCCGCACCCGCCGCGGCCAGGGCGACGAGCAACAGCAGCACCAGCAGGACGTCGTTGTGCGCCCCGGACACCACGTGGCACAGCACCAACGGGTTGAGCACCCCCAGCCACAGGGCCGACGCCGGATCCCCACCGTGGCGGCGCGCCAGCCGCACGACCAGCACGCCCGTCAGGACCAACGCGGCGAGCATCGCCAGCCGCAGCACCAGCACCCCCCACACGACGTCGGAGCCGGTCACCCGCACGCTCACAGCGGCCATCCGCAGGAAGACCGGACCGTAGGGTGCGGTGGAGTGCTGCCAGTAGTCGGCCACGTTCGATGCCAGCTCGCCGGCGTAGTCGGCGGCGCCGAACCGGTACGGGTCCACCCCGTCCCGCTGCATGGCCCCCTGCACGACGTAGCTGTAGACGTCCCTGCTGTACAGCGGCGGAGCCAGCACCAGCGGCATCCCCCACGCCACCGCCGTCCGCACCAGCGCGGGCAGGGAGGTCGCGGGAAGGGACGTCGCCGACGCGCGCAGCAAGCCGCCCAGTTGCCACCACGCCCACACCACGATCAGAAGTCCGGCATCGACGCCCACGACGGCCAGCACCGGTCCTGGACCGTCCGGACGGATGGGCCATCCGAGATGATCGGACCCACTCACCGGCAGCGCTCCGGTGAACCAGGCGCCGGCTCCCATGAGCAGGCTGCCGAGGGCACCGACGATCTGGAGCGTCCTCAAGCCGGGACCGGACGGCGACGGATTCTCGCGGCCCCGGACCCCTGCGTCCGGTGACGGCGTGGAAAGTCTGTCCGTGGAGCGCACGTCGTCCCCCGTCCGGGCCGCCGCAGCCGGGCACCACGGCCAGGCGATCCTCGCGTCCCGGCGTGACGAGCTACGCCTCCGCAGGGCGACGAACGAGCGAAGACGAGGTCACGACCCAGTCACTCCGGCGACGGTCCGCGGCGGCGGGCCCGGTCGGCACCCCGCGCCAGGGCGCCGGCCACCGCGC
>Ga0302323_100005031_pt1 | contig 10796 bp, 9 predicted proteins | sample Fen_T0_3_FD_201950 | JGI IMG/M metagenome (GOLD analysis project Ga0302323, IMG submission 201950) | Peat permafrost microbial communities from Stordalen Mire near Abisko, Sweden - Fen_T0_3 | ecosystem: Environmental > Terrestrial > Soil > Wetlands > Permafrost | place: Sweden: Abisko... | reverse complement strand
CTCCCGCGCTCTGGCTTCGGCAGGCAAAGCCCGCCTTCGCCGACGCGGATATGGGAACCCTGAAAGGGGCGCTGTGCACTCGGCGCCCGCCCCGGACCTGCCTTCCCCGCTAGGCCGCGGGAGTTTGCCCACCAGGCCCGGCGCCCGTGGGCGTGGCGGGCGAAAATGGATTGCTGTCCATGACCACCGCGGCGACAGTCGCCGCCATCTGCCAGCGGAAGATCTCCGCGGCCAATTCCTGGCGATCGCTCACCGCGATCTGAATATAGGGTTGCCCCGCGCTATGCAGGGCCTCCATCTGCTCCGGGGTGGCTGCGGGCGCCTCGCCGTCGGCTTGCACGTGGACGAAGATGCGATCGGGCGGATAGCTGCTCAGCAGGGGCTCGTCCCGCGAGGTGATGATGCTGCGCGGGCCGGGCCGGGTGGCGGCCGCGAGCAACTGCGCGATCCAGGTGCCGAGGGGCAACCAGGACTTCGACAGCAGCAAGGTCAGCTTGTGGCGGCCGTGTTTTGCCATGGACCCGAGCAGAACGCCGAGGCTGGCGCCGGGATTTTCCTCGAGCTGGTCCCTGCGGCAGGCCTCGGCCATCGCCCCCGCGCGCGCCAGGAGCCGCTCCGGATCGTGCCCGAGCAGCGCCGCCGGCACCATTCCCTCGAAGCCGAGGAGACCGAAGCCTTCGCCTACGTCCGCGGCGTCGATGAATACTTTGCGGTAGTGATGGTCGCGCGCGATTTCCACCAGAGGGTCGTCCGCGGTCGTGATGGCGGCGAAATGCTGACCCGCCCGCTCGGCGTTGCCGCCGTATTTCGCGAGGAACTTGTCCCAGACTGCCTGCTCTCCCGCCGCGATGCCCTGGCAGGCGCCCGGCTTCGAGACCACGAGGACGAAGGTGGCATTGAGATGGAGGCGTTCGGGCAAGGTGGCGGGGGACGCCGGCTCCGTCCCTGGTTCGCACGCCCCCACGATATGCACGCGCACGCCACTGACACCGCAGGCCCGGGTCATGGCCGCCGCGCCCGAGCGGACCGCGTCCTCGACCAAAAGGACTAGATCCTTGAGCGGCAGATGGCGCACTTCGCGCGCGAAGGTGGCGATCTCCGCTAGCCTGGGCGTCATCTCGGCGGGCATGGAAACCCAGCCGAGGGCCTGCTTGATCCTCGCGTGGGCCGGAGCGTGGTCGGTGAAAAGCGCCCCGTCCCGGTCGAAGATGCGCCGGGGAACACCGAGGGTCTTGAGGCGAAGCCGCTCGCTCTCGGTGACGAAGACCACGGCGGACGCGGTTTCGATGGCCGCGACCTTGGCGATGCGGCGGGCATGGCGGCCGCCGGCGAAGCCCGTGGCCAGCCAGGTGTCGGCGATGGCGAAGGCGTCCCTCGCGGAGAGCAAACGGCTGCCTACGCACAACACATTGGCGTCGTTGTCGAAGCGGGTAAGCCGGGCCGCTTCCACGGTCGCGGGCACCACGGCGCGGATCCCGCGCACCTTGCCGGCCGCGATGGCCATGCCTTGCCCGGTCGCGCAGACCAGAATACCGAGCGACCCCGGATCGCCGCGCACGGCGTTCGCCACGGTGCAAGCGAATTCCGGGTAGTCACAGGCGGCGTCCGTGTCGGGCCCCAGATCCACGACCTCGCGTCCCTGGCCACGCAGGCGTTCGATCAGATTCTTGCGTAGACTGAACCCCGCATGATCGCTTCCCACGTAAACTCTTACGGCGTCCATACCTCTCTCCCGGAGTCAGAATGAAGATTGCCACCTGGAACGTCAACTCCATTCGCAAACGGCTCGATCGCGTCATTCCGTGGCTCACGCAGTATCAGCCCGATGTGTTTTGCGTGCAGGAAACCAAGGTCGAGGACGACGCATTTCCACGCCTCGAAATCGAGGCCGCCGGCTACCACGTGCTGTGCCACGGCCAGAAGACCTACAACGGGGTGGCCCTGCTTTCCCGGCAGCCGGCGCGGGATGCCGTGCGCGGCTTTGGCGACTCGGTCGAGGATGCACAGGCGCGTTTTCTGGTGGCCACCGTCGGCGACGTGCGTGTGGGCACCGTCTACGTGCCCAACGGCCAGACCGTGGGTTCGGACAAGTTCGCCTACAAGTTGGACTGGTTCGGCCGCTGGCGAAAGTGGCTCTCCGCCCACGCCGATCCCGGCATGCCTTTGGCCTTCTGCGGCGATATCAACGTCGCCCCGGACGACCGCGACGTCTACGATCCGGTGGGCTGGAAGGACCAGGTGCTGTGCCACCCCGATGAACGGGCGGCGCTGGGCGAGATCTGCCGCTGGGGGCTGGCCGACGTCTTCCGCCAGCACCACGCGGAGGCGGGCCTCTACTCCTGGTGGGACTACCGCCAGCTCGCCTTCCCGAAGGATTTGGGGTTGCGCATCGACCTTGTCCTGTGCACGGCCAGCCTGGCGGCCCGCTGCACCTCTATCGCCATCGACCGCGATGCCCGCAAGGGCCAGAACCCGTCCGATCACGCGCCGGTCATCGCCGAATTCACCTAGGGGCGATTCGCAAGCCGCCCTTTCCCCGCAGACGAAATTCGGGAGAGCGGCGCTCGGCTGCTTGCGTTGACGAATGAAGTTCCGGTTGTCCAGAGGGATCCCGAAGTACGTATGTCCGAGAGCCTGCCCCTTCGCGGAATCGGACGGCGCGCAGGGTGAGGAAGGTTCCCCGACCGCCGGCGTGAGGAGCTGCTCCGGCCGTCCGCGGCCGGATGCGAAGCGACGACCGAGAACGCCATGGACGCGCGCAGCGCGGCCGTTGGCGTTCGTCCGGTGGGCGGGGAACCTTCATCACCCGTTGCAGCCGTCCGCTCGCCGAAGCCGAGCGTCGCTCTCTCGAATGCCCCTCACCGCCGAGCTCCGCGTGGCTGCCTCTCCCCGCGTTGCGGGGCGAGGCGGGAAGTGGGGGCGAGGCTGTTCTAGAACCAATGTCGAAATGCGTAGGCCAGGCGTTCGAGCAGGCGGGTGAGGCGTGAGCGTCGGCGAAAGTCCTCCCAGCGTATTTCCTTGCCCGCCGCCATGTCGGCCACGAGCATGGCCGCGACCTTCTCGTTGTGCTCGCGGTCGAGGGCATTGACGACCAGTTCCAAGTTGTAGACCAGGGAGCGGTGGTCGATGTTGTAGCTGCCGAGCGAGACGAAGTCCGCGTCCACCAGCAGGGCCTTGGTGTGTACCACGGGCGCGTGCTGGAAGATGCGCACGCCAGCGGGCAGCAGGCGGCTGTAGGTAGCCCGCGAGGCTAGATCCACGGTTTGCGTGTCGCTGTGCTTGGGCACGAGCAGCCGTACGTCGATGCCGCGCATGGCGGCGTTGGCCAGGCTGCGCAGGAATCCCGGATCGGGCACGAAATACGGGCTGGCCAGGTAGATGCGGCTGAGGCCGGCCCGGATGGCGTGCAGCGCGGCCCGTCGGATGGAGAAGCGGTCGACGACTTCCCCATTGGCGATGACCGCGAGCGGAACCAGGCCGGCGGGCGGGGCACGCTCCAGGCGGCTGGCTTTGAGGCGCAAGCGTCGCTTGGCCCGCCAGTTCCAGGTGCGCAGGAACGTCGCCTCGATGGTCGCCACCGCGGGGCCGCGCACTTCGACGGCGGCATCGTGCCAGCCACCGCCGCCTTCGCTCTCGGAGCACCAGCAATCGGAGATGTTGATGCCGCCCGTGAAGGCCACCTGTCCGTCGCAGACCAGGGTCTTGCGGTGGTTCCGCCGGATGAGGGTCCAGAAGCGGGGCCGCCAGAAGCGATAAGGATGGTACGGAATCGCCAACACCCCGGCGGCGCGCATCTGCTCGAAAAAACTGGCCGCGGCGTGGCGGCAGCCGATGGAATCGTAGAGCAGGCGGACCTCGACCCCGCGGCGGGCGGCTTGCGCGAGCGCGTCGGCGAAACGTCGGCCGATCTGGTCGTCGTTGAAGATGTACATCTCCATCGAGATGCGGGCGCGGGCGCTCTCGATGGCCGCGAGCCAGGCGGGAAACGCCTCCCCGCCATTGCGCAGCAGCCGCACGGCGTTGTTGCAGAGGAGTGTCTCCGGCTCCTCGATGTAGCGGAGGGCCTGGGCCGGCAGACCTGCAAGGGAGGGATGAGACAAGGCTGGCCCGAGTGTACCAGCTAGGGGTGGGTGGTGAATTCTCGATTTGACCCGCGAAGGCGGAGCGAGTAGCCTCTGGCCGCCTCGATGGGACGAGAAGAGCACATAGAGTTTCAAGGCCGGGTCATCGAAGTTCTGCCCGCCGGGAACTTCCGTATTGAGCTGGAAAATGGCCACCAGGTGCTCGCGCACCTGGGGGGCAAGCTGCGCAAGCACCGCATTCGCATCGTCCTCGGGGACAAGGTCACGGTCGCGCTGACTCCCTACGATCCCACGCGCGGGATCGTCGTCTACCGTGGCTAGCTAGGGAGGTATCCGATGAGCCCCGCGCTGTCGCGCGTGGCGAGCCGCGAGGAGGGTCATGTTTCTTTCCCCCGCTATCCTGATGTCGCTTCTCGCCCAGGCCGCGCCCACGCCGGCCGAGATGGGCGCTTCCGTCGCGCCACTGGTCGACCGGGTCAAGGGCTCGGTTGTCACCATCCAGAGCACCAAGCTGATTCCCAGGGTGGTGAGCGAGGACCCGATGACGCACTACCTCCGCAGGCAGTTCGGGCTCGGTCGCCCGTCTGGGCGTCCGGAGACCCAGCGCGGGCTAGGGTCGGGCTTCGTGGTCAGCAAGGCGGGCGTGGTCTTGACCAACAACCACGTGGTTGCGGGCGCCGATGAGGTCTGGGTCCAGCTTGCCGACGAGCGGCGCTTCGAGGCGCGCGTGGTGGGGAGCGATCCATCGACCGATGTCGCGGTGGTCAAGATGACCCATCCTCCGGCCGACCTGCGGCCGGCCCAGCTCGGCAACTCGGACCAAGTACGCGTGGGCGACTACGTGTTGGCCATCGGCAACCCACTTGGCCTCGGACAAACCGTGACCATGGGTATCGTGAGTGCCAAGAACCGCGCGCTCGGTGGCCGCGTCACCCAGTACGAGGATTTCATCCAGACCGACGCGGCCATCAACCAGGGCAACTCGGGCGGTCCGCTCTTCAATTTCAAGGGCGAGGTCATCGCCATCAACTCCGCCATTCTCAATCCCGCGGTCGCCATGAACGTCGGGTTCGCCATCCCCATCAACTTAGCGCGCCAGATTGCGGAGCAGATCCAGCGCACGGGAAACGTGGCCCGCGGCTACCTGGGCGTGGGCACCGAGGAGCTGACGGCCGAGAAGGCGACGGCGCTCGGCATGCGCTTCGAGCCCGGGGCGCTGGTCAACGTGGTCAGCCCTGGTTCGCCGGCCGCGGCCGCGGGACTGCGTTCGAACGACGTCATCATCGAGGTGGCGGGGCGGCGCATCGACGGCACTCTCGGCCTCCAGCGCGTGGTGCAAGCCCGCGCGCCCAAGGAAACCGTCGAGGTTGCCTACCTGCGCGGCGGCCAGCGGCTCGTGGCCAAGGTCGTGCTCGAGGAGAATCCGTCGCTCACCGGCACGCGCGCGCTGGGCCTTCTCCTCGTTCCGCTGTCCCCATCGGAGGCGGCCGGGTCCGGGATCCCGGGTCTCAAGGTCGCGTCCATCGACCGGCGCAGCCCGGCCAGCGGCTACTTGCAAGCCGGCGACATCATCACCGGCGTGGTCCTCGGCCAGCAGATCAAGGTGCCGACTCCGGCATTGCTCAAGCAGCTGGAGCAGCGCCTTACTCGCGGCGGGGGCGGCCAACTCATCTTCGTCCGCGACGGCGAACAACTCGTGTTGACGCTGCGCTGAGGAGAGAGGGCCCGGAGCCCGGATCGACGGACTCCTCTGCGATTTCCACTAACCCTGTGCTCTGTTGGGATCGAAGAGCCCGGGGTGGGCCATGAAGAAGGGGATGGCCTCGGCCATGAGGTCAAGGTCGGGGTCGAGCTGGCGACCGATGCCCTCGGTGACGGCGATGGCGATGTTGACGATAGTGAAGGCCGGTGCCATGCGCACGCGGTGCCGGCGCAGCAGCCCCAGCATGTCGAGCAGCAACTTGCCGGGGTGGACCTCGGCCATGCGATGCACGGAGGTGCGCGCGATCAGCTCGGCGAGCGCCGCGCGGAACGCCTCGAACTCCGCGCCGCCTTCCGAGGGGTTGAGCGCGAGCGAGTAGAGCAGGTGCGCCATGGTGTCCGCGTCGCGCTTGGCCCACGCGGCGAAGAAGCGCGAGAAGCTCGCACGGTGGGGCGGGTCCAGCTCGCCAACCAGGCCGAGATCCACCATGGCGATGCGGTGGTTGGGGAGGACGAAGATATTACCGGGATGAAGGTCGGCGTGCACGAAGCCGTCCTCGAAGATCATCTTCAAGAGCGCGCGCAGGCCGAGGCGCGCGATGCGCTTGCCGTCACTCGAGCCCTTGGGCGTGTCGAGGATCTTGGCGCCCTCGATGTGGGTCATGCACAGGATGCGCTCCGAGGAGAACTCCGCGAACACTTCCGGGAACACCACGTCGGGCTCGTCGCGGAAGTTCTCGCGGAAGCGGCGGTTGTTTCGCGCCTCGATGCGGAAATCGAGCTGGTCGTGGATGGCGCGGCCGAACTGCTCGATCGAGGATTCCGGCGACACCGCCGCCAGCGACGGGATCTTGGTGAGGAGGTGGGCCACCTTGCGCATGACGGCCAGGTCGAAGGCGCAGATCTCGACCACGTCCGGACGGCGCACCTTGACCGCGACGACGCGGCCGTCGGGGAGGCGCGCCTTGTGCACCTGGGACACCGAGGCCGAGGCGAGGGGGCGGGGCGAGAACTCGGCGAAGATCTGCTCGATGGGGCGGCCGAGATCTTCCGCGATGGTGCGCGCCACCGCCTCGTAAGGGAAGGGGCCAACGTCGTCCTGCAGGTGGGCGAGAGCGGCCGTGATGTGCTCGGGCACCAGATCCGGGCGCGTGCTCATGATCTGGGCCACCTTGATGAAGGTGGCGCCGAGGTGGCGAAACAGGTCGAGGAGGCACTGGCCGAACCAGGCGCGGCGGCGAGCCGGGCCGGCGAAAGCCAGCAACAGGACCAGCCAGCCGATGAGCCAGCGCACGCCCTGCCCCAGGACCAGGGCGCCGATGGTCAAGGCCCGTAGCAGAAGGCGATAGGTGCTGAGACTAGCCACGTCCATGGCTTGGGCTATCATTGTTTCACTCCCACGCTATGCCGTCCACCCAAGAGCCATCCCCCTACGCCATCCTCGAAGACAAGCTCGACTATGTCTTTCGCGACGCTTCGCTCGTCGAGACGGCGCTCACCCACCGATCCTGGATGAACGAAACCCAGGACACCCTACGCACGGACAACGAACGGCTGGAGTTTCTCGGCGACGCGGTCCTGGCCCTGGTGTCGAGCGACCTTCTCATGAAGCGGTTTCCCGAGCAGCCCGAGGGCGAGCTCTCCAAGGCGCGCGCCGCCATCGTCAACGAAGCCGGCCTGGCGCGCATCGCGGACACACTGACCCTGGGTCAGTGGATCTTCCTTGGCCGTGGCGAGGAGCAGGCGGGTGGCCGGCTGAAGCGCTCGCTTTTGGCCAATGCCTTCGAGGCGCTGGTCGGCGCCGTCTACCTCGATGGCGGTTTCGCGGCCGCCTACCGCGTCGCCGGGCAGCTGATCGAGCCCAGCCTGGCGGACGTGCCCGCAGAGGCGAACAAGGATTTCAAGTCGCGACTGCAGGAACTGGCGCAGGCCAAGTTGCAGATGGCGCCTTCGTACACGGTGCTGTCCGAACGTGGCCCCGACCATGCGAAGACCTTCGAGGTCGCCATCCTCATCGGCGACAAGGAATACGGCCGCGCCTTTGGCCGGTCGAAGAAGGAGGCGCAGCAGAACGCCGCCGAGCAAGCGCTGGCCATCATGGAAGCCGGGTAGCCAGCCGCGATGCTCGCGAACATTCCGCAGGAGGTGCTGGCCGTCTGCCAGCGGCTCTCCGAGGCTCGGCACGCGGCGTTCATCGTCGGCGGCAGCATTCGCGACCTGCTCATCGGCCGAGCCCCCGGCGATTTCGACGTGGCGACCAGCGCCCATCCCGAAGCGACCATGCGCGTTTTCGGCAACCGCTACGCCATCCCGACCGGCTTGCAGCACGGGACCGTGACCGTGCTCGCGGGCGAACCTGGGGCCGAGCGTCACGTAGAGGTGACGACGTTCCGTGGCGAGGGCGCCTACCTCGACGGCCGGCGGCCCTCGACCGTGACCTTCAGCGCGACGCTCGAGGAGGATCTCTCGCGGCGCGATTTCACCATGAACGCCATCGCCTACGATCCAGCCACGGGGACGATCGTCGATCCCTTCGATGGCCGGGGTGACATCGGCCGTAGGCTCGTCCGCACGGTCGGGGATCCAGTGCTGCGTTTCTCCGAGGATGGTCTGCGCCCCATGCGCGGCGTGCGCCAGGCGGCGCAGCTCGGGTTCACGCTCGATGCCGCCACCGAGGCCGCCATTTCGCTCACGCTGGATTCCTTTCGCAAGGTTTCGGCCGAGCGCATCCGGGACGAGCTGCGCAAGCTCCTACTTTCGCCCGTGCCCTCGGTCGGGATCGAAACCATGCGGAGAACGGGATTGCTTGCCGAGGTGGTGCCCGAGTTGCTGCCGACCATCGGCTGCCTGCAGAACCGTTTCCACAAGCACGACGTGTATGCGCATACGCTGGCGACCGTCGACGCGGCGGTCCCGGATTTCATCGTGCGCATGGCCGCGCTCCTCCACGATCTGGGCAAGCCCCAGACCCAGGCGCCGCGCGAGGACGCTCCGGGCGAGTTTTCCTTCTTCCGTCACGAGCAAGTCGGCGTCGATATCGCGGAGGCGATCTGCATGCGGCTCCGGCTTGCCACCAGCGAGCGCGAGATCATCTGCCGCCTGGTGAGCGGCCACATGTTCTTCTACACGCCCGACTGGACCGACGGCACCATCCGCCGTTTCGTCAAGCGCGTCGGCCCCGAGCTGGTCCCGCCACTTTTCGCCCTGCGCGAGGCCGACATCGCCAGCCGAGGGCAGGGCGAGGACCGCGAGGCCGAGACGCGCGAGCTGCGCAAACGCATCGCCAGAGTGGCGGCGGCGGATGCCGCCCTGAGGGTGACGGATCTTGCCATCGACGGGAAGGACGTGATGCGCATCCTCGACATTCCGCCCAGCCGCCGGGTGGGCGAGGTGCTTGAAGAGCTGCTCGAGAAGGTGCTCGACGAGCCGGGCCTCAATGAGAGGGAGACGCTGGAACGATTGGTGCGGGATTCGGCCGGAAGGTGAGGATGCCGGCCACGACCTCCAGCAACGAGCGCGGGATGGTGGGTGCAGTTATTTCGCGCGGCGGTGCAACTCGACGTGGCCGGCGTAGGGATCGTCCCAGGTCGCGACCACACGGGGGAAGGTACCGACAAAGTAGTCCCGCAGCGCGGGCTCGCGCAGCATGCTGTCGCCGCGCACGATGATGGCGATGTCGAGGTGATCCTGCTCGAGAGCGCGCACCCAGTCCTCGGGTTTGCTCTCATGAACCTTGAAGCGGTGCGGGTTGGTGTCCGCCAGGTTAGCGGCAAGCACGCAGGGGCCGAGCGCGGCCGCGAAGGGGCCGAGCGAGTACTCGCCGAAGATGCGCTCGCCGGGCCGGCATTCCGAGCGTACCGCGGCCACGAAGCCGTCGGCCGTGCCCGAGCTCAGGGATTCGTGCTGGAGGTAGTAGGTGACGGCATTGGGCAGATGAACGGGATCGCTCTTGGGCTCCCAGAAGACGGCGCGTACCGGGCCGTTCAGTGCGGAGGGCAGGTAGGGGCTGTCACGCCACTGGTAGTGCAGCCCCTCCTCGCCCATCTCGACCTGTCGATCTTTGCCAATGCCTTGCCGGTAGATGAACACGCAAACCAGAGTCAAGGCGCAGACCGCGAGCGGCCAGATGTTCCAGGCCGGCCGGTTCGCGCCGGTGATGTGGCCGCTTCCACGCTTCTGCTTGCGGCTCGCCTGCTCGCGCCGCCGCCGCTCGGCGCGGGGCGCCGGCGATTCGGCGGGCCTGGCGCCGCGGTTGCGCTCGGCGACGAAGCGAACGACATCGATCGCGACGGTGGCAGTCGAAAGGCCCATCCACGGCATGATGAGCATGAAGTAGTACGAGTAGTAGTCGACGCGTGTAGAAGAAGTAGAAGTAGCCGCAGATCAGGGTGGCGAAGATCATCTGCGCCGCCGCGCGGTCGCCGCCCCACAGATGGAGCCAGGCGCCGAACCGGCCAAGCCGTCCGGGGAGGGCGGGCTCGCCGCGCGGCCGGCCACGCAGAATCCACAGCGAGGCCGCCCACGCGATCCCGGGTACGAACCCGCTCATGGCCGGCGAGTTGAGATAGGCGACGTTGCGGAACTTGGCGTACCAGGAATAGCGGAAGGCGATCTTGTGCAGATTGTAGCCGAAGATCTGGTACCAGAACGGTTGCCAGCCAGAGGCGAGCGCGAAGAGCGCGCAGATGGCCAGACAAACGGCGGCGTACACGGCGAGGAGTCGCAGCGATTCCCGCCACGAGCGGAAGGCGAGGAGGACCACGAGCATGAGCGCGAGCGGTGCCACGTAGACGCCGGTGAAGGTGCCGAGCGCGAAGAGGATGCCGGCGAGGATCGGCCGGCCCATGCTGGCCTGGTAGACGGCGGCCATGCCGAGGGCAAGGGCGAGGTTCGCGCCCGTGAAATGGGACGAGCCGCGCAGGACGTCGAAGGTGAAGAGAAACAGGAAAGCCCCCAGGACGCCCTCCCACCGGCCCACCAACCGTTTGCCGATGAGGTAGACGTGCAGGCCCG
>Ga0302323_100005030_pt1 | contig 10797 bp, 7 predicted proteins | sample Fen_T0_3_FD_201950 | JGI IMG/M metagenome (GOLD analysis project Ga0302323, IMG submission 201950) | Peat permafrost microbial communities from Stordalen Mire near Abisko, Sweden - Fen_T0_3 | ecosystem: Environmental > Terrestrial > Soil > Wetlands > Permafrost | place: Sweden: Abisko... | reverse complement strand
CGCGGTCCGATCGCCTGCAGATCTGGGCAGTGGAGGACGCTGGGTGTTCAATCTGCCCTTCTTTCTCGTTCTGGATTTTGCCGTTGGCGGAGGCTGGGCGGGGGAACCGGATCAGGCCCAGCCGTTCCAGAAGCAGATGCTGGTGGATTACGTCCGGGTCTACAACCAGCGGTAGCTGATCTCATGTCGGTGAATGCACGCTGGCTTTGTCCAAGGGACCCCAGAATTTGTTTTATAAATCAAGTTGAGGCAGTCACGGCTCGAAAAGAGAAATGTCTCTGTAAGGGAGAATCCATGTTTGAACGAACCTCTCGCTGGTTTTTAGCGGCAACCCTGATTGTCCTTCCCTGTTTTGCCCAGAGCAAGGCGGAGGCAGAGTCCATGGTCAAGAAGGCGGTGGCCTTCGCCAAAGCCAATGGCAAGGACAAGGCTTTTGCGGCCATCAGCACCCCCGGGGGTGCCTTCAGCAAGGGCGAGCTGTACGTCTTCGTATACGACATGGAAGGCAAGGTGCTGGCCCACGGGGGAAATGCCAAACTGGTGGGCAAGCTCATGCTGGAAGCCAAGGATCCCGATGGCGTGTTCTACGTGAAGGAGCGGATCGCCCTCGTGAAGTCCAAGGGGAAAGGCTGGCAGGACTACAAGTTCCCCAATCCCGTCAGTAAAAAGATCGAGCTGAAATCGGCGTACATCGAGGGCTTTGAAAACACGATTTTTGGCTGCGGGATTTACAAGTAGTCCATTTCCGGTGGTGCCATGCTGGATCGATTCCACGCACTCCCCATCTCCCGGAAGCTGCAGCTCAATGCCTTGGCGTCGCTCTGCTTCCTGGTGATCCTCTCCTCCGTCGCGCTGCTGGGGCTGCGCGGGTTGAAGCGGGATATGGAAAGCCTCTATACCGAGCACTTCACCCTTTTCCACACGGTGCTCCTGGCCAGGGAGGAAGTGGTCCGGACCCAGTCGGATGCCTACCAGCTGGTGAGCTGGGCCAGCGCCAATTACGAAGCCAAGCAGCTCGAGGCCCTGGGCAAGAGCACCCAGGAGACCTTGAAGAGCGCCGATCAACGGCTAGCCTCAGTGGCCGTGAAGGATCCGGGCTGTCGGGAGGCTCGGACGCTGCTCGAGACCTACTCGAAAAACATCGGCGACATCGTGGACATCGTCTCCTCCAGTCCGGCCATGGCCACCATGTACATGGGCACCGCCGAGACCAACTACAAGAACCTGGCTGTGAAGCTGGATGGCATCGCGAAGGTCGAGGAAAAGGCGATGCAGAGCAGCTTCGAGGCGGCTTCCGCCCGGGGGGGACGCAGTCTGGTCCTCTTTGTGTGCCTGGCCCTGGTCATCGGCGGAATTTCCTTCCTGGCTTCCCGGGCCCTGGGACGGGGGATCAGTCTGCCGCTGATGAACCTGGTCCAAGTCACCCACGAGGCGGCCGTGGCCAAGGATCTGAGAGCCCAGTACGCCATGGAGGGCACCTTTGAAATCCGGGAAATCGCTTCCACGCTGAACGACCTGAATCGCGTGTTCCAGAGCTACTTCACCAACTTCGGGGAGCACAGCGCCCAGATCGCCAGTGGGGCCAACCAGCTCTCGGCCTCGTCCCAGGAAATGACCCTGGGCGCCGAACGGATCGCTCAGAATTCCACCGTCATGCAGGACAGCACCGATCGCATGAGCTCGGCCATGCAGGAGCTATCGGTCTCCACGGTGGAAGTGGCGCGCCTGGCCCAGGCCTCGCGCCATCGCTCCGACCAGGCCGTGGAAGCTACGGGCCGGGGGGCCGAATCCGGCGCCGCCACCACCCGGGCCATGGGTGCCATCAAGCTGGCTTCGGAGCAGATGCTGCGAGCCATTACGGTGATCCAGGACATCGCCCTGCAGACCAGCCTGCTCTCCCTCAACGCCGCCATCGAGGCGGCCAAGGCGGGCCAGGCGGGCAAGGGGTTCGCGGTGGTGGCCGAGGAAGTGCGCAAGCTGGCGGAGCGCTCCGGTCACGCCGCCAAGGAGATCAACACCCTCATCGAACTGAGCCAGCGAGCCGTGGCCGAGGGCAGCCTGACCGTGGAGGTCTCTGCCAAGGCCCTGCACGAAATCCAAGGCCATATCCGCCAGGTGGCTCAGATGATCAACGCCATCGGCACCGCAGCCCAGGAACAGGCCCACGTGAGCGGAGAAGTCGCCAAGCAGGTGGAGGAGGTCGCCGGTGAAGTGGAGCAGAACTCCACCGCCACCCTTCACCTCAGCGAGCAGATCAACGAAATCGCCAAGACCGCCGCGGATCTGGCCCGCATCGCGGAGGAAGAGCGGCGGGACGTCGCGCAGTTCAAGGTGTGATTCGGTGTCGCCATCCGTCGCCGAGTATTTCTGGGGCACCGAGGTCCTGAAGCGGAGGGGCTTGCGAAGACGCTCGATTAAACCATGCTAAAATTCGCACGATATTGAATCCTGAATTGGGCCACTCGGCTCAGAGCTGCCCTTCTCCTTGCGATGGAGGTTGCCATGCGCTTGCTCTGGGTACCGGGGGCCGTCCTCCTGCTGTTTGCCATGGCCTGCGGTGGTGGATCCACTCCGCCGGCCGGTCAGCCCCCTGCGACTCCCGCGGGGCTCGTGGCGACTCCAGGAGATCGGCAGGTCAGCCTCACCTGGAGCGTCAGCAGCGACGCCGACAACTACCCCACCGGCTACCGCGTGTACCGCGCGCAAGCTGGGACCGAGTTCACCCTGCTCGCGTCGCTGACTCAGAATACTTTCCTCGATGCCGGCCTGGTCAATGGCACGACCTATCGCTACACGGTCGCTGCCGTCAACTGGAATGGTGAGAGCGCCGCAACGGCGGAGGTCGACGGCACCCCGATTCAACCCCCTCTGGCGCCCACGAACCTGGTGGCGACTCCGGGCAATCGGCAAGTGCTCCTGACCTGGCAGGGCAGCGGTGCGGCCACCGGCTACCGGGTGAAGCGCTGGACTGCGGGCACCCGGTTCACGACCATCGCATCCCCGACCACGACTCAATTCACGGACACAGGTCTGATCAACGGCACCATCTATCGCTACGTCGTGAGCGCAGTCACCGGTGGCCTCGAGGGCGACGCCACCCCGGAGGTCACGGGCGACCTGCATGCGCAGCCTCCGCTGTTCTCGGTCAGCCCCGATTGGTCGGATGAATTCTCCCAGGCCGATGGCAGTTCCCCCGATCCGAGCAATTGGGGTTTTGACCTCGGCCCAGGGGTGACCGGCGAGATCGAATATTTGACCGACCGCACCGTGAACGCGCAGATTCAGGGCGGAAATCTGGTCATGACGGCCCAGCGCGAAACGTACGTCGGTGCTGACGGCCTTGTCTACTACTACACCAGTTCCCGTCCGCAGACCCAGTACCGGTTCAGCCAGCAGTATGGCCGAATCGAGGCGCGAATCCAGATGCCGGCGGGCCAGGGGGTATGGCCGGCCTTCTGGATGCTGGGCGTCGACTATAGCTGGCGGGGGAACGTGGGGTGGCCCCAATGCGGCGAACTGGACATCATGGAGACCGTCGGAAGCGACATGGCCACCAACCATGGCACCCTGCACGGACCGGGCCCTGTCTTCAACGAGCCAATGGGCGTGTCGGCCGTCTATCCGCTTCCCAGTGGGACTTTCGCGGAGGGCTTCCACACGTTCGGCATCGACTGGGTGGAGAACCTGATCCAGTTCTATGTGGACGGTCAGGTGTACGCCGTTCGCTCGCCCGCGGATGTCGGCGGACAGGCGCAGTGGGTCTACAATCATCCCTTCTATCTCATCCTGGACTTCGCGGTCGGTGGAGCTTGGGCGGGCGACCCGGATCCTGACCTGCCGTTCCAGAAGCAGATGCGGGTGGACTACATCCGCGTCTATAACCAAAAATAGCGGGTCTCCGCCTCAGCGCGGCAGAAAACAGGCGTGGTTCTCCTTGAAGGGGGCCCTCAGGTCGCCCAGGATCCGCTTCACCTCGGGGTCCTTCAGGAAGCGTCCGGCCAGCCAGTGCCTGGCTTCGAGACGGGGGTGACTCTCGCCGCAGCGGAAATCGGTGTAGAGGGAGAGATCGGTATCATCCCCAAAGGAGCTGAGGGTGGTGATGCCGTAGCGCTCGGGATGTTCATGCATGGGGCTGCGCCGGGGCAAGTTCAGGATGCTGGCGTTGAGATCGTGCAGGGACTCGGCTTCCTCCTGGATGAAGGCCAGGGTCGTCTCCCGGTCAGCCTCGGTCTCCGTGGGCAGCCCGAACAGCAGGTAGGCGTGGTTCTTGATCCCGGCTCCGGCGCAGCTGCGCAACACCTGGCGCGCCTGTTGGGCGCTGACGCCCTTGTCCATCAGCTCCAGCAGGCGCGGCGAGGCGGTCTCCAGGCCCCACTGGAGCATGGCGCAACCGCCCTCGGCCAGGCGCTGGGCAAGGCCGGGCTTGGCGAACTTGGCCTCCAGGCGCACGAAGCCATGCCAGCGCAGGGGCAGCCGCCGGTTGCTGATCACCTCCGCCACCCGCTCCAGGAGGGCCGGCGAGAGGGCCGAGTCGGTCAGGTGCAGCATGGCGCCCTGGGGAAACCGATCGGCGACGGCCTCCAGCCAGCCCGCCAGGGCGTCCCGGGGACTCGCCTGGTAGACCGGGTGCAGGTAGTCGGGACAGAAGGTGCAGCGCCGCCAGTAGCAGCCTCGGCCCAGGGCCGTGGGCACCGTGGGCATCGGCACCAGGTACGAGTCCCAGGGCGTGGCTTCCAGATCCGGTGCCAGCAGGCCCTCGGCGCCATCTGGCGTGCCACCCAGTTCCAGGATCAGGGTGCTCAGCTCCGCGTTCGAGCCCTCAGCAAACACGCGATGGAATAGCCCAAAGGCCGGGGCGTCCAGGGCGGAACCCACGGCACTCCAGCAGGCCACCAGGGGACCGCCCAGCAGTCGCTGGATCTGCGGCAGATGCTGCCGCAGCAGATAGGCCAGGCGGAAGGCGGCGAAGGCCTGGTTCAGGAAGGTGAGGGAGATGCCCACGTGACTGACCTGCTCGCGTTCGAGACGGGGCAGCAGCACCTCCAGGAAATAGGCATCGAAGGGCCCCGGCGTCTGGGCCATGGCCAGGAGGTCCGTCGAATCCTGGGGGCGGCGCCCTGCCACCTCCAGGTCGGCCACCCGGAGATGGAAGCCCGCATGGGGTATCGAAGCCAGGCGCAGGACGTTGATCAGGTGACTGGCGGCGGAGCTGTAGACCTCGCGCTGGCGGTAGGTCTCCGGCCTGCGTAGCGGCGGGATGGGCAGCGTGGCGTCGCGCATGGCCTGGCGGAAGGCTTGAAGGGAGCCGTGGGAATAGCCCTTGGCCTGGGCCGCGGTGAGGGCCCCCTGCAGCGAGGCCTGGGTGAAGGTGTGGCCATACCAGCCGATGCTGGCATCCACATCGAAGGCGTCCACCCCGCGATCCCGGAAGCTGCGCGCCGCCGCCGCCGCCGAGAGACCCGGCTCCGATGGTTTGATCAGGGGTGGGGTGACGAAAGCAATGCGCATCCAGGCCTCTTCCTTGAGCCTATCGGAGATGGGGTCGGCTCGCGGGGGCAGGGGATCGCTACAATGAAACTCACATTTCGGGAGTAGCCATGAAGGCCGATCACATCATCCTGGGCATCCACGTCACCAATCGGCTGCAGAAGGCCGCCGAGGTGCAGAAGCTGTTCACCGAATTCGGAGGCCATATCAAGACGCGGCTGGGGCTGCATGAAGTGGCCGAGAACGCCTGCGCGGGCGAGGGCGTGGTGCTGCTCGAGCTGATCGGCGGTGACGCCGTGCGCAAGGCCCTGGTGGAGAAACTTGGCGCCATCGAGGGTATCGAGGTGCAAGAGATGGTCTTCAGCCACAAATAGACAAGGGATCGTTCAAGAGGGCATCAGCCACGACTTCGCACGGTTTGCAAACCGCGTGAGGTCGTGGCTGATTCCTGTTTCCATCGGCCCCTGATGATGCGTCGAGCCACACCCTGCCGCGCAATGCAGCAGGATTGCCCGGCCGGGGCCCGCCTCCGTAAGAAAACTGTCATTATTACTTCATTTAACGTTTGGCACGTATCCTGATTAATGAAGCACCACAAGGATGCATCCCTGCACGTAAGAGCCGCGAGACCCTTGCGATCCTTGGGCTCCCTTTTCGGCACCAGCCTTTCCCTTTTCTGGTCCTGCCATCCCCATCCCTTACGCCATCGCACCACGTTGCAGCACACGGAGTGCGCCCGTTCCTGCCTTGGCAAAGGAGGTCATCCCGTGCAAAACCTGGATCATGCTCTGCACCTGAACCCCGGCTCCAGGCGAAAGACCGCATGGGGCCTATTCCTGATACTCGGCCTGGGTTCAAGCGCGGGCTCGTTGGGCGCCAGCGAGACCACCCCGCCGAGGGCCCCGTATCTGGTCGAGGTCCGCGCCAAGATGCCCGAGGATCGTGCCAGGCCCGCCCCCACGCCGGAGGCGATGCTGCCCTTGAGGCCTAGTCTGGACGCGGCGTACTTCGGCGAGAACCAGGGACTGCGGGAAATGGAACTGCTCAAGCGGCCCGTGCCGGATCCGGAAGGGCGGCGGTTCCAGGACTGGATCTTCACCCTAGGACACGCCACCTACAAGCTCACCGGGAAGGCCACCTATTTCCGCAGCGATGGCGTCATCCGCGGTTTCTACTTCGCGGGTGCTGGCCTCGTGGACTATGCCTCCATGGACGCCGTGGAATTCCCGGTGGTCCGCAGGATGCTGGAGCTGCACACTGCCATCAAGCCCGGCCTGGAGGGCAAGGCCCTGCATATCCGCGACGAGCTGAACGAGGGTCTGTTCTGGTTTGCGGGCATGGCCGTGCCCGACATGCCCGGCACGGTGATCCCCGCCTCCGCGGCGAAGATCCTCTCCCGCTCGTCTCTCCTGCTGGACCGGGATCAGGAACCCTTTCAGCAGGAACTGGCGAAGCGAGTGCTGGGCAGCACGGACAAGCCCTTCGTGCGAGTCCAGTTCCGGGGCCGGGACCGCTTCTGGCAGCACACCGTGGACCAGCAGGATGCCGAGAACCTGCGGGTGAATCAGATCACGACCCGCGATCACTATTTCTATTGGCCCACTGTGCTGATCTCGCAGCAGCCCATCACCTGGTCCCACAAGGCTCCGAAGCTGCCCGGCTTCGCGCTCACCGCCATGGATCTGGACGTGAGGGCCACGAATGCGTTTGGTGGCAGCATCCGGGTGGTGCAGACCTTCACACCCCTTCAGGATGGGCTCAAGGTCCTGGATCTGAACCTGCCCAATCGATTCGCCGCCGAGGGACTCCATGGACCCACGACCCTGCGCCTCAAGGTCAGCTCCGTGAGCGACGCCGACGGAAATGCCCTGGCCTTCGATCATGCGAACGGCGGGCTGTTGGTGGCCGTTCCCGGCATGAAGAAGCAGGTGCCGGTCACTCTGTTCATTCAGATGGAAGGTGAAATGTTCGGTGCCCTGAGCGCGGGGGGCCGGGATTCCGGCTGGATCCCGATGCCCAAGGAACAGGCAGCGAAGGTTTTTACCCTGAAGTTCCACGGTCAGGCGAAAAAGCCATGGATGTTCTTCGGCGCCGGTGACAACACACGGATCTGGGCCGATGAAGACAGCAATCACGTGGAGATCCACTTCGATAAACCAGTGGAGAGCTTCCGGGCCGAAGTCGCGCGCTATGCCATCCAGCAGAAGGTGGAGACGGAAACGGTCCAGGACCTGACCTTCACTCGGTTGCGGGAGCCCGGGGTACTGCGCCAGGAAGGGCGTCATCAGGACTACGACGCGCTCCTCGGCCACGAGATCCAGACCCTGGAACAACTGCTGGGGCCCGCGCCCTTCACGCAGCTGTTCGAGACTGCGAGCCTCGATGCCAGGCCCGGCCGCTTCGGCATGACCAGCTTCCAGCTCGAGGGCAATGCCGGGGCAAGGTCTGACACCAGTCCGGGCGTCTACAGCGGGCGGATTTCCTCCCTCGCCGCCCAGTACTGGGGTCAGGTGGTCAAGCCCTGGAACGCGGAGGATGCCTGGCTGCTCCAGGCTCTGCCGCTCTACTGCGGCGTTTTGGCCGAGAAGAACTGGGTTCGCGATGGCCAGTTGCAGTTCCAGCAGAGCTTGGCGGAATGGTTTCGGAGGGCCGAGCGCGCCAAGGATGCCGGTGCCATCGCCACCGCCAGCCGGATCCGCATGGAGGGCGGCTTCGTGACCAGCAGGGAGGCGTTCAGCCCGAAGGATCTGACCTCCTCCAAGGGCGTCTGCCTGCTCTACACCCTACACCAGGAGCTGGGTGACGAACTGTTCAGCGCCTTCCTGAAGACCTGCCTGTCCACGGCCTCGTACCAGCCCTTCAGCACGGCCAGCATGCCGTTGATCCTGAAGCAGCTCACCGGCAAGGACTACGAGCCCTTCTTCGATAAATATTTCTGGGGCACGGAAGTGTTGCAACGACCTGTCAATCTGTCCGCGATGAAATGAGGAAGCACGCGACAGGTTGAATTTCGCAAGCCCATCTTCGGCAGATCCTCCAGCCAACTTCTGGCATTCTTGAATGGGCCCAGCCCTTCTCTGTTGGCGGCACGTTCGCAGCCGGGAGGGACGATCGCCCGCGACAAGGAGCAAATATGGGATCGCCCTTCAAGGCGCTGAAGGTGGCTGAAGGTATCTACTGGGTGGGGGCCATCGACTGGTCGGTGCGGGACTTCCATGGCTACCGCACGGCCCGTGGCACCACGTACAACGCATACCTGGTGATGGGCGAGAAGATCACCCTGGTGGATACCGTGAAGGCGGGCTTCAAGGACGAACTGCTTTCGCGCATCAGCGATATCGTGGACCCCTCGCAGATCGACATCATCATCAGCAACCACGCGGAGATGGACCACAGCGGCTGCCTGCCCGATCTCATCGAATTGGCCAGGCCCGAGAAAGTCTACGCCAGCCCCAAGGGCGTGGAGGCCCTGGCGGCCCACTTCCGCGGAGAAATGGACATCGTGGCAGTGAAGGACGGCGACGAGGCCATTATCAGTGGTCCCGACGCCGAGGGCGGACCGCTCACGGTGCGCTTCATGCAGACGCCCCTGCTGCACTGGCCCGATAGCATGTTCAGCTACATTCCCGAGCGCAAGGCTCTCTTCTGCCAGGACGCCTTCGGCATGCATCTGGCCAGCGCCGAGCGCTTCGCCGAGGACATCCCAGACTGGCTGCTGGAGCAGGAAGCCGCGAGCTATTTCGCCAATATCCTGCTGCCCTTCAGCGCCATGCTTCCCAGGCTGTTCGACAAGGTCGAGAAGGCGGGCATGGAGATCGCCCTGGCCCTGCCCGATCACGGACCCATCTGGGGGGCCAAGTTCCCGCGAATTCTCGAGCTGTACCGCCGCTGGGCCGCCCAGGCGCCCACCGCCAAGGTGGTGGTGGTCTACGACACCATGTGGGATAGCACGGACGCCATGGCTCGGGCCCTCACGGACGGTCTCATCGCCTCCGGGGCCCAGGTGAAGGTGCTGCCCCTGTCGGGCTCCCATCGCTCGGATATCGCCACCGAACTGCTGGACGCGGGCGCCCTGGTGGTGGGCAGTCCCACCCTCAACGGCCAGATGTTCCCCACCGTGGCCGACGCGCTCTGCTACCTGAAGGGCCTCAAGAAGAAGAACCTCGTGGGCGCCGCCTTCGGCAGCTACGGCTGGAGTGGCGAGAGCATCAAGCAGGTGGAGGAGAGTCTCACGGGCATGGGTGTGGAACTGGTGGGCAGCCTGCGCACCCAGTACGTGCCAGAGGATCATGTGCTGGAACAGTGCCGCGCCCTGGGCGAGCAAGTGGGAGCGAGGATCACCGGCAAGTCATAAAATTTCAACAGGAAGGGACTTCGCCCACCCCGCCAGACCGACGGTCTATTGCAGGTGTGATTTCATCCACACCTTGGCACTAGCCCAGGACGGGAAGGGGGGTTGGGGCTCGTGGATGGCCGGAGAACTCAGGCAATCCTGGGTGAAGATCGTGGAGAGCAGATCGGCGATGATCTCGTAGGGGTGGTAGCTCTCGCTGGTATTGGGGAAGCGCTTGGTATAGGCCGGAATTTGCGCGAGGTTCTCCAGCTTGGGCAACCCCTTTTCGTCCAACTGGGGCTTGAATCCCGAGGCTCCCGACTCCATGTATACGCCCACCAGGCGGAAGTCCTGGGGCATCTGCTGGCTGCGCTGGTCCCCCGCCAGGATGACCAAGGGCCAGAGATACACGCGGCTGACGCCCTCACCCAGGGGATAGATCCAACCCGTGTCGGTGGCGTCTGGGTTCACCAGGCTCCTGGCTTCGAGCCAAGGGTGTCCAGTGAGCTTGGGCGCTCGCTGAAACCCCAGGATATCCCTGATGAAGCCGGCAAACAGCTCCGGGTGCGCGCGCTGGAGGACGTGGAGCTGCTCATGGACGCAGATCTGGCCAAAGTAGTAGCGCAGCATGTCCTTCTGCCCGGTCTTATAGAGGGTTACCAGGTCTTCGAGCACCAGGGGGGAGAGCACGATGTAGCCGCCCCGGGTGTGGGGCAGGCCGCCCTCCAGATCCCGGGACACCTTGAGGAACCGCCAGGGCAGTCGGCCCAGTAGCGGATAGTCCCGCACCAAGGGCGGCTGCACTTGGGTGATGAGCCAGGTGAGGGCTTCGCGCTCCTCCGGGCTGAAGGTCAGCACCTTGGCCTGGTAGGCCTTGCGCGCCTCCTGGCGAAGGGCTTCCAGGCTGACTCCCTCGGTCTTCACGCCGCATTTGGCGGCGATTTCCGCGGGTTGCAGCAGGGCAAAATAGGGCTCGG
>Ga0302323_100005026_pt1 | contig 10801 bp, 9 predicted proteins | sample Fen_T0_3_FD_201950 | JGI IMG/M metagenome (GOLD analysis project Ga0302323, IMG submission 201950) | Peat permafrost microbial communities from Stordalen Mire near Abisko, Sweden - Fen_T0_3 | ecosystem: Environmental > Terrestrial > Soil > Wetlands > Permafrost | place: Sweden: Abisko... | reverse complement strand
GCGGCAATCCTGATGTGATGACCGAGATCAGTTCGCCTGCAGGTTCCGCGATTGTGGGGCTTCGGAGAAATCGACGCAATGACGCAGGCGAGACTCGTCGATCGACAGGACGCGCAATTCCTTCGTTAGTGTCAACGTGCCAACATGGTGCGCCCTCGAACCAACCGCCTGCCGAAAGGGCAAAGCGTCGACCGTTGCCTGGTCGTTCGAACGTAATCTTCGCGATGATCGTGTCTGCACCAACCATCTCGAGCTCAAACCTCGGTCGAAGCACCTCGTCGGTAAAGCGAAGCTGCATTAGTGCGGGTTCGAGCAACACTCGGCGATCGCGTAGAAGTGGAATGAGCTCGGCGGCGTCCTCACCGCGGATATCAACGGCGGGGTGGCGAGGGTTGCCGCTCTCGAATCGAGCTAAAATGCGCAAAGCGTCCCGGTCGGGGGTGGGATGCAGCGACTGCCAGCCGAGGGCAACGCTTGGCAGCAACGGGAGTCGCGCATCAGTATCGAGCACCGTGACGGTCAGTGCGCCGGAACGGACGTGGATGCGAAACTCAAGATCGAGCGATCGGGAGGGGCCCGGTGGGGGAAGCCAGGCCCCAATCCCTGTAGAGCGGGCGCTGACATCGGCGGTTGGCGCCGCAGAAGTTCCGTGTTGCAGCGGCGCCGGTTGGACTGGTCCGCGGCGACGACGATCGCGGCGACGATTGCCCTTGTCGCTCTGCTGCTGGTGGTTCTGCTGCTGGTGGTTCTGCTGCTGGTGGTTCTGCTGCTGGTGGTTCTGCTGCTGCGTGGGCGCCGCCAGATTGGCTGGATTTGTTCCAGACTGCGGCTCGCGACGTGGCAGCTTTGACCTTGCTTGATTTCGCACCGTGATGAGGAGCGCGGCAACGTGTTTGCAGTGCTGGTTCGTCTTCTGAAACGCTGGGCACGTGCAGGTAGACGTAATTCCCTCGCCACCCAAGCGGATGGTTACTTCGTAAGGATCCGGATCTGAGCCTTTGACTTTACCTGTTGCGACGGTGGACTCTACGGCGACGTTGTCAACAACTTTGCGCTTCTCGTAGTCGAGCCCACGAAGGAATGTTCGGGCGCCTAACAGTCGTCGCAATCCACGGTCGGAGAGTGTAGAGAGGGCATCAGCAAGGGATGACAATGGCGTTTCCTCTGGAATTTGGTGACGTGGGCGGCTCGTCTCAGATTAGCATTGCCGAAAAGGCTAGCGTTGCGAGCGCCACCGCCTTGGTCAGAAGCGGGACGGACACACCCAGCGACTGTCCCAAGAATTCGACCAGTCGCATTGGCTCAGACACTGACACGACTGGTGACGAGGCGGACAACCACGACGGTGGGCCTGCTCGGTGGACCAGTGAGGACGCTACGGCTACTGCTTGGCCAACATGCGCTGCAATGAGGCCAGCCGCCGCAGCAATCGCCGCGTAGGATGCCAGGCCCAGCGCCGCCAAGCCAGGGGTATTTTCTACTGCCGCACCCAAACAAGCAATCAGTAGGGGTAGAGCCAGGGCGAGGACCGCAAATGCCATCCTTCCATGGGCAGAGTCGCGAGCCAGCAGTTCCACCGAACTTCTGTAGCTCGGCACAAAATCGTCGGGAACTACTGTCTGATTGCCGTTGCGTCGCATGCCACGCAGTTGCCGATCCAACTCAGCGACGTGTGTTCGCGCTGCCTTGGCCGCGGATTTCAGCGCCGCGGACGTGGCGAGAAGTCCGGGCAGAAACACCCACAAGGATGCCGCGAGCAGTGTTGCGACAGAAGTCGATGAGGCAAATGTGCGTGCGTGGGATACCTGGCAAACAACTGCGCACAGACCGCAGAGAACGGAACCCCCATCACTTGCGATTGTCTCAGTTGCGGTTGCCGTGCGCCCAGTGCCGTCCGCGAGCCTGCGCAACCGTTGTGTCGAATCGGCGGAAAGTGGAATGCGCCCAACGCTTGAGGCGAGCACACCGACGGATTCGAGGTCAAGCCCGACACTGACCGCGAGGTTCCAAGCGGATAGTGCGGATGGCATGGCCAATCCAACGAGAATTGCCGCGCCGCGTTCAACCGGAGTGGTAGACGCGTGCATGAGCCAGAATGCAAATGTCACGATGAGGCAGGGATAGAGCAGGGCCGGCCACAGCGCAGTACGTAGTGCTGCGGCTACCGCGTCTGCGGCGACCTGCAGGCCTTGGCGCTTCAATTCGTCATTCGGCAAGCGCGGGAGTCGAACGCTACCCAAGAGGTATGAGCGCACTCGTCCAAGCACGGAGGGTGATAGAAGCCCAACCATGCCTGCCGTGACGACGGGGAGCGAAAGCCTCCCCGTTAGCCAGACGATGTTACCCGCAAGAGCGCTCGCCACCACCACATGGGCCACTATTTGACCTCTCACGAACGCATCGCCGGGGTCTTCGTGCTCAGAACTGCGGAGGGTAAGCAAGCCAGACAGCGACGCCAAGAGCCCAAAACACCGCAGCATCATCGGGAGCAAGGCAGTCGCGACCGTGCCTTGAGACCATCCGAGCAGAGGCGCCAGATAGATGACTTGGAATGAGAGCGTCGAGACGAGCACGCTACTGACAAACGAGTCGAGGACCCGGGGAACGACGTGGCCCAGCTGGCTGGCTACGGCAGTGACCAACACCGATGGATTTCGCGGATCTATGGCTGACAGGCCGGTTCTTGCCTCGAACGTACTTGAGCCCGCGAGTGTGTTGACGCCCACGCAAGCTGCACCCGTTTGACTCACGCAGAGGGCGGCTAACGCCGCTCCGATCCCGAAATACGGAGCTATGCGAATGGCTACGAGCAGCGATGTTTCGACCGGAACATTGCTAACGGCCATTCCGCGAGCCATCAGCCACAGCACACCATGAACGCATGCCGTAGAGAGCATTCCCGCCATGTCGGCCGCCACCGCGAGCACTGCGGCGCTTGACACGGTTGTGGTCAGGCAACGATTGGATGAAAACGCTGAAGCTGCAACGATTAAGAAACTGCGGCTACGCACGTGGCGACCACAGAACAGCGAAAAAGCAAATCCCGCGACGAGTCCCAGCAGTAGCACGGAGGCCGCGCCTACGATCGCGAAAGCTGTCGGGCTCGGTACGGAGCCGGGGCGTAATGCGCAATGGGCAACGACAATCAGCCCCAACGTGCCGGTTGCGGCCCAAGGTATGGTGATGGCACGGCGTCGTAGCGCAGCCCAACAAGCCCGCTCGATCGCAACAAGCACGCGACGTGCTTCGTGAGGCACCCCGATTCCGACGCCAATACGCATCGACCACACGACGGTGGCGACAAATACTGCGGCAGATAGTGCCGAAATCAGCGCAATTTGAAACACGATATTCACCGAATGGCGATGCACTCACCCGCGCCGAAGGCGTTCTACGACCGGTATGCTACGGTCACGACCTAGGACCATAGCCCAACCCCGGTTCGCAGCGTCCAATGGCGACGCGTGGATGTTTCCCATCGAGAGAGATTCTTCAGGGCAATGCGCCGAGCCCGGACTCGGCCCTCCCTAGCACGCGACGCGGCATCGCCGCAACCCTGGCTTGCAATCGGGGTCGCCACGCATACCCTTGAGGCACGCATTGACCGCAGTTGTGCCGCGAGAAATTCGCTTCCAGCGGTCTCACGGACCTTCGTCCGTTTTTGGGAGATTTGCGCCCCAAAACCTGACCGAGCGCCACCTGGGCCATCAACTACGACACCACAAGCGAAAGCGGTCCGCTGGCCTGAGTGAGCAGCGGACCGCTAAAGAATCTTCGGCTTGATACGCAGTCGGGCTATTGGGGGATCTCTTTGCCCTGCATTACCATCAAGTGGTACTTCCCAAACTCGCTTTGGCCGAGTGTGAACAGTACCTCGATCAATAGCCGATACGGCGTCGTTCCGTCGGCAATGATGATTGCTTCAGACGAAGAGGGGTCCAAGCCCTTCGCCTGCCGAACGACACGATCCGTCTTGCGAGCGGCCTGCAGGGCATTTCCCAACTTGACGATGTAGAGGTCGGTTGGGCCGGACCGCTTTTCCTGGGCCCCAACACCAGTCTGAGCCAACGATTCGCGCCCTGGTAGGTTGAGGACCTTGTTGTCGCCGACGAGAAGCTGAGTCTTCGATACCGTTACAACGGTACCCTCTTCTGCCGGGGCGCTCTTGATGACAGATTTCGGCAGCCGCAAGTCGTCGTTTTGAGGCACCGCGGCACTCGATTCTCCTAGTGTCTTCAGCAAGAAGACGAGGATAATCGTCATGATGTCGAGCATAGCCGTGATGTTCAGAAAGTTGATCTCCGGCTCAGCCGCATTGCGTCGAATCGCTCTGCGCAGCTCCGTCTTGTACTTGGCAGTCGAAGCGCGTTGTGTCGTCAAAGGGTCACCTTGAAGTTGACGTCAGTGAACAGTGTTCTGCTCGGGTCCCGCATATCAGTTCGCAATGCGTCAATCACACTGACGATGGTTTGATAGTCGGTGCTCGGGTTGCCTGTAACGTAGAATTGCGTTTCGTCGGCGAAGTCCGGCGATGCTGACTTCAGCTTTGCAGCGCAGGCATTAAGGGAAGCGAAGTCGTACTTCCCACTCCGCTTAGGGATGGCGATCCCTGCACCGGGGCCAGTGCAACCGGGGGCGATATTGCCCCCAGAGGCCTTCATCGAGAAACCGTCATTGACTATGAGTATCGTCAAATTCAGTGCGGTGCTTTCGATGTCCTTGCGGACGCCCTTGCCCCCACTCGCTGGTGGCGACGAATCAATCGCTGCCGTAAAAGTGACAGCGACTGTAGCAAGCACGAATATCAGAATATTCGTGATGATATCCAAGAAGGGAACGATATTGAGTTCGCCCCCTTCTTCGTCCGGGGTCAACTCTTTCGGCACGCTGAGCCGTCGTACTTTGGCTCGCTGCCCGGCGCTCAGCTCGTTGGTGGATTCCGATTCCATGGTTGGGCTCCTGGTCCTAGTGCTGACCCGTGCCCTTCTGGATTGTCAGGAGATTGAAGGTACGTTCCATAACGGTTTCAAGATCGTGCTGGATCGCCTTTGCTCGTGTGTGCAGGAAGATGTGGGCTATCATGCAGAATACTGCAATACCGAGACCGAGGGCAGTGTTATACATGGCTTCCGCGATGCCGTTCGCAAGCATCGCTTGCTTGTCGGCCTGCGAGAGACCAGGGTTTGAAATCGACGCGAATACGGCGATGAGGCCGCTCACAGTTCCGAGCAGACCGATGAGCGTGGATATATTTGCCATCGACCACAGAACGCCGACGCGCTTCTCCACCTCGGGCTTCAGTTCCGACAATCGTTCGCTCAGTGCCGCGTCGATCTCGTCAGGTCCTTTGTTTGCGTGTGTCAGGCCCGAGCGAACGAGTTGAAGCACAGGGTAATCACTGGCTTCGCAAAGTTTGATTGCTCGATCAATATTGCCTGCCGCGACCAGTTTCTTGATTTGGGCAAAGAATTCCTTCGAATTTACCCGATAGCGTGTGAGCTGAAAAACAGCTCGCTCTGCGATGAGCGTCAACACCACCGCAGAAACCACGAGGTTCATGACGATGAAAGTTGGGTTGTGCTTGAAAGCAGAGATGAGTTGGCTCGACCCGGTCCCCTCAGCTGCGAGAAGCAGAAGCTGCATTCCCCTATCCCTTTCGTACTTGCCCTACATTTGTAGCGGCGTTTCTAGCTTGATTCACGTGTCGTTTTAAACGGAACCGCATACGACTATAGCTGCCACAGAAATCCGAACGCAAGCGCTCGTCGCCTAATGGTCGAATATGGGCTTACCGGTCCGCCCGGCGGCGGGAATATCGATGGTACCCAGTGTCGTCTGTTTGCCGTCATAGGGCGCACTACGGCCTCGATGCGCGATAGCTTTACTGTGCGCGGTCAATAAAGGACGTCGCTCAAGGTCGGGACGCTCGCCACCACGACCTTCGTCGTGCGCCCAAGCCCAGTGGACACTGGTCGTGAGCTGTCGGAGTAGGTGAGCCACGCGAATTGCTAACCTCTTTTCGAGTGTAATTCCCAAAGGCCGGTTCAGTCTTAGTGGCAATATTCCGCTATAGTCAGCAGGTCGGCCACCTGGCATTCAAGTGGTATTATACACATCGGGTGACCGTTTTCCCGTTGGAGAAGAATATTGCAGTTCGGTGCGGCAATTTAACTATCTTTCGGTGGAATTTTTGAGTCGAATGCGAAGATTCTGGAGTCACCCAATCACTATTGACGGCCGAGAGTCGATTTCAGCAAGATGCGACAGCCTCGAAGTCTCGCGGTGTGCGAGAACGCGGCAGGCTGAGCAACACCAAGTCATCTCGTCAACACGGGCGTAGGCCGTTTGGCCCGCCAACGAGCAGAAGCACGGAAGGTAACCAGCAATGGCAGGTCTTTGGCATCACTACCAAGCAGGCGGTTGGGCAATGTGGATCATCCTCTTTTGGCTGATCTGCTCGATCGCGATCATCGCCGAGCGCGCAGTTTATCTGTTCGGCTCTTCGATCAACAAAGAGGTCTTCCTGGCGACTATGCAGAAGTGCATTCTCGCCGGCGACGTTGCCAAGGCCGTGAAGATGTGTTCGGCCGCCAACGCCCCTCTGGCACGCATCGTTCAGTCCGGTCTTGTAAAGGTCAATCGTCCCGATGAAGAAGTTCAAGCGGCGATGGATGAGGCAGCTCTTCGAGAGATGCCGAAGATTGCGCAACGAACGGGCTATCTTGCACTGACATCGAACCTCGCGATGCTTTCGGGTCTCTTTGGGACAATCGTAGGTCTAATCAAGGCGTTCGGTGCCGTCGGTGGAGAGTCAGTGGATCCAAGTCAGAAGGCGCGCATCTTGGCGGAAGGGATATCCGAGGCCATGAACTGCACCGCGTTCGGGCTCATCTCTGCGATTACGGCTCTGATGGGTTTTGCAGTGCTCAATGGCAAGACGCAAGGACTCGAAGATGACATCAACGAGGCATCGGTTCACGTGTTGAACCTCGTCGTTTCCAATCGTCAGAAGGTCAACCTCCAGGGGATTGATCAGGCTCTCTGAGCCTAGACGGACGACGGGCCACGCCCAAGGAATTTCGTGAAGGCCCGATATATGTTCTAGCTGTTGCTCGGATGGGGTTGCGATGCCTTGGCGTCGCAACCTCGGAATGCTCGGCGCAGGACGAAACCGATTCGGACAGTTTTCGATTTTGAGGAGCAACCATGGCCGGTATTGACGTTGGCGGTGGACACGGCGGAAAAAAGTCACTTAACCACGACATCCCGCTTATCCCGTTCATCGACTTTCTGTTGTGCCTCGTGGCGTTTCTGTTGGTGACTGCCGTTTGGTCACAAATGGCGCGCATCAATGCGGACGCAAAAGTCCCGGGCCCGCCGCGTCCGGACGAGCCGGACGAAGTGAAGCCCGAAAAAGAGCTGCACGTAGAAATGCGTGGCGAGCGGAAGTTCCAGCTCGTCTGGAAGGAGGGGGCTACCGTGATCAATACGATCGATATTGAGCGCAAGCAGGTCAACATGGGAAACGAGGGCGATTATCGTTACCCAGCGCTCGCCGAAAAGATCGTTGCAGAATGGAAGGCTAACGGTAGTCACCGTGCTGCAAACGATAAGAAGCTCGATCGGGCAGTGTTGCATACAGATAATTCAACCCCTTTTTCTGACGTGGTTGCGGTGATTGACGCGGTTTACGAGCCGCAACGCGACTTTCAGATTGGGGCAAAAACCGAGAAGATCCCGGCATTCAACCTGACTTTCTCCGTGAACTGAACTAGGAGCTACAATCCATGAGCGGTACCAAGCCACTTTCACGGTTTCATCAGCCTATTGCGGTTCCGGGGCGACGGTTGGTGCACCACGTTCCGCTGAAGTTCGTGCAGAAGAAAGTCGGTGGCGGGGGGCAGCGGTCGGTTAATCAGGAAATCCCGCTGATTCCATTCATCGATTTCTTGCTGTGCATCGTTTGTTTCTTGCTGGCAAGCTTCTCGGCCTCCGGCGAGTTGCCCGTCGACAAGAACGTGAAACTGCCTAAGGCGCAGAACGTCATGGACATGACTGACGCGCCAATAGTTGCCATCACGGGGACGCAGATCCTCGTTGATGGTACTCCGGCGGGCAGTACTCGGACTGTAGAAGAGGCCAATCGCCTGCAGCGTATTGACGAGCTCTTCAATATTTTGAAGAACAAGCGGGAGCTCTGGAAGCAAGTCAACCCGGGCAAGGAATTTCCTGGAGTGGCCTTGCTGCAGGTAGACCGTCGCGTGTCGGCGTTGGTGGTCAAGAGCGTGTTTCAGACGGCGGCGATGGCTGGATTCCCGGGCATCAGCTTTGAGGTTGGGCGCTTGGGCAAACCAGGCGGTGGCGAGTAGCGGATTCGAAGTTTAGGCGCTTCGAAATTCGTTTTGGAAGTGCGCCGGTGCTCGCACAGCGGGCGCCGGCGTTTTGCCTTCAAACTGGGTCCTAGGGCATGAGTCGGCTAAGTCGGCACCAACACGTTAGAGGCCTACCTTCGCTGAACGAAGCGAGAGAGGCCAGGGCGCGAGCGATCAGAACTGGGAAGGTTCGCTTGATTGCAATGCGTCCAGTGTTTTGGCTGTGGGTTGCGTTACTCTTCGCTGTTTTTGGCGTGACTTATTGGCGAATTGAGGCCGGAAGGTTGGCAAGCCAGAAGAGTGGTGTCTCGGCCAAGCAGCGTGCCATACGAACGAGTCTTGGCCCCAGGCTGTTGCCGTTTGTTGAACGAGTCGAGAAGTGGGTCGCAGAACTCGCCAACATTGAGGCGATGGAGGAGTCGATTGCGGCTGATGCGGTTTGGGATTCAATCGCGCGGAGACCAGGTGTCTACCTTCGGCTGCTGTCGAGCAACTCGAGGGACGTCGCAAGCATTCGGCGAGCCGCCGCCATATCGCTTAACGACGGCTTCACGTCGTGCTTCTTCATCCGCGAAGGGGCGCCCGATCCAACTCAGGGGCCCAAGTGCGATTCGAGCGTTACCTGCGAGCCCGGACTACTCTGCAACGAATGGGATGTTTGCTCGGCAGTGCCGCGGCCATATAACGTGAGACTTGCGTATCGTGCGTGGCGGATTCTGTCGGATGACTTCACTCGATCGTTGCAGGAGGCGACTGATGACCTGCAGGTAAGGGCATTGGATCGAGAGCTTGACCAGGTCGCGAAGGTTGATGTGCCAGTAGCGATCGAAGTATTGCAACGCGCTCGGACTGTTACGGTTGTCCTAGATGAGGTTCCGGATGGGTTGAAGCAACCCATCCGGACGCAACCGGGGGAGCTCTTGCTCACCGAAGAGCAGCGAGTGCAGGGCATTCCACACGATGCGCGAGTGGGGATTTGGGACGCATCGACCGGAGCGGTGCTTGTTCGGTGGCGAGGGCGTGCTCAGAGTCGATTGGTGTCGGTTGGCAGGCGAATGGAGTTGGATCCTGAAGTGGCCGCGGCGCAGACCCGTCAGGCAAACAGTTGCGTTCTGGCGACTTCCCTAAAGGGTAGGCTCTTGAATAGGGGCGCGAGTGCAAGTGTGGTTGAGAGTGGACGTGCTCCTGCCGGGTCGTCGAATTGAGGCGGCAACTGTTTAGTGCCGTCGCAAAAACACGAACACTACGGCTAGGGCAACGAGCGCGATGGCTAGAAGCACGACGAGCAGCGTCGCGTAGCTCAGCTGGATAGGTTTGGCTCGGCGCATGGCTCTTACCGCTGGCTGTGTGGCTTCCTGATGGATGATTGGCTCGGCTTTTAATACAATACTTGGAGCGGTTGGGTGCTGAGGCCGACGAGCGGTTGGCAGCGCAGATGGCGGAGAGGCGGTGAGTGGGGCGAGTTTCCCTTCCCCGTTCGGGCGGGGTGAGGCTGAATGCCTCACTTGTGGTTTTGGTGGCGCAGGTGGTTCGTCGTCGCCTTCCTCCAAGAGTTCAGCGGGATCGGACAGCAGCGAGTTGGTCGCAGACCAGTCGCTTGTTATGTGGACCGGCGTGGCCGCACTCTTGAGCACAGGTGGCGCGACCTGCCTGGGTGTGCTCGCTAGGTTCGAGGGGAAGGGTTCCCCTCCTTGGTTGGTCACCACCCGCGCGCGCTGATTCCTGCGCAAAATCGTCGTTTCCCCGTTCCCGGACGGGCGAACCACTTCGGCTGTGATGTCCTTGGGGTCGCCGGGAAGGGCAAGTGTTGGAACGATGGCGGTCGCTTCGTCATCAGCGCTCGCCTCAAACACTGCGGTTGGGCGTAGATGGATACCATACGGCTGCTTGGGTATGCTTGGTTGCGGGTCCTTGTGGGTACTTGGCGAGTGCGCCACAGTCGTCAGTTCGTCATCTTCGGTCAGCGCGAGCTCCAGTTCGAGTCCGAGGCCGATTGGATCCTCGGCAGCGTGTACAGGCTGGTCGAATTGGGCTCCAGATGTTGTTCGGGGACCACTGGCTTCAATTGGCAGCGTTTGTGGTGTCAGTTGCGCGGGGAGGACGATTCCCTGCGCTGGCGCGACGAATTTCACAGCCGACGGAGGACGGACCGAAGCGAAATTGAGCGGTCGAGGCTGGGTAATGGAAGTTGCAACCTGTGGGGGCGACGACGCGGACGGGTTCACCCGCGGAGGTGCAACCTCCGCGGGTTGAGCCGGTTGGTGAAGCAGCGCTGGCAGCTGCGGTTGTCTGGTGACGGGTGGTGGAAGTGCCGGCTGCAGCGTCTTTCCCGATGCTGGTGGCTTTACGGGGCTGGGTGCCGACAGTGAGAGAGCCGCTGGGTGAGGTGAGTGGGATAGATTTAGAAGCCCAGGCAAAAATTTTGCGTG
>Ga0302323_100005024_pt1 | contig 10803 bp, 10 predicted proteins | sample Fen_T0_3_FD_201950 | JGI IMG/M metagenome (GOLD analysis project Ga0302323, IMG submission 201950) | Peat permafrost microbial communities from Stordalen Mire near Abisko, Sweden - Fen_T0_3 | ecosystem: Environmental > Terrestrial > Soil > Wetlands > Permafrost | place: Sweden: Abisko... | reverse complement strand
GATAGTATTTGCCGCCATGCACGCTGCGCCCTTCTTCAGACAGTAGGCACCGAAATAGCACGGACAGACGTCCTCGCTGTACTGACAATGCAGATCGGCGGTTACCGAGCAGGCCGTCTCAGGCGCGGCGCAGCCTTCAGTGTTCGCCAGGCAATACATCCCGCGCGCGCACGGGCAGACGTGTTCGTCGAAGGCGCACACCGCGACGGGCACCTTGCCGGCGAGGGTGCCGCCCTCATCCGAGCAGCCGCCCACGGCCCCTGTGAGGGCGAACAATGCGAACAGGACGAATCGAAGCACAAGCTGTCCCATAGGTTGCCTCATGTCCAACAACTACGGATCAATGGGATCTCGGAAAGGGACAGCTCACATTCGGCGCCCTGCATGCTGCGCCCTCTTCAAGGCAATAGGCTCCGAAATAGCAGGGACAGACGTTCTCGCTGTCCTGACACTGCAAATCGGCGGTGGCCGGACAGGCCGTCTCGGGTGCGGCGCAGGCCTCAGTGTTGGCCAGGCAATACATCCCGTGCACGCACGGGCAGACATGCTCAGTGAAGATGCAGCCCGCCACTGGTACTTTGCCGGCGAGGTTGTCGCCACCGCCATCCGAGCAGCCGCCCAAGGCTCCCGCGAGAGCGAGCAACACGAACAGGCCGAACAAAATCGAAGGACAAGACTGCCGCATGGTTTGCCTCCTTTGTAGTAGCATGCCGTCCAAATTGGTCGGACCACAGGGCAAACAGGCCCGCTCTTCTGAGCGTATCATCACGTCTCCGAATATCCGAGAACCAGCGTCAACTATGTCCCCTATTGCGGCGGCGCTTCGCGCCCAGCCAGAGCCCGACCAGCAGCGCGGGAGCCAGCAGGCCCAACCCGAGATCCGACGGGAACATGGAGCAGCCACAGCCGCTACTCTTGCTGCCGGCCGCACCGGCGTCGGGCTGGGAGCCGCCATCCCAGTAGCCGGGTCCGCCGTCGGGAGCATCGAAACCGAACTCGAACGCGCCCATGTCGGGGTGGCTGTCGCGCGGGTTGCCCCACAGGTCGGTCAGGGAGCTGCAGGTAATGTCTGCTCATGTTGGACTCCCGCGCCGCAAGAGGCGCCCTGGGCCAACGTATCCAAGCTCGGCGTGCCGATCAACTGTCGTTCTCCCCCGGCATTGGTCGCCGGAGTTGCGGAATCACTCTTGGCCGACGTCGTCCAGCGGGAGCCGGCGATTGCCCCAGCGGCCAGGGGCGCCGGAAAAGACACCGGGGCATGCGGCGCCGCAGGCGATGCAATGACCGTCGTCGGTGAGTTTCCAGTCGGTGATTTCGTAGAAGTCGCGGCCGATCAGCCGGGCGCCGCAGCCCACGCAGTTGGTGTTGCCGCCGGTCTCGTCGCGCACGTTGCCGGTGTACACGTATCGCAGGCCATTGCCCAGAGCGACGGAGCGCGCGCGGGTCAGGGTTTCGGGCGGGGTGGGCGGTTTGTCGCGCATGTGAAAATCGGCGTGAAAGGCCGAGAAGTGTAGCGGCACATCGGGGCCAAGGTTGGCATGCATCCAGCGGGTCATCTGGTCCAGCTCGCCATCGCTGTCGTTCTCGCCAGGGATCAGCAGGGTGGTGACTTCGAGCCAAACCTTGGTCTGCTCGCGCAGAAACACCAGCGTGTCGAGCACGGTGGCGAGATCGCCGGCACATAGCTCGCGATAGAAGCGATCGGTGAACGCCTTCAGATCCACGTTGGCGGCGTCCATACGACGGTAGAACTCGGCGCGCGGGGCCGGGCAGACGTACCCTGCCGTCACCGCCACGGTCTTGACGCCGCGTTCGTGGCAGGCGTCAGCCACGTCGATGGCGTATTCGTGAAACACCACCGGATCGTTGTAGGTCATGGCCACGCTGGGGCAACCGTGTCGCTGCGCCGCCTCGGCGATCTCGCCAGGTGAAGCGGCCGCGCACATGCTCTCCACTTCGCGCGAGCGGGTGCTCTCCCAGTTCTGGCAAAACTTGCACGCCAGATTGCAGCCGGCGGTGCCAAAGGACAGCACCGGCGTGCCAGGCAGAAAATGATAGAGCGGCTTCTTCTCGATGGGATCCACGCAGAATCCGGTGGAGCGGCCGTAGCTGGTGAGCACGATCTTCCCGTCCTGGCAGGCGCGCACGAAACACAGGCCGCGCTGGCCCTCGCGCAAACGGCAGAAGCGCGGACACAGCTCGCACACCACATGGTCCTCGCCGTCGCGGCGGTAGTACCGGGTTGCCACCGGCGCGGGACTAGCGCTGGACTGGGACGGCCTCTGGACGGACGCGCTCAAGCTTTGGTTTCCTCGCGAGAAATACCAGGTAAAGTATAGGCCATGGGGACGCGTGCTGCCGCGGTAGCCGGGACGTTCTATCCCGGGGACGCGAAGCGGTTGACTGCGGCGGTCGAGGCCTATCTGGCCGACGCGCGGCCTGCGGTTCAAACGCAGCCGACCAAGGCAGTCATTGCGCCACACGCCGGGTACCAGTATTCCGGGCCCGTCGCGGGCAGCGCCTACGCCAGCCTGATTCCCCAAGCCAAGGGCATCGAGCGCGTGATCCTGGTGGGCCCGTCGCATCGCGTGCCGTTTGCTGGCGTGGCAGCCAGCCGTGCCGCAGCTTTCGCGACGCCCCTCGGTGCAGTGTCCGTGGATCGTGACGCCATCGAAGCCTTGCTCAAAGACGGGCTGATTGTTCAGAACGATGCCGCTCACGCCCGCGAGCACAGCCTGGAAGTGCACCTGCCTTTCGTGCAGCGGGTTTTCCCCGGCGCGAGCGTGGTGCCTCTGCTGGCTGGGGACCACGACTTCACCAGCGTGGCCGCGATTCTTGCGCGTCTGTGGGGCGGGCCGGAGACCGTGATCGTGGTCAGCTCGGACCTTTCCCACTACCACGACTACGAGACCGCCTGTCGCCTCGACCGTGAAACCGCCGAGACCATCCAGGCGCGCCACGCGGGCGCGGTCGACTTCGATCAAGCCTGCGGCGCAACGCCGGTCAACGCACTCTTGCGGATCGCTGCGGACAAGGGACTTTCGGCTGCGACGATCGACCTGCGCAATTCCGGCGACACGGCCGGCCCGCGCGACGAGGTGGTGGGCTACGGCGCATTCGCTTTTTGCTAGCCTTTCATCAACCCTGGCTTCAACCCGCGCGCACGGCTCTCGCGTCTGTGCCCAAGATCGACGATAGTGCTTGGGCATGTGGGGACCAATGGCATCCTTGCTGTGGGCAGGGACGGTCGTGGTGCTGCCGACCGGCACGACCTGCCCGAGCGGTGACGCCATCGCCGCAGAGATCGACCGCCTGGGCGTTGTTGCGGCCCTTGCCGCCTTGGGTTCGCCAGAGGTCACAGTCAAGGACGCGAGCATGCATGTCGTCCTGCGGGGTAGGGACAATTCCATGCTGGGCGCACGAGACATTGCAGCGCCCGAGACCTGCCACGAGCGCGCGACCGTGGCCGCGGTCTTCATTGCGGCCTGGGTGGGTGAGTGGACCACCGCGCCCCTGGCCGAAGCCCAGGACTCCAGGCTCGAAGCCCAGAACCACAGCGCGGCAACTCTCCCATCCGACGTTCCACGACCGCGCCCAAGAACCGCGAATTCCGAGAGGCGAGCCAGCCTCCGCCCGCGTGAGCAGCGTGAGGTGGCGAAAGCGGACGACGCTGCGCCGCTGGACGCGAAGCCAGCTCCGCCCGCTACAAAGGCGTCAGCTCCGCCGGCCGTACTGCCGGACGCGAAGGCGGCCGCGTCCGCGACAGAGGCGGCAGCATCTCCGACAGCAGTCGCGGCCGAGAAACCGAAGCCAGACCCACGCGGCGAGGTCGCTGGCCTGGGATTCGGCACGCACGACGGAGACGCGGGCACCTTTGGCGCGGGTATTCTCGTGGGCTACAGGCCAACCGGCGCTCTGAACCTGGCCGCACTCTTCGAGGCCACGGGAGAGCGCGAGCGGACGCTGGGCCCAGGGTTGGCAGCCTACCGCACCTTCCACCTTGGCGTTGGGGCCGGCGTGGTGCGAGCGCGGGGCCGGTTCTTCGGCGAGGCTGGAATTTTCCCCGAGCTGACGCTGCTCACTCTCAACGGCAGACAGCTCTCGCCCGGGCGCAGCGCAACCGCCTGGGGAGCGGCGGCCGACTTGCGCGTCCGCCTCGGCCTGAGGGTGGGGCGCGTCGCACCTTTCCTGTTTGCGGGCGCCAGCTATGCCCTGCGCGGGGAGCACCTCACCCTCGATGATCGTCCGCAAAACATCACGCTCTCGCGCTGGAACGTCAGCGCGGGTGCCGGGCTGGCATTTCTTTTCGGCGCGAGGTGAAATGTTTTGTGCCTGGCCGTCACTAGATAGGGCGACGTGACCAACCCCGAGATCTCGCTCGATGCGGGAACCATCTACCGGATGCACGTGCATCAGGTGGCGCGTTGGGCTGCACGCCTGGGTGGGCCGGCCCTCGATCTGGAAGACACCGTGCACGAAGTGTTTGCGATTGCCTGCAGGCGCCTGTCCACTTTTCGCGGCGAATCGAGCGTGTCCACCTGGTTGTTCGGCATCACCGACAAGGTCGTGCGCCACCGCCGTCGCAAGGAGCGTTGGGGACGCTGGCTTTCGGGCTCTGCGCACGAGACGGCCGGTCCTGTTGCGGGGGCCGGCCCGGATCCCTTGCGCGTCGTCGAACAAAACCAGACCGCGAGGGATGTCTATCGCATTCTCGACCGCCTGCCCGAGGGCGACCGGCGCATCCTGATTCTGTTCGAGCTGGAGGAGTTGGCAGCGTACGACGTCGCTGCGTTGCTGGGTATCAAAGCAGCCAACGCGCGTCTGCGACGGCACAGAGCGCGAGCACGCTTTCTGCGAATCTATCAACGGGAGTTCCCTTCTTCCGGGGCGAACGTCACTCGACTGAGGTGCGAAAATGTCAGCCGATAAAAAGCCGCCTGGCGCGGAAACCGATGAGGCGCTTGTGCAAGAGGGGTTGGCCTTTCTGCATCAGGCGCGCGACACGCGTGGTCTTCATCCCTGGCAAACCGAGCTTATCGAGCGGCGCCTGTTCGAGAGAGGCGTGCGTTCGCGGCACATGGCTCTTTGGCCAGGCTTGGCCGCGCTTGCTCTTGTGCTGGCTACCAGCGCGACTCTCGCCGTGGCCCAGGGCGGGTTGCGCGCGCTACCGCTGATAGGGGCGCTGTTTGCGCCGCGGTCGGTTTCGTCCACCACGCCAACCAAGCCTGAGCCGCGTCGCCGGCCTGCCATGCCGAAATCGTCCACAAGGAATCAATCTGCCACGGATCCGTCGGGGCTTGCGCCGTCTCTCGCGCCGAGTGCGGCGCCTGCCCCTGAGCCTGTTCCGATTCCCGGGACTGGGCCGGCCGAGGCCGTGCAAGCAACTGCCCCGCTTACCCCGCCTGCCCGCCAGGCAGTGACACGCCCGCGGTCGCTCGCCCTGCGCACTCCTGTTTCATCGCGCGGGGGAGCCCGGCCGAATCGGGCGTTCGAGGCACCTGCCCCGACCCTGTCCGTCGCCAAGGAAGAGAGCCCCATCGTGGCTGAGAGTCGTTCTTTTGCGTCGGTGATCGAGCCCTGGCATCGCACCCACGATGCCAGCGCCGCGCTCGCTCTCCTCGACGCACACGAGCAGCGCTACCCCAATGGACACATGCGCCTGGAAACGCGCGTCTTGCGCGCCGAGATCTATTTGGCGCAGGGGCGCGAGACCGAGGCCTTGACGGTGCTGGATTCCATTGCTCTCTCGGGGATCCCGCGCGCGCGTGAGCTGCAGACCGTGCGCGGCGAATTGCGCATCAAGGCGGGCCGTTGTCCCGAGGGCAAGAGAGATCTCGGCGACGTTCTCGAGAAGGGTCTGGCCGATCCCCTGGCCAAGCGAGCCGCGCAGGCCCTTCATCATTGTCCCTGAAACGTTTGCCCAGGTGCCGTCACTAGGGAAGATAGGAACCAAGTGAGGACTGCGATGAAAGAAGCCCATTCGCTCTTGTCTCTTCTTCCAATTGGTTACTTTGTCCTGGCGTCACTCGGTTGTACGAAGACCGATGCTCTGGGAGCGGGGGGTAATGACGACAGCGGGGTGGATGGGATTGCTCCCAGTGGTGGGTCGACGGGAACAGGGGGAACGACGGTGCCAGCCTTGGGTGGCACGCCGTTAACTGGCGGCACAACTGCGGGAAGTGGTGGGTCGACGGCGACAGTGGGTACGACAGCCACACCTCTGGGTGGCACGCCGTCAACTTGCGGCATGACTGGCAGTTCGTCGCTGCTCGACATGCTGCCGCCTGACAACGAGGTCGACACCTGGGTGCAAACTGGTGGTGTCTCACTGATCACCGACCAGACGGGGCTCTACAGTCGCATCGACGGCGGCGCGCCCAAGTACATTGATCGCGGCTGGGTCAGCAGTGCGTACGTCAATTACAGCCAGGGTTCCCGCACCATCCAGGTGGCCATCCACGACATGGGCACCGTTGCGAATGCCCAGGCCATCTACAACTACGCCCTGCCAGCCAAGAGCTTCGCCATCCCCGGCCCCAACGCGGTGGTCGACCCAGGTCTGGCCAGCGCATATGCCGCCTACGCCTATCTTGACCGCTTCTACATCGAGCTCAACATCAGTGAGAAGGACGACGCCGCGCTGACCTCGATTGAGTTGTTCATGAAAGACATTCTCGACCGCATCAGCAACGGCTGCCCTGACGCCGGCTCTGCCCCTGACTCTGGCAGCGACGGAAATGTCAGCACGGGCGGCACAGATGGCGCGGAAACCGGAGGAGTCTCGGGCGATTGCAGCGCGATTGTTTCGGACATCGTTAAGCAGACCCAAATTATCGGTACTTGCACAGCCGTTGTGCGCCTCGACTATGCGTCGCTGCGAATCCTTGGGCACAAGTTCATTTGTGGCAAGTACGCACAGACGACGACTGAAACGTCCGCGTGCGACACCGCAAATGCGGACGTGACCTTCCCGTCTGGAGTGGGACTCTCGCCCATTTGCGGTGGGACACCGACCTATGCATCTCCACCGACGGACGAATGGCTCTTCTCCAAGCCGTCGAGCGACTTCGGCGGCATAGCGGCAGTGAGCGCCCGCAGTGGCCTCACCGTCTTCGCCGGAACGACCTATTGGGCGGGCACAGGCGAGATCTTGTTCCCTTCGGCCTGGGACACAAGTGACCTCGGCAGCGGATGCTCTCGGCCCGATTGGCTAGACGCTACGATACGGGTTCGCAGCCTCGATCTCTCTGAGGGCCAGGCGACTGCGCAGATGACCCAGGCCGCGGCGGTGGTAATTGCCACCGCGATTCCGCCTGCCTTCGAGTATTGGGGCTACGTCTTCGACGCCGTGGTGTTGCTCTATCCGCGTACCATCGGTGCGTTCGATCCATCGAAGGCCGAGTACATCGTGCTCCTGAACGGCGGCTGGCTCGAGTAGCGCCTTGCCATGCGGGCGCCTGGTCGCCCAGCTCAACACATCTATCTTCGAGCCGGTCCTTGCGACGCGTCTGTCTTTGGCATGCCCTCTTCCTGAAGGACCGACTCGCACGACTCCGGCATCGCAGGCGCGCCCTCGCCGGGCGGGCCGCGCTTGGCCGCTGTGGCACGGGCGTCTTCGGAGAACCACCAGTCGAGCGAGGCATCACAGCCCTGGCCGGCAAGCAAAGGCTGTGGCTCTTTGCAATCGGGGTTGTCGGCCGGACAGCGCAGGCGCAGGTGAAAATGGTCGTGGTGTCCCCACCAGGGCCGCACCCGCTGCAGCCACGGGCCAGCCCGGCCCTTGTCCTGGCAAAGCGCGCGCTTGACCGCGGGATGAACGAAGATGCGATCGACCGCCGCATCCGACGCTGCCGTTTCGATCAGGCGCGCCACCCGGTTGTTCCACGCGGGCAGCAGCTTGCCGGTGTGCAGGTCCACCACGGCAGGAGCCACGGGTGACTGACCAGGCAAGGGCGGCTTGGCCGGAAGGCCATACCAAAGGTCGACATCGAGTCCGTTCTGGTGGCTGCGATGGCCGGTTGGCGTGGGCCCACCGCGTGGCTGGCCCAAATCGCCCACGCATAGCAAGCCCAAGCGTTCGCGGCGCGCGCGGCTCGCGAGATCGCGCAGGTAGGCGACCAGTACCGGATGGCCGAATTCGCGGTGCCGTTCGGGGTGCTCGACAGTCCAGCCTCGGCCCCGCAGGGGAAGGGCGACCGCGCCCTGCACGCAGCCGGCGCCTGGCTGGCCGATGGCGCGCGGCGGACCCGGCTTGGGAGTCGCGACGTGACTCCAGCGGGAATCGAAACTTCGAATCGCCGGCTGTGACGTCGCAACGGCCGAAGCGTCAGGCGCGCCGCTGTCAGGCGTCGGCAAGGCTGCCGACAGGAACAGGAGAGGGAAGGGCCAGAGTGTCAACAATCACAATCTGCACCCGTCCCTCTCCGCTCGCCAGTTTGCTGGCTAGAATCGCGCCTGCAATTGCGCCGTGACGATGTCGTTGGACACCTTGGCGCCCTCCTGTTCCCACGGATGTTCGTAGGACAGGGTGAACTTGATGGTCGACGAGCCGTGCAGGAGCAGGGCTGCGCCCAGCCGGTTCAGGCGATCCTTGTCGCGGCTGCCGATGGCTGCGGAGGGTTTGGGGGTGATGGTGGTGTCATAGCAACGCGCATCGACCGTGCTGGAGAGGAGCGGATCGAACTGGTCGAAGCGAAGCGCGAGGCCCAGGTACGGGCCGAAGTTCTGCACCACTGTGATCATCCAGCCCAAGCTCTTGCGATCAAGGCAATTGTTCGCTGGCCCGAGGTCGTAGTCCAGGTTTCGCTTGCGCGCCCAGATGATTTCGCCCTTGACGGCCAGGCCACCAACCGAAGGCACGTCGACGTAGCCCTGCACGTCCGCGCCTAGCCTGAGCTGCTCATAGTAGAGGTAACTGGCCAGGGTCGGGGGAGTGGTCGTGGGGTTCGGCAGGATGGCCGAGTCGAGCGTGCGGCCCCACATGCCGGAGAGGCCACCCGCGAGCCAGCCCGTGTCCACGCCCAGCCGGCCCACCACGGTCTTGAATCCATTGGGATCGTAGCCGTTCTGCACCACGCCCTGGTAGTTCGACGGGTCCTTCTGACCGAAGCTGGCGCCGTTTACCAGCGCGACCTTCAACCGGAAGATGTCGTAGGTGCCCTGCAGTCGCAGACCGCGGTCGCGGTCGCCGGGGAAGAGCCCGGTTATGACCGACGAACGCTCGGGCATCTCGCGGTCGGCATCCGACTGGGTGATTTCGTAACCGAACGGCACTTTGAACTGGCCGAGGGTCAGACGAAAATTGAAGGGCGTCCAGGTGTCGACGAAGGTGGCCTCGGCGTCCTTGAGCACCACGCCGTCGTTGTTGTTGGCGTCGATCTGCAGGAAGTACTCGCCATTCTTGCCCTCGTACTTGGCCCCGAGATAGGCGTGGCGCACGTAGAAGCGGTTCTCGTTCTTGTAGTTGGACCAGCCGTCCACCGCATCTTGGTGGTACTCATAGCGCCCCTGGATGAAGCCACCGATCTTGATCTTCTTCAAGCCGTCCACACTCGCCTGCATGGCTCCCACTGTCTCTTCTGTTCCTGCCAGCTTGGTCTCGACCGCGGTCAGGCGCTGGTCCAGTGCAGGGGTGACTGGCGCGGCAATAGCCGGCTCAGCCGACTCACCGGACGGAATGACGGGTGGCACCGCCTCGGGTGCACCAGGGGCAGAAGCCCCGGGCCCGACCGTCTCTTGCGCCAAGACCGCCGGCGCAGCCAGCAACGAGACCGCCAACAGCATACTTTGGATGTGCGTCTTCCTCATTGTGTTCAATCTCCTTGCGCGCAAGCTAGGGGCCGCGTGTGACGGCACAGTGACAGCCGAGAAACTTCTTGGCAAACGCCGGCGGACTGACAACGGTCTCGGCAGGAAAGTGATGGTGTAGGCTGGCGAGACTCCCATGGCGCTGAAGGATCTGAGCAGACCGGGCCGCTGACGTCTCTCTGACCGGGCGCTTCAGATCCGCCAGGAACGTGGTAGCCTTCCGGGTTAGGCCGAAGGCAGCGGAATCCGTCGGCAAAGGCAACGCCCACCATGAAGCGCAGCGGAAGTGCAAGCGACCCGCTCTGGTACAAGGATGCCATCATCTATGAGCTGCCGGTCAAGGCGTTCTTCGACAGCAACCACGACGGGATAGGCGACTTCGGCGGGCTTCTGCAAAAACTCGACTATTTGCAGGACCTGGGCGTCACCTGCCTGTGGCTTCTGCCCTTCTTCCCTTCGCCCCTGCGCGACGACGGCTACGACATCTCGGACTACTGCAACGTCCACCCCGCCTACGGGACGCTGGACGATTTTCGCGCCTTCCTCGACGCCGCCCACGGCCGCGACATGCAGGTGATGATCGAACTGGTGGTCAACCACACCTCCGACCAGCATCCCTGGTTCCAGGCGGCGCGCCAGGCGCCCGCGGGCTCGCCCGAGCGCAACCGCTACGTGTGGAGCGACGACGACCACAAGCTCGCCGGGGCGCGCATCATCTTCACCGACACCGAGAAGTCGAACTGGACCTGGGATCCGGTGGCCAAGGCCTACTTCTGGCACCGCTTCTTCTCGCACCAGCCCGACCTCAACTTCGACAACCCCGACGTCTTGCGCGAGGTGCTGGATGCCATGCGCTTCTGGCTGGACCAGGGCGTGGACGGCCTGCGCTTGGACGCCATTCCCTATCTGGTCGAGCGCGAGGGCACCAACTGCGAGAACTTGCCCGAGACGCACGCGATCGTGCGCCAGATCCGGGCGGCGCTCGACGAGCGCTAC
>Ga0302323_100005022_pt1 | contig 10807 bp, 10 predicted proteins | sample Fen_T0_3_FD_201950 | JGI IMG/M metagenome (GOLD analysis project Ga0302323, IMG submission 201950) | Peat permafrost microbial communities from Stordalen Mire near Abisko, Sweden - Fen_T0_3 | ecosystem: Environmental > Terrestrial > Soil > Wetlands > Permafrost | place: Sweden: Abisko... | reverse complement strand
CCGGCCCCGGCCCCGGCCCCGGCCCCGGCCCCGGCCCCGGCCCCGGCCCCGGCCCCGGCCCCGGCCCCGGCCCCGGCTCGGGCACTGGCACTGGCGCATGATCGGTGAAGGTCGGTGACGGCCCGGGCAGCGGCGACCTCCCCATCAGGCCGGCTCGGGCGGCGGCCAGTGCCGCGCGGGTCGCCTGGTCCGCCGTGCCGTCGTCCACGGGTTCTCCCGTCAGCAGCAGCCGCAGGTAGATCGGTGCGATGACCGCCTGCGCCAGTTCGCGGCCGTCGACGTCGGCGGGCAACTGACCGACGGCGACGGCGGCGGCCACCCGGGGCCCAGCGAGCGCCAGCCGGGCGGCGAGGAACTGCGCCTTGGCCTGCGCGATCTGCGGCAGGCGGGCGGCGTCCGAGGTGAGGACGGCGAGCAACGCCCGCCCGGTGGCGCTGGTGAGGAGGGCGACGAGAGCGCGCGCGTACGCGGTGAGGTCGGCGTCGACGTCCCCGGTGTCGGGCAGGGGCACCGTGGCGGCGGCCAGGTCGCTGACGGCGTCGACGACGAGCGCCTCCCGGTCGGCCCAGCGGCGGTACACCGTGGTCTTGTGGACGCCGGACCGGCGGGCGACCCGCTCCACCGTGAGGGCCGCGTACCCGCTCTCGGTGAGCTCTGCCAGCGTCGCGGTGAGGACGGCCGCCCGGACCTTGGCCCCTCGCCCGACCACGGGCTTCACGGACCGGATCGCAACTTCGTGTTGCTTTGGCGGGTCGGAGGCGGGCACCATGACAGTCTAACGCGACTCGAAGTTGCGATCGGAGCGAACGGGGGCTGTCGTGACCTGGCACCGGATTCGCACCGTCTGCCGGCGGTTGACCGTCGAGCTGGCCGTCGTCGTCCTGCTGGCCGGCCTGCCGGTCGACGTCCCGCGGGGCACCTCGGCCGGCTCGGCCTGGAGCTTCCTGCTGCGTCACCCCTCGCTGCTGGCCCACGCCGTCCTCGGGGCGGTGATCCTCCTCGAGGCGTTGGCGTTCGCGGTGTGCGCCGTCCGGCCCGGCCGGGACCGGGGCGCCGGCGTCCCGGCCCCCGCAGCCGCCCCCGCAGCCGTCCTGGCAGCCGTCCTGGCCCTGCTGGGCGCCGGCTGCGTCGCGGTGTCGGTGGCCTCGGGAGTGCAGTACGTCGGCGGCGGCCAGCGCGAGTCGTCCCTCACCTGGATGACGGCGGGCTGGCTCGGCGCGCTCACCGGCTACGTCGTCGGCTGGGTGGTCGGCCACCGGGCCGAGCACCGATCACAGACGGTCCAGGCTCGCTAGGGTGACGCCGTGTCCGTCGACGTCCGGGAGCTCGTGGCCGGTGACCTCGCCGCGTGGCGTCCCCTCTGGGACGGGTACAACGCCTTCTACGGCCGCTCCGGCGACACCGCCCTCCCCGAGGAGGTGACGCGGACGACGTGGCGACGCCTCCTCAACCCCGACGAGCCGGTGCACGGCCTGGCCGCCCGGATCGACGACCGGCTGGTCGGCATCGCCCACCACCTCTTCCACCGCTCCACGACCGCCGTCGGCCCGGTCTGCTACCTCCAGGACCTCTTCACCGCCGAGGTGGCACGGGGGCGCGGCGTCGGCCGCGCCCTGATCGAGGCGACCGCCGTCCGGGCCGAGGCGGGCGGGGCGGCCCGGCTCTACTGGCAGACCCACGAGACCAACACCACCGCCCGCCGGCTGTACGACCAGGTGGCCGTGCGGTCCGGGTTCATCGTGTACCGGCGGCCCTGACCCGGCGTCGCGAACGGTGGAGTGGTCGGGCCGCAGCCGCCCCTTACGGTGAGGCGATGACCCGAAGCGCGCTGCTCGTCGTCCTGGCGGGCCGGCCCGGTACCGGCAAGACCACGCTGGGCCGGCTGCTCGCCGAGCGGCTGCCGGCCACGTACCTGCGGATCGACGCCGTCGAGACGGTCGTCATCCGGTACGGGCTCGCCCGGCCGCCGGTGGGGCCCGTCGGCTACGGGGTGGCCCACGAGATCGCCCGGGGCAACCTGGAGCTGGGCGGCTCCGTCGTGGTGGACGCGGTCAATGCCGTCCCCGAGGCGAGGGCGGGCTGGCGCCACCTGTCCGACGTGGCCGAGCCGGTCTTCCTGGAGACCGTCCTGCCCGACGAGCAGGAGCACCGGCGGCGGGTCGAACGGCGCCGGCCCGACCTGCCCGACCAGATCGTGCCCGGCTGGGCGGAGGTCGCGGCGCGCGAGTACGTGCCGTGGGACGAGGCGCGCGACGGCCCCCGGCACGTCGTCGACATGACGCGTACCGGGACCGGGTTGGCCACCGCGCTCGCCCACCTGGGCTCTGTCGCCGCCCGGTGACCCGCCGTCATCACGTGCGGCTGACGCCGTGCGGTCAGAGTGCGCGCATCCGGTTGCCCCGGGGCTTGTGCTCGACCTCCGCCCGGCCGAGGTGCTCCAGCAGTGGGGGGAGGTAGACGCCGAACCGGCCCCGCAGGCCCTTCTTCAGGCCGTACCAACCGCCGACCGGGTTGTCCGTCGAGCGCCCCCACGCCTCGACCGTGTCGGGCTTGGCGGGCTTCTGCTCGTCCGCGCCGCCCAGCTCCAGCCAGTCACCGTGGGCGGTGAGCATCGCGTGCAGGTCGTCGACGCAGCGCCGGTCGTAGTGCAGCACCGTCGTGCCGACCGTCACCACGACGACGTCCACGTCCTTCACGGTGGCGTAGTGCGCGGTGTACTGCGACGTCAGCGGGGGCGTGCGCAGTACCCAGGGGTCCTCGGGTGTCCCAGCGGGCACGGGTGGGTCTCCTCTCGGGCGGATCTCGGCTCAGGGGTCGACCGGACGATCTCACCGCGCCGGTCGGTCGCTCACGGTGACACACCGAACCTGACATCTTCTGTCAGGGACGGGATACCGTTCATGCGTGCGCGCGGGCCGGCTCCTGACGATCCTGTCGATCCTGCAGCGCGAGGGCCGGACGACGGCCCGCGACCTCGCCGCCCGGCTGGAGGTCACCCCGCGCACCGTCCTGCGCGACGTCGAGGCCCTGAGCGAGGCGGGCGTCCCGGTGTTCACGGTGCAGGGGACGGGCGGCGGGATCGAGCTGCTGGACGGCTTCGGCGTCCGGCTGGCGGGCCTGCCCGCCGAGGCGGCCGACGGGCTCCTGCTCCTCGGCGCCCCGGACGTCGCGACCGCCCTCGGCCGGGTCCCGCGCGTCGCGGCGGCGCGGCACGCCGTCCTGGCCGCCCTGCCGCCCGCGCTCGTGCCGCGGGCCACCGCGGTCGAGCGCTGGTTCCTGCGGGACGCCGCGCCCGAGCCCGGTCCGGACGATCCGGACGCCGTCCCCCAGGCCGTGACGCGGGCCCTCGCCGACGCGCTGGCGGCGGGGTGCCGGGCCCTGCTGCGCACCCGGGACGGCGACGAGCCGGTCGCCCCGCTCGGGCTCGTGCTGGCCGGTCGCGACTGGTACCTGGTGCACCTCGCCGAGGCCGGCCGGATGGCCGGCCAGGTGGCAGGCCAGATGGCCGGCCGGGTGGCGGCCCCGGCGGCCCGGCCGCTGAAGGGCGTGGTGGAGGCCGTCGTCGTCCAGCGCCCGGTCGAGCGGCCCGCCGACTTCGACCTCGCCGCGACCTGGCGGCAGCTGTGCCGGACGATCAGCGGGGCCGGGCACACCCGGCGGGGTCCTGGCGTTCACCAGGAGGAGGGTGCCGGCACGGCACCCCGGGTCGAGCAGGGGAGAACGTCGTGAGCACTCCGGTCGAGGGCGGTCGGGGGCTGCGCGTGACCCTGTTCGGGTTCCCGGTGCACGTGGATCTCTCCTTCATACTGATCATGGGCCTGATCGGCTACCTGGGGCGGGCCCGGCTGAGCCTTCTCCCGCTCTGGATCGTGGTCGCCACCGTCGCGATCCTCGTCCACGAGCTGGGTCACGCCGTCGTCGCCCGGACGACGGGTGCCCGGCCGGCCATCACGCTCACCGGTTTCGGGGGCCTCACCACCTACGTGCCGCCCAAGCCGCTCACCCGCGCCCGGTCGTTCACGATCGCCGTCGCCGGGCCGCTCGTCGGGCTGGCGGTCGCCGCCGTCGTCTGGGTGGTCCAGCAGCAGATCGGGCCCACCCTCGACTACGACGGCTGGCCCGCCGCCCTGCTGGACTTCGCGTTCTTCACGACCTTCTGGTGGAGCATCCTCAACCTGCTCCCGCTGGTCCCCCTGGACGGCGGCCAGGCGATGCGCGAACTGCTGCCCGGCGACCCCGCCCAGCGGGTGCGCCGCGCCGCGATCGTGTCGCTTGTGGTGCTGGTGCCGCTGCTCGTGCTCACGGTGCTGGCCAACTGGGCCTGGGCGGGGCTCTTCCTGCTGATCTTCGGCCTCAACAACGTGCAGACCCTCCGGGCGACGTCCCCCTCCGCCGGGCGGGCCGCCGAGCAGCAGGCGGCAGCGCAGCGGGCCGCCCAGCAGGTGGCAGCACAGGCAGCTCTCGACGGCGACCCGGAGGGACTGCGGCAGCGGGCCGTCGTGGACCTTCTCTGGCAGGGTTCGCCGGCGCAGGCCCGCCAGTTGCTGGAGTCCTTCCCGGCCGGGACGCGCACCGATCTCGCCGTCCACGGCGCCGTGCTCGCCACCACGGGCGACCCGGCGCAGGGGCTCGCGCTGCTGCAGCAGGAGGTGGGCCGCCGTCCGGGGGACGTGAACGCGGTGGCCCTGCTCGTGCTCACCCACGTCCTGCGGCGCGACTGGTCCGCGCTCGAGGCCGTCCTCGCCGGACCGCTCGCCCCCCAGGTCCCGCTGGCCCTGGTGGAGCGCGCGCTGCACGAGGCCACGGCCGCCGGGCGCGTCGACGTCGCGGACCGCATCGCCGCCCTGCCCCGCCCGAGCTGAGTCGAGGGGAGCGTCGAACCTGGGCCGGCTCAGCCCATCGGCAGGGGCGCCATGGCCGCGGCCCCCGCGGGCAGGCTCCCCGGACCGGCGACGAGGCAGCGGTCGCGGCCGTCGCGCTTGGCGGTCAGCAGGGCGGCGTCCGCGAGGGCGAGCTGGCCGGCGAGGTCGCGCGCCATCGTCGAGTCCGAGACCCCGATGCTCACCGTGAACGGCGGCCCGCTCCCGATCACCGCGACGGCGAGCGCCATCCGCAGCCGGTCGGCGACCTCGGCCGCCCCCTGCGCGTCGACGTCCGGCACGACGACGGCGAACTCCTCGCCCCCGAAGCGGCAGGGCAGGTCCTCCTCGCGCAGCGCCGACCGCAGCGTGTCCGCGAACAGGCGCAGCGCGCGATCGCCGGCCGCGTGCCCGTACGTGTCGTTGACGGCCTTGAACCGGTCGAGGTCCGCGAGCAGCAGGCCGTAGCCGGTCCCCTTCGCCGTGAGCTTGTGCACGGCGTCCTCGAAGGCGCGCCGGTTGGGCAGCCCGGTCAGGCTGTCGACGGCCGCCTGCCGCTGGATCTTGTCGAAGGCCCGCAGGTTGCCCAGGCGGGCGCCTGTCTGCTCGGTGAGGGCCTTGAGCTGATACATCGTGTCGTCGTTCGGCAGTTCACCCGGTTCGGCGGCCGAGTGGAGCACGCCGAGGACCCGCCCCATGAAGCTGATCGGGATGCAGGCCCCGGAGCGGTCGCCGTCCGGGCGCCCGCGCAGGTGCGGGCAGGCGTCCAGCTCGGTGCTCGTCGCGAACTCCGCGACCCGGCCGCCGCGCACCGCCGGGCACGACCAGGGCGTGCTCACCTGGCAGCCGGGGGCCGGCGCCTCCGGGTTGGAGGCGAAGGTGTGCAGGTGGGCCTCGCTGGAGTCCGCGATGAGGATCTCGGTCGACCGGTTCGGCGCGACCTGGGCGAGCGCCCGCCCGACCGTCTCGGCCAGGCCCTCGTCGTCGTCGACCTGGGCGAGCGCCCGGTCGAGCCGGGCGCGGAAGGCCTGCCGGAGCGCGTCGGACTCGCGCTCGGCGAAGGCCTGCTGGAGGGTGTCGCTCGTCTCGTCCAGGACGTGGGCCAGCTGACCGACCTCGTCGGTGCCCGCGCGTCCGCTGCGGGCTGACAGGTCCCCGGCGGCGACGGCCTGGGCGGTCCGGGCCAGCCGGCGCAGCGCGCTGAGCAGGCGGTACCGGATGAGCCAGGAGATCCCGAACAGCAGCAGCGCGCACCCCGTCGAGACCGCGCCGAGCCGTTGCATCGCCGTCGTGGTGAACGCGTCGCGCGCCGTCCCCCGCTCGGCCTCCTCGACGTGGAGGCGCACCCGGGCGGCGTCGACCCGGGCGCTCAGCGACTCCGCCATGTTCCGGAAGCGGCCGATCTCGGTGCCGGTCGGGAGGGCGCCGTTGAGCAGGCGCTGGGCGGCGTTGGCGAAGTAGTACTCGTCGGTGGCGAGCTTGACCACCTCCTCGTCCTTCTGGTTGCCGAGCCGGACGACGACGCTCTGCAGCTCCCGCAGGTCGTCCACCGGACCGGAGCCCGGGTCCATCCCGCTGTAGCGGGTGAGGACGTCGGCCCGCAGGGCCTCGTTCAGCTCGTCGACGGTGATCTCGTCGCGGGACAGCTGGTCGAGCTTCGCGTCCTGCTGGGCCCGCTGGCGCAGCTGGTCCACCGTCACGGTCGCGTACCCGCCGGCGGCCAGCGTCACCACGAAGACGAGCAGGGAGAGGGTGGTGAGCTGGGCGCCCAGGCCCATGCTGCGCCGCCCACCCCGCGCCAGTCGTCGGGACGCCATCCCACCCATGCATGTGTCATCGGCATCCGCCCGCGCCACCTGAGGATTCCGGCAGCTCCACCGGCAAGATCGACCCGGGTGGCTACCCACGGCGGGGAAAGGACCTTAGTCTATCGATGTGACCAGTTGGTGACGCATAGCGTCAGATGACGGTCCTTGCCCCCGGCGCCACCCGCGCCAACCGTGCGTCGGCGCAGCCGTTCCGTGGCCCGCGTCGAGCCTCACCCCGGCAAGGGCGTCCGCGTGGAGAGGGGCAACGATGCATCCTCGCCGAGAGCGGTCGGGCCGGTCCCGACTGACGGCGGTCCCGTCGTCCGGAGTTGCCGAGCGCCATCCGCGGCTCACCCTCAACTGGTCCGATCCCCTCGAACGCACGCGCACCAGCGTGCACGCCGTCTCCGGCATCCCGATCATGATCGTCGAGGGCGCGCTCGTCGCGGCCACCGCCAAGCCCTGCCGGGAGGCGCTGGACGCTGTCCTGCGGATGCGCCCGACCCGCATGGTCATGGACCTCGGCGGCGTCCGGGAGTCCGACCGGACGACGGTGAGCCTGCTCGAGGCCATGCGCCGGTTCGCCCACTGGCACGGCGTGGCGATGAGCCTGGCCGCCGTCCCGGGGGTCGTCTCGGTGCGCTTCGAGGGAGTGGCGCTCGACCCGCCCTTCGACGTCCACTCGTCGAGCGACCGGGCGGTGACGGCGGCCCTGACCATGCCGCGCGCACGTCGCTCGGTCACCCCGCGCGACAGCATGGGCGGGACCGCCTGACCGCACCCGACCAGGTGTTCCCGGCGGGACGCAGGTCCTGAATTGTCGTCATGATGGTCATGAGAACGTGAGGCCATGAGTTCTCTCGATCATCGGATCGCCGACGGGTCCAGCCGGGCGGGTGTCCTCAAGGTCCTGCGCGACCGGGCGGACCTGGTGCGTGTCGAGGAGCTCGCCGAGGCGGTCAACCTGTCGCTGAGCGCCGTCCGCTTCCACCTGGACCGCCTCATCGCCGACGGGCTCGTCCGGACGGCGAAGGAGCCGCGCCTGACGCCCGGGCGGCCCCGGGTCATGTACCAGGCCGTGCCGGAGGAGGCCGTGGACGACGCGGCCGCGTACCGGCGGCTCGCCTCGTTGCTCGCGGCCGAGCTCGCCTGCCACGGCGGGACGGCCGCCGCCGAATCCGCGGGCCGGGCCTGGGCCGCGGCCGTCGTGCCGGCGGGGGGCGGCGGGAGCGTCGCGGCCGGCGCGGCCCGGGTGGTGCGCGCGGGCGGTCTCCACGCCGGTTCGCTCCGGCCGCAGGGCGCACCGGCCGCCCCCGACAGCCTGGGCGACGTCCTCGCCGTCCTGGAGGACGGCGGGTTCGTGCCGAAGGTCCGGGACGACGGCTGGACGATCGAGCTGCACCGCTGCCCCTTCGGGGAGCTCATGACCAGCCAGGCCGAGATGATCTGCGCCGTCCACCAGGGCCTGGTCCGGTCCGTCCCCGAGATGGGCGGCGGCACGGACGGCGCCGTGCTGTACCCGTCGCCGACGGCCGACGCGCCGTGCGTGGTGCGGTTCCGCTCCGCCTGAGGTCCACCCGCTTTGGTGGCATCGCCCGGATGCTGACACCCTCGCTCCCGTGCCCCGTGCCATGACCCGCCTCGTCGTGCTGCTGATTGTGCTCGCCCTGCTCCTGATCGCCGCGGACCGGTTGGGCGCCGTCCTGGCGTCGCGCGCGGTCGCCGAGGGGCTGACCCGCTCCGAGCACCTGGGGCGGACGGCGTCGGTCAGCTTCGCCGACCTCCCGTTCCTCTCCCAGGCGACGGCCGGCCGGTACGGGACGGTCGACGTGACCCTGGAGCAGCTGCCGACCCCGGCCGGCCTCGTCGTCGACCGGATCGACGCGACCCTGCACGGGGTGACGGCGCCCACCGTCCCGCTGCTGCGCGGCGAGGTGAAGGAGCTGCCCGTCGAGCGCGGGGAGGCGGTGGCCTTCGTCTCGTTCGACAGCCTGGAACGCACCGCGCGCGAGCGCCTGGGGTCCCTGGTGTCAGGGCTGACGCTCGGCCAGGCGACCGACGGCCACCGGGTGAGCCTCAGCGCCGCCGTCCGGACGCCGCTGGGCAACTACCCGGTGAAGGGCCAGGTGGAGCTGTCCGTGGTGCGGGGGGCGGTCGCCGTCCGGCTGCTGCCCCAGACGCTGACCGGCGTCCCCGTGGGCCTGCGGTCGCAGGTCGCCGGGCTGGTCGACCTGACGGCCCTGACCCCGGCGCTGCCCTTCGGGATCAGGGCCGACGGGGTGACGGTGGAGCCGTCCGGGTTGCGGGTCCGGGCCTCCGGCACCAAGCTGACGATCCCGATCTGAGGTTCGCCCGTCGATCCGCAGGGAGGGGGGCAGGGCTGCCCGAGCGAACTGCCGGGTCGGCCTGTCCGCTGTACGACGGGGTGCCATCGGCCGTACCGTGGAACCAGGCCGATGGGGGAGGGCCGATGCTTCACGATGTCCCGACGATGCTCGGTGGGCGCTACCGCGTCGTCGAACGTCTCGGCCGAGGTGGGATGGCCGACGTCTACCGCGCCGAGGACGTCGTGCTGCGCCGGGACGTGGCGATCAAGGTGTTCCGCGGCGGCGTCGAGCGCGACGCGCACCTGGCCCGGTTCCGCGCCGAGGTCCGCACGCTGGCCCGGCTGACGCACCCGCACCTGGTCGCGCTGTACGACGCCGGTGGCGACGTCACCGAGCCCTGGTGCGCGATGGAGTACGTCGACGGCGGTTCCCTGGGCGACCGGGAGGAGCCGCTCCCGGCCACCACGATGGCTCGCGTCGGCGCCCAGGTGGCCGCGGCCCTGGCGTACGTGCACGAGCAGGGGATCGTCCACCGCGACGTCAAGCCGAGCAACGTGCTGCTGGACGTCGCCGAGGGCGCGTTCCTCTCCGACTTCGGGGTGGCCCGGCTCGTCGACGGGACCCGGATGACGCAGTCCGGGCTCATGATCGGGACGGCGGCGTACCTGTCCCCCGAGCAGGTGCGCGGGCAGACGGCCGGCCCGGCGGCGGACGTGTACGCCCTCGGGCTCGTCCTCCTCGAGGGCATCACCGCTCACCGCGAGTACCCGGGCACCCCGGTCGAGTCGGCCGTCGCGCGGCTGTCCCGGTCGCCACGGGTGCCCCCCGAACTGGGCTCCGCCTGGGGCGACCTGCTGGCCGTCATGACCGCGACGGACGCCGCCGCCCGGCCCAGCGCCGCGGACGTCGGCGACCTGCTCGCCGGGATCGTCCGGCAGGGCGCGGGGCCGCCCGGCCTGGTGGGGACGCCTCCGGGCGGCGGGCCCCGTCCCGACGCCGGCACGGCCCTGCTGGCCGATCCGCTCGGCGACCTCGACGCCACCCCCGTCGTGCCGGGCGCGAAGCCGGACGCGGAGCCGGACCCAGTGCCGGACGCGGACGCGGAGCCGGACACCGGCGGGCGAGCTGTCGAACCGGACGCCGTCGACGGTCCCAGGACGCCCCCGGGGCCGGACACGGAGGCGGACGCGGGCCCGGCCCCGGACGCGGACGGTGTGCCACTCCCTCCCGCCGACGTCCCCGCCCCACGCGCCCCGCAGAGCCCCGTCCACGGCTCGGGCCTACCCGACGTGCCCGGGCCGGAGCCGATCGGCGTCACGGGCCCCCAGGGCGTCGCCGGGCTGATCGCCAGGGCGCCGGCCGGGAGCCGGCGCACCGGCGTCACCCTGCTCGCGGCGGCCGGGGCGGCGGCGATCGCGCTGGCGCTGCCCCTTCTCGACGGCGGCCGCGTCCCGGCCGACCTGACCACCGGGGTGACGTCCGACAAGGTCGGTCAGTCGGGCGCCGCCTCGCCGTCCACGTCCGTCGACGGCGGGCTCCGCTACCGCCGGGCGACCCTCCCGGAGGCGGAGGCCCCCGTGGCGCCGGCCCAGCCGGCGGGCCGGATCCAGGCGGGCACCGTCCCGACGTCGTCGCCCGTCGTCGTGCCGGTCGTGACCGGAGGCAGGACGGCGACGTCGTCGCCGTCCTCGACACGCAGCGGGTCGCCGAGCCCCTCGGTCAGCGTGAAGGCGACGCCGACCGGGTCCGCGACGGGTTCCTCCACCGCGAGCGCGTTGCCGACGACGCCGTCGGGCAGTTCGACGCCGGCGCC
>Ga0302323_100005021_pt1 | contig 10812 bp, 3 predicted proteins | sample Fen_T0_3_FD_201950 | JGI IMG/M metagenome (GOLD analysis project Ga0302323, IMG submission 201950) | Peat permafrost microbial communities from Stordalen Mire near Abisko, Sweden - Fen_T0_3 | ecosystem: Environmental > Terrestrial > Soil > Wetlands > Permafrost | place: Sweden: Abisko... | reverse complement strand
GGCCGCCGATCAGGCCATATTGCACCATAGGTCCTGGCCCCGATACCATAGCTGAAAAACTCTCCATTAACAGTCATTTCTTCAAAATCGAGCCACAAAGCAGCCTGTTTTTTTATATCAGTTGTCGGATTTTTCAGTAAATCTTCAGAAACTTCCTTATTGAATATTCCAGCCTGGTCAATAATTGCATCACAGATGTATACTGATGTCTCCTGTCCATGAATTTCAGCATTTCTTCCGATATTAACAGGGAACGGAGTGTTCAGTATGTTTCCTGTTACAGGCAAAGATTTACTGCTTTTGCCGTCAATCGATATAGTAATTCCGGTACCATCATATCTGGCCGACACCTGGTGCCAGTTATTTTCCCAATTCTCAGGAAGAGCGATCTGTACTTTATGTTTTAAGTTAGTTGTTAAATAAAACTCAAGTGAGTCTTTTCTTATCTGGTGGATGCCAAACTGATAATTACCTTTGGTAATAAGCGTTCCTGCTGAACTGCTGAGTTTTCGGGGAAAAACCTTAATACCAAGGGTAAGTTTATTTCCGGACGTTTCCAATGCTTTGTCTCTATATACCTCCACCCACTGATCATGTCCGTTAAGATCGATCCCTTTCCCATCGGTTGATGGTACCAGTTTTGCCCGGCCCATGACATTTACCTGTATATTGTTATCTGATTCATCTTTAAGCGATTTGATCTTTTCTGTCAGTCCGGTGCTTACAAAATCCCAGATTGCCCCTCCCATGCTTCTTGGATAACGGTAAAAAGCGTCCCAGTAATCATCAAGACCTCCCCCTCCGTTGCCTGTTACTGCCAGGTATTCATCAAGAAATGACGGCCGCGGATCTATGCTATCGGGAACAAGAAAGACATTTGAAATCAGGTTATAAATCTGAGGATAACGCGGACCGATAATCTCTTCACATTTATGGGAAAAGGCATTTCCTCCATACATCCAGTAACGGGTTTTATCATATTTTTTGCCTTCATCAATTACTGAACAGATATTATCTCCTTCACCGCTTTCATTTCCCGCACTCCAAAACAGGATAGATGGATGATTTCTGTCGCGTAACACCATCCGGCGGGCTCTTTCGCGATACATATTTTCAAAATCCTTCCGCTCCGAAACATATTCGGTTGCATGCGATTCATCACCTGTCTCATCAACTACATATATACCATATTCATCGGCAAGCTCCAGGTACTTTATGACCGGAGGATAATGTGAAGTTCTTACACAATTTATGTTAAATCTTTTTAGAATAGTCATGTCCTTCCGGATAGTCTCTTCATTCATGGTATGGCCCAGAGTGGGATGCTGCATATGGCTGTTGATACCGTTAAGCTTTACCGGAACACCATTCAGATAAAAAACCTGGTTCTTTATCTCTGTCTGTTTGAAACCTATTCTTCCGTTGATTGCCTCAATTGTTTTCCCAGCTGAATTTATGACTTCAAAAACGAGTGTGTACAAATTTGGAAACTCCGCTGACCACTTAGCCGGATTTTTAATTTCATCTGATAATCTTATTGAATGATCTTCCCTTGAGGGAATTGAAAATTTATCCGAGATTAGCGTTTTTACTGCTTTTTTATTTGCATCATATAACGTCGTGCGAAGGGTTAAATCACTCAGAACAGCTGATGAATAGTTTTTTACATCAACCGAAATATTCAGTTTTGCATCGGTATATGCTTTATCAAAAAGCGTAGTTGCTGACCAGTCAAAGATATGCCCACGAGGCGCTGCAAACAGCCATACGTCATCGAAGATTCCAGCGAGTCGCCAGTAATCCTGACCTTCAAGATAATAACCATCCGAATATTTGTAAACGTTAACAGCAATGACATTTTTCCCTGTCTTCAGATAGCTGGTTATATTATATTCAGCCGGTTCCTGTGCACCTTCATTATAGCCGACTTCTTTTCCGTTAACCCAGACAAATGAAGCGGAGGCAGTTTTTTCCATCCTGAGAAATATCTCTTTATCCTTCCATGACGCAGGAACATTAAATGATTTCCTGTAAGATCCGGTTGGATTATATTCCCTCGGAACATATGGAGGATTAGCATGAAAAGGTGTTGTAACATTTCTGAATATTGGATCACCGAAACCCTGCATCTCCCAATTCGAGGGAACATGAATTGTATCCCATTTGTTATCATTGAAGTTTTCTGCAAAAAAGTTTTGAGGGGTACCTTCAGGAACATCTGAAAATAAAAATTTCCAGGTGCCATTAAGGGACATAAAGGAGGTTGCTTTCAAACGATTATTTATCAAAGCTTCTTCAACTGTCTGATAAGGAACAAGAGGAACATGTCCCGCCTCCTGGTTCAGTTCAAATACTTTTGTATTTTCGAGATAATTATAAATATCTGAGAGAAAAGGTTTTTGCTGAGCAATGGCAGGTATGGATACCATGCAGATTAAAAATAGAAATATTTTCTTTTTCATTTGAATAAGTATTTAATAATCAGACATTATAAACCATTTCCTGATGACAAAGCCTTCATAAACCGATACATAAATTCAACTCCGTCGGCAAATTCTTTAACTCCGATCCGCTCGTCTCTTCCATGAGCCCGTACATCATCCATATCTCCGAACATACCCGAGATCCCATAAACAGGGATACCCTGCCGGCGTAAATATTTACCATCAGTAGCGCCTGTTGACATGGTTGGAGTTACAGTTGCTCCGGGCCACATTGAAGCCGATATTTGAATTACAGGCCCTGAAATATCTTCTCTGAGAGGTGACAAAGGTGCAATGAATCCGGTGTATGTCCTGGTTACAGCTATCTGGTCATCTGAAAGAACATTTTTAAGAGTAGCCATTACATCATCGGGATTATCATCGGGCAGCATCCGGCAATTTATTGTTGCCTGAGCCCTTTGAGGAAGAGCATTTTCAGCATGTCCGGCACTAAGCATCGTTGCAACACAGGTTGTCCGCATCATTGCATTGTAATAGGCTGAAACTGATTCAAGACGTCTGGCTGCTGCAGTATCCGGCGCGATTTTAAGTATAGCCTCTATATCAGATTTTATTTGACCTGATTCACCCGCCGATATCTTTTCAAAAAAGTTTCGGGTAGTTTCGTTCAATCTTACAGGGAAATCATATTTCGCAAGTCGGGTCAGTCCGGCAGCAAGCCTGTAAATAGCATTGTCTTTTACAGGCAAAGAACTGTGACCACCTTTATTTTTCGTTTCTAAATTGAAGGAAATATATATCTTTTCACTTGTCTGAATAGCGAGTGTAACAGGCTTCCCGTTTTTCATATCTCCTCCACCACCATCAGGGTTTATACAGAAATCAGCATCAATTAAGTCCCTGTGATTTGTCACAAGCCAGTTAACACCATTGGCATTGCCCATTTCTTCATCGGCTGTAAGTGCAATTATAAGATCACGGTTTGGAACAAATCCCTCTTTTTTTAACCTGATAACATTGGCGATCAGGCTGGCGTCGTCGTTTTTGACATCAGTGGTTCCACGCCCGTAGTAGTATCCATCCTTTTCCAGAAATGTGAATGGGTCAACTGACCAGTCCTGAGGAAGAGCTTCAACCACATCGAGATGACAAATGAACAAAACAGGTTTTAGCTTTCCCTGTCCATGGAACCGAAACAATAGATTCTTATGCATCTGATCTGCACCGATCACCTGAATATCAGAATCAGGAAACCCGGCAGATCTAAGTCTTGCAGCCATTTTCTCTGCAGCTTTGGTGCTCCCATGCCCTGAGGTTGTATTTATCTCAATAAGCTCTTTGAATATATCAATGGCAAGCTTCTGATTATCAGCAATATCTTTCACTTGTGCCGTTACTTTTATTGCAACTGCAATTACAAGAAGGCAAAGTAATAATCTTTTCATAAGGAAAAAGTTTTTATTAATAAATTGATTTTATACAAATGAGCTAAAAGTTTATAAAATACTTCAGCGCCTGAATACCTAGGAAATATACGTAAAATTGAATTAGGTTGAATATAAGTATCGGAAATCATGAATAAACAATGAATCCTTATCCAGGATTTCTGATAGTCATTATGTTCAGCGTTAACGTTAAAAGATAAAATGTTCAGGTACAATATCTGTGGCGAATTGTTTATATTTAAGGAATAGTTTCCGATTAGCAGATCTGTAAAACTTATAGTAATAAAAATTGTTTAATTTTGGATTACTCCAACCAGTTCACGTAATAGAAAATTGATATCCTTTATTAATTAATATATTCTATTTAAATTAAATCATTCAATATGAACAAAGTCCTCACATTATTCAGATTTTTTGTTTTGCTGACCTTATCTATGGTCGGTATGACATGCTCCAGAGCTCCTCAACCAGCTAATGACAAACTGAAAATCAGTTATGAGAAGTATACACTGCCTAATGGTCTGCAGGTTATACTTCATTCTGATCATTCGGATCCTATTATTTCATATGCTATAATGTATCATGTCGGATCCAGCCGTGAGGTACAGGGAAAGACTGGATTTGCACATCTTTTTGAGCATCTGCTTTTCGGTGGTTCTGAGAATGTCCCTGCAGGAACTTTTGATAAAATCATTGAGGGTGTTGGTGGTTCAAACAATGGTTTTACAACACGTGATATAACTACCTACTTTGAAATGTTCCCGAAGAATGCCCTCGAAAAAGTTTTATGGCTTGAATCAGACAGGATGGGTTTTTTTATTAATTCAATAACCCAGCATTCACTCGCGGTTCAGCAAAATGTAGTTTCAAATGAAAAAAGACAGGGTGAGGATAATTCCCCCTATGGCTTTACAGATTATGTCATAAGTAAAAATCTGTATCCATCAAATCATCCCTATAACTGGGAGGTAATAGGTGAAATGGCTGATCTTAAAAGTGCCACCCTTGATGACGTAAAAGCATATTACGCACATTTTTACGGACCAAATAATGCCACACTGGTGCTGGCAGGTGATTTCAATTCCGATTCCATTAAAGTGATGATAAACAAATATTTCGGTGAGATAAAGGCTCATGGAGAAGTGGCGAAACGAACTGCCCAGATTCCTTCTCTCGATAAAACTATAAAATTGTATCACGAGGATAATTTTGCAAATGTGCCTGAAATCAATCTTGTGTGGCCGGTATCTCAGGCTTATCAGAAGGATGCCTATGCTCTTGATTTTCTGGCAAAGATCCTTGCCGACGGGAAAAAAGCACCTCTCTATAAGGTACTTGTTAAAGAAAAACAGCTGACATCCAAAACGAATGCAAACAATAACTCCGGAGAACTTGCAGGTGAATTTACAATTTCCATAAGAGCAAACGAGGGTAAAACTCTTAAAGAAATTGAAGCAGCTGTATCGGAAGCTTTTACCCGTTTTGAAACCGAAGGAATTACTGAAAAGGACATTGAGAGAGTAAAGGCTTCAAGCGAAAAAAACTTTTATGAGGGAATAGCCAGTGTTTTTGGAAAGTCAATCCAACTGGCTTTTTATAATACTTTCCTTAACGATCCTGGCTATATAGAAAAAGATATTGAGAATATAAAGGCTGTTACTCTTAATGATGTAAAGATGGTGTATGACAAATACATCAAAAACAAACCTCATATCGTCACCAGTTTCGTTCCAAAAGGAAAAACTGAAATGATCGCCGACAACTCTCTTCCAGCTGGTGTAAAAGAGGAGAATATCAAGGAAGCCAGTCAGGTTGAGATTGCAGGTGCAGCGGATGAGAAGATTGTGAAGTCTCCCTCCACAATTGACAGAACGGTTGAACCTCCTGCTGCTAGAGCTCCTGAGGTTAATATTCCGGCCATATGGAAAGCCACCCTCGCAAACGGTATCCAGGTATCCGGAATTGAGAGTAAGGAATTGCCTCTGGTAGAGTTAAAAATGGTAATTGATGGCGGAGTTCTTCAGGATAAAATTGAACTTCCCGGTGTTGCATCTATGGTTGCAAGTGTACTTCCCCAGGGAACAAAAAATATGACACCAGAAGAATTAGAGGAACAGACCGAACTTCTTGGCTCAAATATTTATGTGAATGCCGGCCGTGAAGAGATGACTATAAATGCAAGCTCGTTATCGAGGAATTTTGACAAAACTACTGCCCTGCTGAAAGAAATTGTTCTTGAACCCCGCTGGGACACCGCAGAATTTAATATGGCACAAACACGTACAAAAAATAATATAATTCAGTCAGAAGCTCAACCCAGAAGCGTTGCAGGCTTGTTATTCAACAAATTGCTGTTTGGTACCGGCCATATCTTTGGTTATAATACCAAAGGGACAAAAGAGTCTATTAGCAAGATCAGTATGGAAGATCTAAAAAATTATTACACCGGGAACTTCTCCCCAAATATAACTGAGATTCAGGTTGCAGGTAATGTATCAAAAGAACAGGTTCTGACAGCTTTGAAGCCTTTTGAGACTGAATGGAAAGCCAAAGAAGTTAAGATCAATACTTATTCTGTTCCACAAAACCCTGAAAAATCACAGATATATTTTGTTGATATACCTGGTTCCAGGCAGTCAGTAATATATGTTGGATACCTAGCACTTGCACGAACCGATCCTGATTATGTAAAAACAGATTTTGTAAACTACAGGCTAGGTGGTGCTTTTACCAGCATCCTCAACCAGATCCTTCGGGAAGAGAAAGGATTCACGTATGGCGCTTCAAGTTATTTTCAGGAAATGAAAACAAAAGGTCCCTTTGTTGCTGCAACAAGTGTGAGGTCGGACGCAACATTCGAATCGGTAAAGATAATAAAGGATGAAATGGAGAAGTATCGTAACGGAGTCAATGCCAAGGATCTTCAGTTTATTAAAGACTGCATGATATTATCGAATGCGCTGCGGTTTGAGACAAACGGATCACTTGTTGACATGCTTTCAACTATGGCTAAATACGGATTCCCGGAAGATTATATAAAAGAAGAGGAGAATGTTATAAAGAATATGACGATAGAGGAACATAAGGCAATTACCGATAAATATATTGTTCCGGATAAAATGTATTACGTTGTTGTCGGCGATGCAGCAACTCAGTTGAAATCACTCGAAAAAATTGGATTTGGCAAACCTATATTAATAAAACCATGATTATCAATAAAGGCAGTTGTCAGTAGCCTTAAACATATGAATGTATTTTTTGTACTCTGTTAAAGACTCAACTATTTATTTATCACAATATTTAATTCATTTTCAATGAAAAAGACAGTATTTGTAATTCTGGTGATTATGTTTTTTGGACATATCAGGCTGGTTGCTCAGGAAGAACAACGATTATTAAGGTTTCCTTCCATTTATGACAATCAGATTATTTTTACCTATGCAGGCGATCTCTATTCTGTACCAGCTGATGGAGGAACTGCCAGAAAACTTACAAACCATAATGGTTACGAAATGTTTGCAAGGTTTTCACCTGATGGGAAGACTATTGCTTTTACCGGTCAGTATGACGGAAATACCGAAGTATATCTAATGGATTCCGAGGGAGGCATACCAAAGAGATTAACTTTCACTGCTACATTGGGCCGTGACGACGTCTCCGACAGGATGGGACCCAATAATATCGTTTTTGGATGGAAGCATGATAACAAGAGTATCCTCTTTCGTTCAAGGAAAAAATCATTCAATGATTTTAATGGTTCACTTTACACGGTAAATATTGACGGATCCTTACCGGAACAAATACCGGTACCACGAACCGGTTTTTGCTCATTTTCACCCGATGACCAGAAAATGGCATATAACAGGATATTCAGGGAATTCAGAACCTGGAAAAGATACCGTGGAGGTATGGCTGATGACATCTGGATATTTGATTTCAAGACTAACAAAGTTGAAGATCTGACCAATAACCCTGCCCAGGATATTATTCCTATGTGGTATGGTGATAAGATATATTTCCTTTCCGACAGGGATGAAAACAAAAGGATGAATCTTTATGTAATAGATCTGACAAGCAAACAAACAAAGAAACTTACCGATTTTGCCGATTTTGATATTAAGTTCCCGTCACTCGGAAATAAAGCAATTGTTTATGAGAACGGAGGTTATATATACAAGATGGATCTGGCTACAGAAAAATCAGTTAAAGTAAATATTAAAATTACCGAAGACTTTCTTTCCGGCAGACCGGAATGGAAAGACGTCAGCAAAAGCATATCTAATTACGAAATCTCTTCTGACGGTAAAAGAGCATTATTCGGAGCTCATGGTGAAGTGTTTACTGTACCCGAAAAATATGGTGAAACAAGAAACCTGACTCAATCATCAGGTATTCACGAAAGAAACTCAAAATGGTCAGGTGATGGAAAATGGATTTCTTACATTTCGGATAAAACCGGAGAAGATGAAATTTTTATCCAGACTCAGGATGGAAGTCAGCCGGCCATTCAGATCACATCAGGAAGTTCGAATTACAAATATCAGCCTGTCTGGTCACCTGACAGTAAAAAACTTCTCTGGTCAGACCGCAATCAAAAGTTACATTTTGTTGATATTGGTACCAAGGTTTCTTACGATGTTGATATCGATTCAATATTTGAAATACGTGAATACGCATGGTCTCCCGACAGCAAATGGATCACTTATACAAAAAACAGTGATAACCGTTTTCAACAAATATTTATCTATTCACTAGACCAGAAGAAATACTATCCTGTCACAGACAACTGGTACAATTCTGGCGAAGGAACTTTCAGCGCCGATGGCAAGTATCTCTTCTTTGTTTCGTCACGCGATTTTAACCCATCATTCAGTAATGTAGGGCCAACAATCAGTTATTCTGATATGAATGGCTTGTATTATGTCAGTTTGTACAAAGATACACCTTCATTATTCAAACCGAAAAGTGATGAAGTGGAACCCGCAGCAGTAAAAGAACTAAAACCAGAAGCAAATGACAAGAAGAAAGAGCCGACACAGGCTGTTAAAGTACCAGAACGTCCGATAGATATAGATGGGATACAAGGCAGGATCGGGAAACTTCCAATAAAAAACTCTAATTATTTCAATCTTAATTCAGTAGAAAATAAACTTTACTACCTGCACAGAGGACAGAGTGATGATAAAACAACTCTTTCTATGTACGATTTTGAAGCACGGGAAGAAAAGAATTTAGGTTTTATTGATGGTTATGAGATTTCAGCAAATAAGAAAAAAATGCTCGTTAGTCAGAGTTTTAGCTACGCAATTGTCAACCTTCCTTCTGCAGAAGTTAAAATCACTGACAAATTGGATTTATCAGGACTTCAGATGAAGATTAACAAACACGACGAGTGGGAACAGATCTATAAAGAGTCATGGCGTCAGATGAGAGATTTTTTCTACGCACCAAATATGAATGGTGTTGATTGGAAAGCTCAGGGAGATAAATATGAAGAACTGGTAAAATATGTAAATCACAGGAACGATTTAACATATATCCTGGGTGAATTAATCGGCGAGTTAAATATTGGCCATGCATATGTCGGAGGCGGGGAAAGGCCACAACCCGACCGCATTAAAACAGGCTTGCTTGGAGCAGAAATCTCAAAAGACAAAGCAAGTGGCTTTTTCAGAATTGACAAAATCTTAAAGGGTCAAAACTGGACAGGAAGGGTAAAATCACCTTTGACAGAAATAGGTGTAAACGCGAACGAAGGCGATTATATACTTTCTGTTGACGGAGTTCCTGTAAATAATATGAATAACATTTATGAGGCACTCATAAATAAGGCCGGAAAACAGGTGAAACTTGTTCTGAATTCAAGTCCTGTTGAAGCCGGCAAACATGAGGTTACAGTTGTGCCTATTGACAATGAATCGCCATTGTATTATCTGAAATGGGTGAATGAAAATATTGAAAAAGTAAATAAAGCCACTAATGGCAGGGTTGGTTACGTTCATATTCCTGATATGGGAGTTGAAGGATTAAATGAGTTTATAAAATATTATTACCCTCAACTCGAAAAAGAAGCTTTGGTTATAGATGTCAGAGGAAATGGTGGCGGATTCGTATCCCCGATTATTCTTGAAAACCTGCGAAGAGTAGCTTCCCAGATTACTATTGCAAGGAATACAAAACCAAGTGTGGACCCTGATGGAACGATGTATGGACCAATGATCCTGATTTGCGATGAGTTCTCGGCTTCAGACGGGGATATTGTCACCTACCGGTTTAAAAATTATCACCTTGGCAAGGTTGTAGGAAAAAGGACATGGGGAGGAGTTACCGGTATACGTGGAACCCTTCCATTAGTCGATGGAGGAACATTAAACAGGCCTGAATTCTCAAGGTATGACCTTGAAGGAAAGCAGTGGATCATCGAAGGTACAGGTGTTGAACCTGATATTATTGTCGATAATGATCCCTATCTTGAATTCACCGGAACCGACCAGCAGTTGAATAAAGCTATTGAGGTTATTCTTGAGGATCTTAAAACACAGGGCAAAAAGATACCGAATCATCCGCCTTATCCGATAAAATAGTCTGTAAAAAAGGCCAAAGAGAATATTTATTGCAGAGACAGTGTAAAAAGTACTGTTCCGCCGCCTTTTGTATTTCTGAACCCATCCCCCGTCCCCTTCCCTTAAGCATTAAGGGAAGGGGTGTAACAGCCTTAATGTCAATGATATGTACCCTCCCCTTATTTGTTTAAGAGGAGGGCAGGGAGGGGTTCAGAAAACAACAAAATGACCTTCTGAGACAGTCTCTGCTTTTTTTTATTATCAAACGAATTCATTACATTAATTCATCACTGATTTACACGGAGTTTTTCAAGGAGTTACAGGGAATTAAATCTCCCTTACTCCCTTTCTCCTCTTCTC
>Ga0302323_100005020_pt1 | contig 10812 bp, 6 predicted proteins | sample Fen_T0_3_FD_201950 | JGI IMG/M metagenome (GOLD analysis project Ga0302323, IMG submission 201950) | Peat permafrost microbial communities from Stordalen Mire near Abisko, Sweden - Fen_T0_3 | ecosystem: Environmental > Terrestrial > Soil > Wetlands > Permafrost | place: Sweden: Abisko... | reverse complement strand
CTCGCGCGAGAAGTTCAACCCGGGCGAGCTGGCCGACGAGCTCATCGATCGCATCGGCCTGCAGGGCGTCGCCGACAACCGCGTGGAGAAGCTGCCCACCGGTACGCAGCGGCTCATCGAGATCGCCCGCGCGCTGGCCACCAAGCCGAAGCTCCTGCTCCTCGACGAGCCGTCCTCCGGCCTCAACGAGCACGAGACCGTGGAACTCTCCGACCTCCTGCGCGAGCTCGCCGACACCGGCCTGGGCATCCTGCTGGTGGAGCACGACATGGCGATGGTCATGACCACCTGCCACCACATCAACGTGCTCGACTTCGGCCAGATCATCGCCTACGGCACGCCCGAGGAAGTGCAGGCCAACCCAATCGTGCGCGCCGCCTACCTGGGCGAGGGCGACGAGAAGGAAGAGGTCCCCGCCGAGCAGGCGGCCCTGCTCGAGGAGGTCACCGCGCTCCAGGCCGAGGTGCACGCCGAGACCGACGCCGCCGACACCGGCACCGGCTCGACTGACGGCGGCGACGGCGCCGACGAGATCGTGCTGCCCACCGTGACGGTCAACGGCACGTCCGCGCCGCCGGCCCCGCCCGCGCTGACGTCCGATCCGATTGCGATCGACACCACGGCGGCGCTGCAACTCAGCGGCATCCGTGCCGGGTACGGCAGCATCGACGTGTTGCACGGTGTGAACATCAGCATCCCCCCTGGCCAGGTGTATGCGTTGCTCGGCCCCAACGGCGCGGGCAAGACCACCACGCTGAAGGTCGCGGGTGGGATCGTGTCGCCCAGCGCGGGCGACGTCTACTTCCAGGGTCAGCGCATCAACGGCAAGGCGCCCGACACGCTGGCGCGCGCCGGTCTGTGCACCGTGCCCGAAGGTCGCGGCATCTTCCCGAACCTCACCGTGCTCGAGAACCTCCGCACGATGACCTACACGGGTACGTCGTTCTCCGACATCGAGGAGGCGGCCTACTCGCGGTTCCCGCGTCTCAAGGAGCGCCGCAAGCAGATGGCGGGAACGCTCTCCGGCGGTGAGCAGCAGATGCTCGCCATCGCCCGTGCGATCGCCACCAAGCCGAAGGTGTTGATGCTCGACGAGCTCTCGATGGGGCTCGCGCCGCTCGTGGTGTCCGAGCTCTACGACGTCGTGAAGCGCATCGCCGCCGAAGATGTCTCGATCCTCGTGGTCGAGCAGTTCGCGCACGAGGTGCTCGGCGTCGCCGATGTCGCCGCGGTCATCCTCCACGGCGCCATCCAGAAGGAGGGCGACCCGGCCGAGGTTGCCGAGGTGCTCCAGGAGGCCTACCTCGGCGGCGCGGTCAGCTGACGGCTCCTGCCCAATTTCGGGGTGCCTTGTAACCCGGTTCGCCCCGTCATATGCTGCGGCCCGATCTGACGAACCGTCAGATTGCAACGCCCGGCTGAAACCGGGCGCCGAGACAAACTTCCATGGGGGGAACATGAAGCGCATGCGCTGGTTGGCGCTCGGCATCGCCGTTGCGCTCGGAGTGGGCACGATGGCCGCCACGGCCGCAGCCCAGTCGAGCAGCAGCGAGAAGCCGACCACCACCGATGTCGGGATCACCGACAAGGAGATCCACGTCGCGGTCATCGCCGACGTGGACAACGCGATCGCACCGAACCTGTTCAAGGCCTCGCCTGACGCGATGGCCGGGTTCGCGAAGTACATCAACAGCAAGGCCGGTGGCGGTGGCCTCGCCGGGCGCAAGCTCGTGGTCGACTTCTACGACTCGAAGCTGAACCCGACCGAGACCCGCAACGCCGAGATCAAGGCGTGCGAGAACGACGCCGCCGCGGTCGGCACCTCCGCGGTGTTCCTCACCTCGGTCGACGACATGCGCAACTGCAAGGACAAGAGCGGCGCGGTGACGGGTCTCCCCGACATCCCGTTCGTGTCGACGGCGATCGTGCAGCAGTGCTCGGACCAGTCGTTCCCGATCGCACCGCCGCAGGTCGACTGCACCACGGTCTCCCAGCACCCGCAGACGTTCCACGCGAACGTCGCCCGCGGCATCTACTACCAGAAGAAGTACGGCAAGGACCTCCACGGCGTCTACATCTTCGGTGCCGACTCCAAGTCGGCCCGTGACTCGTCGTTCGCCAGCCTCGGCGGCCTGCGCGACATCGGTGGCACCGACAAGGGCATCAAGTCCGACGGCGACTTCAACGTGAGCGGCCGTGACCCGCAGTCTGCGTACACGCCGTTCGTACAGCAGATGAAGACGAGTGGCTCGAACTACGCGCAGTGCACCGGCGGCTACGCCTGCACCGTGAACCTCCGCAAGGAGGCGGCGCTACAGGGTGTGACGGCCAAGGTCTGGGACTGCGGCGTGTCGTGCTACGACACGCAGTTCCTCTCGGCCGCCGGCGCCGACGCCGAGGGTCAGTACGCCGACACTCTGTTCCTGCCCTTCTACAACAAGGCGGACCAGAAGGCGAACCCGATGCTCGGGAACTACGTGAAGTACACGGGCGCCGACAAGATCGCCAGCTTCGGCGTCTACGCCTGGGCCGCCGGTGTCGCATTCCGCGACGCGGTGAACGCCCAGGTGAAGGCCGGGGGCGTCAACAGCGTCACCCGCAAGACGATCTTCGAGCAGCTCAACAAGATCAACAAGTTCGACGCCGACGGCATCATGGCCCCGATCGACCTCGCCGGTCGGCAGCTCTCGAGCTGTTCGGTGCTCAGCCAGGTGAAGAACGGGCAGTTCGTCCGGGTGGAGCCCACCAAGCCGGGCACGTTCGCCTGCCCGAAGGGCGGCAGCATCGAGCGCAAGCTCGACCTGCTCGGCACGAGCTGACCGCGAGCATCACGGTCATCTGATCCACGACGATGCCCGGGCACCCTGCGCCGACGCTGGGGTGCCCGGGCCTCGTATTTTCCCTGCTCCACGCATTGACCTGACCGGTATGTGGGCGGCATGATGCGGCCCTGCTCGACCAGCGGTGCCGGCACGATCCACGGCAAGATCCACGGGGGGAACACCACATGGCGGCGATCACCGAGCGGCTCACGCCGAAGTCGGCCGAATCCCGACGCACCCTGATCGCGGGGGCATTCGTCGCCGTCTTCGTGGGCATCGTGATCTGGCAGTCGTGGGCGGGCAACCCGGTCACCTTCGACTCGATCCTCTTCTGGATCATCGCCGGCGTCACCTTCGGCTCGGTGTACGCGGTGGCCGCCACCGGCCTCGTCGTCACCTACACCACGTCGGGCATCTTCAACTTCGCCCAGGGCGCCATCGGCATGTTCATGGCGTACATCTTCTGGTGGCTGCGGGTCGACCAGGGCATGCAGACGTTCGTCGCGCTGCTCATCACCGTGTTCGTCGCCGCGCCGCTGATGGGTGCGATCATCGAACGGGTGCTGATGCGGCGGATGGCCGACGCCCCGCTCGTCGCGCAGATCGTCACCACCGTCGGTCTCATGCTCATGCTCATGGGCCTCGCGGCCCGGATCTGGGACCCGCAGGAGTCGCGTCGGATCGACCGGTTCTTCGGCACGTCCGGCTTCCACATCGGCGAAACGCTGATGCCGTGGTCGCGCTTCATCACGATCGTGGTGGGGCTCGCGCTCGCGATCGGCCTCAAGTTCCTGCTCTCCAAGACGCGTCTCGGTGTCGCGATGCGCGCGGTCGTCGACAACCGCGAGCTCGCGAGCCTCAACGGCATCCGCCCCGGCCGTGTCTCCATGTTCTCGTGGGCGCTCGGCTCGTCGATGGCGGCAGTCGCGGGCATCTTCCTCGCCGAGGAGCTCGCCACCCTCGACGTACAGACGCTCACGCTGCTGATCATCGCCGCGTTCGCCGCCGCGATCATCGGACGGCTCAAGAGCCTGCCCATGACCTTTGCCGGCGGTCTGCTGATCGGCCTCGTGTTCGAGTTCCAGCAGAACTTCCTCAACTGGGGTGGTCGCTGGGTCACCGCGCCGGCGGCGATCCCGCAGATCATGCTGTTCCTCGCGCTGCTGTTCCTGCCGCAGGCCGCGCTGCACGGCAAGAAGGCGATCCGCAGCGTCGTGCCGCGGATTCCGTCGCTGCGCAAAGCGTCGTTCGGCATGGCTGTGCTCTTCGCCGTGGTGTTCGTCCTCGGCGCCGCGGGCATCGACCGCACCGATGTGCGCACGCTCACCCTCGCGTTGGTCACGTCGCTGGCGATGCTCTCGATGGTGCCGCTCACCGGCTGGTCGAAGCAGATCTCACTGGCGCAGATCACCTTCGCGGGGTGTGGCGCATTCGCGTACCTCGAGTGGGCCCACACGTTTGGCAGCGTGGGCACGCTGTTCATCGCGGCGGCGTTCGCCGTGCCGTTCGGCATTGCGATGGCCTTGCCCGCGCTGCGGCTCCAGGGTCTCTACCTCGCGCTCGCGTCGATGGCGTTCGCGCAGATGGCGACGTTCCTGTTCTTCCCCCAGCCCGAGATTCTCGGCTTCGACGGCCGGCCCATCAGTGGCATCACGATCTTCGGCTGGCACACCCAGGACCCGTTCACCTTCCTCGGCATCGACTTCGGCCAGGACGTCGGCCAGTTGTTCCTGTTCACGTTCCTGCTGGGCGTGATGGGCGTGGCCGTCGTCGCGCTCCACCGCAGTCGTTTCGGCCGCCGCCTCACCGCCTTGGGTGACAGCCCGGCCGCGTGCGCCACGCTCGGCGTGAACCAGATCGTCACCAAGCTGGCCGTGTTCATCCTCTCCGCCGCGATCGCAGGCTTCGCCGGTGCGCTGCTCGGCATCCTGCAGGGCACGGCCACCGTCCAGGACTTCGAGATGCTGAACGGCCTCGGCTGGCTGCTCCTGCTCGTGGTGGGTGGCGTCGCCGTGGTCAGCGGCGCGGTGCTCGGTGGTCTGTTCCTCACGTCGTTCGCCTGGATCGCCTCCCAGTTCCCGGCCAATGAGGTCCTCGACTGGTGGCAGCGGCTGGGTCCCGGCCTCGCCGGTATCGGCATCGGCCGTCAGCCCTCGGGCATCATCCCGACGGTCGGCCAGGAGCAGCGCGACAAGAAGGCCCGCAAGGTCGCGGCGCAGCAACTGCCGCCCTCGCCGCCCACCGGCGACGGTGGCGAGATGGCCGACGCGGCCGCCGGCGCGCCGGCATCGGTTCCCGCTCCGGGCGCGTAACGATCGTGGTCGACCTGGGCGTGATGTTGCCCATCGCGCCCGGGCAGATCACCTCCGGTGACTTCTTACGTGAGTGGGTCGCCGTGGTCGAGGCCTGCGGCGTGGAGTCGGTGTGGGGCGTCGAGCACGTCGTCGTCGCGGCCGACTACGACCCCAAGTACCCCTACTCCGAGAGCGGCGAGATGCCGTCGGGGCGCGGTGCCGCGTCGGGGTCGGTGCCGATGACCGATCCGCTCGACACGCTGGCCTACGTCGCCGCGGTGTCGAGCACGGTGAAGCTCGGCACGTGCGTGGTGGTCGCGCCCCTGCACAGCCCGGCGGTGTTGGCGAAGCGGGTGTCCACCATCGACAACCTGTCGGGTGGGCGGATGGTGCTCGGCCTGGGCATCGGCTGGCAGCGCGAGGAGTACGAGGCCGTCGGCGCGCCATTCCGTCAACGCGGTGCGCGGCTCGAGGAGTGCATGGGTGCGATGCGCGCACTGTGGACCGAGGCGCCCGCGACGTTCGAGGGCGAGCACTTCTCGTTCCGGCGCGTCTACTCCACGCCGCAGCCCCAGCGCGGCGCGGTGCCGATCATCCTCGGCGGCAACAGTGATGCCGCGATCGAACGGGCGGGTCGCATCGGTGACGGCTGGTTCCCGTTCACCATCGGGCCCGACGAGTTCGCGGAGAAGGCCGCGCAGGTGCGGTCGATCGCCGCGGCGCACGGTCGCGACCCCGAGGCCGTCGAGATCAGCGTGTGGCCCGGCAGTCACGACCCGGCGTCGGAGATGGACCCCGACTACCTGCGCCGTTTCGTCGACGCGGGCGCGAGTCGCGTGATGGTCGCCCGCTACTGCGTCCCCGGTGCGGACGCGTCGGGCGCGAACTCACCTGCCGCCGGCCTCCCCGAACTCCGCGAGCAACTCCTCCAGTTCCGCGCCCTCCTCGACTCCCTCTGACGATCCCGAACTTGCGTCGCAGGCTTGGGATTATCCCAAGTGAACGACGCAAGTTCGGTCAGGTGAGGTCGAGTTCGGCGAGGATCTCGTCGGTGTGCTGGCCGAGGGCCGGCGCGGGGCGGAGGTCCGGGTTGGTCGTGAACTCGACCGCGGGCTTGGGGTGGATCATCGGGCCGACCTGCGGGTGCTCCTCGTGCACGAGGAACCCGGGCGAGATCGACTCCACCAGCGCCGGCATTTCGTCGAGGGTCGACACCTGCCCGCACGGCACGCCGTTGCTCGAGAGTCGTTCGACGACCTCGGCCGTCGGCAATGTCTTGAGGAACGCAGCGATCTCCTTCATCACACCCGCGGCGTTGCGGCCGCGCTTCTGCGGCGTGGCGAAGTCGGGGTTGCCGACGAGCTCGTCGCGGCCGACCGCGCGCAGCAGACCTTCCCACTGCGGAGTGGTCACGGTGATCATCGCGATGTGGCCGTCGGCAGTGGGGGTGAGCCGGAACGTGCGCGACTGCGGCGGGAGCTTGTCGAACTCGCCCTCCATGGTGACGTTGGTGGTGACGTCGGGCCACAGGAACGCGAGTCCCGCGTGCAGCATCGAGATCTCGAGCAGCTGGCCCTTGCCCGTGCGCTCACGGTCGAACAGCGCGGCGGTGACGGCCTGGGCGGTGGTGAGGCCGGTGACCTTGTCGACCAGCGCCTGCTGCACGAGCACGGGCACGCCCGTCTTGAGGTCGGCCTGGTTGGCGCCGAAGCCGGTCATCGCCTGGATCACGTGGTCGTACGCGGGTGCGTCGGCAAGGTGCGAGTCGGACGGGAAGCCGCGCACCGCGGCGTAGATCAGCCGCGGGTGCATCGCCACCAGTTCCTCGGGCGGGAAGCCGAGGCCGGGCATCACCGTCGGGCGGAAGTTCTCCACCAACACGTCGGCGGTGGCGATGAGCTTCGCCAACACTTCCTTGTGCCCGGGGTCGTTGAGGTCGAGCGCGACAGAGCGCTTCCCCCAGTTCGTGTTCACGAAGTACGCGGCGACGCCGCCGCGGCCCGTGCCCACCCGGCGCAGGATGTCGCCGTCCGGCGGGCGCTCGATCTTGATGACGTCGGCGCCCTGCTGTGCGAGCACCAACGTGGCGAACGGGCCGGACAGGTTCATCGTGAGGTCGACGACGCGGATGCCCGCGAGGGGGCCCTTGCCAGTCTGGGTCATGAGCCGAACCCTACGCCGGGGGTGCCGCGGGCTCGAAGTCGAACACGCGCCGGGCGTTGCCCTGGAGGATCAGCCACTGTTCCTCGTCGGAGCAGCCGGCCAACGCCGCGTGGGCGGTCGCGAGCGAGTTCGGCCAGGTGCAGTCGGTGTGCGGGTAGTCGACCTCGATCATGATGTTGTGGGCGCCGATCCGGTCGATGTTGGCGGCGCCGTAGCGGTCCTGGATGAAGCACCCGTACACGTGGTCGCGGAAGAGCTGCGATGGCAGCACCGAGTACGGGTCGATGCCGTCATCGCGCTCCGCCTCGCTCATCTGGGTGATGCTGCCGGTCGAGAAGTCGAGTTCCAGCTTCTTCGTCACCCACGCCCGCTGGGTCTCGACCACGTGGTCGAGCCGCTCGAGGATGTAGGGGATCCAGCCGATGCCGCCCTCGGACAGGCACAGCTTCAGGCCGGGGAAGCGCAGGAACATGCCGCTGTAGAGCCAGTCGGCGCACGCGAGCTGGGAGTTCATCACCGCCATCGCCGTGGGTACGATCAGCGGCGCGTCGGGCGCGGTGGTCGGCAGCGCGCTCGACGAACCGATGTGCGTGCAGACCGGCATACCGGTGTCCTGGAGCGCGGCGAAGAGCGGGTCCCAGTGCCGGTTCGGATCGTGGAGCGACGGGAGCCCGAGCGGCGCGGTGAGCTCGGGGAAGGTGATCGCCTTCGCGCCCTTCGCCGCGCAACGCTCGACTTCCTTCGCCGCGAGGTGGCCGTCCCACAGCGGCACGATGATCAGCGGGATGAACCGACCGGGCGCGCTGCCGCACCACTCGTCGATCATCCAGTTGTTGTACGCCTCGATGCACGCGAGGCCGAGCTCACGATCCGCGCACTCGGAGAACAACGGGCCGGCGAAGCGGGGGAGCGTGGGGAACAGCATCGACGCGAGCACGTGGTCGCGGTCCATGTCCTCGACGCGCGCCTTCGGGTCGTAGCAACCGGGCCGCATCTCCGCGTAGGTGAGCGGCAGCGGCGAGAAGTCCTCCTTGTCGCGCCCCGCCGCGGCGTTCATCCCGGAGGTTGGGTAGACCTTGCCGTCCCAGTGCCACAGCTCCACGCCGTCCTCGACCGTCATGTGTGGCGCGCGGTCGCGGAACTTCGCCGGTACGTAGTCCTGCCAGACATGCGGCGGCTCGATGACGTGGTCGTCGACGGAGATGATCCAGTCGAGGTCGTAGGCGGTCATGTGCGCTCCTTCGAAGTTGCGGACACCGTACGCAATCGCCACTGTGTGCGCCCCCGCTCCGCGTGCGCGACTGTGGAGGCATGACCGACGCTGCGCACACCCCCTGGCCTGCCCTTCCGTACGACGAATGGCGCGACACGCTCGCGACCCTGCAGATGGAGTTGCAGATCCTCGGGAAGCTCCGGGTCGCGTGCTCGCCCCGGGAGCCCGAGTGGGCCCACATCACGCTCTACGTCAGCCCTCGGGGGCTCACGACCGGCCCGGTGCCGGTTGCATTGGCGGATGGCGCGGGGCTGGTCGAGGCCGAGGCCGATCTGCTCGCCCACGAGGTGGTGTTGCGCACCTCGGCCGGACAGACACGGACCGTGCCGCTCCCCACGCCGACCATCGCCGCGTTCCACGCGGCCTTCGTGGCCGCGCTCGGCGACCTCGGCGTCACCGCGGAGCTGTCGACGATGCCCCAGGAGGTCCCCGACCCGGTGCCGTTCCCCGAGGACACCCGTCCCCGCGTGTACGACGGCGGAGCGGTCACGCGCTTTCATCGTGTGCTTGCGTCGATCGCGCCGGTGTTCGACGCGTACCGCGGCGCCTTCAACGGGAAGGTCTCGCGCACGCAGTTCTTCTGGGGGTCGATGGACCTGAACATCACGCGGTTCTCCGGCGTCCCGTGCTCGCCGCCCCCCGGCGCCGATCTCCTCATTCGCGAGTCGTACGACTACGAGCAGTGCAGCGCCGGGTTCTGGGCCGGCGACGCGCGCTTCCCCGAGGCGGCTTTCTACGCTTACGCCTACCCGAAGCCGCCGGGGATCGAGCAGGCCGAGGTCGGTCCCGGCGGCGCCGCGTGGCACGAGGGCCTCGGTGAGTTGGTCCTCAGCTACGACGACGTGCGCGCCACCGCCGATCCCGCGGCGGCGGTGCGGGAGTTCCTCGACTCGAGCTACGCGGCATTGGCCCGCCTGTCAGGCTGGGACAACGGCCTGTGCCGCGACTGAGGTACCGTCGCCCCATGCATGACCTGATCATTCGCAACGGCCGCATCGCCGACGGCACCGGCGCCCCCACCTTCGTGGGCGACATCGCGGTCACCGACGGCGTCATCACCGAGGTCGGGAAGGTCGACGGCACCGCCACGCGCGTCGTCGACGCCGAGGGCCTGCTCGTGACCCCGGGTGTCGTCGACATCCACACGCACTACGACGGTCAGGCCGTGTGGGATCCCGACCTCACGCCGTCGTGCTGGCACGGCGTGACCACCGCGGTGATCGGCAACTGCTCCGTGGGCTTTGCGCCGTGCGCGCCCGAGCGGCGCGAGTGGTTGATGTCGATGATGGAGAGTGTCGAGGACATCCCGTTCTCGACACTGCAGGCGGGGCTCGACTGGACCTGGGAGACATTCCCCGAATACCTCGACGCGCTCGACACGCCGCGCAGCATCGACGTCGGCGCGCAGGTGCCCCACTCGGCGCTGCGCACCTACGTGATGGGCGAACGTGGCGCACGCGACGAGGCGCCGACCGCCGACGATCTCGCGATGATGGCGAAGCTGATCGAAGAGGGCATCGCCGCCGGCGCGCTGGGCTTCTCCACGTCGCGCACCGTGCTCCACTACACGGGTCCCGAACGCACGCCGATCCCCGGCACGTACGCGGGGGAGGACGAACTCTTCGCGCTGGGCGACGCGCTCACGCGTGCGGGCACCGGCGTGTTCCAAGTCGTCCCGCCCGGCGTCGTCGGCGAGGACGTCACCAAGATCTTCGGCGAGGTCGACTGGATGACGCGCCTCGCGGCGCGCACCGGCCGTCCGGTGTGCATGCTCTACAGCCAGAACAACACGAAGCCCGACCTCTGGCGCGACGTGCTCGACCGCGCGGCGCAGGCGCAGGCCGACGGCGCACTCGTCGTCGTGCAGGTGAGCGGTCGTCCGGCGGGCGCGCTCGCGGGGCTCGGCTCCACGTACCACGTGCTCGACAAGTGCCCGACGTTCGCCGAGCTGCGCGGCCTCCCCGACGCCGAGGTGGTCACGCGCCTCCGCGACGCATCGGTGCGCGCGGCCATCGTGGAAGAGGCCGCCGCGCTGCCGATCGGCAACAACTTCGGCAACCAGCGGTGGGACCGGGTCTTCCCGATGAACGACCCCATCGACTACGAGCCGGCGTTCGAGCAGTCGGTCGCCGGCATCGCGCAGGCGAAGGGCGTCACCCCCGCCGACGTGGTCATCGACATGACCATCGACGACCCGTCGCTCCTGTTCGCGTGGTACGTCACCAACTATGCCGCGGGCAACTCCGACGTGAACCGCGAG
>Ga0302323_100005019_pt1 | contig 10812 bp, 10 predicted proteins | sample Fen_T0_3_FD_201950 | JGI IMG/M metagenome (GOLD analysis project Ga0302323, IMG submission 201950) | Peat permafrost microbial communities from Stordalen Mire near Abisko, Sweden - Fen_T0_3 | ecosystem: Environmental > Terrestrial > Soil > Wetlands > Permafrost | place: Sweden: Abisko... | reverse complement strand
GCCGGCACGCAGCAACAATCCCCGATTCCTCGATTCACCTTTTCGCAGTCTCAATCCATCTTTTTTGTCGTCCCCGTCACGCCGCGTATGCCTAAAGCGGCGGTCCGCGCACATTTCCGCGCCCCCCTTCCCCGCCTCTCATGCACTTCTCAGAACTCAAAAACTTCCACGTCACACAACTAGTCGAAATGGCCGTCGGCCTGGAGATCGACAACGCCAACCGCATGCGCAAGCATGAGTTGATGTTCGCGGTCTTAAAGGCCAAAGCGAAACGCGGCGAATCGATTTTTGGCGACGGCGTGCTCGAAGTGCTGCCTGACGGCTTCGGTTTCCTGCGTTCGCCCGACACTTCGTACCTGGCGGGCACCGACGACATCTACATCAGCCCCTCGCAGATTCGCCGCTTCAACCTGCATACCGGCGACACCATCGAAGGCGAGATCCGCACCCCGAAGGACGGCGAACGCTACTTCGCGCTGGTGAAAGTGGACAAGGTCAACGGCGACCTGCCCGAGAACACCAAGAACAAGATCCTGTTCGAGAACCTGACGCCGCTGTTTCCGGACAAGCAGATGCGCCTGGAACGCGATATCAAGGCCGAAGAGAACATCACCAGCCGGATCATCGACATCATCGCTCCCATCGGCAAGGGCCAGCGCGGCCTGCTGGTGGCTTCACCCAAGAGCGGCAAGACCGTGATGCTGCAGCACATCGCCCACGCCATCACCTCGAACCACCCGGACGTGGTGATGATCGTGCTGCTGATCGACGAGCGCCCGGAAGAAGTGACCGACATGCAGCGCACGGTGCGCGGCGAAGTCGTGGCCTCGACCTTTGACGAGCCCGCCGTGCGCCACGTCCAGGTGGCCGACATGGTGATCGAAAAGGCCAAGCGCCTGGTCGAGCACAAGAAGGACGTGGTGATCCTGCTCGACTCGATTACCCGTCTGGCCCGCGCCTACAACACCGTGCAACCTGCCTCCGGCAAGATCCTCACCGGCGGCGTGGACGCCGGCGCGCTGCAAAAGCCGAAGCGCTTTTTCGGCGCCGCCCGCAACGTCGAGGAAGGCGGGTCCCTCACCATCATCGCCACCGCCCTGATCGACACCGGCAGCCGGATGGACGACGTGATCTACGAAGAGTTCAAGGGTACCGGCAACATGGAAATCCACCTGGACCGCCGGATGGCCGAAAAGCGCGTCTACCCCTCGATCATGATCAACAAGTCCGGCACCCGCCGCGAAGAACTGCTGCTCGACCCGGCGACCCTGCAAAAGACCTGGATCCTGCGCAAGTTCCTCTACAACATGGACGAAATCGAGGCGATGGAGTTCATGATGGACAAGATGCGCGCGACCAAGAACAACGCCGAGTTCTTCGACTCGATGAAAAAGCCCTGAGCCGCTTCCGGACAAGGTAAGAAGAGCCCCGGCAATGCCGGGGCTTTTTGTTGGTGGCCGATCCCCCGGGGCGCCGCAAATGGCCCGGCCCCTCTGCGGGCGCTTGTGTGCCCAGCGGCCGCTCCGCCCCCTCCCACGCCCACCCCGGCTTGACATGGGCGTCAGCCATCCCAATCTGCAAATCTTTATCAACTCCGGGATTCCGAAAGGGGTGGTATGGGCGCACGTCCATTGTTTGTTGATGATGACGCGGTACTGGCGCCGGCGGTGGCTTTGCCGGAAGACTCCGATGCGCAACTGCTGGACAGCTACTCGTCGGCAATTGTCGGCGCGGTAGGCAAGGTCAAGGACGCGGTGGTGTTCATCGAGGTGCGCGGACGCAGCGGCCGCGGCGGGCGCAGCGGCACCGGGTCGGGCTTCCTGTTCACCCCGGACGGCTACCTGCTGACCAACAGCCACGTGATCCACGGCGCCAGCGAGGTGCACGTGACCCTGGCCGACGGCACCCAGGCGCGCGCCGAGGTGATAGGCGAAGACCCGGATACCGACCTGGCGATGCTGCGCATCGGCGCGGCCACCTCGCTGCCGCACGTGGGCTTCGGGGATTCCGCCAAGCTCAAGGTCGGGCAGATCGCGATCGCCATCGGCAATCCGCTGGGCTACGCCCACACCGTCACCGCCGGGGTGGTCTCGGCCCTGGGGCGCTCGCTGCGCGCCAATTCGAACCGCCTGATCCACAACGTAATCCAGACCGACGCCGCCCTCAACCCGGGCAATTCGGGCGGGCCGCTGCTCGACAGCGCCGGCCGGGTGATAGGCGTGAACACCGCGATCATTCCCGGCGCGCAGGCGATCTGCTTTGCCACCGGCATCGATTCGGCCAAGTGGGTGATCACCCAGCTGTTCTCCCATGGCCGGGTGCGGCGCGCCTTCATCGGCATCTCCGGTGCCACCGTGCCGCTGCCGCGCAAGCTGGTGCGCTTTTTCGACCTCGACGTCGACTACGGGGTGCGGGTGATGGAAGCGCAGCGCGGCGCGCCGGCGCATCAGGCCGGGCTGCAGATGGGCGACGTGATCGTCGGCATCGCCGGCATCCCGGTGAAAAGCGTGGACGACCTGCAGCGCATCCTCGACGACTCCTACATCGGCAAGGCCACCGTGGCGCGGGTGATCCGCGGGGTGCAAAAGCTGCACCTGCCGATCACGCCTACCGAATCGGTTGCGTGAGCTTGATCCGGGTCGCCGGCGCCGTGTGATGCAGTAGATTGCCCGCCGTGTCATTCCTCCGGCAGGCGGTCCAGGCGCCGTGCGGCACCCGATTTGTCCCGAATTCCGGCTTATCGGGATGTCCGAGGCCCTTCAGGGCGGCCCGCCCAAGAGCGGAAATCGGGCCTGCCGGAGCCTTTCGGCGCCCATCGCAATGAAATTATCCTTTTATAATCAATCTGTTAATTGATAGGCATGCTCTTTGTACCGAATCCTGGGCACAATCGTAAATAATTGAAAAAGGGCTTGCCAAAGAGAATACGATTGATAATAATTATCATTAATAGAACACACCAAGCGGCCCCGCACTCCGGCCCCAAGGCACACCATGTACGTTTGCATCTGCAACGCAGTCACCGAACGCCAGATCCGCACTTGCGCCAAGGATGGCGCGACCACTCTGGCCGATTTGCGCGAGCAATTGTGCGTGGCCGGCAACTGCGGCAAATGCGCGCGCCACGCCAAGACCATCCTGCGTGAAGTGCACGGCACCCCGGCCGGCATCGACAACGCGTCCGCCGACCCCGCCGTCGCCTGACCCGGCGGGCCGCGCGGCCCGCAAGGTAGTTGCCAGGACGATCGCCTGCCGTGACTACTACTGGACTACTACGTAACTACTTCGTAACTACTTCGACCTCAGAACAAAGGCGCCTGCGCCGCAGGCGCCACTTCGCAGGTCACCGCATCTCCGACACATAATTCGCCGCCCTCCAGCACCCGCGCGGTGACCCCGCCGTGGCCGCGCATCGCGTTGTAGCCGCCGGCACCCAGCATTTCTTCCATGCGCGAGCATGGCTCGCACGGCCCCGTGACCTCGAGCAAGACCGCGCTGCCGATGCGCAGGCGCAGCACCTGGTCCTTGAACAGGGTGCGGGCGGCCAGCAGGTTCAGGCCGGCCACCACCAGATTGCGGCGCAGCAGTTCGGCCGGCACGCTTGCCCGCCCGCACAGTGCTGCGATCACCGGCAGATGCTCGGCCTGGAGCAGGGTTACCTGCCGTCCGCCGCCGGCCACTCGCGCCGCGGCCCGATCTCCAGCCAGGCCATGCCCGGCGATTGCCGCGGCACTTGCAACTGCTTGTATTGCCGCACGCGGTGCGGGCCGCAGCAGGATGAGTTCGATCCGGCCCGGCCGGGGAAATTGTCGTGAGAGTTCGCGCAGGTCCATCAGGCAATGATAGCGGCGCGCCTGCCCGGAACGACAAAAGGGCCATCGGCCCCTGTGTCGCTTGCTGCGCTCGCCCCGCGCATTGCCGCGCCGGGCACTCCTCACCAGCTCAGCCCTGCATCACTTCTGCTCGATCTGCAGGGGCATGTTCTGGATCACCTGCGACAGGCTGGGCAGCACCACCACGGTCACATCTGCAGTACCTGCACAAGGCGGGTGGCCGGTGCCCAGGGTCTGGGTATTGACTCCCGCTTCCAGCACGCCGCCGTCCAGATGCAGCTTGTAAGTGCCGGGCTTACTCGACGTGCCCAGGCCGGTCCACGGCATCTCGAAGGTGTTGACGTTGTTGATGTCCTGCTGGTACACGTCTCTGAACGAGCCGCTCGGGCCCTGAGTGTTGACCACGTAGGTGCAACCCATGTTCAGGCCCTTGGTCGAATAATTCTTGAACTGGGGCCGCAGGTGCACCAGGCCCTTGGCCAGGTTGTCGATGCTCACGTTGACGGTTTTTTTGTCGGTGGCGACGAAGTTGACCTTGTCGGCGGTGACGTTGATCAGGTCGAGAAAGGCGCCAGACAGGGTCATCGCGTCAGCGGGGACGGTCACTTTTCCCTTGGCGCTGCCGCCGCCCGGGCAGGCCGCAATGTTGGGGTCGCCGCCGGTCCACGGCTTGACCGTTACCGTGTATTCGCCGGGCGGCAGGTCCATGGACGTTTCCGGATAGCCCATCGAAGGCACGATGGTCGACTGACCCTTGATCACGCCGGGAAAGTCCTTGTTCAGCGTGTCGTTGTGCACATCCACCTGGTAGCCGCACTGGCTCTTCGGGTCCCCCTTGCCGATCACCTGGCCGAGCACGGTGATTTCCGACTTTTTCATGTAGAAGTCGTACCATTTGGCGCCCAGAGACACGCCGGTCAGGCGCACCTGCGCGAGCGGCGGAGCGTTCGGATCAATCACCGCCAATTGCCCCTCGGAAAACTGCTTCGCCGCCGCGCCAAGCTGAACCGGGGCGCTCTTGGAGATTTCAAAATCGGCATGTACCTCGCCGATGCAGGTATTGGTGGGGTCAGTCTTGGCACGCAGGTAAAAGCGCATCTTGCCGGTCTTGAAATTGTGGTCCGCGCCCATCAGGGTGCCGAAGGCCTGGGTGCGGTTGGCCGCTGGCAAGGTCCAGCCGATAACGCCGGGATTGGCATAGTCGCTAAGCTCCAGCGGCCCGGCCAGCGACAGGTTGATGGTGTCGGCACCCGGTTCGTTGGTGCGCAGCTCGTAGGTCAACTGGCATTTTGCCACCGCATGCTGGGCCGCCAGCGAAAACGTCAGCGTGGTGGAATTGGACGGCGGAATCAGCGCTTGCGCCAGGGTTAGGTTGATCAGCGGGACCTTGGCCAGCGGCGGCGGCGGCAGCCCGCCCTTCCTGGTTGTATCCTGCCCTGCCGCCGCCGTCGAGGGCGGGACCAGAGCGCCGACCTGGGACAGGCTCTTGGCCTTCACCGCCAAGGCAACCTGGCCGCTACCGGTGCACCAGTAGGGATCGGTAGTCTCATGGGTAGGCTCGACCCAGACATTGAAGTTGCCCGCTTCCGGCACCGTCACCGTCAGGGACTGCGACATCGGCCCCGAACCTTTCAGGGCCCAGAGTTGCACCCCGGGCAGGCCGCCCAGCTGGTAAGCGCATTTGCCACTTCCGGTGACGGTGAAAGTGACGCTCTCCCCTGCCGTGACGCTGTTCTTGGATACGCTCAGCCCGGTGACGTTGCCACCCGGCGGATAGGTCTTGGCCTGTGCGGTACCGGCCAGCACCAGAAAGACGGAGCACAACAACAGTCGATTCATGGTCACCCTCTTTACCCGATTGCGGTGTTACCGCGGATGGTCATCATTCTCCTGCGCGCTCCGGGGGAGCGGACAGCGTATACCGGCCGACCGCCTTGGCTAGCCTGCGCGGATGCCTGACCCATGTGTCGGGCGCAATCGGCCGTCGGTTCAATCCTTCTGCGCGACAGGACCTGTTCATCCTGGCTTCGGCCGCAACCGCCGGCTGGGGTAAGCGGCCGATTGCCTTGCCCAAGGCAGTGACCCGGCCAGCCTCGATGCCGCGCCGCCCCTGCGCTGCGGCATCGGCACCCGCCGTTCCGGACGGAATGGCGTGGGCTGTCCGGCAACATTTGTTAATGCGGGCCGAGCCGGCAGGCTTTCTAATCCGCCCGTGCATGGCCACCCGCTGCCGGGCTGGCCACACTTCCGAATCCATACGCAACCGCAAGGAATTGACGCCATGAACCGTATCACCCATCCGCCTGCCGCAGCCTTGACCCGGCCCGACCTGGGGGCAATGACCAGCAGGTTGGCGCTTGCCGCAGGCCTGGTGGTCCTGGCGATGTTCGCCACTTTTGTGGTGACCGGGATCGGCCAGGACCCGCTGCAATACATGCATGCGCCGGCCGACTACGTAGCCATCCTGCTGAAGAATCCGCCGGTCCTGCGCATGGCCATAGGCATGGACAATCTGTTCATCATGCTCTACTCGGCCATGTTTCTTGCCCTCGGGACCACCTTGTGGTGCGGCTCCCGCTCTTCTTCGCTGCTGCTGGCGGCGCTGGCGCTGCTGGCCGCCTCGGGTCTGCTCGACCTGATCGAGAACATGCACTTCCTGACCATGATCGCCACAGCCTTGCAGGGCCTGGAAATCAGCCTGACCCAGATCGAACTGCAGGTCTGGGAGTCCCTGATCAAGTTTCACCTCAGCTACCTGGGGCTGTTCCTGCTCGGCTTCGCCTTGCCGCATGAGACCCGGATGGAACGCGCCTTGTGCTTCGCCTTGCGCTGGGTGCAGTTACCCGTCGGCCTGCTGATCTACCTGACGCCGCCCGCCGTCGCGCTGCCTCTGGTGCTGACGCGATTTACTTTTTTCTTCCTCGCATTGCTGGCGATCTGGGCAATCTATCAGCCGCGCCGAGCCGGCTCAGATGCACCTGTGTGATGCCCAGGTAGGAGGCCACCATGTGCCTGGGCAGGCGCGCGTTCAACCCAGGCTCATCGCGCACGAAGCGGGCATAGCGCTGCGCCGCGGGCATGGTCAGCATCTCGAATTCGCGGCGCATCTTGCGCACGTACAAACCTTCGGCGAATCGGCGCATCAGTTTCATCAGGCAGGGATGGGTCTCGGCCAGCGCATCGAGGCGCGCCCATTCGATGTCGATGATACGCGTTGTCTCGAGCGCCTCTATCGACACCGCGGACGGGCCGCCGGCGAGCAGGTCGGCCAGCGATCCCGAGAACTCGCCCGGCTGGCAAAAGCGCCGGGTCGATTCGCGCCCCGCGCCATCGATGTAGTACTCGCGCAACAAGCCCTCGGCGACGAACATGACTTGTGTCGCCGTTTCGCCGGCGCGCAACAGATGCTGCCCGGGAGCCAGGCGGCGAGTCACGGCCAGCGCCATGATCGCCGCCCTGGCGGCGCCGGTCAGCAGGCTGATTTGATCCAGCACCCGGGCCAGCGCCTGCAGGTCGGGGTCGGCCATGGCAGGCGCGATGTGGAGTATCGGGAGCGATTTCAGCATGGAAGGGTGTCTGGCAGCGCCCTGTCGGTCGGCGCCGGTCGGATAGTATGCCTGCACCTGGCGGCCCCACGCCAGATACCGGGGCCTGCCACACCGGGGCCCTTGCGCGGCGGCCCCGGCGGTCCGGTCGCATACGGAGGGGAACGATGGCTGCGCCGGATGGTCTGACTGGCAGGCCAGCCACAGGCATCTGTGAGTGGGCGCAATAGGTTCGCGGATTGCCATCAAGCCTTACCATCACGCATTGGCTTCTTCGTCTTGCCCCTCACCGGAGCGACCAAGGGCGCGATCACGCAGCCACACTACTACGCAGTTCCACAAGTATGACAATGCGCAAGGAACCCGCCATGGGCAGCAAAAAACACCAACGCAGCGACACCAGCGTGTCCGAGGATCCCGGCTACCTCGAAGCCCTCTACCGGCTGCAGGTCGAACTGGTCAAGCTGCAGAAGCATTTCATCGCCTGCCAGGACAAGATCCTGATCATTCTGGAGGGCCGCGATGCGGCCGGCAAGGACGGCCTGATCAAGCGCTTCGTCGAACACCTGAGCCCGCGCGAAACCCGCGTCGTCGCGCTCGGCAAGCCGTCGGACCACGACTTGCGCGCATGGTATTTCCAGCGCTACGTGCGCTACCTGCCGGTGGCGCAGGAAATGGTCCTGTTCAACCGCAGCTGGTACAACCGCGCCGGGGTCGAGAAGGTGATGGGATTCTGCAGCGCCGAACAGTGCGAAGAGTTCCTGGTCGCCGTGCCGCGCTTCGAGCAGATGCTGATCGACTCGGGTATCAGGATGTTCAAGTTCTACCTGGACCTCAGCAAACAGGAGCAGGCCAGCCGCCTGCACGAGCGCAGCATCGACCCGCTCAATCAATGGAAGGTCAGCCCGATCGACGCCCGCGCGCAGACCAAGTGGAAGGCCTACAGCCGGGCCCGCGACATCATGCTCGAACGCACACATACCGACACCAGCCCGTGGATCGTCGTGCGCGCCGACGACAAGAAGGCGGCGCGACTGAACGTGATGCGCCATGTGCTCGCTCACCTGGACTACGAGAACAAGGACCGGAAGCTCGGGCTCGCCGATCCCGCGGTGGTGTTTCCGTTTGGCGTCAGTTGCATCGCCGAAGGCGCCCTGGCCAAGTAGGATGGGCCGGCAACGCCGGATAGGCACCAGCGGGCACGGCACCGGTTATCGGGGCGCGAATCCGGCTTCGTGCGCCTGACAGCACAAAAAAAAGGGCCGGCATCGCTGCCGGCTGGCACGAGGGCCCAGTTGCCTAGAACGAGTACTTGACGCTCAGGCCCAGATTGCGGCCCCGTGAATCACCCCCGTTGCCGGCCTTGGACACCTTGCCGAAATCCTCGTACTCCAGGCGAACGCCAATATGGTTGGTGAAGCTGTAACCCAACCCCACTCCCAGAAGCAGGTCGGTGTGGTTGCTGGAACCGGCGAATTTCGGGCGATTGAATGCCGCGCCCAGTTTGCCGAGCAGCGACCATTTATCGCCAAATGGCATGCTGGCTGTGCCGGCCAGGGTCCATGAATTGAGATTCGAGCCACGATAGCGGCCCAGGTCGTTATAGGCCGCTTCCAAGCCCCACGTCGGGTTGAACTGATAACCGCCGTAAAGCTTCCAGGAAGTCTCTTGATTGTCAGTCTTGACGGAACCGCCGCCACCACCAACATAGCCTTGCGCTGCAGCCGTTCCTGCCATCAGGGTGGTGCAAATGGCTGCCGCCACGATTGATCTTTTCATACGCTCCTCCGGATAACGTTGTTTGAACCAACAATTATGGGAAGCGTCGGGTATCTTGTATGTGCGCTGTCGCACGCAGCGGCGCGCAGGCGGTGGCCCACCATTGGCCGCGCATCCGTGGATGGGACCAGGCACCGAGCCTGCACTACGCGCGCAGCAGGCCATCGGGGCGTTGCGGATATGGGCCGGTGCAGTTTTCCCGGGACGTTGGCGCCCGGCCGGTAACCTGGCTTTACACGACCAGGCATCAACGAAAAGGCCCGCACGCTTGCGCGTGCGGGCCTGCCGGGATGACGCGGTGAATAACTTACTCGACGACCTTGTAGATGCGCTCGTCGTACAGGCTGCCGGACAGCGGCATGAACTTGGCGCGGAACTCCTTCATGTGGGAGGCGGCACCGTGTGCGTCGATGGCCTTCTGGTCTCTCCATATCTCGACCAGAGTGACATGGTTCGGCCGGCTGTTCTGCTGCAGGGCGTCAAAGGCGATGCTGCCGACCTCAGCGCGCGACGGGGTGGTCAGGCCGCGGGCCAGATCCAGGCCGAGGTCCTTGCTGGTGGGCACGATATCCACGTGGGTCACCACGTAGAGGGCAGCCTTTCCGGGTGCGCCGTTTGCGGGCGCGACAGCCAGCGCGGTATGGGGACGCTCATCGTAGGGGCTGCGCAACAGGCCTTCGAGTTTTTCGCGGAACGCCTTGGTGTGGGCGGCGCCGGCGTGGGCGGCCTGGGCGTCCTTGTCCTTCCAGGCCTCGAGCACGGCAAAGTGGTTCGGCTGACCGATGCGCTGCAGGGTAACGAATTGCAGGTTGCCGGCATCCGCGCGGCTGGCCTTGGCCAGTCCGACCAGCATGGTGCGGGCCTGCGCAGCGCTGGCGGGCATGGTCTCGAAGTAGCTGACGATGTAAGCAGGGCCGGCGTCCTGGGCTGTGACAGGCTGGGCGGCGACAGGCTGGGCGAACATGAGTGGCAGTATGGCTGCGGCCAATAGGTGGCCGAGTGAGAATTTCATGGCTTTGTCTCCGGATTATTTGTAATTGGACTGCCCGGCGATTCTACCCGGCTGCCCGCATTCATCCACTAATCAGCGATATCCGCCTCGTCAGCATCCTCGCGAGGGCGCCCAGTTCTCCCGCAAGTGCTTGAAAACATTCACCGGCTTGACCACGAACGGAACCTTGGCGAAGCAAACGCAAACGCGAACTATTTTCACTCATACCATTGATTTTATTGGGTAAATTGCTTTAAACGCGGGTGCGTGATATTGTTTGTCACAGCGATCAGCCAGCCACGCGGGCGCGGGACCGTGGATGCAAGCGCGTAACCACGCGCGTGCATTTGCCGGAACCCGGCTCCGACCCAGCCAGCCACATCGCCCTATCCCTCAATCAAGAATGTGAAAGGCCGGCGATGAAGGGCGACAAGCAAGTCATCCAGTTTCTCAACAAGGCGCTCAAGAACGAGCTGACCGCGATCAACCAGTACTTCCTGCATGCGCGCATGTTCCGCAACTGGGGCCTGGCCAAGCTGGGCGAGCATGAGTACAAGGAATCGATCGACGAGATGAAGCACGCCGACAAGCTGGTCGAGCGCGTGCTGTTTCTCGACGGCCTGCCCAACCTGCAGGACCTGGGCAAGCTGCACATCGGCGAGGA
>Ga0302323_100005017_pt1 | contig 10819 bp, 7 predicted proteins | sample Fen_T0_3_FD_201950 | JGI IMG/M metagenome (GOLD analysis project Ga0302323, IMG submission 201950) | Peat permafrost microbial communities from Stordalen Mire near Abisko, Sweden - Fen_T0_3 | ecosystem: Environmental > Terrestrial > Soil > Wetlands > Permafrost | place: Sweden: Abisko... | reverse complement strand
ACGGTGAGCGTGGTCCCGGCCATGGTCTCGGGGGATCAGCTCTCGGTGCCCAAGGGGATCATGACCATCGGCAACGACGCGGTGGCGGCCTCCTACGCCTGGACGCTCATCGACCCGAGCAGCGCCGACGTGACCGCGACCAAGCTCCACGGCGCCACCACCCGCAACCCCTGGTTCATCCCCGACGAGGCCGGCACCTGGGAGCTCAAGAACACGGCGACCGGGAGCACCGCCGATCTCTCCATCAAGGTCGACACCTTCGCCGGCGCCGACGCCTGCCAGACCTGCCACGACGGCGGCGCGGGCGGGACGCAGTACGCCGACTGGCACGCCTCGAAGCACGCCAACCACTTCGCCGGCCAGACCGATCCCGAGACCGGGCTGGCGCTCGAGAACCCGGTGACCCACGCTGCGTACACCTACGTGCCCAACCTGAACGCGCCCACCGTGACCGCGCCGGTCTTTGCCCAGACGCTCTTCCAGTTCGGGGTCGACGGCGCCGAGGGCGATCACTACGGGTCGAGCTGCATTCGCTGCCACACGCTCGGTTACGACAAGAGCCCGAGCGCGACCAACGGCGGCTTCGACGACGTGGCAACCGCGAATAGCTGGAGCTTCCCGACGCACCCGGCCCCGGGCAGCTTCGCGGCCATGCCGGCCAGCCTCAAGAAGCTGACCGGGATGCAGTGCGAGAGCTGCCACGGCCCGGCGGCCAACCACACCACCGGCGGCGCGCCCCCGAGCGGGAGCATGTCCTCGGAGACCTGCGCCTTCTGCCACGACAAGCCGGCGAACCACGACCGGTACTACCTCTGGACGCAGTCGGGTCACTCGAACTTGCAGATGGCGTTCGACGAGGCGACGCGCGAGTCGCGAGAGGTGGCCGTCAAGAATGGCAAGTACAGCGCCGGCCCGGCGAGCTGCGCCCGCTGCCACGCTGGGAGTGGCTTTGTCGCTTACCTTGACCAGCGCAATTGTTCAAATGCCGCGAGTTTCCCGAGTTCGCAGGGCGGCGCGGCCGGCCCGCTGGTGATCCAGAACGCCGACGGGACCTGCACGGTGCCGGACGCGACCAACATCACGGATACCCAAGCCTTCTTCCAGAAGATCGGCCTGACCAAGGCCCAGGTCCAGCCGCAGACCTGCCAGACCTGCCACGACCCGCACACCGCCGAGCTGCGGCTGACCGACGCCACCGGTCCGCTCCCCTCCGGGTTCCAGTTCAGCGGGGCCGGCGCGGGGGCGCTCTGCATGGTCTGCCACAACACCCGCAACGGCGCGCGCGGGGACAGCGTGACGGTCACCAGCATCGGCTCACCGCACGCTCCGTCGCAGGCCGACGTGCTGTCCGGCCAGAACGCCTACTTCATGGGCGGCGCTGGCGGCTTCATCCCGGGCACGCTCTCGAAGCACGCCTTCATCGACGACACCTGCGTCGGCTGCCACATGAAGCTCAAGCCCTCGACGGGCGCGGGTGCCGCGGCCACCAACACCAACCACACCTTCAACACCGACACCAGCATCTGCGCGAGCTGCCACAGCAACCTCATCACCGGTGAGGCGGTGGAGGCGCAGTTCGCCGCGCAGCGGGCCGCCGTGCTGACCGCCATGCTGCCGGTGATGAACGGTCGGCTCGGGTCGAGCTACACTGTGACTGCGAACAAGGACCTCAGCGGTGCCCCCACGGCCGCGGTGACGCTCGCTCAGCTCCCAACCACCCTGGATCTGGTCTCGATCCACGGCCAGCCGGCGTTCCAGTTCACCTTCGCGCCGCCCGGCGTGGACGATCCGTTCAACGCCGGCGCCAAGACCACCCTCGTCTACACCCTGGTCAGCGACGTGAAGGTGGGTGGGACCGCGGTCATCGGGACCACCGGCACCTTCGCCAAGGCGATCTGGAATTACCAGTTGGTGAACGACGGCTCGAACGGGATTCACAACCCGAGCTTCGTGATCAACGTGCTCACCGCGACCCAGGCCGCGCTGGCGGCCGACTCGGCCACGCCGCTCTGACAAGCGTGCCCGTTGCGATCTTGGACCCCCGGACGCTCCCGAGCGCCCGGGGGTTCTGCGTTCCGGCCTGGCAGCCGAGGGGAGCCACTCGGGCGAGCCAGGGCACCCTGGCGGCGATCAGCGGGCCGGAGGGCCGTTTCTCCGCTAAGATGCCGGCGTGAAGCTGCGCCGCGTCTATCCGCTCATCATCCTGTTCGTCTTCGTCCCGGCGGCGCTGATGTTGACCGTCGGGATCCTGATCCTGGTCTTCGGGTCGGCGGCGCGGGACATCGTCTTCGGCGTCCTGATCCTGGCGCTGGTGGCCACCACCATCATCGGGACCGCGGCCACGCTGGCGGTGCTCTACCGGGAGGCCCACCTCTCCAGGCTGCAGACCGAGTTCGTGAACAAGGTCTCGCACGAGCTGCGCACGCCGCTCACCAGCATCCGGATGTTCGTCGAGACGCTCCAGATGGGAAGGCTGAACGATCCGGCGCGGCAGACCGAGGCGCTCGGCATCATCGCGGACGAGACTGCCCGGCTCTCGGCGCTCATCAACCGGCTCCTCGACTGGGCCCGCATGGAGTCGGGCCGGCGGAGCTACGAGCTGGAGCCGGCCCGGGTCGATGAGGTGGTGGACGCGGCCCTGGCCGCCTTCGAGTCCCAGCTCATCCACACCCCGGCCGAGGTGACCCGGAAGGTCGCGCCGGGGCTGCCGCCGATCCGGGCCGACAAGGCGGCGCTCTCGGAGGCGATCCTGAACCTGCTCCAGAACGCGCTCAAGTACACCGGGCCGGAGAAGAAGATCAGCGTGGTGGCGCAGCCGATCGGGCCGAGCGTGGTCATCACCGTGAGCGACAATGGCCCGGGCATCCCGCTGCCCGACCAGAAGCAGATCTTCGAGAAGTTCTACCGGGCCAAGGATCCGCTCGACCGGACCATCGAGGGGTCCGGGCTGGGGCTGGCCATGGTGAAGCACATCGTGGCCGCCCACGGCGGGCGGATCAGCGTCACCAGCGAGCTGGGCGCTGGAGCCACCTTCACCATCACGCTACCGTCCGCGGAGATCCCGGCGTGAACGAGAAGATCGTGGTCGTCGAGGACGACCCCTCGATCCTCCGGGGGCTCCAGCTCAACCTGGGGATGGAGGGCTACCTGGTACGATCCGCGATGGACGGCGAGGCCGGGCTGGCGCTGATCCGGACCGAGAAGCCCGACCTGATGCTGATCGATCTGATGCTGCCCAGGATGGACGGGTACGCGCTGATCCAGGAGGTTCGGAGCCAGGACCCGGACGTGCCGATCCTGATCTTGTCGGCCAAGGGGCAGGAGCCGGACAAGGTGAAGGGGCTCGCGCTGGGCGCGGACGATTACATCGTGAAGCCGTTCAGCCTCAAGGAGCTGCTGGCGCGGATCGACGCCGCGCTTCGCCGGGTGCGCGCGCGCGGGGAGACCGGCGCGGCGCGCAAGGGGCGGCGCGCGTTCGGGGCCGCTGAGGTGGACCTGGAGGAGCGGCGGCTCTGGGTGAACGGTGCCGAGGTGGAGCTCACCGCGCGCGAGTTCGACCTCTTGGCGCACTTCGTCCGGAACCCGGGCCGGGTGTTCACCCGGGAGCAGCTCATGCAGGCGGTCTGGGGTGTCCGCTACTTCGGGACTGCACGGACGGTGGACAACTTCGTGGCCCGGCTCCGGGCGCACATCGGCGACGATGCCGAGGAGCCGCGCCACCTCGAGACGATGCGCGGGATCGGGTACCGGTTCAAGGTGTGAGGGCAGGCGCCGCCTTCCCGGACCGTACGGGTAGTCACGCGGCCGGCGCGGAACATTCGGTCCGGATCGATCGTCTGACGGGAGAATGGCGCCTCTGGCGGTGAAGCGCCCGCGCCCGCAGCCCCTCAACACGTGGCCAAGGGAGAACCGAGATGATCCTTCCCGCATTTCTCAGGTGCACCGGACTTCTCGTGATCCTGGCTGGAGCTGGCACGTTCGCCGTGCCGCAGGCGCAGGCACGTAGCGTGCTGTACATAAGCGACGTGTTTTATCCCCAGTGGCCGGACGGGTACATCCGCAAGGTCAACACGGATCGATCGAGGCTCGAGATCGTACGAGCGGTCGGGGAGGGGCTCCGCGGCTTCGACATCGACTTGCGGAACCATGCCCTGTACTACGCCGATGTCGAGGGTCCGAGCATCAAGCGGATCGACCTTGCGACCGGCAACCTCCAGACCGTGGTGGATCGACGCTTGAGCTTTCCCATCGGTATCGCATTGAGCGTCCGAAGCGGCGAGCTGTTCTGGGCAGACCAAGGTCTCAATCAGGTCGGACAATCGACCTGGAGGGGCAAATACGTCCGCACCTACGTGGCGGTCCCTGCCCCGACCCAAGTTCATCTCGATAGTCTGGGACAGCAGCTCTATTGGAGCTCGTTCACCGCCGCTGATGCTGGAGTCATTCAGCGAGCCGCGCTCGACGGCCACGGGATCGAGACCGTGATCGTCGGGCATGGAAAGCCCGTTGACTTCGCGATCGACTCTGCCGGAGGCAAGATCTACTGGGCTGACTACGTCCAGGACGTTGTCCGGCGGGCCAACCTGGATGGAACCGAGGTCCAGGATCTGTATGCCGCTGCGGCGGACCTCGATCCAGGAAGCATCGCCTTGGATATCACTGCTGGAAAAGTGTACTGGGGACAGGCCGCCAGCCCGGAGGACCCGAATCACCAGCTAATCATGCGAATGAATCTCGACGGCTCGTCGCCGGAGGAGTTCTTGCCGGCGCTCTTCGGAAACATCGTGGCCCTGAGAATAGTCTCAGACGACTCTCACGATGCCGCGTTCGGCGGGGAGGAGACCAGGGACGACCGGGATGGCGCGGGGGATGTCGCGAGATAGGAGTGGTCGGGTCGGATCCCTGAGACCTCCGTCTCGTGCTTGGGGTCGCTGGTGCTGCTGCTCCCGCAACCGAGCAGGACCAGGAACATGGTCGCGGGTTGTGAGGCCTGGCCTCCGCGCACGGGTTCTCCACGTGCAGAGCGTCCTCACATCCAGGAGAACGTTCCGGTCTCGCCCGAAAAGCTGGGGCGGACACACTGCGTGGAGCCGGTGTTGATGTGCACCAGACCGGCCCCAAGGTCGTCGTAGCACCAGACCGCGCACTGGCTGCCGTTGGTCCAGGAGAGGCAGTACGGGAAGGGCGGGGTGCTCGAGACGGAGCCCGAGGGAGCCCAGGCGTTGGCCGCCTTGCTGGCCGTCGTCGCGCTCAGGTTCCCAAGCAGACCGCAGTCGTAGTAGGTCCCGCCGAGACCGTTGGTGTGGGCGGTGGGGCAGGTCGTGTTGCTCCCCGATCCGCAGACCGTGGTGTTCCCCGGGCAGACGCACTGGCTGTTGGAGCAGGTCGCGGCCGTGGGGCAGATGGTGGTGCAGCCGCCGCAGTGGTCGTGATCCGACCGGGTGTCGATGCAGGTGCCGGAGCAGTCGGTGCTCGGGCTCGCGCAGCCCTTGCACTCACCGCCGACGCAGGTGAGCCGCGAGGCGCAGACGTTGCCGCACGAACCGCAGTTCTTCGAGTCGGTGTTGGTGTTGATGCAGGCGGCGGGGCTGCTGGTTGGGCAGGCCGTCGGGTAGGTGCTTGGGCACTGACACTGGCTGTCGATGCACTGCTCGTTGGTCTTGCCGCAGACGGTGCCGCAGGTCCCGCAGTTCTTCTTGTCCGTGGCCTTGTTGACGCAAGCGGTCGGCACGTCCTCCGGGCACTTGTGCGGCAGCGAGGTCGGACACTGACAGCTCCCGGCACAGATCTCGTTGGTGAGGGTGCAGGCCGTCGCGCAGTCCCCACAGTGCTTGGGGTCGGTCGTGATGTTCACGCACAACGGGTTATAGCCGGTGCACTCCTGCACGGTCTCCGGAGGCGGGTCGCAGGTGCACGTTCCGCCGGAGCAGGTCCCGAGCCCGCAGTCGTTTCCGCAGTTGGTGCAGTTCTTGGCGTTCGTGAGCGGGTCGATGCACCGGTGGTTGCACTGGCCCACCGAGCAGGTCGCCCCCGTCGGGCAGACGGCGTTCGGCCCCTGACACGAGCCGCAGTGGGCCAGGCTGGTGTTGAAATCGACGCAGACGCCGTTGCAGGCGACCAGCCCGTTCTTGCAGTCCGGCCCCGAGTCCCCGCAACCCTGCCCCAGCAGGGCCACGACTGCGAGGAGAACCACGCGCAGCGCGATCTTGCTCGAACCTGAGGCTGTCATTCGCCGAGTGTACCCCGATCCAGGCCCGATGCCCCCTGGTTCGCATCGTCGGGAGCCCAGCCGTAGGCCCGGGCCGGAGGGCCCTGGAACCTGGGAAACGGCCCCTCAGCGTCCGCAATCCCCTTACGGGCTGGGCCGAAGGGGTGGCGGGGGTACCGTCCTAAAAGGAGACAAGAAGGGTTGCTAGGAGGACGGTGACTAGGTAATCCTTTCGCCGCCCTATCTCGCTTTATTCGAGAATTCCGGAGCTACGGTGGCCGACATCGAAGCAAACCTCTGGTGGATCATCCTGCTCCCCCTCGCTGGCGCGGCCGTGAACGGCCTGCTGGGCCGGCGACTGGGTCGGCAGAACGTCGGGCTCATCGCCATCGCGGTGATGGCTGCCGCCTTCCTGCTGTCGATCTTCGCCTTCGTCGAGGCCATCGAGCAGCCGCTCCACTCGGTAGCGGGGACCTGGTTCCACGTCGGCGACCTGCTGGTCTCCTGGGGGCTCTACGTCGATCGGCTCTCGGGCACGCTCCTCCTGGTCGTCACCGGGGTCGGGTTGCTGATCCACATCTACTCCACGTCCTACATGTCCCACGAGGACGAGGCCGGCTTCGCCCGCTTCTTCGCCTATTTGAACCTCTTCGTGGCGGCCATGCTGGTGCTGGTGATGGGGGACAGCCTGGTCCTCACCTTCGTCGGCTGGGAGGGTGTGGGGCTCTGCAGCTACCTGCTCATCGGCTTCTGGTACACCGACGCGGAGAAGGCCTACGCCGGTCGCAAGGCCTTCGTGACCAACCGGATCGGCGACTTCGGCTTCCTCATCGGCCTGTTCGCCCTCCTCTCCATCTTCGGCACTCCCAGCTACGCTGGGCTGGCGGACAAGTCCCAGGGGCTGGCGCTCGGCGCGGTCATCCAGGGCGGCGCCTTCGCCGGCTGGACCGTGGAGTCGGCCCTTACCTTCGCCTGCATCGGCCTGTTCGTCGGCTGCGCCGGCAAGAGCGCGCAGCTCCCGCTCTACGTCTGGCTGCCGGACGCCATGGCCGGCCCGACCCCTGTCTCGGCTCTGATCCACGCCGCCACCATGGTCACCGCCGGTGTCTACCTGGTGGCCCGCACCTCGTTCCTGTTCGCGCTCGCGCCCGCAGCCATGGCCACGGTCACGCTGGTGGGCGCCCTCACCGCGCTCTTCGCGGCGCTGATCGCCTTCACCCAGACCGACATCAAGAAGGTGCTCGCCTACTCCACGGTGAGCCAGCTCGGCTTCATGTTCATCGGGGTCGGCTCGGGCGCCTTCTACGCCGGGATCCTGCTCCTGGTGACCCACGCCTTCTTCAAGGCCTGCCTCTTCCTCGGCGCCGGGTCGGTGATGCACGGGATGGGCGACGACACCGACATCCGGCACATGGGCGGCCTGCGCAAGAAGATGCCGGCCACGGCCTTCACCTTCCTCATCGCGACCCTGGCCATCACCGGGATCCTCCCGCTCTCAGGGTTCTTCGCCAAGGACGCCATCCTGGCCGGCGCCTTCGCCAGCTACAACGCACGGGCGCTCTGGGTGGGCCAGACCGCTTACGCCATCGGGTCGCTCGCCGCGCTCGGGACCGCGTTCTACATGATGCGGCTCTACTACCTGACCTTCGGCGGAAAGCCGCGCACGCCCGCGGCCGAGCACGCCCACGAGTCCTCGCCGGCCATGACCTGGCCGCTCTGGATCCTGGCCGGCCTATCGGTCGTCGGCACGGTCCTGGGGCTCCCCAAGCTCGAGTTCCTTCATTCCTGGGGCGAGATCTTCGCGCGCTTCCTGGACGAGTCGGTGTTCAAGCAGGCCAACGCCATCCTCGAGGCTCGGGCGCACGAGGCGCTGCTGGCGCGCGGTGTCGAGCCGTTGCCCGAGGCGGTTCACCTCTGGCCCTTCTTCGTCGCGCTGGCGATCGCCCTGATCGGCTTCGCGGTGGCCCGCGCCTTCTACGCCGGGAAGCTCCAGGCCGTCCCCGCGGACCTGGCCCGCCGCTTCGGCCGGACCTACCGGTTCGCCTACGACAAGTTCCGCGTCGATGAGCTGTACGACGTCGCGGTCATCCGGCCCATCCAGCTCCTGGCGCGCACGCTCTGGCGGGTGGTCGACGTGGGGATCATCGAAGGCGTCTTCGTGAACGGGATCCCGCGGGCGCTGGCCGCGTCCAGCGGCGTGATCCGCAAGGCGCAGAACGGCGACGTGCAGCGCTACGCCGCGGTGATCGCCGTGGCCGCCGCCGTCATCCTCTGGATCGTGCTCGGCCTGGGAGGGCACTAGTCGATGCCGAACCTGCTCAGCCTGGTGGTCTTCCTGCCGCTCGCCGGCGCGCTCACGCTGCTCTTCTTCCCGCGCGGCGAGCCCCGGCAGCACCGCGCCCTCGCCCTCCTGTTCTCGCTGGCCACCTTCGGGTTCTCGCTGGTGCTCTGGTTCGGGTACTCGACCGACCACGGCGCCGCCGAGTTCCAGTTCGAGGAGAAGGCCAGCTGGATCGCGTCGCTCGGCATCAGCTACCACGTGGGGATCGACGGCGTGGCCCTCCTGCTGGTGATGCTCACCACCGCGCTCACGCCCCTGGTGCTCCTCTCCACCTGGAGCGCGGTCCAGGAGCGGGTGAAGGAGTTCATGATCGCGGTGCTGGTGCTCGAGACCGCGATGATCGGGACCTTCGCCGCCCTCGACCTGGTGCTGTTCTACGTGTTCTGGGAGGGGATGCTCATCCCGATGTACCTGCTCATCGGGATCTGGGGCTCGGACAACCGCGTCTACGCGACGGTGAAGTTCTTCGTCTATACCTTCCTGGCCAGCGTGCTGATGCTGGTGGCGATCCTCTACGTCTGGGCGCACGACGGCCACACCTTCGAGTACGAGGCGGCGCGGTCCGCGTTAACTGTAAGTCACGAGGCGCAACTCTGGCTGTTCCTGGCCTTCGCCGCGGCCTTCGCGGTGAAGGTGCCCATGTTCCCGCTCCACACCTGGCTGCCCGACGCCCACACCGAGGCACCCACGGCCGGGTCGGTGATCCTGGCCGGCGTGCTCCTCAAGATGGGGACCTTCGGGTTCTTCCGTTACGCGCTCCCGCTCTTCCCCGAGGCGGCCCTCACCTGCCGGCCGGCCATCGCGGTGCTGGCGGTGATCGGGATCGTCTACGGCGCGCTGATGTGCCTGGTCCAGACCGACATGAAGCGGCTGGTGGCCTACTCGTCCGTCTCGCACATGGGCTTCGTGATGCTGGGGCTCATGGCGCTCACCACCGAGGGGCTGACCGGCTCGGTCTACCAGATGCTCAACCACGGCGTGTCCACTGGCGCGCTCTTCCTCCTGGTCGGCATGCTCTACGAGCGGCGCCACACCCGGCTCATCTCCGAGTACGGCGGGATCGCCAAGCAGGTCCCCCGGATCGCGGTGCTCTTCCTGTTGGTGACGCTCTCCTCGATCGGGCTGCCCGGCACCAACGGCTTCATCGGCGAGTTCCTGATCCTGTCCGGCACCTGGGTCGGCCGGCTGGCCTCGGCGCCCTGGTTCGCGGCGGTCGCCGCCACCGGCGTCATCCTGGGCGCGGTCTACATGCTGCTCCTGGTACAGCGGGTCTTCTACGGGCCCATCGACAAGGAGAAGAACCGCGCCCTGCCGGACTTGACGCTGCGTGAGGGGCTGGTGATCGCGCCGCTGGCGGCCCTCATCCTGGTCATGGGGCTGGTGCCCCAGCCGTTCCTGACGCCGGCCAAGCCGGCGGTGGAGCGGCTCCTGAGCCGGTTCCGCGAGGTGGACCCCCAGCAGAAGCAGATCGGCTCCGACCACGCCAGCAACGACCTCCTCGCTCCCGCGGTCACGCAGGGGCTGGCCCGCGCCGCCGAGGGGAACCCCTGACATGAACCGCAACCTGGAAATGGTGCTGTCGCTCCTGCCGGTCATCCTCCTCGTCACCGGCGGACTGGTGGTGCTCCTCTCCGAGGTGTTCCTGGTCTCTGGCCGGCGCGGCTACCAGGTGGCGCTGACGGTAGCCTTCTCGGCCGCCGCGGCGCTCTCCGTTCTGGCGAGCCCGGGGATCTCGGTCTTCGCCAAGCAGGCGGTGGCCGACGGATTCTCGGCGTTCGTGACCGTCACGATCTGTGCGGGGCTGGCGCTCTCGGCGCTGCTCGGGGCCGGCTGGTTGCACGCGCGGGGCCTGGAGCGTGGCGAGTTCTACGCCCTGGCGCTCTTTGGCGCGGCAGGGATGTCGCTGCTCGGGATGGCCACCGACCTCGTGGTGGCGTTCATCGCCATCGAGGTGATGAGCCTGGCCACGTACAGCCTGGCGGCCTACCAGCGGCGCGGACGGAAGCCGGCCGAGGCGGCCTTCAAGTACTTCTTGCTGGGGGCGTTCTCCTCGGCGATCTTCCTGTACGGGACCGCACTGGTGTTCGGCGCGGCCGAGAGCACGCTCTTCTCGGCGCTGGCCGCGGCCCCCGGGAGGCTACTCCTGGCCGGCCTGGTGCTGGTGATCGTCGGGCTCGGGTTCAAGGTCGCGGCGGTGCCGTTCCACTCCTGGACACCCGACGTCTACCAGGGCTCGCCCAGCCCGGCCGTCTCCTACATGGCGTCGGGCG
>Ga0302323_100005012_pt1 | contig 10822 bp, 7 predicted proteins | sample Fen_T0_3_FD_201950 | JGI IMG/M metagenome (GOLD analysis project Ga0302323, IMG submission 201950) | Peat permafrost microbial communities from Stordalen Mire near Abisko, Sweden - Fen_T0_3 | ecosystem: Environmental > Terrestrial > Soil > Wetlands > Permafrost | place: Sweden: Abisko... | reverse complement strand
ACAGCTCAATTATTGTGTTGCAAGGTTATTCTTTACTGATTTTCTCCATAGGAATTCTTCTTCGATTAATACTTCAGTATGATTGATTCCTGTTCCTTTATCAATCTCATTGATGAGAAGTTTTATGGCTTCCAGTCCCATTTTTCTTGGATTCTGGTTAATTACAGTTAACTGAGGGTCGAAGAAATCGGTAATTTCATTAAACCCATAACCAAAGATACCAATGTCCTCAGGGATACTTAACCCGGCTTCCTTTGCAGCTTTATATGCACCAAGGGCAACTCTGTCGTTAACTGTGAATATAACTTCAGGAAGTGCCCCTGAGCGATATAACTTTTTAAAGGATTCATAGCCATCATTCACCTCAAACCCACCTTCAATGATCCATTCCTTTACTATAGGAATTTTATTCTTTGAAAGAGCCTGTGTAAATCCTTCAGATCGCAGTTTCCCGATATTGGTTTTTTGATATCCGGCAAAATGAGCTATTCTTGTAAAGCCATTTGCTATTATAAGATTCACTGAATTCTCTGCACCAGGTTTATCATTAAATACTACCCTTGAAAATATAAGATTATCGAAAGCCCTGTCAAAAAAAACCAGCGGGATCTTCATTTTCTTAACAACATTAAATACCTCACGGCTGGTAGTTTCCTGCGAAAGGCATACCAGCAATCCATCCACTCTCATACCAATAAGGTTTTCAATATTCTGTTTTTCGATGATTTCTTTTTCTCGGGAAACAGTAAGGATAACATAATAATTATGTTCTGTTGCATAATCTATCATGCTGTCAACTACATATGAGAAAAAACTATTCTCAAGATCCGGAACAATAATACCAATTGTAAATGTCCTCCGCGAGTTCAGCTGTCGCGCTATAAGGTTAGGAACATATCCCATTTGCCGGGCAACCTCCCTGATTTTTTTCTTCATTGCCTTCGAAATGTCAGGATGATCACGCAGAGCTTTGGAGACCGTGACTCTCGAAACATTTAATTCCCGGGCGATATCAGATTGCCGGATGTTGACCATTAGATTGATTTAGTTAGATTTAATTGCCATCCTGTTTTTTAAACTCAATTTTAAAACCTATAACCTGCCAAGCTGGAATTTTCGCAGGCTTTTTGATAGTTAATCCATCTGCTCCCTCCGACCATTTAATCTTTACATCGCTTCCGAGCATTTTCACCGAAGCAATCGGATTTCCATAAAACTTTGAATTTTTGCAAAGCGATCTGATAAGTATATCCTGAACCGGAGTTCCTAAACAGAATGCATAGAGAAACCCATCTTTTTCTGTGAAACGAATATCCTTTGAGTTGAATTTATATTCCTCATTAAATCTTCCGGGCTTTACTGCCTGAGCTTCCGCCGATTTTTCACCATAAGTTTTCCATGGCCGCGAACCGTAAATACCTTCGCCATTTGCAGCTGTCCATATTCCAATCTCATCCAATATCTGAAGCATATCTGGCTCCAGGTCTCCTTCAGGTGTCTGGACCACATTAATTAGAAGGTTGCCATTTTTACTGACAATATCAACAAGCATCTGAATGACCTCATTTGCAGTTTTGTACTTTTGCCCGGTGCGATAATACCAGTCTCCGATAGAGGTATCAGTCTGCCATGGATATAAACTGACTGTATCTTTTATACCACGCTCAACATCTTCAACCCATTTTCCGTCGGAAAGTTGTTTGCTGGTATAAACTACATCCAGACTGCCGGTGCCAGCTGCAATATTCTGATTATAATAATGGGCAATAAGACTCCTGCCGACATCTCCAAATGGCATCTGACTATCGGAATATAGCAGATCGGGATGATAATTATCTATCAGCTCTTTAATGCTGTTGAACCATTCTACCTGAAAAACAAGATTATTGGTCAGCCATTCGGTGTCATCTGCCTGAGCTTTAGAATGATAAAGATCACTATATTGAGGATCTGCACCATCATAAGGGATGCCTGCTTTTGGCCCCCTCTTATCAGAACCATGTGCTGCCTGGAACCAGGTATAGCTGGCACCCAGATGTTCAGAAACACCAAATTTCATTCCCTGCTTTTTTGCTGCCCGCTGCCAGGTACCTACCACATCCTTCTTTGGACCCATATTAACTGCGTTCCATTTATGAATCTTCGAATCCCAGAGGAAAAAATTGTCATGATGAGTTCCCATACTTACAAAATATTTCGCTCCCACTTTCTTGTAGAGTTCCATCAGTTTATCAGGGTCCCATTTCTGTGCTTTCCAGAGAGGAATAATGTCTTTATATCCGAATACGGAGGGATGACCATACTTTGCTACATGATACTTATAGGCAGTGTCATTTTCCTCGTACATTCTTCTGGCGTACCAATCACCCTGACGAGGTACTGCCTGGGGTCCCCAGTGTGCCCAGAATCCAAGTTTCGCGTCCCTGAACCAATCAGGATATTGGCATTGTTTCAGGGATTCATCAGTTGGCTTATACGGTCCGTCGGCGATGGGTAATTTCCCCTGTTGTGCAAAAACAGATACTGTGAAAATCAGAGCCAGTAAGCCCATTAAAACGGATTGCCTGAATAGGTTAGTTTTCATATTTCATAAATTTATGTGTATTGAACCATACTTTTTTGTTGCAGGTTGCAGGGTGCAAGCTGCTTTTGCCTGCAACCCGACGCCCGTCACCTGTTGCCTTTCCTAATATCGCACTTTTATCTTAATTGCCCCTTCCACAAGTTTGTCTGAAACAACAATTATATAACCACCACCGGCACCAGAAGCAATAGCTCCGTGATAATTAGGAATGAATTTTGTATTCATCTCATTCATCAACCAGTCGGGAACGGTTAGAGGCAGAATTTTTTTCCATGACAGGAAGGTAGTATAAAGTGCCTTTCCCAGTCCGTAAATATCCTTATTCAGAATGCTGTTCCAGCATAAATCTCCCGCTTCACCTAATTCTTTTATAAGTTGTTTTTCAAGGTTCATAATTTTTAAGGGGTCGTATCCATCGGGACGCGGTTTCAGAGGTACCAGGTAAAGGACATCTGAAAGCCATCGGCAAATATCCGGACTAATACAAGACTCGATTTTTTCAGGCCAGTATCCTCCGTTATAATAAAGCCTGTTCACTCCGGGCATAAGTAATCCTAAATGATCCTGTGATCCTGAAATATATTCTTTTCCGGGAGGATTCTCTGCTCCAAACAATATTTTCGCATTCTCCAGAGGGTCACCTCCGGGATATCTGTCACCCCAGATTTTAATCCCAAAGTCACGTGAACTTGTAGCAAGCCCTGACCTTCCATTAAAATCCATTGTTGGCCATATCTGGGCTACCACAACTGATCCAGGACAAACTTTAGAAACCCATGGCTGGTCTATCCATCCGCCCGCCAGACAAAGCCTGTACGGAAATCTCATTTCCTTTTTACTTCCTGAACTTGAACGGACTGGCAACCCTTCTTCAGGTATACGTTCCAGTACAAGGTATTCGATGCCGGCATTTTTGCATAGCCTCTCTTTGTCAAGTGTATGACCATCGTAGTTTACAATGAAAATATCAGGTTTAATTCTTAAAAGGTCGGGTTCAAAATCAAGAATACCCGTCCCTGATGCTAAAAAGGCCTCACTGACATATTTAATTGAACTAACAATGTACAATCTTTCCTCTTCTGAAAAAAAAGGTTTTTTGCCCTTAAGTAAAAGAAGATTTTCATCTCTGCCAATACTCACAATTAAATCGCCATAGCATGAGGCTGTTTTGAAAAATGCAACATGGCCTCCATGGAGCAGATCAAAGCAGCCGCTTACAAATACTTTTTTGGCCTTCATGAAATAAAATTAGCTATTTGTTGAATTTATTTATGCCCTTTCTGCTCTTGCTGTCATTTGCTACCTGTTCACTAATCCAGTCATAAGTTTTTTTCATTCCAGTTCTGAGAGGTATCGAAGGTTCCCATCCAAGATATTTTTTAATAAGGGTATTTTCCGAATTACGTCCACGAACCCCTTTAGGAGCATTCAGATCATAGGATCTTTTAAGCTTGTATCCAGCAATATCTTCAACTATATCAACAAGTTCATTGATAGAGACCATCTCGCTGCTTCCCAGGTTTAGCGGCTCCTCAATATCGCTGTACATAATATCCTGAATCCCTTTTATGCAATCGTCGATATACATGAAACTTCTTGTCTGCAGGCCATCACCCCAGATTACTATCTCTTTTTTGCCGGTAATACCTGCTTCAACAACTTTACGGCAGACAGCTGCCGGGGCTTTTTCACGCCCACCGTCATATGTACCGAATGGTCCATATACGTTATGAAACCTGGCAACTCTGGTTGTTAAACCAAAATCTTCCCTGAAATGACGGCACATTCTTTCACTGAAAAGTTTTTCCCAGCCATAACCATCTTCTGCAAGAGCAGGATAGGCATCTGATTCTTTCAGACCCGGGTTTTTTGGATCTGTCTGTTTTTCACCATTATAAACACAGGCCGAAGAAGCATAGAAAAACCTGTTTATTCCGCATTCTTTTGCCGCAAGAAGGAGATGTGTATTTATAAGAACACTTATCATGCATGCTGCTTTATTATTTTCGATAAAGCCCATTCCTCCCATGTCTGCAGCAAGATTGAAGATCTCATGAAAACCATTTACAGCCTGATAACAATTGTCCCTGAGACGAAGGTCAAGTACCAAATTATCAGCCTCTTCCGATACCTGATACCATTCATTCAAAGGTTTAATATCCAAAGCACGTACATGCTGACCCTTTTTAATCAATTCTTTAACAAGGTGTCCGCCAATAAAACCTCCCGCGCCTGCAACTACAATTTTTTTCATAATTCAAATATTAATACATTTACTTACACGGTAACTTTAGCGATTACTTAGAATGTAAAAATAATAATATTTTTGTCTGACAAATTCATTTTTAAAGAATTTTTATCAATAATAAATTGATTCTCTTAAGAAGAAAATCTTAGCTAAAAACTTCATGTACCCCTCTAATGAAAAACTTTCCAAAAAATCGGATTACAGAAAATGATTCTATCTGTCATCATACAATTTCATTTCCTTATAGTTTAATCACCTGCTCTGCTCCGGTATAACGGACTATTTTCTCAGGGTTTTCTGTTATACCTGTTCCAATCCCTTTGTTTTTATCCACTATTATTATCTGAAATATGCGCTTTTTCAACATACCGGGAAATTCTCCATTACGATTGCCAATTGTGACCTGGCGTTTAGTATCATCCCATTTAAAAGATATAGTTGAAAAAACACCTTTCTCATAATTATAAGTGTCATTTTCATCTTCATACAAAACAAAGGATCCATTAGCGCCGGGATAGATTCTGATTTCGATAGGTTCAGCTGGCTTCTCAGTAGCATATTGGAGGAAGGGACCCATGGGAATTATTGAACCGGCTTTTATATAAAGAGGAATCTTTTCTACAGGAGCGTCAGCATTAATAGTCTGGCCACCTTTAAATGTCTGACCGGTCCAGAAATCAAACCATATTGTTGATTTTGGAAGATAGACCTTACGTGCTTCATTCCCTTGTTCAGTTACAGGGTTAACAAGGAATGCCGGACCGAACATGTATTGGTCGGGTATCGAATTTATAGCCGGATCATCTTTAAAATCGAAGGCAAGCGAGCGCATTATTGTGTATCCTTTGGAAGTTACTTCCCATGAAAGCGAATAGATATAAGGCAGCAGACGGTATCTGAGATTATCGTAATTTAAAAGGATGGCTTTTGTTTTTGCATCCCAGTTATCTGAGAACAGAGCCCTTTCTCCTTTACCATGGATTCTGAAAATGGGGCTGAATGTTCCAAACTGAAACCAACGGGTAAAAAGTTCCCTGTTATCGGCTGTTGACCAGTCAGGGGGTGCCCAATGGAAATGGTAACCACCGATATCTGATGTCCAGAATGGTATACCAGAAGCACAGGCATTTATTCCCTGCGGGACCTGGCTTTTATATGCCTTCCAGGTGCAGGTAATATCTGAGGACCACAATGTTGCAGCATTTCTCTGTGACCCTGCAAATGCCTGGCGGATCAGAAAAAAAGCTCTTTTCCCGGCAATATCTTTTCTCCAGTTTTCATATAAACCCGTTGAATGCATCAGGGAATAAGTGTTAAAATAGTCGATCCCACTACCAGTGGCAAAAGTGGCTTTTCTTCTCTCATCAAGAAGAGTTCCGTTATCCGGTTCACACTGGTCCACCCACCATGCATCCCAACCCTGAGGAGCAATCAGGCTGTCTCTGGCCTGATCCCAGTACATTTTTCGTGCTTTTTCACTGTGAGCATCATAATAATTATCAAAAGTATGGGTCATCACATTGTCCCATAAAATTGTAGTCAGGTTTCCGGCTTTTGCCATTGCGTTATAATTAGCTGTTCCCTTCGCCATCACCGGCCAGATTGAAATCATTGCATGTATATTTGACTTATGCAGCTCGGCAACCATTGATTTTGGATCAGGATATCTCTCTGGCCAGAATCTGTGAGAACCAATAACATCAGGTTCCCAGTAGAACCAGTCCTGAACTATGCAGTCAACGGGAATTTTGTTCCTGCGGTAATTATCTTTTACCGACAGCACCTCAGCCTGGCTTTTATATCTGTCTTGTGACTGAAAGAGTCCGAAGGCCCATTTGGGATACATAGGTGCAGCACCTGTTGCAAGACGGTATGAAGCAATAATCCTGTCGAAACCGGGTCCATAGATAAAATAATAATCCACCTGGTTGCCACTTTCCGACAAATATTTAAATTTTGTATTTCCTGCTTCTGTACCTGAAAAATATGAGGGTGAATAATTGTCCCATAAAAGTCCGTAGCCTTTATTTGAGATAAGAACAGGTATTGCTCCCGTCATATATTTAATCACCAGATCCTGATTACGACCTTTGTAATTTATTGACAGTGTATCTTCAGGATGGCACCCTAAGCCATAAAGGGCCTCATCAGCCGGAGATAAAAATTGTGTAATACAATTGTTAACCTGAAGACCGGCAATTTCAGTTGAAGTCATTTTTTTTCCGTTCTCCCCATCTTCGGCGAGTATCGTTACACCATACAAATCAGTGAATTTAATTGCATTTGTAACCCTGTTAACCAGGATTTTCAGATTCGAAGTAGAGATAATTATGTCATCCTTATTTTCTGAAACAGTGAATTTTGTAATTCCTCTCCATTCATTATTGATTACCAATGATTTGATTGATGGGAAAACCGGTAACAGGGTATATTTCACTTCTACAATATTGTCACTGCATACCTTTACTTTCATCAACCCTTTATCAAGTGTGAAGGTCACGCCACCCTGTTCTTTTTTGAAGAAGATTACAGAAGCTCTGGCAGGTTCAGGTATAAAAATACCGAGAGCTATTGACATAATTATTAAAATTCCAGAAATTGATAATTTCATTTTATTATAGTTTTAATCTGTTTAATTAACTGACATCAATTTACTTTTACTAAAATATTGAAACTCTAATCACAATCAAAATTAGCAATTACTCCATCCGATCTTCAACAAGTTGCATCATCTTATTGTATCCGGTATAGTCCGGCTCCATGCCGGTTAATAGTCCTGGTAAAATCATCAGTAAATTTCCCAAGTTTTTCACCACTCCATAAGTCTTTAACAGTATGTGATCCTTTCAGATTAAGCAGATCGAGTTTTATAGTGATCTCTTGTTTATCGGGAGGCACTGGACCGGCAGGATTCTCAGTAAATACCATAAATCTGGCGGAAGCTTTGCTCCCAAATTGTCCAGGATGAATCAGAGCTTCACTGTCTATACCACCCTTTGCTTTAAATCGGGTAACACCTTCAGGCAAATTATATTCAATTACTGAGTTTGCATAAGTATTTATGCCATTTTCATATTCTTTGCCATTGACTATCAGCTTTCCTCCTCCGGCAACCTGATTAATAACCGGTTCTCCCCTCCCCGCTGTTGCCATTACCCATTTTTGGTCGGTGAGTTTTATCCTGCCGGTTTTGCTTGTCAGTATTGGTTCCACCCAATCGCAGTTATGACTTCCAAATCCGATTTCGTCCTCACATGTTACAACCAGATACAGTTTTTTAGCTCCGGTAATATTGATATCAATATCAACACTTTGTCCTGGAGTATCCTGCGTAATAGGTTCGCTTTTCCATATTGCTTTACTTTCTACAACCTGCTGCTGATCGGAAGCATTAAACAGGGCCAGGTATTTATCTCCAGTCTTTGGATCATCTGCTGTCCATGCTATAAGATCATTATCATTGAAGAGCTGTTTTCCGTTAATACTGTTCTGATTAACATCAAGAACATCTTTATTGGTGATTAATGAGAGGGTGAATTCATCGTTGCCGGGCAGATCACCACCAAACATAAGTGGTGAACGGAAAATGGAGAACAGAGTCATCAGAGTATATTGTTCATCTCTCGTGAAATTTGTCCGGCGTGGCTCACCACGTTCAGCTCTTAATCCGATCCTGCCCAGAGGAAGCATATCGCCATCAGGATAACAGCCTTTTGCTCCAAGTCCGGTCCAACTGTTCAAAATTTTAAACTGGTTCTTAAGCGCCAGCCAGTTATCCCAGAAATCATTTGATGTACGCCACATATTGACATTTTTCTTCAGGAATTCAGCAGTTTCCGGTTTATCTCCACCTGGAGAAATGCTTATTACTATTGGTCGTCCACAATTGTCAATAGCTTTTCTTATCATTTCAATTTCAGAGGTACGGCCCGACAGGTCATCAACTTTAACAAAGTCAAGTCCCCATGAGGCGTACATCAGGAATAACGAATTGTAATATTCCTGTGCTCCAGGTTTCCCTGCAATAATTGTGAACATATCTTTTAACCAGATACATTGTCCTTCACTTGAATATATATCCTGAGCTTTTGCTGTACTGCCAGCTATTGGTGTATTCTTTCTGACAGCTATAACTGGTATTCCCCGCATCATATGAATACCGAATTTCAGCCCCTTGTTATGAATGTAGTCTCCCAGAGGTTTAAATCCTTTCCCATTGGCGGAGGAGGGGAAACGATTTACTGCAGGAAGGAATCGTCCATATTCGTCGATATTGTAAACAGGATCCTTTTCATTGTAACCTCCTGATTTATCATTTGCCACATACCATCTTATATCCACAATCACATATTCCCAGCCGAATTTCATAAGCTTTTCCGACATATAATCGGCATTTGCTTTTACTTCATCTTCAACCACTGTAGGACCATAACAATCCCAGCTGTTCCATCCCATTGGCGGGGTAGGTGCCCATTTGTGGAATAAAAGTTCCGGGTCAGAATTTACACCCGATGGATTTTTTATCTGGCAACCAAATAAAAAATACGATACCAGTATTGCAACAGCAAGCCTTCTCATTTTCTATATTTTAGATCATTCCGATTAAGTAAATGCATTTTCTCCAAGTGCCCTCACTTCCTTTATAATCTGTCATTTAATCTTCAGTTTATACCATTTTTCTGCATTTTCGCTATAAATCTTTCTGACAACCTGTCTAGGCAAATGAAGCCCTTCAAAAGTTCCCCTGAAATTGTCAGAATTCATCTTTTCTTCCGATGTGAAATATTGCCAATCATTATGCCAGGTCTTATGAATCCATTCAGACAACTTAACACTATCTCCGGCATCATTGTCTGACAGATCAGTTCCATATAAAAGCCTGTCTTGATATTTAATGCAGAAATCCCTTACTCTTTTTCTGTCTTTTGATGATTGATACTGAAGATGGCAGATTCGGGCTGCCATATCAACTGCCATGTTTGGAAATCTGTCGAGCGTTTTCGCTAGTTCATCAACATTCCACTCCAGACTGCCCAGGTGGCAACCAATAAATTTAAGATCCGGATGTAACTCAAGAAGATGATCTCTTGCATTAATCTGAACCTCATATGAAGGATATTCTGGATGGAGAAACATGTGATACTGTGTATTCTCTGCATAATAACTGCTATCGCCACTTACCGTCATCTCATTTAACGGCAGCCAGCAATTACGTGGTTCTCCAAGATGTCCCGTTATTGGCAGATCCTTACCTATAATAAAATCAATTACTGGTTTCAACGCCGGATCATCAACCATTATGAATTTCCCTCTCTTGTCCCTCACCGTCATTCCAATATTCTTCCAGAACTTCACAGATACCGCCCCTTCAGAAATATTATTATTTAACTCATTTATTACTCTGCTGTTCCAGGCTTTTGTTCCCCACCCTGCAGTGTCAAAATGAAATGTAGCTCCATAAAAAACTCTGCCAGGATATTTTCTCTGAGTTGTAACTGCAGAATTCAGTTGCTGCTTAACAGATAATGAATCAGAATGATCCACATTCAGAGTTATCAGTATGAAGTTGTCTTTAAGTGCCTGATCTTCAAAGAATCCATTATTTTTATCAAGATGTACGTGTGAATCAATTTTCAGAGTTGATTTAAAATCTCGCTCGGTATAATAATTACTCTGGCAACCTGTTAACTCCAGTGATGCTGCTATGAAAAGAATTGTCCGAATTTTCATCTCTTTGTAGGGTTTGTCAGACATTAAAATTAATAAAAAATGGGAAGAATGCCTCGCGTTCTTCCCAAATCAGTTTGAAACAAAAATTTATTCTGAAATCTTTATTTAGGCATTACAACATAAGCTGCATTATTAAGGAAGTCAATACTCTTCTGGCAGCTTGTAAACTGGTCAAACTTGTACTCTTCAACTTCAACAACACCATATTGCATTCCTGATTTAGCTGCCCCCGCCCAAATTGCAGCAAAATCCATCATTGT
>Ga0302323_100005011_pt1 | contig 10822 bp, 5 predicted proteins | sample Fen_T0_3_FD_201950 | JGI IMG/M metagenome (GOLD analysis project Ga0302323, IMG submission 201950) | Peat permafrost microbial communities from Stordalen Mire near Abisko, Sweden - Fen_T0_3 | ecosystem: Environmental > Terrestrial > Soil > Wetlands > Permafrost | place: Sweden: Abisko... | reverse complement strand
ATTGAAAAATACTTCCCGTATAAACTTCAGGCGGAAGTTGGTCTGGCTTTTTCATTTCCCAGCCAGATTGCAAGCAGCTATTTTCCCGAACAACACGACAACCAGCTGCAAGCCTGCTTCGATATGTTTTATTGGCGCAACATGGATGCGCGTATTGTGGAAATCAGCAGAAGCTCGTTGAATTACAAATTATTGTTTATTCCTGGTGTTGCGGTGATGGATGAAATTACTGCCAATAACATTCGCGCTTTTGTAAAAAACGGAGGAACAGTTGTTATGACAAGTAATTCTGCAGTGGTTGATGAAACAGGGCAGGTTTTTGCTTCTACTCGCCCCGGACGCTTAAGCGATGTGTTTGGAATACGCATAGGGAGTTATGAAGAGACAGAAGCTCTGAATGAAATTTCACGGAAATCATTGAAAGGGAAACAGATTGAATTAAATTATAAAGGGAAAACAATTGAAACCGAAGCGTCGCGATTTGATGTTATCGAATCCAAAGGAGCAGAAATTTCAGGGAGTATAACCAGTTTAGATAAAGATTATCCGATTATTACTTCAAACAAATACGGCAAAGGCAGGGCTATTTATGTTGGTCTCCCGGCAAAAGGAGAAGTACTTGGTACTTTACTTGATGAATTAATAGTAGAACTTTCAATTAAAAAGGGCCCGGAAGTGCCAGGCGGTGTTATGTCGCGTCAAATAGATAAGAACCATTTCTTATACCTGAATGTAAGCGGTGAACCAAAAGAAATTCACATGAAAGGAAATTCACGAAGCATACTTTTTGATAAAGATTACAACGGTAATTTTACGATTGCACCCTATGAACCTGAGTTCATTGAGGTTAAGTAAAAAAATATATGGAATATAAAAGAACCTTAGATACTTAAGCTTCTAAACAAATAATTTGCATGAAAAATCGATTTATATTCGTAAGTCATATGTTGGTCATGGTGAGTAGTTTATTATTGACTTCGGTTCATGCACAGGATGTTACAATTACTGTAGATGCTAGGGTGAATAAAAAAACTATTTCTCCATATATCTATGGAAAGAATGAAAGTTTTGACAAACCAGATGCATTTTATAAAGATGCCGGTTTGCGTTTTGCACGCATGAATGCAGGGAATAATGCCACCAAATATAACTGGCGCAGGAAGATTTCAAGCCACCCCGACTGGTATAACAATGTTTACGCCAACGATTGGGACGCTACGTCGAAAAAAATTGAAACAAATCAACCCGATATGCAGGTGATGTGGGCGTTTCAACTGATTGGCAAAGCAGCTTCGAACAAAGATAATAATTTCAATGACTGGAGCTTTAACAATTCGCAGTGGTGGGATGGTGTTGGTCAAAATCTGGCAGGAGGCGGCTCTCCGAATCTGGCAAATCCAAAAGGCAAAGCCCTGGTTGAAGGGGATCCTACAAAATACCTGATGAACTGGCCAGCTGATTCAACAGTTGAAATTTTAAACCATTGGTTTGGATCCAATGGAATCGGATTGAACAAGAACCAGTTTCTTTATTGGAATATGGACAATGAGCCGGACATATGGAATGGCACTCACGACGATGTGATGCCCACTCAAATTTCTGCTTCGGAATTTATGGACAGGTTTATAGCAGTTGCCAAAAAAGCACGTGCCTTGTTCCCCGGAATTAAAATCTGTGGTCCGGTTACTACTAGTGAATGGCAATGGTATAAATGGGGAAATGAAGGATTAACAATAGGTGGAAAATACTATTGCTGGCTGGAGTATTTTATAAAACGTTTAGCTGATGAACAAAAAGCAAGCGGTATCCGGCTGCTTGATGTGGTGGATTTGCATAACTATCCGTATGCACCCTCTGATAATGACGCTTTGCAACTACACAGGATGTATTACGATAAAAATTATATATATCCAGGTGCTAATGGGGTGAAAACAATTAATGGAGGATGGGACGAATCACAAACTAAAGAATACATTTTTCAACGAATTAACGATTGGCTTGCTATATATTTCGGCGAGAATCATGGCATCACTCTTGGTATAAGCGAATGGGGGCCTTCTACTAATAACCCGAATGTTTGCTCAGTTGTGTACGGTTCCGCTCTTGGTACATTTGCAAACAATGGTGTCGAATTGTTTTCTCCCTGGAATTGGGAAACAGGTATGTGGGAAACATTGCACCTGTATAGCCGGTATGCAAAAAAATATAGTGTTTCAAGTACATCTTCACTTGAAAATACAGTTTCGGCTTATACTACCGTGAATGAATCAGCCGATTCGATGACTGTAATTATTGTAAACCGCGACCAGAGTACACCACATAACGTAACCATAAACTTAAATGGATTTTTAGCAGGCAACGGAACCTATTCTACCCTGGAATTATCAGCTTTGCCTGCAACTGAAACGTTTAAGTCACACACCGACAATGCCTTGAAAAAGAATACTGTAACGGTTCTTTTAAATTCTTTTATCATAACAGTTCCCGCACTTTCTACAACGGCTGTTTTACTCGCCAAAGCCACTACCGGAATCTCGGAATTTAAGAAGGAAAATGGTGAAGTAAAGCTATTTCCTAATCCGGCAAAAGACAATCTGAATGTTAGTCTGAGTCCGGCAATTGCAGGGCAAAATGAAATTACTGTTTATGACATGACGGGTAGGAAAATTTTAAATTCAATTGTGGATTGTAATATAAATTCTTCACTTTCCTTTGATATATCTGCTTTAGAAAATGGAGTTTATCTTTTTTCAATCAAAACTAAACGTGAAACATTTACCAAAAGGTTTTCGGTAATAAGATAAAGAAAGAAATCATTCTATGCTGAAAATCAAACAAATCTCAATCTCTTTATGAAGAATCTATATGTTGGTTTGATGGTACTTTTTGCTACTTCTATGAACATCATTGTTTCAGCACAGGTTAATTCAGCCCTGAACCCCATTATTTTTGCCGATGTTCCGGATATGTCAATGGTAAGGGTGGGCGACACTTACTATATGAGCAGTACCACAATGCATATGAGCCCGGGAGTACCTGTTATGAAATCAAAGGACCTGGTTAACTGGCAGATCGTTAGTTACGCATACGACACCCTCGGCAATGTTGACGCGCTCACCCTTAATAATGGGAAAAATGCTTACGGGAAGGGTACCTGGGCAAGCAGCATCCGGTACCATAATGATACCTATTACATCAGCACATTTTCGCAAACAACCGGAAAGACTTATATTTTTTCAACAAGGGATATCGAAAAAGGAATATGGAAAGCAACTTCTTTCAGCCCAAGTCTTCACGACAATACATTGTTTTTTGACGATGACGGCCGTGTTTATATGATCACTGGCAATAAAAAACTTACCCTTATTGAACTTAATACTGATTTATCAGGAGTCAAAACAGGCGGAGTAAATCAGGTGATAATTGAAAATTCAAGTGCACCGTCAGGAAACGACAGCGGGCTGGGAGAAGGTTCACAATTGTTCAGGGTAAATGGCAAATATTATCTTTTCAACATAACCTGGCCAAGCGGTGGAATGCGTACTGTGGTCGTTCACAGGGCTGATAAGATAACCGGCCCATGGGAAGGAAGGCTGGCTCTTCAGGATAGAGGTGTAGCACAGGGGGGGCTTATTGACACCCCTGATGGCAAATGGTTTGCTTATCTGTTCCGTGATTACGGATCAGTAGGACGTATCCCTTATCTCGTTCCGATAAAATGGGAGGATGGATGGCCTGTTATAGGTATTGACGGGAAGGTTCCGGACACACTGGATCTTCCTGCCAGCAAAGGTTTAATTCCCGGCATTGTGGCATCTGATGAATTCAATCGTCGCAAAGGAGAGCGTTCTCTTCCGCTTGTCTGGCAATGGAACCATAACCCCGATAATAATCTCTGGTCAGTTACTAAGCGAAAGGGTTATCTCCGGCTGACAACAGGTCGGATTGACACAATTTTCGTATCGGCAAGAAATACGCTGACACAACGGACCTTCGGACCTGAATGCTCTGGTTCGACATCGATAGATATATCAAACATGAAGGACGGCGATTTTGCCGGACTTGCGCTTTTACAGCGGAAATATGGTCTTGTTGGTGTCAAATTTAATAATGGAGCTAAATCGATTGTGATGGTAAACGCCCAAACTGGCAAACCAGTGGAAGTTCACAGTGTTCCTCTGACACAAAGAACTGTTTATCTGAAGGCTGAATGCGATTTTAATGACCGCATTGATATTGGTTATTTCTATTACAGCCTCGATGGAAAATCATGGAGATCTATTGGATCGCAGCTTAAAATGGAATACTCAATGCCACACTTTATGGGTTACCGCTTTGGTTTGTTCAATTATTCTACCAAAATGCCAGGCGGATTCGTTGATTTCGATTGGTTCCATATAAGCGATCAGATTACAAAAGCGAAATAATAACTTAAAATAAATAAAATGAAAAGCGAAATTGAAAACAGCTATGTTTCCGCTGATGTGCCAGGTCAAAGGTATAAATCCCTGGACAGGATATTCAAACAGTTTTCAGTAATAATTCTTACCGGAGCTTTGCTTATTTTATTCTCAAACAGCTCCTTTAGTCAAAAACTCCAATTGAATGATTTAGGATATTTTGAGACTCCGGGTGTGAACATTTTTGTCTATAGCAATCAATATACCGGGATGTTTAATGATGAAAAAAACGCAGGAATAGAAATTATTCATCATGGGGTAAGAACCTCTACGGGTGGTGCGGTAAGATTACAGAACACACCTGAACAATGGGATTTAGTGCCAAGTGTAATCGACAGGAAAGTTGACAAGGCGACCAACACCATTAGTCTGGGATTGAGATACAAAGATTATGATTTTGATTCAAGGATAACTGTTACTCCAAAGGATAATGGAGTACTGATAACTGTATTTCTTGATAAACCTCTTCCTGAAAAACTTGAAGGCCGTGCAGGTCTGAATCTTGAATTTATACCATCTTCATATTTTAGAAAAACTTACATGGTTGATGGAAAGCCAGGTGAATTTCCTTTATACCCGTCGGGTTCCACAAAAATGGAGCCGCTGAGTAATAAAATACTTCAATACGCAGGTCATACTACATTTGATGACAGGGGAAGAAAAGAATTTATTGTTCCTGGTCCGCTTGCAACCGGTAAAACGATTCTGATGGCACCGGAGGATCCGGAAAACTTCGTTAAAATTCAGGCATTAGACGCAGAATTGATGCTCTTTGACGGACGTAACCTGGCACAAAACGGCTGGTTCATCGTTCGTAGCTTGTTACCCGCAAAAAAAACCGGAATTGTCCTCCAGTGGTATCTTGAACCAAACGCTATACCAAACTGGAAAAGAGCTCCTGTCATTGAGTTCTCACAGGTGGGTTATCTTCCTGGCCAGGAAAAAGTCGCTGTTATTGAACTTGATAAGAGTGATACCCCGTTAACAAAGGCATCACTTTACCAGGTTACTACTGAAGGAAAATTTGTCGAGAAATTAACGGCTGATGTTGCTCCCTGGGGCAAATACTTAAGATATAATTATCTGAAATTTGATTTTACGTCAGTCAAAGATCCTGGGATTTATTTTATAAAATATGGCGATCAGTCGACCAATACTTTTATTATTGATCCAAAGGTTTATAAAGAAATATGGTACCCTACAATGGATGTCTGGTTCCCCGTACAGATGGATCATATGCTGGTTAATGAAGCATACCGCGTCTGGCATGGTGCTCCTTATCTTGACGATGCACTTCAGGCACCAATAAATCATCAGCATTTTGATGGCTACAGTATGAGTGGTGTAACAGATACAAAATATAAATCACTGGAACGTATTCCGGGCCTGAATGTTGGAGGATGGTTTGATGCAGGCGATTTTGACATTCAGACCTTATCTCACGTAGGTGTTTTATTGAGCTTCGTTGATGCCTGGGAGAAATTCAAAGTGGACCGCGATGAAACATTTGTTGATCAGGCAACCCGTTACGTAGATATTCATCGTCCCGACGGAAAACCGGATATCCTGCAGCAGATAGAACACGGAGCATTGAACGTCGTTGCCCAGGTTGAAAATATAGGCCATCCGGTGAGAGGAATTGTTGTTCCAAACCTTCACCAGTATCATCACCTTGGTGATGCAATTAATGAAACTGACAATCTTCCGTATAATCCTGATCTTAAACCCTACGAATCAGATGGGAAGTCAAGCGGAACTATGGATGACAGATGGGCATTCACTAACAGATCTGCAGCTCTTGACTTTGCAACAGCCGGTGCTTTGGCAGCTGCGCATCGCGCACTGAAAGATTTTAATAAATCTCTGGCTAACAGATGTTTAGCAGCAGCAACGAAAATGTGGGATGAAAACTTCGATAAACCTAAGAATACTAATCAACCTGGAGAACAGATGTTTGTTACCGGAAGTGAAATGTCTGCAGCTCTTCAATTATTTATCACAACAAAAGACGAGAAATATTCCAGACGGTTTACAGAATTATTATGGCCGGGACTTGACAGATCAGTAGCCGGCAGAGGAGGAATATCTCTGGCATTACAGGCATTGCCTTATATGGACAATGACTTTAAAACCAAATTAAGAGGTTATGTCGTTAAATATAAGGAAACTATCGATGGCTATGGCAAAGAAAATCCTTACGGAGTTCCGATTTATTCCAGAGGATGGGGTGGAAATAGTGGTGTGATATATTTTGCCATCACCAATTACTATGCTAATAAAGCCTTCCCTGATATTATCAGCGCTGAATATGTATATAAAGGGCTGAACTACATCTTCGGTTGTCACCCATATTCAAATATCTCTTTTGTATCTGCTGTTGGAACACGTTCAAAAGAAATAGCTTACGGAAATAACAGGGCTGATTTCACTTTTATCGCCGGTGGTGTGGTTCCTGGCTTGTTATTGTTCCAACCTGATTTTCTTGAAAACAAAGAAGACTGGCCTTTCTTCTGGGGTGAAAATGAATATGTGATAGATATCTGTGCTGCATATGTATTTCTCTCAAATGCCGTAAATGAAATGGTATCTAAATAGTTAAAACAATTTTATGACAGAATTGAAACTGATTCACGGTAAGTTAATTGAGATTTATTTATTGGATTATAGACGATTCCTGTAATAACAGATAAAACTTATATTATGAAGAATTATATGTGTATTTTATTATTTACTGCATTAACGATACTCTCCCTGGATACTTTATTTGCACAAAATCCAATTATCCGGGACCAGTTTTCTGCCGATCCTTCCGCAAGAGTTTTCAACGGCAGAGTATATTTATTCCCTTCTCATGACATTCCAGCACCCAAAGAATTTGCCCGTAAAGACTGGTTCTGCATGGAGGATTATCATGTATTCTCATCTTCAAACCTTACCGACTGGACCGATCATGGCGTTATTGTAAGTCAGAACAAAGTAACCTGGGTTGATTCCACCTCTTTCAGCATGTGGGCTCCTGATTGTATTGCAAGAAACGGAAAGTATTATTTCTATTTTCCTGCAAATGCCAGGGGTAGTTCTGGCAGAGGATTTGGAATAGGGGTTGCTGTTGCAGACAATCCAACCGGGCCATATAAACCACAATCTGAACCAATCAACAATGTTCATGGTATCGATCCCTGTCCGTTTGTCGATAAAGATGGCCAGGCATATATATACTACTCGATGGGAAATTTATTTGTTGCAAAGCTTAAAGAGAACATGTTAGAACTTGCTTCTGATCCGCAGGTGGTTGGTGACTTGCCTAAGGTCGGATTGAAGGAAGGTCCATATTTGTTTGAACGTAATGGCATTTATTACATGACTTACCCGCATGTGCAGAATAAGATCGAAAGGCTCGAATACGCTATGGCTGATAATCCGACGGGGCCTTTTAAGGTGACAGGTGTAATAATGGATGAATCTCCAACGGGTTGTTGGACCATTCACCAGTCAGTTGTCGAATTCAATAATCAGTGGTACCTCTTTTACCATCATAATGACTTTTCTCCAAAATTTGATAAGAACAGGTCTGTCAGGATTGACAGCCTCTTCTTTAACCCCGACGGTACGATCAGGAAAGTGACACCCACTTTTCGTGGTGTGGGAGTATCCAGTGCCCTTCAAAAAATTGAAATCGACCGGTATAGCAGCATAAGCAAAACGGGTACTTCAGTCGCTCTTCTCGATACGCTCAATGCCTTTAATGGCTGGGCGACAACACTCAACACACAAAATGCATGGATTCAGTACAATACCGTTGATTTCGGAGATAAAAAGCTTAAATCGGTTAATGTTCAGGCTTTGTCACAAACCGGAGGCACCCTGCAAATCCGGATAGACAAGGCAGATGGCATCTTACTTGCCGAGGTAAAAATACCTGAGAGTACTGGTTGGAATACAGTCGAAGCACGATTGTCAAAATATCAAAAAGGTATTCATAACCTGATTGTGGTACTTAAGGATAATAACCCTGTAAAAGTAGACTGGATTCAATTTGATAAATAGTTTTTGACAAACTATTAATTGTTAAAATACAGATATTTTCTTAATCAACCTGATAGTTAATTTAAACAAAAACCATGAAGAGATTCTTGCTTTTAAATCTGATCCTGCAATTGACAGTATTAGTATTATGCTCTCAGACTACTACTAAATCAAATCGAACAAGACAATCGTCAGATTCTCAAGTGATGGAAGTGAATGCATTTACTGCTAACTTTGACCCTGCTGCTAAAGTAACTTATCATAATCCTGTAATACCAGGTTTTTGGTCAGACCCGAGTGTATGTCGGGTCGGTGATGATTATTACCTGGTTAACAGTACTTTCGAATACTTTCCGGGTGTTCCGGTTTTTCACAGTAAAGATCTTGTAAACTGGGAACTGATTGGTTATTGTATTGACCGGCCCACTCAGTTGCCCCGGGGCTTGAATATTTTCGCCACAACAATAAGGTATCATGAAGGTACCTTTTATATGATCACGACGAATATAGGGGCCGAAGGTAATTTCTATGTCACAGCAAAAAATCCGGCAGGTCCGTGGTCAGACCCGATCTTTATTCAAGCCCAGGGAATTGATCCTGACCTTTTTTTTGATGAGGACGGGAAAGTATATGTTATTTCATCAACTTTTATTTTGTTTGAAATAGATCTGAATACAGGCAAGTTCATTTCAGAAGGAAGAAAAGTCTGGAACGGTACCGGGGGTCGTTATCCCGAAGGTCCGCATATTTATAAAAAGGATGGTTTTTACTATATCATCGCCGCTGAAGGAGGTACTGAAGAGGCTCATTCGGAGACCATAGCCAGAAGCAAAAATATTTGGGGTCCATATAATCCGAATCCTTCCAATCCTATACTGACTCACTGTAATGCAGCAGGACAGGGCAATCCAATACAGGGTATCGGTCATGCTGATATAATACAGTCCCACGATTCTTCATGGTGGATTGTATTCCATGGATACCGAAGTGTAGGAGGCACACATCATACACTTGGCAGGGAAACCTGCCTGGCTCCTGTCTCATGGCCAGAAAATGGATGGCCGGTTGTAAATGGCAATGGGACTATTATCGAAAATATGACTTGCCCTACGCTTCCTTTGAAGCCATTCCAGGCAGAACAAGCCAGAACTGAATTCAGCTCTGATAAGCTAAGCCTTGAATGGAACTACTTAAGATATCCGGATACAAGGAATTATTCGCTCTCTTCCCATAAGGGTTTCCTCAGGCTGATAGGTTCTGAACAGACGATTGAAGACCAGAAATCTCCAACGTTTGTTGGGCGCAGAATACAGGATATGTATTTTACATCTGCAACCGAGCTCGATTTCAATCCCGAAAATGCGAATGAGGAAGCAGGAATGATTCTTCTCAATAATGGAACTCACTTTGATTTAATTATCAAGCAGTCAAAAGGAAGGAGAGTGGTAGCTGGCAGGCTGAGATTTGGATCTGTTGTTCATGAAACTGCCGAAGCTGTACTGAAACCAGGACCTGTAAAACTTATTATAAGAGGAGAACGTGCAAATTTCATCCTATTGTATTCCCAGGGTAACTACGGACCAAAGGAGCTTACAAAGGTGATGGCAAGGTACTTGAGCTCGGAGACAGTTGGCGGGTTCACCGGAGTATTTATCGGGCTTTATGCCACTGGTAATGGAGGAGCCTGCAAAGCAAATGCCGATTACGATTGGTTTGAATACACACGAGACATAGCAGAACTTAAATGATATTTTTTCGTGAGTCCTGCGTCGTGAGCCTTGCGTCCTACCTAATTATCGAATCATATATCGCCTGAAGGATCTCCGACCTTATATTCATATTATATAAAGCTTCACTTTTACGTGAAGGGTAAACCCTGTTACAAAGAAAGACATAAGAAATTTCAGATACCGGATCGACCCAAACAAATGTTCCTGTATACCCCGAATGTCCAAAACTCTCCGGTGAGGCACTTCTTGTGGGATAGGAATCTTTTTGTGATAAAGTGGAATTATTCAAGAGAGGTTTATCAAATCCAAGGCCTCTGCGGTTATTATTCCCTGGGAATTGAACTCTTGTATAATCTTCCATTACACTCCTGCTGATCAGTTGCTGTCCGCCATAATTACCCATCCTTCGATATAATTCCATCAGCTTCATCAGATCATTGGCGTCGGAAAACAACCCGGCATGACCTGATATTCCACCCAGCATTGCTGCACCTTCATCATGAACTGTGCCCTGCAAAAGTTGTTTCCTGAATAGAGAGTCGTATTCAGTCGGTACAATCCTGCTCATAGGAAACCGTTTATAAGGATTAAACCCCATTTCCGTAG
>Ga0302323_100005010_pt1 | contig 10823 bp, 7 predicted proteins | sample Fen_T0_3_FD_201950 | JGI IMG/M metagenome (GOLD analysis project Ga0302323, IMG submission 201950) | Peat permafrost microbial communities from Stordalen Mire near Abisko, Sweden - Fen_T0_3 | ecosystem: Environmental > Terrestrial > Soil > Wetlands > Permafrost | place: Sweden: Abisko... | reverse complement strand
TGCAAGCTGCGCTGCGGCAATCCGCGTAGCAGCATCATCGGGCGCCAGGGAAACCGCTTGCGCGAATTCGCGTTCGGCGGTGTCGTGATCGCCGCGATCCCGCGCGAGCACGGCGCTGAGACGATGCGCCGGAGCATAGTCGGGTTGCACCGCCAGCACGCGGGCGTATCCAGCGGACGCGGCGACTGTGTCGCCCTGCTGATGTGCACGCACCGCGGCGTCCCACCACCCGGCCAGCTCCGCAGCGCTCGGCGCGTCGGGAAATGTCCGCTCCGACAACTCGCGAAGTCTTCCCGCCAGCAAGGCGGTGGACGCGTACACCTGTTCAACCAGCGCCGGCGCGTGACCGGGCATAACCATGGTCAGCGACCATACGTTGCGCGCAGGGCTCGCCGCAAGGAACAGCCCGGTGGCAGCGCCCAATCCGGCCAGGTCGACCAGCACATCGGGATCGCCGCCTGCGAGCGCGCGAGCGTGCGTCGCATCGGGCTGCGGCGGAAGCGGGAGAAACGCGGTCAGCGCTGGCAACTCCGACAACGCGGCGCGGGTAACATCCGGGTCACCTGCGCACACGATGGTCGTGGTCACATCGGCACGTCCAAGGTGCTGCAACGTCGCGCGCACGGCCGCGCATGCGGGCGCAAACAACGCACTGTCGGGTGCCGGCATGAGCCATGCGACGCGCGGCGACGCGCCACCCGTGCGGACCGGCCACAGCGATGGCAACAGCAACGGTTCGGCCGCGCACATCGCGGCGTGGGTGGCCGCAAGTTCCTGCGCGAAAGCGGGTTCGGAAGGATGCACGGCGACGATGATCCGGCGCAGCGCATCGATTTCACCGCTTTGCCAGGTTCGCGTGCGCAGCGCCTCGATCAGCGAATTCGGGCGGTCCGCAAATGCATCGGTGACGACCAGCGCCAGGAGGACTGACGGCAGCTCTGCCGCCAGCGGCACCAGTACCGCCACGAGGTCGTTCCGGATTGCATCGCGCGGCGCCCTTTCAAGCGCGCGCGCCAGTGCGGGCGCATATGCGGGCAGCAGCGAAAGTTCCGGCTGCGCCGCGAGGAGCTTCGCAAACGCCTCCAGTGCGGCGGAATCGCCCATTGCCGCTGCCGCTGCGCTGCGCGACGCCTGCGCGCGAGTGTCCCCGGGAGCAATAGCCTCGGCTTCGGCGGCGGCCGCCCGCGCACCTGCAAAATCGCCGCGCGACAGCAGGGCCTCCGCCAACGCGAGCCGCGCGGCGACGAACCGAACGTCGACCCTTGCGGCGTCGCGCCAGGATTGAATCGCCTCGTCGGCCAATCCCAACTGCCAAAGCATCTCACCCAGATGAAAGCGAGCTTCCGAACCATCGGCTTTTGCCTTGATCGCAAGCCTGAAGCAAAGCACCGCATCGATGGGACGGCCCGCCCAGAGATGGACCATCCCGCGTTGCAGCGAATCCGCGTAAGTGCTTGCGGTCATTGCCCAAGATGTTTCTTGAGTCGCTCAACCAGCGCTGCCGGCGCCAGCCGATAGAGGACACGGCCAGGCAACTTGTGCCGGATGCCTGCGGCGGCCTGTGCGATCCGCCTGCCGATGCCGCGCGGCGGCGGCGGCGGCGGCGTAACCGGCAACGCCCGACGCGGCGGCACCCAGGCGCGGTAGCCCAGTGCATCGCGCACGCGCGCAGCAGAAAATGGCTGCAATGCGGCCGGCGGTGTGGAGGCGACCGCCACGGCGTAGCAGGCGAACGTCGCATCGGTCATCGCACGCAACGACGCATGCGGCATGGCGAGCGCCGCGGTGGACGCCTTGTTGCGCACATCGCCGTTGGCGGTGCCGAGTATGCCCAGCACCCGCTCCAGCATTTGCTTCTCGTCGCGCCACTGCCCATCGGTCATCACCCAACCTGCGCCGCTGCCGCGTACGCGCTCGTCCAGCGCGCCGATCGGCGGCACGAGGACGGGCCGTCCCGACGCCCAGGCTTCGGACAGTGTGTAGCTGAACGATTCCGGTCCCGCTGACGGATAAAGGACAAGGGCAACGCGATAGTGCGAGAGAAGATCGGGCAGGTCCGCGGGGTCGTATCGGCCATGCACGGTGAACATGGCGTCGTCGGCCTGCCACGGCCCGTGCAGGACATCCATGTAGCCAATCAGCACGAACCGCACCCAGGCGCCGCGCGCGCGCGCAAGGGACACCAGCCGTTCGAGGCGACGCGAGCCCTTGTCCGGCCCGATCGCCCCCAACACCGCGACCGTCGGCGCGCCATCATCGGGCAGCGCAAGCGTCGCGCATTCGCCGCCCTTGCGCAACGGGACACCATCGGGCATGCCGTGGGGAATGACTTCGGTCATGCAATCCGGAAAATACCGTTCGATCATGTCCGCCGCCCAACGCGATGGCGCGATCCTGAACGCCGCGCGCCGCAGCAGTTGCAGATGGCGTTCGCGCCACGCCGAGATGTCCAGATCGGGGAACATCGGCTGGGCGCGCAGGCAACGCGTGCACTCTGCCACATCGGTCACGCCTCCGCAGTACATTCCATCGGCGGCAAGGAAGGTGATCGTCGGACAGGCGAAATTGAGGTCATGCACGGTGTAGCCATAGGGCACCGGAAAATCGGCGAGCGCAGTCACGATTCCGTCGCGGCACGCCGAAACGTTGTGCAGGTGGATGAGTGCTATGCCGAAGGTCCCGCAGATTCCACTCAGAAATTCACGCCACAGCTCGTGGGCGCCACGCATGAATTCGAAGGTGACCACCCTGCCGTCGGCGCGGTGCTCCTCCACCTGCCAGCGGTCGTCCACCGCGATGGCGAGGTAATGTCGCCAGCGGTCCTGCGAGCCCGCGATCAACGCGCGCACATGCGTTTCGGTGCCCCCTCCGTGGTGATGGATGACGTGCAGGACGCCCCGGCCGGTGGCCGAGTCAACCGCCAGGCGGGCCGCGGCGGCTTCTCGCAGCGGTCGGGCCGGGTCGGCGGCGATGTAACCGTGCACCATGTCCAGATAGTGCGGATGGCGCTCCAGCAGCAGCGCCGTGTTGCGCGGCCCCAGCTCGGCCTTCTGCCCGGCGAAGGATCGCCCGCCGGCATGCACGACAAACGCGTTGTCCGCGAGCACATTGCGCCAACCCGCGCGTGCCGCGCGCAGACAGAGGTCGTTCTCCTCTCCGTACCCTGCGCCGAATATGGGATCGAAGATGCCGACCTCGTCGAGCATTGCACGACGAAGGAAGAGGCAGAAGCCGACGCCGGTCGGCAGGTCGGGATATGTCGGCACCGCCACCGCCGCGATCGCTGCGCGGACCGGTTCCGGGTCGCGCTCTGCTGCCCACGGGTTGTCCTCGCAGAAGCGCGGGAACGAGCAGATCTCCGCGTTGTTCGAAAACGGAGTGATCGTCCCGATCGTGGGGTCGGTTGCTGCGCAGTGCAGCAGCGCGTCGAGCCACCCGCGGGTGACGATCGTGTCGGAGTTGAGCAGCACGACATCCGCACGAGACAATTGCATGCCGCGATTGGCGGTCCCGGTGAAGCCCATGTTGTTCTCGTTGCGCAGCAGCAGCACCTGTGGGTGGGCGAGCTGCTCGAGTTCAGCGAAATACGCGGCGATGTCCGGATCGGGAGAGGCATCGTCAATCAGCACCAGGCGCACATTGGGACGCAGGTGCGCAAGCACGCTCGCCACGCAGGCACGGACATCCGCCGGCGCGTTATACACCGGCACCACCACATCGGCCGCGTTGAAGGGCGCGCTCGCCATGGTTGCTGGCCTGCCTTCGCGCTGCTCGCTCCGGCTCATTGGGCAACTCGGCCCTTGGGGCGACCCGGCGGACCTTTGGAATCACCTTCGCGCTGCGCGCTCATGCGCCGCGCACGCGCTGCCACCAGAGCCGCACGCGAAACCACGGAAGCATAAACCACCAGCGGGCGCTCTGGCGGTACGCGATGATGCGTTCCTGCGCAGCAACCGCCCGATCTGACGAGGCCAGGGAATCCGCCAGTCCGTTGCGTTCTTCGCGCGCTGCGGCTGCCTCGGCCTCGCGCAGCGCATGCAGTTGGGCGAGTTGCGCGTCGCGCTCCATGACGATGCGTGCGCGCGATGAGGCAATGTCCTCCAGATGCCGGATATGCCAGGTCTGCCGGTCCAGCGCGGCGTCCCGCTCGCGTACCAGGTTGTCCTGGCGGATGACCTCGCGCGACATGTCGTCGATACGCGCGAGCTCGCTCTCGGCGCGGTCGGTGAACAGCGAAAGTGCTGCATCGACCACAGGCAATGCTGCCCCCGAGCGCGCTGCGACCACCACAAAATACATCGCAGCGGGCGGCCGCGCCGGGTCGACCCGCGCCGCGTCGCCCATCCACGCTTCGACTGCTTCGCCGGCCGCTTCATTCCAGACCGCGGAGCCGAAATACCGCCGCTGCCGAAACCAGCGCTGGATGGGAAATGCATTGCCGAGCAGAGCGGTGAGTTCCGCGCGGTCCGGTTCGTGCTGGTGGAATGGATTGCGATAGTTCCGTGCCGTCGAGTATTCGGCCGGGTTTGGCGCCGACATGACCAGCACGCCGTCCTGGGTGAGCACGCGCGCGATCTCCGCAAGCATATGGGCCTGGTCCGCGCGCGGCAGATGCTCGATCGTTTCGAACGACACTACCGCGTCGACACTCGCATCCGGCAACGGCAACTCGGTCGCACTGCCCTCCTCGAAGCGGACCTTGGGGAGTGCCGCATAGCTTGCGCGCGCATGAGCGATCGCGGCAGCGTCGATGTCGATCCCCGTCACCGCGTTTGCGACGCCCGCCAGCAATGCGCTGCCGTAGCCTTCGCCGCACGCCACGTCGAGAACGCGCTTGCCTGCGACATAGCGCCGCGCGAACGCATAGCGATGCCAATGCTCGTGCGCGATCTCTCCGGCAGTGCCGGGGACGAATCGCTCGCCGGTGAATTCGAGGTCGGAGGGCATCGGTTGATTGAGGCGGCGAGAGCGCCGCGAACGCCACGCGGACGTGCACTGCCTGCCGGCAATTTTAGCCGAAGTACCGTGACCGCGTGATCCCGGGATTCCGCTCCCCTATCAGGCCCGAAGGACCCGCGGTATCATTGCAAGTCATGTCCCGCGCGTTGCCTGCAGCGTTTCGCCCCGTGCCGCGACTTCGCCATTGAAGACTTTCCCGCCGCCCCGACGCCTACGTCGCGCCCGGTGAACAACACTCTCCGGACGCCTTTCTTGTCATTGCCCAAGCAGCCGTTTGCGGTGTTCAGCAGCTTCTGGAAGCATCGCACGCTGATCGTCAGTCTCGCCCGGCGCGACGTTCTCGGCCGCTATAGCGGGTCCTTTCTCGGCCTGTTGTGGTCCTTTTTCAATCCGCTGCTGATGCTGTCCGTCTACACGTTTGTCTTCGGCGTCATATTCAAGGCTCGATGGAGTCCGAACGAATCGGCCGGCATCCTGGAGTTCGCCGTCGCCCTGTTTGCGGGCCTGCTCGTGTTCGGCATATTCTCCGAGAGCGTCAATCGCGCGCCGTCGCTGATGCTGCAGAACCCTGGCTTCGTGAAGCGGGTCGTATTTCCGCTGGAAATCATGCCGTGGGTCGTGTTGTGCTCGAGCCTGTTCCACACAGCGATCAGCCTGGTCGTTTTGGCGCTGGTCATGTTTCTAGGCCTGGGCGCACTGCCTGCTACATGGCCGCTGATCCTGGTCGTGCTCGTGCCGCTGATCCTGTTCGTCCTCGGCATTTCATGGGCGCTGGCAGCGCTGGGCGTATACCTGCGCGACCTGGCGCAGACGATCACCATCGTGACCACCGTGATGATGTTTCTGAGCCCGATTTTCTATCCCGCCAGCGCGGTGCCCGCGGGCTTTCGCTGGGCCATCGAGTGGAACCCGATGTCGTTCTTTGTCGAGCAGGCGCGTGCGGTGCTGATCTGGGGCACGTTTCCCGATTTCGCGGGGCTTGCGGCCATGGCCGCAGGCGGACTGGCCGTCGCGTGGCTGGGCCTGGCCCTTTTCCAACATGCGCGCGATGGCTTTGCCGATGTCCTCTGAACTTGTCATCCACGCCGAAGGGATCGGGAAGAACTATCGGCTCTACGCGACGCCACGCGATCGACTGAAGCAGCTGTTCGCTTCCCCCAAGCGCAAGTACTACCGGGAGTTCGCCGCGCTCTCGGATGTGAGTTTCGACGTCAAGCGCGGCGAGACCGTCGGCATCATCGGGCGCAACGGATCCGGAAAATCGACGCTGCTGCAGATCGCATGCGGCACGCTTCGCCCTTCCGCCGGCCGCATGACCACCCGGGGCCGCATCGCCGCCATTCTCGAGCTGGGCGCGGGATTCAGCCCCGATTTCAGCGGGCGCGAGAACATATTTCTCAATGGCTACATCATCGGGCTGACCCAGCAGGAGATCGAAGCGCGGCTGGATGCCATCTGCGCGTTTGCCGACATCGGCGACTTCATCGAGCAGCCGATCAAGACCTACTCGACGGGCATGGTAGTCCGCCTTGCCTTTGCCGTGGTGGCGCACGTCGACGCGGAAATCCTGGTGATCGACGAAGCGCTCGCAGTCGGCGACGCGCGCTTTGTGCAGAAATGCATGCGCTTCCTGCGCGAATTCAAGGAGCGCGGCACACTGCTGTTCGTGAGCCACGACACCAGTGCAGTATCGAACCTGTGCGACCGCGTGCTCTGGCTCGACGCCGGGCGCGTCAAGGCGTTGGGGCCAAGCAAGCAGGTATGCGAACTCTATCTCGAGAACCTCCTCGAGGCCGCGCAGGGTGCTTCGCGGGAGATCGATGCGCCGCGCCCGACCATTGCACGTGACCGGGTTGCCGGCGCGCCAGCGCGCGATCAGCGTCTCGACGTGATCCAGGCCTCGGGGCATCGCACCGATATCGAGATCTTTGAGTTCGATCCGGCGTCGGCGTCCTTCGGCCGGCGCGGCGCGCGCATTGCCGACGTGCGCATCGAGCACCCGCACGGCGAACGGCTGGCGTGGGCCGTGGGTGGCGAAACCGTCGTCGTATCCATCGACGTCGAAGCCATCGAGCCGCTCGACAGTCCAATTGTCGGCTTTCTGGTGCGCGATCGCCTCGGGCAGAACCTCTTCGGCGACAACACGTTTCTCACGTCGCACGACAATCCGCTCAGACTTGCGGCGGGAGACACCGCGCGGGCGCGTTTCGAGTTCGACCTGCCGTTGCTGCCACCGGGCAATTATTCGATTGCGGTGGCGGTCGCCGATGGACGGCAGCAGGATCACGTCCAGCACGAATGGATTCACGACGCCCTCATCTTCCGAGTCGAGACCAGCAGCATCCGCCATTCGCTGGTCGGCGTGCCCCTGCGGTCGATCGGCTTCGATCTGCTGGAGCCGCCACGGTGACGCGCTGTACCGTCTGCGGGTCGGAGGACCTGCACTACGTCGAGGAACTCTCGGCCTCGCTCGTCCGCGAATGGGAACTATCCGCCGAGGAAGCCGCCTATGTGAACCGGCAGCAGGGACTGCAGTGCGTGCGCTGTGGCAGCACGCTGCGCTGCATGGCGCTGGCCGCGGCGCTAGTGCGGCATTGCGGCGGCGTTGGCACGTTTGCGGAATTCTCGGCATCGCCCGCCGCGCAGCGATTGCGCGTGCTGGAGATAAACGAAGCCGGAGGGGTCTCACCGTTTCTGGCGAAATGGCCGGGGCACGTGTTCGTCAAATTTCCGGACGTGGACATGCAGCGGTTGCCGCATCCGGACAGCACGTTCGACCTGGTCGCGCACTCCGACACGCTGGAACACGTGCCTGATCCGGTTCGCGGTCTCGCCGAGTGCCGGCGCGTGCTGCGCGATGGCGGCGCCTGCGTGTTCACCGTACCGATCATCGTCGGTCGGCTCACGCGTAGCCGCGCTGGACTACCGCCCAGTTACCACGGCGATCCGGCAAAGGGCGACGGTTACCTCGTGCACACCGAGTTCGGCGCCGATGTGTGGACCTGGCCCCTGATGGCGGGATTTGCCGATTGCCGCATCATCAGTCTCGACCATCCTGCAGCGCATGCGCTGATCGCGATGCGGTGACGTCCCTAGGGCTTCGACGGCAGATTCGACGCATCCGAATTTCGGGCGGCGTCGCTGTGGATGCGCTGGATCAGTTCGACATTCACCTTGAGGGTCGGGTCGGCGAAGATCTGGCGCGTCGCTTCGGCGCGTGCGTCCGCAAGCGCCTTCTTCTTCAGGTCTGCCAAGATTTCCGGCTGCACCGATTCAAAGGACCGCGTTCCGGCGGGCCGACGGTCTTCGAAGAGAATGATGTGATAGCCGAACTTGCTCAGCACCGGCGCGCTGATCTCGCCCTTGCGAGTCATCGCGAACGCTGCTGCCGCGAACGACGGGTCCATGGCCTTGGCATCGAAGAATCCCAATTCGCCGCCATTGCGCGCCGCGGTAGGATCGTCCGAAAATTCGCGCGCGAGCGCGCTGAAGTCCGCTCCGCCCTGCGCCTTGACGCGCAATTCCTCCGCGCGTCGGAGCGCCGCACCGCGGTCGCCGTCCTTGACCGCGACCAGGATATGCGCCGCGCGCACTTGCTCCGGCGTTGCATAGTTCGCGCGATTGACGACGTACAGCTCCCGGGCACGCGCGATATATTTGTCGAGCGACCTGTCGAACTCGGCCGCTGCTGCCGCGTCGATGCGGTCGACGCGCGCCATCGCCAGAACCTTTTCGACCTGTCCCGCGATTTCGCGCATGATGGCTGGATCCTTGTCCAGCCCGGCCGCGCGCGCGTCGGCAGCGAGCACGCGCGAAACGTACATGTTGTCGAGGTACTGCTTGAGGCGCAGTTCGCTGGCCGCGAACTCCCCGCGCATATCTTGCGGCAGCCTCGTGATCTCGGCCTCGTAATCGGCGAGCGTGATTCGCGCGCGCGACGATTCGGCGATCACGTCCGCAGATTCGGGTGTCGCCGCGTGCGCAATGCCAATTGTCAATGCGCCAAGCAATGTGGCGCAGGTGGCGGCCCGGAGTTCCGTGCCAAAGTGCTTGAGGGACATGTTCAATCGGAAAAGGTGTACCAAAGAAAGTCCCCGCCGGCGGCGGGGACCCCTTGCTCGCGTAAGTCAACGCTTGCCGCTAATTCTGGAAGTGAATGTCCATCTTGCAATCGCCCGCCGTGCACGAGCCCTGCGCCGCTGGTGCTCCGTAGGTGTTGCGGTTGACGTACGTCACGTAGTACGTCGTGCCCGGCAGAAGCGTGGTGCGCCCGAACACCGGCGCGCCGACCGTGAAGTTGAGGACGGCAAAAGTGCCCGTGGTCGTCGCGATTACACCGTTGAACGATGTAGGCGAACCGGCTATCAGGCAGGAAAACGGGTCCGTGGACAGCGTCACGAGTCGGCTGATCTGCGGATAGGCTGCGGTCGGGTTTATCTGCAGTTGCGAGGTATCGCTCGCGATCGAGGGCGTGGTGAACCGCACGACGATCACATCGGAGTTGCCGAAGGAACCCGGGGGACTCACGTTGGCCGTGTCATCGTTAACATTGCCGGTGGTCGAGTACGGCAGATCGTATAGCCGTCCCGTCAGGCCCTGCGCCGCGCAGGACGTCATGTCGAGCGCTGAGCCACCACCACCGCCACCTGATCCGGGCACGAACGCGGTCAGCGGATTGCTCGCGGGCACGTTGATGCAGGTGCCCCCATTGCAAACCTGGACTTGATACGAATTCGTGAAGCCAGCGGTGCCCCCCGAACCAAGTGTATCCGCCGCAGGTGTTGGCGATGTGCTCCAGCCGGATGCTCCATTCTTCGACCAGTTGTAGGTGACACCCGCCGGCGAGCAACCCGCAACGCTGACTGTTGCCGTTCCGCCCGCATTGGTCAGCGGAGATGGGTTCGTCGCAATCGAGGCCACGCAACCGGTAGGCGCGGGCTGCGGACCGGACGACCATGACACAAACAAAGCAGGCGAGAGGGGACCCTGGCCATTGGCGTTACGGCCTATTACCTTGTAGGGAGAGAACCCGGCAACCGACTCCGAAGCCTGGCATACCTGCCCGGTCTTTCCCTCGCAGGAGTTGCCATTGCCAGTCCAGCCCCAGGACGTTGCGGCTGGCGAGCACTGAGCGGTGAGCGTAATCGGGGTTCCGATCGATCCGGTGGTTGGTCCCACGACTGTGCACACCGGGGCACTGGAGACGACACATGTGAGTGTCTGAGCCCCTGCAGTTCCCGAGACCGTGAAGCTGTCGCAGTTTGGATCGGAAAGAGTGACCGTTGCGGCACTTGCCGGTGGCGCGCCGGCTACGGCAAACGCAGTGGCAAAGGCGGCGAGGAGAATTCGGAAGGATCGCATCATGGCTTTGGTTCCGGTCAACAAAATCGCCCGGCGCAGCTGCTGGCTGGAGCAACCGGGCGAGGCGACGATTGGTCGAAAATGCTCATTAATAGGTGTTTGAATTCTAACCGATTTCGCATTCTGGCGCAACCAACGCCATGGACTTCGCGCCGGTCGGCGGCAAAGTGGCGACGAACGGGAGCGAGAACGTGTGCCAGCGCACCGACGACGCAACACGCGCGCCAAGCTCACGCAAACGAATTTGCCTGTTCGTCAATTGCCATGCACCGATCGTGCCAATGGATTGGAGGCTTGCACGATCTTCATCACGCGCTGTCGGACACCGATTCGGGCCAATGGTTCGGCCGGGCACCTGTCCACCTTTCCGCATTGCCATACGGCGAATCACACTGGGTCCCCGCGTGCGTGGGAACGACGAACCGGCGAATAACACCGGGTCCCCAATCTTCGCGGGGACGACAACGACGAGTGACGCAACCGGGCCGTACCTGGCAAAAAAA
>Ga0302323_100005008_pt1 | contig 10825 bp, 6 predicted proteins | sample Fen_T0_3_FD_201950 | JGI IMG/M metagenome (GOLD analysis project Ga0302323, IMG submission 201950) | Peat permafrost microbial communities from Stordalen Mire near Abisko, Sweden - Fen_T0_3 | ecosystem: Environmental > Terrestrial > Soil > Wetlands > Permafrost | place: Sweden: Abisko... | reverse complement strand
CGACAGCTACCTGATCCAAGAGAAGGATGTCCGCCGCTTTATCCTCGAACACCCCACCGACATTGACCTGCGCAAGGTGGACCAGCTCTGGTTCCTCGATCTGATTACCAACGGATTGGTTCGCGCGGCCTAAAGCTCACAGCCATGTAATTGCCCAATTGCACAGACGAAGACGTCTGATGATGTCGGGCGCCGCACCGCCGGAAGCGGCATAACCCACTCGGGAGAGTCGCAGACCTCTTTGTCTGCTGGCTCTCCCGATTTTCGTTTGGAGGAGATGCGATGCAAGAAACAACCGTAATCGAGCAGGACCAGCCAGTTGGGGCAATTCTCAGCCCCATACCAGCCCCAACTCCGACCATGACGCTGTGCTCCTACGGCACCAAGCTAACCCGGGAAGAACTGGCTCGGGTGGCGACGCCCGTTGGGACAGCAACACACAAACCCATTCCCCATATCGCGGTGGTGGACAAGCTGATCGAAGCCCTCGGATTTCGCCAGATCGGCGTGGTGCGGGAGGAATATGCCGTGTCATCCGACGGGATGCGGATGTTCGGCGTGATGGACTTGAGCTCCGGCTTCGACGGCTGCCGGTTCGCGATCGGCCTGAGGAACAGCCATGACAAATCGTTCCGGCTCTCATGCACCGTTGGCCTGAGAGTCTTCGTCTGCGAGAACCTCGCGTTTCACGGGGAATACACTCCCGTGCTCGCAAAGCATTCCAAGCACTTCTCACTTGAAGACAGTCTGGCCATCGGTGTCGATCGGATGCAGAGGAACTTCGGTCCGCTGAAGCAGCAAGTCGAAGAATGGCAGGCGCTGCAGTTGTCCACGGCTTCGGCAAAGCTGTTGATCTACCAGGCGTTCATCGAGGAGGAGTCCGGGTTTCCGAAGCATTTGGTTCGACGCGTACACGATCTCTACTTTGAGCCTGTGCATGAGGAGTTCCAGCCGCGGACCATGTGGAGCCTGTCAAACGCCTTCACCAGCGCGTTCAAGGAGCTGGAGCCAATTCCGCAGTATAAAGCGACGGCGAAGCTGGCGGGGTTTCTGCAATCCGTCCGCCCTCAGTAGCCCCTACCGGAAGTGTCGGCGTACGGTCCTGAAGTCGCGCCACCTGTCTCAGCCTACTAACAGAGCTGCGGAGGTGGAGGGACTGTACGCCGATGACAGGATCATGCGCACCCCTGCCAGCATAGGTTCATCGGCCCGGCGTCTTTGAGTCCTGCGCTCCAATTTGCCCCCGCCACTGATGAATGGCCTGGCGGAGCCTTAAGTCGATGCGTGCACCGCGACGCTTGAAGCCAAGCACCTCGACCATCTCTCTTAGCACTTCATCATCAGTGCGGAGTTGACCGTCTGAAGTCACCCAACTAATCAGGCGAGCAAGCTCGTTTGAGGTGTACTCCGTGATCGAGCTTCGCTGGGGAACGGGTGGGCGTGGGCTCCTGCCGCTGCTTCCTCGATTCGCCTTGAGGGCATTGCCTTCGGTATTGTGGTTTGCTCCGTTGCCATTATGTTGTGCGCCGCCGTTTCGAGCAGCGGATTGTCCCGTGGCATCTACTCGGTCCGCCCACTCAACCGCCTCGCCGAATGCTTTGATAGCGCGCTCAACCTCTTCACTCTTGTGCATAAACCAGTCGGTAGACCAGATGCGATGGAAGCGCCAACCGAGGGCTTCCAGCTGATGTTGGCGGAGCCGGTCCCGATCTCGGGCGGTATTGCTGGAATGGTAAGTCGCTCCATCACACTCGATGGCCAGCACATAACGGCCGGGTTTGCGCGGGTGTTCGGCGACGATATCAATCCGATACTGGGATGCGCCAAGCTGGGGTATGAGCCTCAGCCCGCGAGCTTCCAACGCATCTTGGATGTCCTGCTCGAAATCGTTGGGAGCGACGGTGCTAAGAGTTGCATCACCCAGGCGCTTGCCACCGCTGGCTGCGTACTCAAGATAGTTTCTCAACAACTCAACGCCACTCCCGGGCCGTACGCGTTTCAGATCCATGTCAAGGTGACTGAAGGATGAAACGATAGTTAGTCGCTGCCGCGCACGAGTGACTGCAACGTTCAATCGTCGTCGGCCGCCTTCAGGAATCAAGGGTCCAAACCGAAAAGGTAAATTCCCAGCTCGATCCTTGCCATAACCGACCGTGATGATAATGGCGTCACGCTCGTCGCCTTGCACTGATTCGAGGTTCTTGACGAAATACCGCTCATGCTTGCCCTGGTCGAAGAACTCATCAAGCTCTGCATGACCCTGCAGCGCTCTGTCCAGAGCTCCTTGCACCCGGTCGCGATGCTTGATCCCCATAGCTATGATCCCTAGCGTTTCCAGCGGACGAGTGCGAGCATGTTCTAGGACCAGCTCAACCACTCTCCGCACCTCGGCTCCGCAGCTTTCTTCCTCACCGTCCGCACCGAGTTGTTGGGTGACTAACACGTGAGAAATTGCGGGTGTGCCGCCGGGTCCCGGAAAAGTGATCAGCCGATCGCGATAGATGTGATGGTTGGAGAAAGCGATCAACGATTCATCGCGACTGCGATAGTGCCAGTCGAGATAATTAGAGGGCAGAAAAGCGTTCGCCAAGTCTAGAAGACTCTCAAATCCTTCGGCTGCCCCGGTTTCTTCTTCGGAATCGAGATCATCGTCACCAGCAGCGAAAAACGTGGTCGGCGGCAACTGGTTGCGATCCCCGGCAACGACAAGCTTTTCTCCCCGTAAGATGGCGCATACTGCGTCCTCCGGGAGCACCTGGCTGGCTTCGTCGAAGGCCACAACATCAAAGTAGCGCTTCCCGCCGTCGAGCAATTGGCTGACCGACAAGGGGCTGGCCATCCAGCATGGACAGACTGCCGTCAGAACATCACCGGCTTGGGCGAAGAGCTTTCGAAGTGGCAAGTGCTTTCTGCTTCGTTGCGTCTCGCCGCGTATTAACAACTCCTGGTCGTGATGGGCATTCATTGCCGCGACTGCACGTTCTCCATGAATCCTCCGCACGCGAGCCGCAGCCAACTCTATTCGCTCCTCGTCGAGGTCAACAAATTCCTCGACGAAACCGCTGTGAGTCCGTCCCCGAAAACCACGTATTTCGGGATCTTGTTCGCACGCGGCATCAAGCGTAGAAGCGAGCCAAGCGAAATCGAACGTCGCAGTCCATTTGTCTGGAACTGGCTTGGAGTCGCGCAGTTCCGCCACCAGTGGAGAAGCCCCGAGAGCGTCGAGCTCACGCTCAATAGAGGTCAGCTTAGGAAGAACGTAAGGCGTCGTGCGGTCGGATGCGAGGGAAGCGACTAGCGTCCTCAGATCGCTGAAGCTTACGCCTTCAAGATTACGACCAAGTATGTTCTGGAGAGTTTCAATCTGAACGAAGAACGAATCAAATGTCGCCCTATGGCCAGCGAACTCAGTAGGAACCTGTGGATCAGCATTGGGCTTGCGCGCTACCCAGCGCTGAAGTTGTTCGGCTGCCGACAACATCTCGGAACATAGCCTTGCAGAATCCGTTTTTCCGATTCGGAACCCCAGCGCTATCTTTCGGGCGCTGCGGTACGGGGCGCTGGTGAGATATGCCCAAGCGGAGGAGATTGCACCGGCACTTCCGGGCTTTAGTGCTTTTGCTAGAGCAGATGGATCATTCTTGAACAACTGCACGGAGTATTTGGCGAGCATCGCCTGTAGATCAGCAAGCAGCCGCATCATCGATTTTGCATCCGCAACGGATTGAGGCTCGTTTAGCCCGACCTCAACAGAGAGCGCTGCAAGCCTGTCTACAATTCCAGGCAATATCTGGTCATCAAGACTTGTGACGAGATCAACGGCATTCTGCACCGCCGTGCCGTCTTTAAGTTGCACGCCTGTCCAAGGTGAGGAATCGGTCCGCAGAAACAGGGAATGGTAACCACCGGCCTCTTTCAGAAGGTCGCGAACTCGATTTGCAGCCTTCGGATCGAACCGGCTGAGGTCAGGTTGGCGCCACCGAGTCTTGGCTGTTGCGACACGCTGCAGCTGTATCAATCGACCTTGTAACTGGTACACGCTCATCGAGGCGGGCGAGCGTTTGCAATGCATGCGCTCAACATGCCCGTCCAATCGGTTGCGGCGGTCCACGGTGCGGCTATGCACTCCTGCGCAGTCCACTGGCGTGGAAGCCCTTACAGTGTCGAGTGCGCGGCCGACCTGCTCCAAAACGCGCTTAGAGGAAACGTCCGCACCGTGCAGATCCATCGCAAGGTGGTCAAGACCAACCTGTTTGAGACGCTCAAAAACGACATTCAGAGCGGCGCGCTTCTCGGCGACAAAGAGGACCCGCTTGCCGGCCGCCGCCACGCCGGCGATCAAATTGACGATGGTCTGGCTCTTACCCGTGCCCGGCGGGCCGTGAATTACGCCATTTTCACCCTTGAGCACAGCTTCCACGGCACACTGCTGACTGGAGTCGGCATCCAACACGAAAAACTCGTTATCAGGCGGTGTGCTGTCCAGTTCTTTAGGGTCGATCTCGCAGTCGCGCGCTCCAGCCGCGCTCCGAGCTTTGACGTCTCCTGCGATGGCCGCGATCAAGTCGTGCGACGCCAGTTCCGTACCTCGTTCCTGCAGGTCCTTCACCATAGCCATCTTCTGAAACGCGAAATTGCCAAGATAAACGTCCGGCCGTATCGAGAAGTCCTTAACGTCTCGGCAGCGCTTCGTTAGCTCGCTGAAGAGAGGTTGCGGATCAAATGGTTCAGGTTCATCTCCGCCGTTCAGGAGGGCAAGTAAGTCATCTTGCGCGACGCTAACACCGAATTGGGTGTCCAGGAAATGCAGGAGGACAAGGTTGATCTGCGGTGGCCCAGTTCGAGACAAGGAAAAAGACCTGCTGCCTCGTCCCTGTGGATTCAGGCCGACTGGGAGCAGCAAAATCGGGGATTCGGGAACTCTGCCACCATCGTCTGCCGGCCAGGTCGCAATTCCGAGCGCAACGAAGAGAGTCTGCAAGCCCTTCTCTTCGAGATTGCTAAGTGCGCGGCGGGCGATCTCCCGGACTACCCCGTCGAGCCTGTCCGGTTCTTCCGCAAATAGCTTGGAAACCGGCACCGATGCTCCGGCAAAGAAAGCGGTAAGCGGATCTCCGCCAGCACCTGACAGGTCGAGCGTACCTGTCTTGAGCTGACGGAAGTACAGGAGGTTGTTGCGGCGCGACGGGTCGATCAGCTTTCGGATCCACTGCTGGCGAGCAGTGTCGATAAGGCCGCGCCTAGCTTCCGGGATTTGAGTTGCCGAAGTGGCCAAAGCTAGCTTCGCAAAAGGTCCAAGACTTCAAACACATAAGTTTGCCTCAATTGCGGCAGCTTTACACGGACAAACGTCACAGCCCGACGGTAAGCCAGACCTGATGGTTTCTGAAATCCAGGACGGTACGCGGGTTCCGAGCGGTGGCCGGTGACGGTGCCGCATTACGCTGCGACGAGCAAATATGAAGACAAGCCACACTGGAGCATCCCATGAAACTCCGTCGGAATGAATACTGCCCGATTCACCGTTCGTTGTTCTGCTGCGGTCGCGAGCAGGCGCGGAAAGGCCGCAGATTTCAGCTTGGCGTTCAGCGCGTCGAAGACCCTCACCATCCGAGGGGATTTCGCGAACTCCGGTCGCCAGCCGAGATGCGGAAGCTGCTCAACCGAAAGATCGCCGAGCAGGAGGGGAAGTGCGCTATTTGCCACCATGAATTTGCCGACTGTAGCGACATCGTGCCTTATGCCGATGTCGGCATAAGGCACAGAATGCCGACTTTCAGAATATGCCGACTAGACCGGTTCTCATCAGCGGATGCGAACGTATCATGATTTCGAGGTCGGCATAGTCACGGCGGGCTGACAGAGAGGAAACTCCTTCTGAACCTGGAAGGAGGTTCCCCTATGAATGATCCGTCCCGGAAATTCGTATCCGGTCCCTTGGCAGCCTTCAGAGAAGGATTCTTGCATTCACTTCTTGAGCTGGGGTACACGCCGGACTCCGCGGCCAACCAGCTCCAACTTATGGCGCATTTGAGCCGTTGGCTCCTCGGTGAAGACCTCGATGTGCACACGTTCCGCCAGAACGATTTAGAGCGATTCTTTCAGCTCCGGCGCCACGCTGGGTACACCCACTGCAAGAGCCTGAAAGCAATGCTGCCGATGCTGACCTATCTAAGAGCCGAAGGCATAGCGCTCTCGGCGTCCACTGTCGTTAACCGCGGACCCATAGATCTCGCCATTGATCGGTATTGCGATTACCTTGTCCACGAGCGCGGACTTGCAGAGTTGACCGTTCGGCATTACATCAATGCCGTTCGTCCATTCCTGCGGAGCGAACTCTCAAGCGATGGAGCCAAGATTAATTGGGAGTCGCTGGACGCGGCTAGAGTGACCGCATTCGTGGTGGCCCGCACTCCGAGTCAATCGCGAAGCGTCGCAAGCACGACGGTGACTGCATTGCGGTCATTCCTTGGCTACCTTTATGCCAACGGCTTGATCAAACAGCAGTTGACAGCGGCTGTTCCTGCGGTAGCTCGATGGCGCCTGGCTGCGCTCCCGAAGGCCCTGCAACCTCGCGAGGTTCAGGCGCTTTTGGCAGCGTGTGATCGGCGCACGCGAATGGGACGTCGGGACTTTGCCGTCCTGACGATGCTCGTTCGCCTCGGACTGCGTGCGAGTGAACTCGCGGGACTTCGCCTCGATGATATCGATTGGCGTGCTGGCTCCATCCTTATTCGAGGGAAGGGCAATCAGGTTGAGCCGTTACCGTGTCCGCAAGATGTCGGCGACGCAGTGGTCGCCTATCTGCGCCGAGGACGGCCCGCAAGCGCGGCGGATCGTAGTGTATTCGTCCGCATCAGAGCACCTCACCGCGCTCTTAGCGGCATCGGGGTGAGCGGGATTGTTGTCGCGGCGTCCCGTCGCGCAGGCCTCGGCGAGATCCGTGCACATCGACTGCGCCACACAGTGGCTACCCAGCTCCTTCGTGCCGGGTCCTCATTGCCTGAGATTGGCCAGCTGCTGCGCCACCGCCATATTTCAACTACAGCGATCTATGCCAAGGTCGATCGAGACGCACTACGAAGTATCGCGCGCCCGTGGCTAGGAGGTGCAGCATGAGCCCGCTACGACAAGCTCTCTTCGATTACCTCGCTGTCCGCCGTTCCCTTGGGTTCAAGTTGGGCAGGGCCGCGGGACTGCTCGCGCAATTCATCACTTACGCCGAGGAGAGGGGGGAGCAACATCTGCGCATCTCCACCATGCTTGCTTGGGCCACCCTGCCGGTGAACAGGCATCGAAACTGGTTGGCGAAGAGGCTTTCAATCGTGCGTGGCTTTGCTTCTCACCTACACACGATCGATCCTGCGACCGAAGTGCCGCCAGCCGATCTGTTGCCGTGGCAACGATGTCGCGCTACGCCTTACCTCTACTCCGACGACGAGGTGGCCGCGCTGGTTACTGCTGCGACGAGCTTACAAACGCCCTATCGCGTGCTGACGTATCAGACCTTGATCGGATTGCTGGCGGTCACCGGGATGCGCGTCGGCGAGGCCATTGCGCTCGACCGTGACGACATAGATATGACCCAGGGTGTACTGACCGTTCGGCTGACCAAGTTCGGAAAGTCGCGCGAACTGCCGGTTCATCCGAGCACTATCGAGGCGCTAGGACGCTATCTTTGCCGTCACGACCGCCCACGTGCGGCCGCAAGTGTCCCTGCGGTGTTTGTTTCGAATACCGGAACTCGATTGGCGTACCCCAATGTTCAATGGACTTTCCAACGGCTCCTGCGCCGTGCCGGAATCACGCGGCGATCGGCGTCGTGCCGCCCCAGAATCCATGATCTTCGCCATCGATTCGCAATCCAAACCATGCTTGACGCTTATCGGTCCGGCAAAGATGCAGAAGCGCGGCTCGCGATCTTATCGACTTACCTTGGCCACGTGAACCCGAAGGCCACTTATTGGTATTTGTCTGCTGCACCCGAACTATTACAACTAGCCGCTGATCGCCTCCAGCGCCACCTCGGAGGTGTCTCATGAGTGCGCTCGCCCCGACGTTGCAGGCGTTTTTTACCGATCGGCTCATTCGCCAGCGGCAAGCAAGCAATCACACGTTGGCGTCGTACCGCGACACCTTGAGATTGCTAGTGCGCTTCGCAGCCGAACGCCGAAAAGTAGAACCGGTGAAACTGGAAATCAGCGATCTGGATTCCGCACTGATCAGCGCCTTCCTTGATCATCGTGAACGCGAGTGTGGAAATGGCGTACGCACACGCAATACCCGGCTTACGGCGATTCGGTCACTGTTCCGCTACGCAGCCCTTCGTCATCCGGAGCATGCTGAAGTCATCCAGCACGTACTTGCGATTCCACCGAAGCGTTTCGCGCGTCGCCTTGTGAGCTTTCTCACAGATCCGGAAGTCGACGCACTTCTTTCGGCACCAGACCGAACGACCTGGGTTGGCCGACGCGACCACACGCTGTTCGCGACCGCAGTCCAGACAGGACTTCGTGCATCGGAACTGATTGGGTTGAGGATCACTGACGTTCATCTAGGCGTAGGTCCGCACGTCAGTTGCCTCGGAAAAGGACGAAAGCAACGGATCACGCCGCTCACCACGTCAGTGGTGGCGTTGCTCCGGACCTGGGTCTGTGAACGCCGTGAACAAGTTAGCGATTTGGTCTTTACTACGCGTACTGGAAGGATGCTCAGCCGCGACGCACTCGAACATCGACTTGCAGAATGCGTTGCAAAGGCCAGTAATAACTGTCCGTCCCTACGAGAAAAGAGGATCAGCCTTCATGTGCTGCGGCACACGGCAGCAATGAGACTCTTACATGCCGGGAACGATCTCTCGGTCATCGCTCTCTGGCTCGGCCACGAGCAGATGGAAACTACGCAGATCTACCTTCATGCCGACCTCGCTCTCAAAGAAAAGGCCCTCGCGAGGACCACACCCATAAATACCAGTCCCGGCCGTTACCGGGCACCCGATACGCTCCTCGCGTTTCTTGAGGCGCTCTGAATATGCCGACATCGTTCTGCCGCGGACCCCCATTTAGCGCCTGTGTACCTGCCGGATCGGCATATTCTGAAAGTCGGCATTCCGTACCGGACCACAGACACCCGAAAGGAATGGGAGGAGCGCGCCGAGATGACCATCCGGAAAACATCCAAGCCGTGCATTGGTGGTGCAACTCCGAAAAGGGATCGAGCAGACTTGGCGACCGATAACCGCTCGGTGCATTCATTCCCCGAACAGCATTAGGAGCCCGTTCCAGCGGGGAGTGTACGAGAAGTGCGCGGCAGAATGGTCGAGCTAAGATTCACGTCAGCAGACGGCCGACCAGTCGAGTGGTCTTCTGAATGTTGCGAACTCAGCTTATTTCCCGCTTGCAGTGCGCCGATTGTGTGCGTGATCCCAGATGGCGCAACGGCTGACTGAGGAGTATCTGGCGCTCGGGAAACACGGCGAGGGCTTAGACGGCCTCCTCTTCCGTCCCGCGAAAAACAACCGCATAGGGACGCTCGAAAAGCATCTGGAACCGGGTTCCATCTAGCGCAACATCGTCAGGAAATACGGCCAGATCGCAGGCATCAACGCCGAAGTGAACGGGTCGTGCGTGTAGTCGCTCAGGGCACCGGCGGCGACTAACGCGCTATCCCACTAGGCGGACATCGCCAAGGTGCAGGAGTGGCTGCGACACGCGAGTGTTTCCACTACCCGCCTCTACGACCGTCGCAAGAGCAAGCGCGAAGACAGCCCGACATTTCATGTGACGTGTTAAGTCTCGCCGTTAGAATATTCTTATATCTGCAAAACGGATCGATGCAGACGGGGCAACTGCTGGTGTGCCCGCAAGGAGGATGCGACCATGGCGCGTCAGATGATCAAAAGGGACATCACCCCTGTCCTGACTGCAGCACAGAAGTGGATTCAGACCTGCCTCATCGAAGATCGCTCGGTTTTGTCAGCCGAGCCCCGGTGGACGGCCTCGTTGGTGACGGACGTGTTCAAGGCTTTTGTCGAGCATCCTGACGTCGGCGATGACGATTTTATGACGAAGCTTAAGGCGCAGATGAAAGAGGCCTCCCCTCCCGCACAGCAGTTAATGGCAGAAATGCTGTGGGCGCTCTTGCTTTTCCCATCGAACATGAAGGCGCGCACGAAGCGACAGCAAGTGCGTGACATATGGGCACTGTCGCGGCAGCACCTGGCCGATGATTTGCCATTACTCGATGATCACGTGCTCGTTGGAATCGGCTCCGGTGGACCGGGATTTAATAATTACCGGCCTAACGAATTGGAATACTTGATTGCTCTGGTGCGGAGTTTGAAAGAGCAGAGTGAACCAGAACGTCTGCGCATTTTCACGGACTATGACACATTCCTGGGGTGGATCGAATCGGTGCCGCGCAAAGGTAGCCGCCAGTTTCGGCACATGCTGCGGTATTTCGCCTTTCCAGACCGTGTAGAGCGGATTTCCTCCAATAATGACCGCCGCAAAATTCTTAGAGCCTTTGGGTCTGGATCAGCGCGCGAAGTAGCTGACTGGAATGACCGCCAGCTCGACGAGAAACTGGTGGAGCTGCGAGCCCGTTTGCAAGCTGAGCAGCCATCTGCTGTGCTCGACTTCTACGAAGCGCCTCTCAAAGAGCGATGGTCCGGTGAGCAGACAATAAAGACAGTTGAAGGCGAAGTCGAGGTTACGGTACCCCGCGATGAAGACGAGCTGGACGATAAAGAAACCACGCCGCAAGAGATAAAGTCGCCCGAAGCACGCCAATCAATTCAGATCCAGGCAAAATTGGCGCGTATCGG
>Ga0302323_100005007_pt1 | contig 10827 bp, 8 predicted proteins | sample Fen_T0_3_FD_201950 | JGI IMG/M metagenome (GOLD analysis project Ga0302323, IMG submission 201950) | Peat permafrost microbial communities from Stordalen Mire near Abisko, Sweden - Fen_T0_3 | ecosystem: Environmental > Terrestrial > Soil > Wetlands > Permafrost | place: Sweden: Abisko... | reverse complement strand
ACCAGTATTGTAAAAACAGTCTTCTTCATTTTGTATATTTTCAATTTTAACCATTAAATAATGTATATGTTAACAAAAAATATACCAATTAAATATTCTTTATTAATTAAAAGTATACTTTTGCTCCCTGATGATAACCGAATGAATAAAAAGACAAATAAGCTATTGTGGTATATTAGGCATCTGGATTTCAGGTCTTTACTATCTTTGTGTGGAAGTGTTAAACAATGAAAGATATACAGACCTGCAAAACGATGCAGGTTTTTTTTACTAAACTAATTATATGAAAATTATGAAATTTGGGGGGACTTCAGTGGGAAATCCCGACAGGATGAAAGCACTGATACCCTTAATAAATGATGATGAGAGAAAAATCGTCGTTTTATCTGCCATGGCAGGAACAACTAACAGCCTTGTTGAAATAGCTAATTTATTAAGTGCTGATAATATTAATGAAGCTTCCGATAATATTAATAATCTGAGATCAAAATATCATCAGGTAGTTGAGGAGCTCTTTTCCACTGAGATTATTAGAAAGTCGGGACACGAATTGATAGATTCTCATTTTGAATACATCAGGAATTTTACCCTCCGGGTTTTTACCAAGATTCAGGAAAAAGCAATTCTCGCTCAGGGAGAACTTATATCAACATCATTATTTCATCTTCTGTTACAGGAAATGAACATCAAAGCAATTCTACTGCCGGCTCTGAGTTTCATGCGTATTGATAAAGATGGAGAACCTGACTCTTTTTACATTGAAGAAAATATTGAACGGGAACTTAAAAATTATCCCTCAGAAAAAATAATTATCACACAAGGATTTATCTGCAGAAATGCTTACGGGGAAATAGATAATCTGAAACGGGGAGGCAGTGATTTTACAGCATCATTAATTGGTGCTGCCCTTAATGCCAAAGAGATTCAGATATGGACTGATATAAACGGATTTCATAATAACGATCCGCGATTTGTAGAGAACACAAAGGTAATTCGCGAATTGTCATTTGACGAAGCAGCCGAACTTGCATATTTCGGAGCAAAAATTCTTCACCCCTCAAGTGTTAATCCGGCGCGAGAAAAAAACATTCCTGTAAGGCTTAAGAACACTATGGAACCTGAAGATATTGGTACGTTAATAACTTCTTCTTCGGTACTTCAGGATTATAAAGCTGTTGCAGCCAAAGATGGTATATCGGTATTAAGGATCAGATCGGACAGGATGTTAATGGCTTACGGATTCCTCCGCAAAGTATTTGAGATCTTTGAAGCTTACAGGACGCCTATTGATATGATTACCACATCAGAAGTAGCTGTATCTATCACGATCGACAATTCTGAATTCATAAAACAGATTGCCAAAGATCTGAAAGAACTTGGTACTGTCGAAGTTGAAGAAAACCAGACAATCGTATGTGTAGTTGGAGATTTTCGTACAGAAAGGACAGGTTCAGCTCCTGAAATATTTGAAGCATTAAACACCATACCTCTCAAAATGATCTCTTATGGAGGAAGTCCGAACAGTTTATCTCTACTCATTGATACCACAAACAAAATCGAAGCATTAAGATTACTCAGCAAACATCTTTTTAATTAGAAAAATGATTAATAATAATACAATAGAAAAATTCAGTAGAATTGAAACACCCTTTTATTACTACGATCTTGATGTTTTGAGATCCACCCTTGAGGTCGTAAAAAAAGAGTCAGATAATTCCGGTTACAAGATACATTATGCAGTAAAAGCCAACTCAAATCCCAGAATACTGAAAATCATATCTTCTTACGGTTTAGGAGCCGACTGTGTAAGTTTCAATGAAATAAGCGCCGCGATTGTTGCAGGTTTCAATCCGTCGGAGATAGTGTTTGCCGGAGTAGGTAAGACTGATAAGGACATCAATGCTGCTCTTAAAGCCGGTATTTTCTGTTTCAACTGTGAATCAATTCCCGAGATTGAAGTAATTGACCAGTTGGCTGCCATACAGAATAAAACTGCCCAAATAGCATTAAGAATCAATCCTTATATCGAAGCTCATACCCATAAGTATATAACAACAGGTATTGAAGAAAGTAAGTTCGGAATAAACACATGGGAGCTCGATGATGTTATTAAAAGACTATCTGATTTTAAAAACATCAGGTTGATAGGAATGCATTTTCATATTGGATCGCAGATTACAAGAATGTCGGTCTTTAAAAGTTTATGTGCCCGCATAAATGAATTACAGGTTTGGTTCTCTTCACGCAATATTAATTTAGAGATCATTAATGTTGGCGGTGGTCTGGGGATTGATTATGAAAATCCTGAAATAAATCCGGATTTTCAGGAATATTTTTCCCTGCTAAATGAATTCATTGATCTGCTTCCCGGTCAGCAGCTACATATTGAACCAGGTCGTTCTATAACCGGACAGTGCGGCAGTCTGATTTCAAGAGTGCTGTTTATTAAAAATGGCAGTAATACACTATTCTCGATTATAGATGCAGGAATGACTGACCTGATAAGACCAGCGTTATACCAGGCTCATCATAAGATAGAAAATCTAACATCAACCGGAAACATATATCGTTATGATGTTGTCGGACCTGTTTGTGAATCAGCTGATACTTTCGCAAAATATATAGAACTGCCTGAAACAAGCAGAGGAGATATTATTGCTATCAGGTCAGCCGGAGCATATGGAGAAGTAATGGCATCGAGGTACAATCTCAGGGACCTGCCGATAGCTGTGTTTTCTGATGAGATTTAAATTCTTGCCCTCTTGATCCAGACCCCCCTGCCCCATAGCCGTCAACTTAAGGAGTTGAATATAGTAAAATATGGAGAGAGTTTAGTACAAAATAGAATGTATTGTATTGAATTTAAGCCTGATACATTTCCTCCCGCTGAACGGGAGGTGGCCGGACCACTTTATAATTATGATACAAATGCTTATACCGGCCAGGGTGGTTGATTGTTTATTCAAATTCCGGATCTTTTCTTTTGAAGGTTTTTCTTATCTCATTTTTTACAAATTCAGGTTCCTGGAATACTAATCTGTTTTCAAACCTCAGTATTGAGAATCCAAGGACTTCAAGATATTGATCTCTCTTTTTATCTTTTTCTATTTTATGATATTCACCATGCGGATTTCCATCAAGCTTAATTACAAGTTTTTCTGAAGCACAATAAAAATCAACTATGTAGTTAACTATACTGTGTTGTCTTCTGAATTTTCTTGCATTAAGTTTTTTTGATTTTAAAATGTTCCATAACACAGACTCAGCAGAAGTGGACTTGTTCCTGAGTGATGATCTGAAGAATCTAAGGCTTTTCCTGCTAAAGAGGTTTTGGCTTTTCATACCAATAAAGGTAAGAAGAAATCAATGAATCAACCACCCCGGTCGGGAAATAAAATACTGTATGTACAAGATAATCAATCGTCCCGACCACCTCCCGCTTCGCGGGGGGAAACTTTTTTATACAATATCTTATTCATCCCCAAAGCTTAAGTTGACGGCTATGCCCTAAAGGGGGGCTCGTTCCCTTTCTTTAAGAAAATTTTGTTCATGTTTGAGGACGAACCCCCCTTTAGGGGAGCTGGGGGGCAAAAAAGTAAGGCAGGGGGCAAAACATGAGAGATTGCAGGGGGGATGGGGGCAAAAAACAAAGAGGATATTTTAATATCTATTCCCTTGGTGTACTCTGCCTTATCTTACTATGTTTTACGCCATAAAAGAAATAGATACAGAATCCGATAGCCATCCAGATGATAAGTCTCAACCACGTATCGAGAGGTAATGACGCCATCTGCAAAAAGCAAATAGATGCACCCAGAATAGGAACAAGAGGAACCCATGGTGTTTTAAAAGGGCGTTTGATGTCGGGTTTGGATTTTCTCAGCACCAGTACACTCATACAAACGATTATAAAAGCAAGAAGAGTTCCTATTGAAACCAACTCCCCAAGTATACTGATCGGAAGTATTCCTGCAATAATCATAGCAACTGTTCCTGTTATTATTGTACTTACATAAGGGGTTTTAAACCGCGGGTGAACCTTTGAAAAAACCGGAGGAAGCAATCCGTCTTTCGACATGGAGTAGAATATTCTTGGCTGCCCCATAAGCATTACAAGAATCACTGAACTTAGTCCGGCAATAGCGGCAATCTTCACAATAGGTCTGAGCCAGAACATCCCTTTACCCATTGCGTCAACACCAACTGCTACAGGATCAGCAACATTTAATGTAGTATAACTTACAATACCTGTCAAAACTATTGCTACCAGAATATATAAAACAGTTGAAATTCCAAGCGATCCAAGAATTCCAATCGGCATATCTCGCTGAGGATTTTTTGCCTCCTGGGCAGCAGTAGATACAGCATCGAAACCTATATATGCAAAGAAAATAACTCCGGCACCTCTCAGAACTCCGCTTATCCCAAACTTGCCAAACTCATGACTGTAAGCTTTTAGCCATCCCCAGAATCCTCCGTATTGAGCCATTGGAGCAGCTTCAACTTTATTTACAGGAATGAAAGGATGCCAGTTAACTGATTTAACAAACATGAATCCAATAGCAATAAATAAAATTATGACTGATACCTTGGTAATCACCATAATGTTATTGAAATTAGCCGATTCCCGAATGCCAATCACCAATAAAGTAGATAACAATGCCACAATAAACATTGCCGGTAAATTAAGTACACAGGTGACATGCGCCAATGAATCAACATGAACTCCTGAAGCTGCAAGAGTTTGAGCAAAAGTTGCCGTAAGAGGTTTCCATCCTAAATCCGGGACATTAACCAGAACTGATCCCACAGCTCCTGTAAACTGAGGTGGAATAAATATATGCAGATCCTTCAGAAAACTGACAACATAACCCGACCATCCCACTGCAACAGTTGATGCAGCAAAAAGATACTCAAGAATAAGGTCCCAGCCTATTATCCATGCAAGAAACTCCCCAAGAGTGGCATATGAATAAGTATAAGCACTTCCGGCTATTGGAATCATGGAGGCAAATTCTGCATAACAAAGTCCCGCAAAACCGCACGCAAGACCTGAAATAATAAAAGATAAAACAATACCAGGACCGGCATATTGGGCTGCAGCCTGGCCTGTAAGTACAAAAATACCTGCACCAATAATGGCTCCGATCCCTAATGTCGTAAGATTCAGTGGTGTAAGAGTTCTTTTTAAACCACCTGACTCCTGAGATTCACTGAATAGCTGAGGAAGTGGCTTCGTTATAAATAACAGGTTTTTTGACATCTTATTTTATTTGATAGTTGTGGATACAAGTATAATTATTACAAACGTAACTTTTTTTTTGTGAAATAAATTAAAAAATGAATGCTGGTTCACTTAAAAAAATTAAAATTAAAAATGAGAAATCTCAGCTCCCCATAGTAGATTTGTCGATAAAAAATTAAATGATTTGAATAGAATAACTATTATGGATGGGATCGTTTCTTTAAAAGCCAAATAATAACCTGACCGGGAGAAAAGTTAATTGATTAAGAGATTCCTTATCGCTTGGAATGATATTGCTGGTTAGAGGTGAAAGGGTTTTTTAGGAAATTAGTGATTGGGAACTGGAGATCCTTCGCTTCGCTCAGGATGACATTGCGATTGAGGGTCATAAAGGAAGAAGTGGCGATTCGAGACACAGGTTGCAATAATAGAGGTATTAAGCGGCGAATCGCCACTTCTTCCCTATTGCCCCCGACAAAACTTGTCATTTCGAGCGAAGCGAGAAATCTCCAGTTATAAAAACTGAATCGGTTTGATTTTGACTTAGAAAATGTAATTTTATATCAAATCTAAAACCTACATTATGCGCAGATATCTTCTTCTATTACTCTCATTGGCATTTATCTCCTGTTCTCCAGTCAGAAAATACCAGAATCTGCCTGAAGTCAGGTTTTGGGAAAAAGACATTCAGAAATTTGAACAACTTGATAATAGTGAAAAATATCCTGATGATGCAATTCTTTTTGCAGGAAGTTCAAGTATCAGATTATGGACCTCCCTGGATAAAGACATGGCTCCATATCATATAATTCAACGTGGTTACGGCGGAGCAAAACTGAGCGATTTTGCAGTTTACGCCAGCCGGATCTTTGATCCCCACCGATGTAAAGCGATTGTCTTCTTCATAGCCAATGATATTACAGGATCAGATAAGGACAAAGAACCTGCAGAGGTCGCATCATTATTCAGAAATGTTCTCAGAACCATTCGCAAAATGCATCCGGCCACTCCTGTTTTCTGGATTGCGATCACCCCCACCGCATCAAGGTGGAAAGTATGGCCTGAGATTCAGAAAGCCAATGCACTTATAAAAGAAATTTGTGATAATCAAAAGAATACCTATTTCATAAAAACTGATTTTGCTTTTCTGAATGAGAAGGGAGTACCAAACGATGAATTATTCAGAGATGATAAATTGCATCTCACTGAAAAAGGCTATGCGGTGTGGACTGAAATTATTAAAAAGGAACTGAATAATGTATTGAAATGAAAAGGTCATGCCATGGCATGACCCTACCCATATTCATGGTTTGATGTAGGGACTTGCCATGGCATGTCCCACAGCATATTATATTTACTCCTTCCCCTGCACCTCTCTGGTTTTTTCCACGAAATATGGCTTCGAAGTACTTTCAATGGCTTTAATGGCGATGTCTTTAACACTTGCTTCGGAAGTAGCTGTTTTTTGAGAAAGTTCTTTCATGCTTATTTCCATGTCTTTGATCTTGCTTTTCAGGGTTTCAATTATCTGCTCTTTAAGCTTCAGTTCGCCTAAAGCCTCTTTTTCCCTGAGTTCTTTTTCGAACCGGTAGGTGGTTTCCAGCTTTTCGGTCACTGTTAAAACTGAGGTATTAACCGCCTTTTCCAGATCAGACGGGAAAGCGGCGTTTCGAATACGCAACTCTTTCAATTCAGCTTCTGATTCATTTATTTTAACTTCCCGTTCAGCAAATTCCTTTTCGAAAGTGATTCTCTTCTCGGTAAGATCTTTTTCGAGTTTTTGTTTTTTCTCTTCATAAGTATCAGCTTCTTTCTTACGGGAAATTTTAAGATTATACTGATATTCCTCTTCTGCGCGCGTACGGTTCTTCTTAGACTCTTCAGAGTCCTCCTTGCTTTTTTGTTGCCAGGTTTCCTGTTCCTTTTTCCATAAAGCCTTTTTTTCGATCATTTCGGTTTCGAAAAACTCCCTTTCCGAGTTCATTTTTTCTTCGAATTCCGTTTTCCGGGAAGCCATCTCCTGTTCAAACTGCTCTTTCTTTTCCTTTTGAGCCAGCAACATAACTGAGAGCGAATCTGCAACAACTGACAATTGATACAGATCTTCCAGGTTCTTCTGTTCTACCTGAATAGCCTGTTGCAGTTCCTCAAATTTCCTGAATTCCAATAACAGGTTTTCGCCTAACTTGTCGAGCGATGACGCAAGGTCTACCTTCAGTACGGCTATCCCTTTAACAATACTTTCGTTGCTAAATGCAGCAGCTTTTTTTACCAGATTCTCCTGTTTTTGCTGTTCCTGAACTTTCTTAGGTTCTTCGGTTTTCTTATCCTGAACTTTTTTCAGCAACTCGTCATATGCAGACAGAATCTCACTCTTAGTGTTTTTTGTACTGATTTCAGATTCCATAGTTTATTAATTAAAATATTTAGCAATATAATTGATTTTGATGAAATGTAATAATGTTTCTGTTGTTCTTGGAATATCATCACAAAGACTTGTATCGGGAAGCTCGAAAGATTAATTATTTATACAATATCAACTAACTGATGAAAATTCCGGAACAGGATGAAAAACAGAATATGATTTATTGTGCAGGAAGTTGTAAATTTGCTTAAAATCGGATTAATGCCAAAAATTTTCGAATACTTAGGAATTCTTATCTTCTTTTACTCCAACGACCATGAACCAATTCATGTTCATGGGAAATATGAAATTTTTGAAAGTAAAGCAGAGTTTTTTATCGAAAATGGCAGGATAGTTAAGATAGTAATAAAATCTGTTAAGGGAGTCAGTCCATTAAAAGGTAGCAAATTAAAAGATTTTGAAGACTTTATCAAAGAATACGGAGACAGGATTATTGATAAATGGATAAACTATTTTGTTTTGCATAAAGAGGTAGATTTTGAAAGAATAGAAAGGAGGTTGAAATGAAAATAGTTGTTGAGTATGATCAGAATATTGAAAAAAAAATAGAGTTAAAGGAAGCTGAATTAAACGTGTACTATAAGATAAAGTTAATCTTTTCAGACGGAACTGAACAAATAGTTGATTTCGGCCCTTTTCTCGAAAAATCTCAGCATCCTTCAATCAGAAAATATCTTGAATTGAACAGATTTAAAAGCTTTAAAGTTGTTGATGGTAATCTGAACTGGAATGATTATGACCTTATTTTCCCGATAGCCGATTTGTATGAAGGAAGGATCTGATCTAATCTGTTTTAAAGGTCATGCCATGGCATGACCCTACTTCATGATGGCGCGTGTAGGGCCATGGCGTGGCCTGATGAAATCACACGAATGTGTTCATTTTACCACGAAATTACACGGATTAATAAAATCCTTGATTGCGATCAAAGGGTCATGCCATGGCATGACCCTACGATATCATTGGATGGTAAATGTAGGGACACGCCATGGCGTGTCCTTGTCACAATTTATTAAACTAATTAATTAAAAATTATCTTTATCTTTGCACTCCATTAAAAAGAAGTGTTCAGAATGATAAAAATTACATTTCCTGACGGATCTGCCACAGAGTATGATAAGGGAATCAACAGTCTGGAGGTTGCGGAACTGATAAGCCCACGGCTGGCCAAAGAGGTATATGCTGCCACTGTGAACGGTGAGTTATGGGATCTTACCAGACCTATTAACAGCGATGCCTCCCTGAAACTACATAAATGGGAAGACGCAGAAGCAAAACATGCCTTCTGGCATTCTTCGGCTCACCTTATGGCAGAAGCCTTGGAGGCTTTGTATCCGGGAATGAAATTTGGCATCGGGCCTGCTATTGAGAATGGTTTTTATTATGATGTGGACCCGGGTGATGGAAATATAATAACTGAGGCTGACCTTCTGTCTATTGAGAATAAAATGAAGGAACTTGCTGCAAAGAATCTTATCTACACAAGACGGGATATCAGCAAGAAAGAAGCTCTTGATTTTTTCTTAAAAAAAGGTGATGAATATAAGACTGAACTGATAAGTGAGCTTGAAGACGGTACAATAACTTTATATACCCAGGGTAATTTCACAGATCTTTGCAGGGGACCTCATCTTCCTTCAACTGAACCTTTAAAAGCCATAAAGCTTCTGAGTGTTGCCGGAGCTTACTGGAGAGGAAATGAGAATCGCAAGATGCTTACAAGAATTTACGGAATCACTTATCCGAAGCAAAAGCTTCTCGATGAATATCTTGTTTTTCTCGAGGAAGCAAAAAGAAGAGATCACCGGAGAATCGGTAAAGAACTCGAGTTATTTACTTTCTCACCAAAAGTTGGAATGGGTCTGCCCTTGTGGCTTCCGAGAGGATCTGATGTCAGACAGAATCTTATCACTTTCCTGACAAAAGAATTAAGGAAACGAGGTTATAAAATTGTTACAACACCTCATATCGGGAATGTGAACCTTTATAAGACCTCGGGTCATTTTGAAAAATACGGAGCTGATTCATTTCAGCCTATTTCAACCCCCCAGGAAGGCGAACAGTTTATGCTCAAACCAATGAACTGTCCTCACCATTGTGAGATTTATAATGCTACTCCTCACTCCTATAAGGATCTTCCTTACAGAATGGCGGAGTTCGGTACTGTCTACAGATACGAACAGAGCGGTGAATTACATGGGCTTACCCGTGTCAGAAGTTTTACCCAGGATGATGCTCATCTCTTTTGCAGAGATGATCAGATGAGAGAAGAGTTTAAAAGCATTATCGACCTGATTTTATACATATTTAAGATCCTGAATTTCAATGATTTTACAGCTCAGGTTTCTTTACGTGATCCCGATAATAAACAGAAGTATATCGGTTCGGATGAAAATTGGGAAAGAGCGGAGCGCGATATAATTGAAGTTGCAGCCGAGAAAAATCTTGTAACAACTATTGTCACCGGAGAGGCAGCCTTCTATGGCCCAAAACTTGATTTCATGGTAAAAGATGCTATTGGGAGAAAATGGCAGCTGGGTACAATCCAGGTTGATTACAACCTTCCTGAAAGGTTTGATCTGACATACAATGGAAGTGATAACCAGAAACACAGACCTGTAATGATTCATCGTACAATATTCGGATCAATGGAAAGATTTGTCGCGGTGTTGATCGAAAATACCACAGGGAAATTCCCGCTCTGGCTTGCTCCTGAAAAAGCAGTCATTTTACCAATTAGTGAAAAATTCAATGATTATGCAGGAAAAGTTTTGGAAATTCTAAATAATTCCGATATTTGCACACTAATTGACGACAGAAGCGAAAAGATAGGTAAGAAGATCAGGGATAATGAATTAAAGAGGATTCCATACCTTCTTATAATAGGTGAAAAAGAGGTGGAAAATGGAACTATCGCTGTCAGGAAGCAGGGAGAAGGTGATAAAGGGAGTATGAAAATTGAAGAATTTGTGAATTTCATAAATTCTGAAATCCGAAAAGAAATTGCAATTTAAAGCACGATAGGTAATTTTAGTATTAACAAAAATAAGGAGGAAAGAGCTATAGCTTTACCAATCAGGCGAAGCCCGGCAAGGGTTACCCAGCCGGCTCACAAAATCAACCACAGGATCACTGCAAAAGTGGTCAGAGTAGTAGG
>Ga0302323_100005006_pt1 | contig 10828 bp, 9 predicted proteins | sample Fen_T0_3_FD_201950 | JGI IMG/M metagenome (GOLD analysis project Ga0302323, IMG submission 201950) | Peat permafrost microbial communities from Stordalen Mire near Abisko, Sweden - Fen_T0_3 | ecosystem: Environmental > Terrestrial > Soil > Wetlands > Permafrost | place: Sweden: Abisko... | reverse complement strand
GGCTGTCGGGCACTCGTCAGGTTCCTATGCACCGACAGACGCCGCGCTGCGTGACGACCCTGCTTACCCTCCATCGCCTCGCTATCGATCTGGCGCGGGCGATCAGGCGGAGCGCGCGTGGGCGACCCGCCGCGACCACCAAACCCGTACAGCGAGGACGCCTGGCACCGCCTACACCTGCCCGCAAGGCAAGGACCGCAAAGACGTGCGGTACCGAAGTTGGACAGCATTGGGTTTCGAGCCCGCCCCTGCAGCACGTAGAATTCCCCGGGGGGCATCTCGACGTGAACATTCTGATCATCGGCGGCACGCGCAACCTCGGTCACTTCCTGACGCTCAGCCTTGTGTCGCGCGGCCATTGCGTCACGCTGCTCAACCGCGGACAGACGCGCGACGATCTGCCGGCTGGCATTCCGCGCCTGCGGGCAGACCGCTGCGATGAGGCGCAACTCCGAGGGGCGCTGGTCGGGCGCGAGTTCGACGCTGTCGTGGACACAGCCCTCTACCGCGGCAGGGAAGCGCGCGAGGTCGTGGACGTGCTCGACGGGCGCGTCGGGCGTTTCGTCTTCATCAGCACGGGCCAGGTCTATCTGGTTCGCACGGGAGCCGCGCGGCCATTCAGTGAGGAGGCCTACTCGGGCGCGCTGATGGCGGAGCCACAGGGCTCGAGCTCGGATCTGAACGACTGGCGCTACGGGATCGAGAAACGCGAGGCAGAGGACGTCCTTGCCGAGGCCTGGGAGCGCCGGTGCTTTCCGGTGACGTCGCTGCGTCTGCCGATGGTGGCCAGCGAGCGCGATCATTACTCGCGCATTCACGGCTACCTGCTGCGCCTGCGCGACGGGGGACCGCTGCTGCTGCCGCGGCCGCCCTGGCTTGGCGTGAGACACGTGGACGTGCACGACGTTGTGGCCGCGATAGAGAGGCTGCTAGCCAGCAGTGCGGGCCTGGGCCGAACCTACAACGTCTCACCGGATGAGACGCTCACGCTGGGCGCCTTCCTCGATCTGCTGGCAACCATCGCGTGCGTGCCAAAGCGCACCGTCCTCGTCGACCGTGCACTCCTCGAGTCGCGGGCGCTGCTTCCCGCTTGCTCGCCCATGAGCGATGCGTGGATGTCCGAGCTGGACAACGCGCGTGGCCGGAGCGAGCTGGGGCTCTCCTACACGAGGGTCGCCGAGACCTTACGCCGCATCGTGGCGCACTACGATGCGCACCCTGGGCCGTCGCCTGCGAGCTACGGCCGGCGAGCCGAGGAGCTGGCCCTGGCAAAGGAAGCCGGCTGTCCCAATGCCTCGGCCTAGTCCGCGTCCAGTGACTCGCGGACTTTGCGGAGGAAGATCTCGGGACCGAACGGCTTGCTGAGGAACGCCCTCCCGGGGCCTGTCAGGCCGGGCTGGACGACCGAGTCGTTGCTATAGCCGGAGATGTACAGGATCTTCATTTCCGGTCGTGCCCGTGCGAGGAGCTCCACGACCTTGGGCCCGCTCATTCCTGGCATGATCACGTCGGTCACCATGAGCTGGATGGAGCCGGTATGCGCTTCAGTGATCTGCAACGCCTCGGCCCCGTCTCGAGCCACGAGCACGGAGTAGCCATTGGTCTCAAGGGTCTCATGGAGCAGCTCGCGAAGTGACGTCTCGTCCTCCACGAGCAGCACCATCTCGGAGCCAGACAATAACGGACCCGACCCTTCCTCTCGCGCTAGTGGGGCCGCGTCATCGACACGGGGGAGGTAGATCTTGAAGGTCGTGCCCACACCGACCTCACTGTAGACCCAGACATATCCGCCGCTCTGCTTGACGATGCCGTAGACGGTGGAGAGGCCCAGCCCAGTGCCTTTCCCAACTTCTTTGGTGGTGAAGAAGGGCTCGAAGATGCGGGCTTGCGTTGCCGGGTCCATGCCCGCGCCGGTGTCGGTGACCGCCAACATGACATAGGAGCCTGGCTGGGTCGGCAGGTGAGCCGCTGCGTAGACCGCGTCCAGATCCGCATTGCTGGTCTCGATGGTGATCCGTCCCTCGTCAGGCATCGCGTCTCGGGCGTTGACCGCGAGATTCATGAGGACCTGTTCGATCTGCCCTGGGTCTGCGGTGACGCTGCCCAGGTCCGGCGCGAGCCGAGTCGCCAGCTCGATGTCCTCGCCGATGAGCCGCCGGAGCATCTCCTCCATGTCGGAGACAACAGTGTTGACATCAAGAAGCTTGGGCTGAAGCACCTGCTTTCGGCTGAACGCGAGGAGCTGTCGCGTCAAACCGGCGGCCCGCTCGGCCGCCTTGAGGATCTGTTCCACCTTGCCTTTGAGCGGGTCTGTGCCGTGGAGTTGCCTGTACACGATCTCGCCGTAGCCCGAGATGACGGCGAGGAGGTTGTTGAAATCGTGTGCGACCCCGCCGGCCAGGCGACCGACCGCCTCGATCTTCTGTGCTTGGAACAGCTGCTGCTCGAGGCGCGTCTCCTTGGCGATGTCGCGCTTCACAGCCACATAGTTGACGATCTGCCCGGTGGCATCGCGTACGGGCGAGATCGTGGCCTCTTCCTCGAAGAGCGTCCCATCCTTGCGGCAGTTCACAAAGCGGCCCGCCCACACCTCTCCGCGCGCCAGCACCTCCCAGAGCCGTTGGTAGAAGACGCCGTCCTGCTTCCCGCTCTTGAGGATTCGCGGGTTCTGTCCGAGGGCCTCTTCGCGTGTCCAGCCCGAAACGCGCTCGAACGAGGGATTCACGTAGACGATCGCGCCCTTCGTGTCGGTGATGACAATGGCCTCGGCAGCCTGTTCTGCCGCTCGAGCCAGCATGGCGTGCGCCCCAGCCGCCCGCTTACGATCCGTGACGTCGCGCACGTTGCACTGGATGACTTTGCGTTCGTTGACCTGATAGACGTTGCTGACGAATTCCACCGCGATCTTGTCGCCTTTGGCTGTCTCGAGCGGCAGGTTGTCATAGCGGATGTACTGCCTCGTTTGCAGCTCGCGGAAGCCGGCCCTGGAAGCCGCCACGTCTTTGAAGGGACCGATGTCCCAGAGCTTCCTGCCCAAGACCTGCGCATGTGCGAGACCCAACAGCTCGCACATGAATGGATTGACGTCGACGATCTCCGCGGTATCCGCGTCGAGGATCAGGATGCCGTCCTTGGCCGTCTCGAAGAGCCGGCGATAGCGCAGCTCGGACGCGTGGAGCAGGTGCTCAGCATGCCTGCGCACGGTGATGTCTTCGATCAAGCCCTCGTAGAAGAGCAGTTCGCCGCCAACGGCTCTTTGGGCGCTGGCAGTCTCACGCGCCCAGAAGGTGGTTCCGTCCAGGCGCCGCATCTGCGCTACGAAGTCGCGCACGACGCCTTGGGACTTGAGAAGCGCCTCCCAGCGCACGCGATCGCCCGGATCCACATAGAGATCCTCGGCCCGGGTGCAAAGCAGTGACTCACGCGTTGGGCCAAGGAAGCACGCGACGAACGCGCGGTTGACGTCCAAGACGCGGCCATCCGCTGCTGTGCGGTAAAGAGCGGCCGGCAACCCCTCCCACAGCTCGTGTTCGTCTACCGCGTCGTGGCGCGACGCGAAGTCCGTCATCGCCGGCCTCCCAGTTAACCAGTCTGGGGCCCAGCCAGCGATAGGACAAATAGGTTCTCACGTTGCGATCCATAGATTGACGCAATGTGGGCCTGCTCGTCCACGGACGCTCTGAAGACCGCGCGGAACTGTCGGGAAATGATCCCACAACCGGTTGGCCAGGACGTGTGGCCGCGTGTGGGGGCAAGGCATGCCGTGCCCCGGCACCTCTCGCCGAGCCGGCCGTCAGGTTCGCATGGGCTCGACTTTTCCTCCGCAGCGCGCGCAGCGCGGCGACCGCTCTCCCACGCGGCCTACCCAACCGCATTGCCCGCAGCGTCCCTCGAAGTACCCCTTGGTCACGTTCTCCAGCAGGGGCTTGTGGCGGAGGTAGTAGAGAACCAGGGTCTTGAAGCCCTGGGTCCCCTCCGTCGGGGTGGCCTTTCGGTCGATTTCGAACGCCACGGCGTTCGCCGTGGGATCGATGACCCTCGTCACTCGGCCGACAAGGGAGAACGCGGCGCAAACCTCGGGAAAGCCGTCGAACTCGATGGTGACCTGGTCCCCCGCCTGGGCACCGACGACGGCCTCCAAAGCCATACCTCGCGAGTTCACGTCGCGGACCTTCGCGGCTACCGTCGGCCCGTCTGGGATGCGCACGCGCACCGCCACTGGTAGCCTCATCCGCTTGCCGCAGCGACGCTCAGGCCCGCTCCATGCTTCGTCCACCATTGGCCGCACCCTCCTGATGTCGCGATTCTAGCGCGCCAAGGCCGGCGCGGCTAGGGTGGATTGCCCAAGATACCGCCTGCGGCACTGATCACACGTCGTGTCCTGAGCTGAACCGGGCACGCCTGCCGCACTTGCTCCTGTTGACTCTGCGCGCCACGGTCAGTAGCCTGGCTGGGAAGGGGAAGGAGACGCTGAATGCGGGAGACGCCACAGCAGTACATCACACGCACTCTGGGCTACCTGGAAGGCCGAGAGCCGATCGAGATCCTCTCTGCGACGCCGCGGCAGCTCGCGGCGCTGATCAAGGGCGCGCGCAAGGCGAGGCTCGCGAAGAGACCCGCGCCGGGCAAGTGGTCGGTCGCAGAGATCCTCGGGCACATGGCCGACACCGAGGGCGTCGTCGGCTTCCGCATCCGGCTGATCTTGGGCGCGAACGGTACGCCGATCCCGGGGTTCGACCAAGACGCGTGGGCCAAGTTCTCCAACTACGCGCGGCAGGATCCGGCGCTTTCCCTCGAAGCCTTCCGCGTGAACCGAGAGCGCACGGTGCGGCTGTTGAAGACCCTGCCGCCAAGGATGTGGGTTTTCTACGGCATGCACTCCGAGCGCGGCAAAGAAACCGTCAAGCGCGTGACGGAGATGCTCGCTGGACACGATATCAACCACCTGACCCAGATCCGCCGGATGCTGCCAGGCCAGCGCGCTGCGCGGCGTTCGCCAACGCGAAGACGGTAGGGCCCGGCGTGCCGTGCCCCGCGTGTCGGCGGCTTCGGGAAATGATGGACGCATGACAAAATGAGGCCGTACAGCCTGGCGATCGCGATCCTCGCGGGCGCTCGGATCAGCCCATGGCATCTCCGGTCTACCTGACGAGACGCATCATCGGCGTTTCGTACTTGCGCCCCGTAGCGCGGACGTTCGCCTGCGCCGTCGGGATGCTGCTGGGTGGGGCCGGCGCTCGTGCTCAGCAGATGGACATGACCTCATCCTTGCAGGGTGGCGTACCACAGGGCGCCCCCACAGCCAGCGAGCTGGCGCTGACGCTCAACGACGCGATCGCTCGCGGTCTTGCGAGCAACCTGGCCGCAATCGTGGCCGAGACGTCGATCGACGCGGCTGAGGGCTCGCTGGCCACGGCGCGCGCCGATCTTCTCCCGCAGCTGCACGGGAGCGTGTCGGGCAGTCGGCAGAAGATCAATCTCGCCGCCTACGGCCTCGCGACGCCGGGGATGGAAACCATGGTCGGCCCCTTCAACGTGTTCGATGCGCGAGCCTCCATCCGCCAGTCGATCCTAGATTTCAAGGCCTTGAACAGCGCGCGCGCTGCCTCGCGCTTGCTGGAGGTTGCGCGCCAGGACCGGCGCAGCGTCCGCGACCTGGTCGTCCTCGTGTGCGGCCAGCTCTACTTGCAGGCCGTGGCGGGCCAGAGCCGCATCGCCGCGGCGCGCGCGCAACTCGAGACGGCCGACGCCCTCCTGACTCTGGCGCGCGACCGTAAGGCCTCGGGCCTTGTGGCCGGCATCGAGGTGCTGCGCGCCGACGTGCAGGCTCAGGTGCAGCGCCAGCGGCTGATCGTGGCAGATGCGGAGGAGGCGAAGGCGAAGCTGGTCCTCGCGCGCGCCATCGGCCTGCCGCTCGGGCAGCGCTTCACTCTGACGGACGGCATGCCGTTCACGCCGCCGCCGCCGTTGACCGCGCAGGAGGCCACCGAGCGCGCGTGGCAGGAGCGGCCGGATCTCAGGGCGGAGGTGGCCCGCGTCGAAGCCGCGCAGGCAGCCCGAAGGGCGGCCTTTGCAGAGAACTTGCCCTCGCTCGGCGTCAGCGCCGACGCGGGCGCCATCGGCAATGATGTGCCAGGGGCCCGCTTCACCTACTCGATGGCCGCGGCGCTCCAGGTGCCGCTCTTCGAGGGTGGACGCAGCGCGGGCCATGCGCGCCAAGCCGAGGCGCGGCTGCGTGTGGAGCGCGCGCGCCTTGCGGACCTGCGCGCGCGGATCTCCTATGAGATCGAGAGCGTCTTCCTCGACCTCGATGCGGCCGCGGCGCGCGTGGGTGTTGCCGAGAACGCCCTCGGCCTCGCGACCCAGCAGCTCGAGCAGGCGCGCGATCGCTTTCAAAGCGGCGTGGCCGGAACACTCGAGCTGGTGCAGGCCCAGGAAGCCCTGGCAACGGCCGAGGAGAACCGCATCGCCAGCCTCTACGCTCACAACGTGGCACGCTTCACGCTGGCGCGGGCCCTCGGCGGCGCCGAGACGAGCTACGCGACGCTCTTGAAAGGACAGTAGATGACTGACGGTCTTCCAGAAACGAACGCTGCGCCGGCGCGTGTGGGCCTGGTTGGCCGCCTGCGTGGAAGTGCGCGAGCCCGCTGGATCGTCATCGCGGCCGCAGCGCTGGTGCTCGTCCTCGGCGTCGTCACTTGGCGTTACTTCGCGGTCCGCGAGTCGACCGATGACGCCCAGATCGACGCGCACCTGAATCCAGTGGCCGCGCGCGTCGGGGGCACCGTCTCGGCCGTGCTCGTCTCAGACAACCAGTACGTCGAGAAGGGCGCGGTCCTCGTGACAATCGATCCCGCGGACATCAAGGTGGCCCTGGCGCGCGCCCAGGCCGATCTTGCGGAGAACGAGGCCTCGTCGCGAGCGGCGGGGCGCACCGTTCCGCTCACGTCCATGACAGCCACGGCTCAGGAGGGCGCCGCCAGTGGCGACTCCGGCGGCGCCGATGCGCGTCTCGTGGCCGTGCGTGCCCAGCTCCGCGAGGCCGAGGCGCGCGAGCGTCTGGCGGGGCAGGATCTCGAGCGGTTGAAGCCGCTGATCGCAAAAGACGAGATCTCGCAGCAGCAGTACGACACCGCCGTGAGCGCCGCGGACGCGGCCCGGGCAGCGCGCGATGCGGCCGCGGCAGCCGTCGCTGCTGCCCAGAAGGCAGCTGCCGCGGCCCAGGCCCGTCTCGCTCAGGTGAGCACGAGCCGCGAGCAGGTGGACATCGTCGCGGCTCGCGCCGCTTCTGCGGCGGCCAAGGTCGAGATGGCGCGCGCCGCCCTGGAGCAGGCGCGGCTCAACCTCTCCTACACCGAGGTGCGCGCGCAGGTGAACGGCGTGGTCAGCCGGCGCACGGCCGAGGTCGGCCAGGTGGTTCAGCCTGGCCAGCCGCTCCTGGCGCTGGTCTCTCTGGACGACATCTGGGTGACCGCCAGCTTCAAGGAGAGCCAGCTGCGCACCATTCGGCCGGGGCAGCCGGTCGAGATCGGCGTGGACGCCTACGGTGGCCGGAAGTATCGCGGCCGAGTGGACAGCATCGCCGCGGCCACCGGTGCGCGCTTCAGTCTCCTGCCGCCCGAGAACGCGACCGGCAACTACGTCAAGGTGGTTCAGCGCGTGCCGGTGAAGATCGTGTTCGAGCAAGGTCAGGACAAGGAGCGCGTCCTTCGTCCGGGCATGTCGGTCGTGCCCACGGTCATCACGCGATGAGCCTGGGCTGCTTTCGCGTCATCACGATCGCCCGCGAGTACGGCAGCGGGGGAGCGGCGGTCGCGGCAGCGTTGGCGGAGCGGCTGCAGTTCGAGCTCCTCGACCGCAAGCTGATCGAGAAGATCGCGGAAGCAGGGCGGATCGCGCCGGAGCTGGCGGAGCGCTTCGACGAGCACGTCGATCGCTGGCTGGACCGGATCGGCCGGGCGCTCAGGTTCGGCAGCTTCGAGGCGGTCAGCGGCGTGGCCGAGAGCGACTTGGTGGACGCGAAGCGTTTGGCGGTCATCAGCGGCCAGATCATCACGGAGGCGGCCGCCGTGGGACGTTGCGTGATCGTGGGGCGTGGCGCGCAGTGCCTACTAACTGGTCGCGCCGACGTGTTCCACGCCTTTGTCTACGCCTCGCCTGACGAGCGCCTGCGCAATCTCAGGATAAAGCTCGGTGCCGGAACGCCCGCCGAAGCCGCCATCGCCGCGGTCGACCAGGAGCGCGCCGCTTACGTCCGTGAGCATTTCGGACGGGACTGGCTCGATCCCCACCTCTACCATCTGATGGTGAATACCGACCTGGGCAGGGCCGCGGCGGTGGAAGCGATTTTCGCGGCGCTCGAGAAGGGCGTCGGCGGCTTCGCCTGAGGGAGGCCCTTCTTGTCTCCCGATACGACCCCCGAGCGGGCCATCAATCCCTGGCTGATCGCCGTCGCAGTCATGTCCGCGACCTTCATGGAGGTCCTGGACACGACCGTCGTCAACGTCTCACTGCCGCACGTGGCCGGCAACCTCTCCGCGTCGATCGACGAATCCACCTGGGTGCTCACCTCGTACCTGGTGGCGAACGCGATCATCCTGCCGTTGGCCGGTTGGCTGGCGCGGCGGTTCGGGCGCAAGCGCCTGCTGATGCTCTCGGTCAGCGGTTTCACCGCGGCCTCGTTTCTCTGCGGCCTGGCCCCCAGCCTGCCGCTCCTGATCCTGTTTCGCGTGATCCAGGGCACGACCGGAGGCGCGCTCCAGCCGCTCTCGCAGGCGGTGCTGCTGGAGGCCTTCCCTCCCGAGCAGCGCGGCAGGGCGATGGCTTTCTGGGGCCTGGGCATCGTCGTCGCGCCGATTCTCGGGCCCGTGCTCGGGGGCTGGCTCACTGACAGCTACAGTTGGCGCTGGGTCTTCTACATCAACATCCCGATCGGCATGATCGCGCTCGTGATGATCGAGCGCTTCGTTCACGATCCGCCGTATCTCACACGCGGCGCGGGGCGCGTCGACTGGACCGGCATCGGGCTTCTGGCGCTCGGCATCGGGGCCCTCCAGATCTTCCTCGACAAGGGCCAGGAGGACGACTGGTTCGCCTCGGACGCCATGACGATGCTGGCCATCGTCTCCGCCCTGTCGCTGGCGGCCTTCGTGGTCCATGAGCTCCGAGCTGGCGACCCCGTCGTCGACCTGCGCGTGTTGCGCGTGCGCACCTTCAGCGCCGGTGTCGTGCTCATGACCGTGGTGGGCTTCGTGCTCTTCGGCAGCCTCGTGCTGCTGCCGATCTTCCTGCAGACGCTGCTCGGCTACCCGGCGCTTCAAGCCGGAATCGCCCTTGCACCGCGCGGGGTCGGCTCGTTCCTGGCGATGCCCCTGGTCGGGATGATCATCGGCCGCATCGAGGCGCGCAAGCTCCTGGCCTCGGGTCTCGTGATTGGGGCGGTGACGCTCTTCTGGCTCGGCGGTCTGAATCTCGACGCCGGCTACTGGGACATCTTCTGGCCGCAGTTCCTTCAAGGCATCGCGCTGGCGCTGCTCTTCGTGCCGCTCACCACGATCAGCATGGATCCGATCCCGCGCGAGTCAATGGGCAACGCGACCAGCATCTTCAACCTGATGCGCAACATCGGTGGCAGCCTGGGTATCGCCGTGGCGACGACGATCCTCGAGCGCCGCCGGCAGCTTCACGTGAGCGTGCTCAGGTCGCATGTCGACGCGTACAGCCCGCAGACGCAAGCCCTGTTCGCGCAAATCCAGGGAGCGCTGATGGCGCGTGGCTCCGACGCGGTCACGGCCGGCCAGCAGGCCCTGGTCGTCGTGAATGGCTTCGTCCAACGGCAGGCGGCCGCCCTGGCGTTCACGGACGTCTTCCGGATTCTCGGAGTCCTGTTCCTGCTGGTCTTGCCACTCCTGCCCTTGATGAAGCGCCCCCGCTCGGGCCGCGGTCCGAGCGCTGCGCACTGAGCCTCTACTCTCTTCCGGTCAAGGCAGTCCGTTTGTAGAAATCGACTTGCCGCGGAAGGGCCAGCGCCCTGGTCCGTGCACTGCCGAGGCCTTTCGTCTGGCATCGACCTTGCTCTTGACAGTGGCGGGGCTAGGCCCCTGAACGACGAGGAGGAGCCATGATCCGCATACTAAAGTCGCCCGCGAACCCGCCCCGGACAGAAGGTCTCACTACACTCGACCGGGACCGTGCCTCGTCGGTCGCCGACGAGGGAGGCACGTCCGCGGCCACCGTCGAAGCGCAGCGACCGCCGACGACAACCTCCACGCCCATAGAAGCAGACGGGACCGATCTCGACGCGACGTCGCCCTTTCCCAGGCGAGCACAGGAGAAGATCTGAAATGGCCCGCTATGGCAAGAAGGCGCAAGTCAAGGTCGAGAAGGTGATGCGCGAGATGAAGCAGGGCAAGCTTCGCTCAGGCGGTTCGGGGAAGAAGGTGACCAGCCGCAAGCAGGCCATCGCGATCGCCCTGTCCGAGGCCCGGCGTGCCGGTGGCAAGGTGCCACCTGCCCCGGGTCGTCGCCGCACACGCCGTCCGAGCTGAGCGTCCCGTCAACGGCCCATGGTGGCAAACATGGCGACGGTGACGGCAGCCATCACAAACGTGGCAGTCCATCCCAGGATCGTAAGCCGCCGGGGCAGCCTGAAGGAGCCCATCACCTTCCGTCGGCTGGCCAGTAGCATGATCATGACCATGATCGGAGCGGCCACCACGCCATTGACCACGGCGCTCCAGAACAGGGCCCTGACAGGGTCCAGGTGGATCGCGTTCAGGAGCACTCCCACCAGCGTCGATACCACGATCACGGCATAGAAGCGCCACGC
>Ga0302323_100005005_pt1 | contig 10829 bp, 5 predicted proteins | sample Fen_T0_3_FD_201950 | JGI IMG/M metagenome (GOLD analysis project Ga0302323, IMG submission 201950) | Peat permafrost microbial communities from Stordalen Mire near Abisko, Sweden - Fen_T0_3 | ecosystem: Environmental > Terrestrial > Soil > Wetlands > Permafrost | place: Sweden: Abisko... | reverse complement strand
GTGCCACCCTGATCCATGAAATCAAGGCCGGTGCCACTCAGCGAGGTAACGGTGGCCGTGCCGCCCGCAGCGGAACCGACATTGACAATTCCCACGCCGCCGTTTTTATCATTGATGAGGATGCGGTAACCGGAGGCAATCGTGGCGGTGCCGCCCAGAAAATTCACCACCCCAATGCCACCGGCGTTGGCGTTACCGGCGCCATTTGGCTGTGAGCCCACCGCAAACCAGCGGGAACAGTTCAACGTCCCGCCCGTTTGATTGAAGACGCCGATGCCGCCGGCACCCACGCGGATGCCGGAAGTGCCAAGGGTGTTCAGGGTGCCGCCGGTCAGCAGATTGATGCACCCATAACTCACCACCCCGCTCAAGGCATTGCCATTGATGGAGCCCGTGCCAATCTCAGTGTAGTTATTGTTCGCACCGTTGTTCAATGTGCCCGCGATGATATTGATCACGCCCACGCCCACATCCGTCGTGTCTCCCTGCAAACCACCCACGCCGTAGCTGCCGCCGTTGTGCGTCACCGAGCCGGTCGTATTGAAATTGACCACCGCCCGGCCGGCGGCACCACCAACGTTAAAGATGCCGCCGCTGGTACTCGCGCTTGCACCGTTAAAATTCACCACGCCGTTGCTGACCAGAGTCGTGCCGGAATACGTGTTCGTCCCCAGAAAGATCAGCGTGCCGCTCCCCACTTTGGTCAACCCCGCAGTGCCCGCGACGGGCACGGAGAGCGTGGTCGTTTGGTTGCTTACATTGATGCTAGGAACCGCTCCCAACGTCAACGCGTTCGGACCGGTCAAGGTCCAGCCAAAATTAGGCGTGATCCCCGCATCCCCGAAAATCAATGAACTGATGGTGCGCGCCGTGTCCAGAGTCACCGTGCGGTTCCCGGTAATATCCACCGTGCTGAAATCAGCGCTGCTGCCCACCGCATCAGCCACTGTGCCGCCGGACCATTTGGTCGGGTCGCTCCAGTTTCCGTCGCTATCGGCCGTCCAAATGCCGCTGGCACCGAACGTCGGCTGAGTTAAGATTCCTAACACCAGGGCCACCAGCACCAGTGAAACTAATTTCTTAAACGTGGGGATTGTCATATTTCTGTTTTGAGATTGAATGTACGAACCAACCTTACGGCAGCGCCCCCCAATGCGGTATAGCCATTTCAGGCAGGAATTCATGCCATTCGGTTACAAGCCGGTTACAAACCGGAAAAAGGGCTAGCCCATTACCAGGCAAGACCGAAGCTTTGAAGAAATTACCAGCTGAAGATCCAACTTTTTAAAACCAACTAAAAAAACACCACCCCGCTTAATCCTGCTTTTGCAGGTATTTGGCCACCGCTTCTGTCCGCGAATGCACATGCAATTTGTCGTAGATGCTGCGCAAATGACTCCGGACAGTGTCGAAACCCAGGCTCAGCGCATCAGCTATCTCCTTGTAACGATAGCCCTTGGCCAGCAGTTCGAGCACCTCCTGCTCGCGCTTGGAAAGATTTTCCAGTTCGGGCGCCGCCCGCTTCACATGCCGGAAATGCTCCACCATCATGCGCGCAATCCGGCCGGACATCGGCGAAGCCCCGCTGAAAATTTCTTCAATGGCCTCGATGATCTTGGCCGGCGGCGTGCGCTTGACCAGATAGCCGCTGGCGCCCGCCATGATGGAATTGAACACCAGTTCGCTGTCCTCATACATCGTCAGCATCAGGATTTGCACCTGCGGCAGCAACGCCTTGAGCTTGCGGGTGCAGTCGATGCCCGACATCTGCGGCAGGTTGATGTCCATCAAAACCACATTGGGCTGGAGCCCCGGGAGCTGCTTGATCGCGTCCTCCGCCGTGCGATGAATGCTGATACATTGGGCCGTCTCGCTGCTATTGATCAAAAAGGCCATGCCCTCACAAATCTGCTGATCATCTTCGACAATGGATACTTTAATGCGCACGCATCCACATTAATGGAAGCAGCAAAAGACTGGCAACAGAATAGAAGATTTAACCGATCCGCCAGCCGCAACGCGCCCTGTCTCACCGGAGCGCCGGGGAAGACTGGAGCCGGCCGGCAGTTTTTCTGCGGTGTCCGCAAACATCCAACCGGCCGCAAAATGGAGGATGAAAATGACGAAACGACCCCAAACAAAGTTTTCTCCAAGTGACTTTGCCGGATTTGGATGCACCATTTGAAGGCGGGAGCCGGGAGCCAAACAAACCCATTCAATCCTTTTGCCGGGCGGTTAACATCCCGGTGCGGCGGCCGGCGGGGTTTGATTCACATTGATTGCCAGGATCACCTCCGTGCCCCGGTTGGGCGAACTGGTCACCGCAAAGTGACCGCCGGCATCTTCGAGGCGCTTTTTCATGTTCTGCAAGCCGTTCCGCAACGCGGGGGTCTGTCCCGGCACAAATCCTTTGCCATCATCCAGAATGGAAATCTGAAACCGGCCCGGCTCCAGTTTGAATCGTATCCACACTTCCCCGGCCTGCGCATGGCGCGCCACATTGTTCAAGGCTTCCTTGGTCGCCAGAAACAAATTGTGCCGCACCTCCGCAGAGAGGGGATAGCCGGGCATTTCGGGCGGCAGATCCACGCGGCACAAGGTATTCGTCAACTGAAACAGCTCCTGCGCCTGCACCGCTACATAATCGCAAAACTTGTCGAGCGAATCATTTTTGGGATTAACCGCCCACACAATTTCATCCAGCGTCCGCCCCAGCTCGAAGGCGGTCTGGCTGATTTTTTCGGCATGCGCGGCGGTTTTCCCGGCATCCCCTGAATTTTTTTTGGCCAGCTCCGCCAGCAACCCGACCTGCGTCACATTCGTCCCCAACTGGTCGTGCATGTCTTTGGCAATGCGGGTCCGCTCTCTTTCCAGCACGTTCTGCTGTTGCACCTGTTCGCGGTGTTGCACCTCGACCGCGAGCTGCGCCGAACGCTCCCCGACTTGTCGCCGCAGCAGGACAATCCAAAACACCGCCGCCAAAATAACCACCACCATGCCGGCGACGAACAGCAGCACTTTTTGCGGCGTCCACCAAGGCGGCCGTTCCAAAATTTTCACATCCAACGGCGAATTGAGCAGGAGCTCAAAGGACGCGAACGATTGGCCGGACGCCAGCGTGCCGCCCGGTTGGGAATACACGCCAGTGAGTTCCAACACGCTGCCCGGGATCAAATCATTCAACGCATCATCGCGGTCGGCAACGCGGGCCACGAATTCCCGGCTGCCCGCCTGCATTTCCAAAATCTTTTGCGACCGGCTGCCGCTGAGGCCGATCAACTGGGCCGACACCGAAACCAAAGCACCTTCATGCCCTTTGCCAAACAGCACGTCCTCCGCCAGCCGGCCGGGCGCCGGCAAAGGAGCGCTGCCCGTGCGGCGCAAAACCGCCTCACGCAACACCGGCGCCGCACCACCGAGTTCAGGAAACCCCACCACTTCCACCAACTCGCCGGGAGGCAGATTAACGGGACTTTGAGGCAGGATGCGAACCGCATTGGTGCCATCCGCCAGAAAGATTTCCGTACCCTGGCTGTGTAACACCTGCCCGACGATTTTCACCCGTTGCAAAGAGCCGGCCCGGGCATCAAACAGCAGCAGTTCAGAAACGCGTTTCAGTTCGGCCGTGAAGGGATCGGCCGGCGCCGGCTCATCAATGTTCAACAGCACGTTGGACAGGCGCAACTGGCCGACCAGCACGTGCTGCGAGAGTTGATCCCGCACGGGAACCACGCAACCGCGAATCCGCACCAGCGCATTCAGATAACGGCTCCAGGGCCCGGCGGAAGCCGGCGACAGCAACACGCGTAACTTGCCGGCGCGCGTCAGCAGCGTCACCCCCTCGGTTTCCACCGCCGTCACGATGCCCTGCAATTCGACATATTGCGTATCGAGACTGCCGTTGAGCAACTGATCCCAGGCCGGGTGAACCGGTTCCGGCATGGCCCCAAGGCCCAGGCGCGTGGCGCGATGAATCCGGATGTTGGGAGAAAATTCCACAAATGTTTCGCCCTCGACCTCCCAATACTCGCCGACGCGCCCCAGCGCGGCGGTGGAAGCGGACGGCCACCAAGTGTCAATCGCCGAGGTGTCGTCTTGAATAATAAAGCCGGTTCCATTTCCGCGAACCAGCGTGATCACGCCGCGAATCTTCACCGGATACTTGCGCTGGGCTTGCTCGCGCGAAAGTTGCTTGACCTGCCGGACCGTCGTCAGCACCGGCAGTTGTTGGGCATTTGCCTCGGGCAACTCCGGCCGCCGGCGATAGATGCTGCACCGCAGCACGGCATTGGTTTCCGAACGGAACAGGCGGCCCAGCACTTCCACGGCACCGGCCAGATTCGTAACCGCAGGTTGCGCCATTTCCGCCTCGATCGTTCCCGTGGCATCCCGCACCAATATCCGCCCGGGGCCGATCCCGCCGGCTTCGCCGCGCACATGAACAATCACTTCGTTGGTTTCCGTAGTCGCCCGGCGGGCAGCCGCCTGGATGGATTCCAGCGGATAGCGGTTCCATTGGGCGGTCGCGGATTCGAGCAGTTGAATTTGATCCATCCCCAGGACCACCAAGCCAGCCGCGATGCCCGGCCCGCCAGAAACCAGCGTGCTCTGGCAGAACCCCCTGATTTTAACCCGGCTGCCGAGCAAAAGCAGCGGCGAGCAACCACCGCCGTCGGCCACCTCCACCCGCATCGGCCCGTAAACGGAACTCAGTTCCAGAAACAAACTTCCGGCTCGCTCGCTCGCAAAATTAATCGTGCCCTCCACCTCCGCCCAGCGGTTGTCCTGATTCGGCGCGAGGATCTGGCGCGGGGCGATGAACAACGGCCCGGCCAGCTGGTTGGTGCCCAGCCGCTCAATGAGCGGCTTCAGCTCATCAATGAAAAACAGGCTGCCGTCATCGGAAACCAGCGTGAAAAAATATTGCCCTTCCCGCGCTATGTCTAGAAAACCGTCAAATTCCAGCGCCACTTTTTCCGCCCGGCTGGCCACGCCGACGTCGAAATTGGTCGCCCGGCCCGCAGCCGCCAGCGCCGACCAGGAAATTTTTGGAACGCTCAGCCAGTCGCCTTCAAAACAAGTATAATTCAGTCCTTGGACCCATTTGACCGCTCCCTCGCCGGCGCCGATTTCCGGACGCACCAGGGCGGCGTTGGGAATTTTCTGTCGCGCCAGATTTGGCCCCTGATAATAAAGCTCCAACACGCCGGGAATCTGGCGGTTGAACCAGGAAACATGCAAGGGATGTTTGCCGGCGCTGAGAAATATCGTGGCCGCCTTTTCCTGCCGGAGATGAGCCCGGTTATTATCCACCAGCGGGACATAACCAAAGCTCAACCGGTTGCCATCCCAAACGCCGTTGCCCGTCAAGACCACCTGATCTCCCGGGGCAACGGCAGCGAGGAAGCCAGTCATTTGCACCAGCACCCCGCCCGTGGCGTCTTGAAAGGCAAACAGCCCGCTGGCAGAACTGGCCGCCATGACCATTCCCGTCAGACAAAATGATCCCCCGGTGCGCTGGCCGCCGGCCGCCAGTTGCCGCAGCATCGCCAGTGTGGTCACCGCAGCCTGGGACGGGACGGACGGCCCGGCCAATTCTTCAATCTGGTCCGCCTCGGAAAACAGCAGCCGGCCCGCCACACGGCCAACGCCCGCCACCGGGACGCTGCGGCATAATCCCGTGGCCCGGATCCGGCTGAACAATTTGGGCGAGCGAAAGTTGGCCGCATCGGATTCCAAATGGATGCAATTCGTTCCGGCACTCAATTCCAGGTCCATGGTTCCCACTGGATCAACATGGATGGCCGTCACGGTTCCCACCACCGTCCCCCAAAAACAATCCTCGTCGCGGATCAGGGCCTGACCCGGCTCCACCGCACGCGCAGCCGGCAAGTGCGACTTCCCCAGGATTTCCAGGCCGAGACGATTGGGGCCCAGATAAAGCCGGCTGCCGTCATCCGACCTCAGCCAAAAAGTGTATTCCCCTGCCTGATCGATCTGGATCAAGCCGATATACTCCAGCCCCACGGATTGCTCCCGCGTCTTCACCCGCAAATCAAAATTTGCCACCGTGCCGGATTTGACGGGCAGCAAGCTTTTCCAATCCGGCAAACATTCCCAGTCTCCTTGATAGCAAAGATAGTTTAAACCAGGGGCCAGCCGGGCGGAACTTTCCGCTCCCGCCGGCTCGCGGTGAAACAATACCTGGTCGGGCACGGGCTGCCGCGCCAGATTGGTTCCGGCGTAGTCCACGTTGAAACTATATTCAGCCCGGCTGTTGAAGTAATCAGCCCGCAGTTCGTGCAACCCCGTCGTGAGGTACACGGTGCCCGATTCCTCCTGCACCGAATGCAGCCCATCGTTGTCCACCAATGCTTCCCGGATAAAACCCCGTCCAGCCACGCCAAAACCGGTCAATTTGACCCGCTGTCCCAGCGCCAGGGCCGGCTGGCCGGACAAATTCATTTTGACCCGGAACGCCCCCGGTTCCGCCTGCAAAACCAACTCGTCTCGCGCCGCGCTCTCCCACAGCACTTCGCCTTCCAGAGCCACGGCAGTCCCGACATGTTTTGAACCTGAAACCAAGGCGGCCAACTGGCGCGCGTTGGTCTCCTTGGTGTCAAGGCCGGCAGCAGACATGGGTTCGGCCGCCCATGGTTTTGCCATCGCGCCCGCCATGACCACAACCAGAGCGGCGAACCTGGCAATTTTTTTCAGCGCTTGCATCATACAATCCATCGTCGGCCATAGCTTGCCGCCTGTCGCGCAAAGGTAAACCCAAAAGCCCGCCCGCCGGCTGGCTCAGCGGAAATCGGCGGGTGGCGGCACTGTCCGGCCCCAATCCGACGGCTGGGGCCCCATCACGAACTGGAGCGTGGCCCCGTTCTTCAGGTCAGCATGGCGAAGCCAGGCGCGAGGCCAGGGCGCGCCGTTGACCTTCAGCGACTGGACATAGAGGTTACCCGGGGCGGCGTTGATGCCTTCGATGATGATTTGCCGGCCATTCTCCATCGTGAGCGTCGCCCGGGCAAACTTGGGCCCGTTCAAAAGATAGACATCCTGCCCCGCATTTGGCATCAGGCCCAGGGCGGCAAACACATACCAGGCGCTCATGGCCCCGCTGTCTTCATCGCCCGGAAATCCGTTTTGATTGTAGCTGTCCAGGTTTTTCCGGACCCAGAAGGCACACAAATCCGGCCGGCCGGCGTAGATGAAACTAAACGGAGTGAGGAAGGAAGGTTCATTGCTGAAATCAATCAGCTCATGGCTCAAGGCGTATTGCAGCTTGTCACAATAAGCCGTGGCCCCGCCGGAAAGTTCGATCAAACGCGCAAAATCATGCGGCAAAAAATATGAGTACATCCAGGCTGACCCCTCGTAAAAGCTCCGGTCCACCCCGCCCGGACTGATCGCGGCACGTTCTCCTTTGGGATCAAAATTCACCCATTCACCATTCATCCACCGCGGGGCGATGAAACCCTTTTTACCATCGCTCTCCGCGGCGGGATTCCAGAGGTTTTCCCAGCCGCGGCTGCGTTTCAAATAGCGCTGGCAATCGTTCGTCCGGCCAAGCGCCCGAGCCATTTCGGCGGTGCAAAAATCGTTGTAGCAAAACTCCAGCGTCCGCGAACAATAAAGGCCAAACTCGTATTTCCGATAAGGAATCCAGCCGCGATCCTGCGCCCGGTAAACGGGCGCCCGATTTTGCTCCGCATGGCTCATGACCATCTGGCCGGCGGCCGCCCAATCCACCCCGCCAACGCCCTTGACCATGGCATCCGCCACGACGTTGTCCACGTCATCCCCGCCCTGGTTGCCGAGCCATTCCGGCCGGTCATCCCCGATCCACTTGTAATAGCGGTCGTTGCCGCCCACGAAGGCATCCTGCACCCGGCCGTTATTTTTGAAGCGGTCCAGAAAGGCTTTGATATTATCCCGCACCATGCTCTCGTGCAGCAGCACGTGCAACGGGAACAAGGTCTTCCAAGTGTCCCAGACACAGTAGTAATCATCCCAATAAGGCTCGGCGGAAACCCATCCAGGATTGTCACCCGTCCGGTCTTTCGGCATCCGCATGGTGTTATAGAACGCCGAATAGAACACGGACGCCTGTTCGGGTGAAGCTCCTTCCAACTGGATCTGGCCCAGCTTGCCGTTCCAGGCCGCCACGGCATCGGCCTTGACCCGGGCATAATCCCATGCGGGAATCTCCTGCTCCAAATAACTCAGTGCCCTGGCCTGGCTGGAAAACGAAACGCCTATTTTCAACCGCACCTGCTGCCCGGCCCCGGTCTTGAACTGCACATACGCACCGATGCGGTCTTTCCGATGTCCCGCCGCCTGGACCGCCACCGAACTGGCGACGGTGTCATTCTTCCAGGTCCCAAACGCACTGCCCGGCGTATCATAGCACGCGGCGAAATAAAGGCGAACGGGCTCCGCCGACCAGCCGCCCCAATAATTTCCCCACCCCGTAATCACCTGCTTCGCGGGATCCACGGAAACCTCGCCCTCATCCATATACCCGGCCCGGGACATGCTCTCCGGAATGCTATGGCCCAGATCAATTAAAATACTGGCCGCGTCTGATTTGGGAAACGTGAACCGATAGATGGCCGCGTGTGCGGCCGGCGCCAGCTCGCACGAAATATTGTAGTTGTTCAGATGAACTTTGTATTCGTAAACCCGGGCGGTTTCGGCCGACTTTTCCGAATCATGTCCGGTTTCCAAGGTATTCAATCCGATCTGTGGTGAAATCAAGAACTGGCCATATTTACCGCAACTGCCGGTGCCGCTTACATGGAGCTGGCTGAAACCGCGGATGCCTTTTTGCGGATTATAGCCGTCCGAACTGCCGTCCTCGGTGTCCGGGCTGGGGCTGATGGAACCCCACGGCAATTGCGGCCCGACGACCGTGTTGCCGCGCCCGGTTACGCCCATGAAGGGATTGACGTTGTCACTCAAACCATGCAGGGGCGCGCCGGCGAGAGGAAAAATGGCCAGGAGCGAGAAAATTCCCAGCCCGGCTGCCTGGTTCCGCAATGCTTTCATGTTCGTCATTTTTCCAGATATGTCGACCGCCATAAAACTCTTGATGCTGCGCGTGATTAATGATTTGTGATTCAGCGTCAATTCGCGCGGTCAGGCCTGCGCCCTGTCGGGCCACCTCCCCTGCTCCGCGAAATGATGCGACTCCCGCCGGAAATCAGGACGCCGGCCGGGTCGGCTTCATCATCTAAATTGAGCCGTGACAATGCGCAAAGACGAACCGGTTAAGCAAGATGAATAACAGGCTAGGCAGTTTTAAAACCTTCGCGCAGCCCAGCCGGGTGGCCCGGTCAAAATCCGGGCGCACACGCACACGAATCAATTTTCGAATGATGACATTTAGCTCCGCTTTCGTTAGACTGCGGCCCATGAGTGCAATTTCAGAACAACCACTGGTCGGCATTTTGATGGGCAGCGATTCCGACTGGCCCACCATGAAAGCTGCCGCCGAGGCGCTGAAGGAATTCGGCATCGCCAGCGAAGCCCGCGTCATCTCCGCCCATCGCGATCCGCACGGCCTGGAGGAATACGTCGCCACCGCCATCCAGCGCGGGCTGAAAGTCATCATTGCCGGCGCGGGCGGCGCGGCACATCTGCCCGGTGTCACCGCCGCCTTCACCACCCTCCCCGTCATCGGCGTGCCCATCCTTGGCAAGGCGTTTGACGGCTTCGATGCCCTGCTGGCCATCGTCCAGATGCCGCCCGGCGTGCCGGTCGCCACCGTGGCGGTCGGCGGCGGCCGCAACGCCGGCATTCTCGCAGTGCAAATCCTCGCCGTCGGCGACCCGCGTTTGCAGGACGCGCTGAAACAGTTCAAGGTGCGGCTGATGGAAGAATCGCGCGCCAAAAACAAAACGCTCGCAGCCTGATTTCCCATGCAACGGCTCATTGAAGGCGTCCATCGCTTCCGCACCGATGAGTTCGGAAATTATCGGAAGCTCTTTCGCAAGCTGTCGCAGGAGGGCCAAAACCCGCACACACTGTTCATCACCTGCTCGGATTCCCGCGTGCTCGCGGAGCTCATCACCCAGAGCCAGCCGGGCGATTTGTTCGTCGTCAAAAACGTCGGTAACATCGTCCCCCCCGCCGAGGTGGCAGGCGACACCAACTCCACCGCCGCCGCCATCGAGTTCGCCGTGGAAAATCTGCGCGTCAGCGACATCGTCATCTGCGGCCACTCGCAGTGCGGGGCCATATCGGCGTTGCTGGGTAGAAATCCGCCGACCAGCGCCACCCCGCATTTGCGCGACTGGCTCAACCTCGCCGCGCCCGTGTTGGAAGTAATGAAAAACAACTACGCGCATCTCCATGAACCGCAGGCGCGGCAAACCGCCGCCGCCGAGGAAAACGTCCTGTTCGGCCTCGACAACTTGCACAGCTATCCGTGCGTGCAGAACCGCCTCATGGACGGCTCGCTCCGGCTGCACGCCTGGTTTTTCAAGATCGCCACCGCCGAACTCTTCGCCTACGACCCGCAGACCCGGCAGTTTTCCCCGCTGGTCGCGGCTTAACTGCACCGCCGGGCATTTCAACGGCAGAGCCGGTTTTAGAGCCGGATGACCGTGAATGAGCGGGCCGGAAAAGTCACCCTGGTTTCGCCATTTTCCAAACCATGTTTCCATTGGGTCGCCTCCGGCTGGATCGCCGCGGGCGTCGTGGCCGTGTTTTGCGCCGCCAACGCCCCCGCCAACGTCAACACTTGCGCCACGGACATCTCCGGCACAAAGCCGGAAATTTTCAGCCGGACCGTGGCGGCGGCTTCGCCGACGTTCACAACTTGT
>Ga0302323_100005003_pt1 | contig 10832 bp, 10 predicted proteins | sample Fen_T0_3_FD_201950 | JGI IMG/M metagenome (GOLD analysis project Ga0302323, IMG submission 201950) | Peat permafrost microbial communities from Stordalen Mire near Abisko, Sweden - Fen_T0_3 | ecosystem: Environmental > Terrestrial > Soil > Wetlands > Permafrost | place: Sweden: Abisko... | reverse complement strand
CGTCGGTGGAGGGAAGCCGGCAATCCCCAGCGACACCCGCATCCTCCTGGATCTGCTGGAGGAGCACCGGTTCAGCAACGGCGTCCTGAACCTCCGCTACGGCGTCAAGGGCTGACCAGGTCGCCCCGTTCAGGGGTCGCTCTGGTCGGGTGGAGCGAACGGCCGGATCGGCCGGATCGCTGGGACCTGGCTACGACGCGACCCTCGTCGTCGGGGCGGTGCACATCGGCGAGGAGGTGCATGTCCGGGGGCGGCCCGTGGCGGGTGACGAGTCGACCTCGCGCGAGCCGCAGGCTGGCAGCACGCCCAGCGACGGGACCTTGTACGCAGGTGCGGGCACCGGTGGTTGCGACGGGTCCTGGAGGGCGAACGCGTAGACCATCACGAACGGGCCGCGCGGGACGTCGGGCGCCCGACAGAACGGGCTCAGGTGCCCCGAGGCCAGGTTGCGGTCGTCGCGCAGGCCCGCGACACCGTCGACCCAGCGGTAGGGACTGGGATTGCCGGCGATGGACGACACGTTGCGCGCCACGACGGTGTCGGACACCGGCTCGTGGAGGACGTTCGTGCGGTACGGCGTACCGACCACGACGCCGTAGTCCGCGGCGCTCGGTGCGACGAAGCGGTTGCCGGTGACCGTGGTGTGGTCGTCCTCGACCCGCACGCCGAAGTCGGCGCCGACGATCACGTTGCCCTGAACGGTGTTGTGCGGCGCCCTGTCGAGCGTGATCGACCGCAGCGGGCCGGACACGTACGGCACATCGCTGCAGTCCATCGGGTACACGTTCTCGCCCATGCGTGAGCCCACCCACACGCCCGTGCCGCTGCCCGAGATCACGTTGTCGCTGACGACGTTGTCCCGCGCGTCGAAGCGGTGATCCAGCCAGTCGACGGGGTCGTTGTGCACGTTCTCCCCGCAGTTCGTGTAGAGGAACACGCCGCCGGCCGAGTTCCCCACGATCCAGTTGCCGCGGATCACGTTGCCGCGCGAGCCGTCCAACGCGATCCCTTCGCGGCCCGGTCCCCAGTAGCGGATGGTGACACCACCGAAGTCCGTGTTGGCTCCTCCCGGCCCGTTCTCGATGGAGCCGTTGCCGGCGATCACATCGCCTTCGATGTGCGCGCCCCTGGATCCCTCGTCGAGGTAGACGGCGGTGCTCCCGGAGCCCGTCACGACGTCGTGGCGGATGGTGGTTTCCGTGACGTAGGGGTGCACGTAGACCCCGACCCCGCGCGCACCGCTGATGTGGTCGTGCTCGATCACGACGTGCCGGAGGTGGTGGTCGTATTCGTGTCCGGGCGCCAGCTGGCTCGGGGTATTGCGGGCCAGGTCGATCCCGTGCTCGAAGCCCTGGATGCGACAGTTGCGGATGGTGACGTCTTCCAGATCTGCGGTGGCGGCGACGGACACGGCGACGCCGCTCCCGCTGTCGGCAGGGCTGCCGAGGACGAGGGCCCCGCGGCAGTCGAGCGTGACGTTCGACGCCGTGATGTCGAAGCCGCCCGTGTACGTGCAGCCGCCGTCGAGGCGGGAGCTGACGGTGACGGTCACGCGTTCGGCCGCGTGTCGGCAGTCGATGAGGCGCTCAGCCCTGCGCCCACGCTCCCCCGCCCCCGCCGCCGCCGCCGGCGACGCCGCAACGATCGCGGCAACGGCGAAGATGGCGAGCCAGCCGGTTCGAACGCCTCTGCCCACGACCGAATCCTGGCACACCATCGGCGAGGCGCCTCTCAGATGAGTTGGCTGCCCACTATCGAGTGGGCGAGAGGCTACGGCGTCGGGTCGCCCCTCTCAGCTGAGCTCTCGGACTCTGACGGTGTCGACGTGCTGTTGGAAGGCAACCGCCTTGCCATCGCCCAGGGTCCACACGTGGACCATCTTCACCGATGCGGGTTCCCCGGAGCTCTTGTTCTTCCACGTGTAGTTCCCGAGCGCCACGACGGTGTCACCTTCGGCGACGAACTGGTCGGGCATGACCGCGAAGTCATCGCCGATCTCACCGAGCCGCATGAACACGCCTTCCAGCACATTTTGGGGGCCGACGTAGGTACCCGCGAGCGGGAACCCGTCCGCCTCGACCCACTGAATGTCCTCGGCCATGGCGCCGAGCGCCGCCGGGACGTCACCTTGGGCGAAGTTCGCGTAGGCCGTTTCGATGATCTCTTTGTTCGTGGTCACGTCGTGGACTCCTTCGATCTGGGGCGACCCGTTGTCGCCCGGGTGAGAGCATCCGTTCCCTGCAGCGCCGTCCGTCGTGGTGCTGCGACACGTCACTGCGGCGACACCGGCAATGGGTCGTCCCTTGTGCGAGGTCAGGTCCAGGAGGAGCGTCCGCCCCCGACCGCGTCACCTGCGCGTCACCCCGTCAGGGCTCGGCGGCCAGCGTGGCCCGCAGGGCCGCGGCGCGCCTGCCCGAAGGCCGACGCGAGGCGCCTGCGATGTCAGCCGGTTGGGCCAGGCCAGACTTCGCCCCGCGACCGGCGGGGTCGAACCTCCCGTCCTCCACCAGGTCGCGCTCCGCCGCTCGCACGGTAGAAGGCCCTCGGCCGGTCGATTCACTGGTCAGAAAAGCGCTCACCCGCGCGCATCTGGTGCAGTGAACCACCGTGGGCGGCCCGTCCACCCCCTCAGATCGCCGGGAGGGTGCGCACTCGTGCCCACGGACCCGGAGGGTGAGGGTGTGGGGACGGGCGGCTGGGGTACCGTGCTCCGGTTGCGTAGTCGGTTCAGCACGGAGAGAGGTCAGAAGTGTCGGAGGGGATGAGGCGTCAGGTGGCTCGCAGGGGTCGGCGTGCGGCGCTTGGACTGGGTGCGGTTGCGATGGCATTGGCCCTCACGGCTTGCCAGGCGGTCGGCAGCATCGCGGTGGTAGCCGGAACGGGTGTGGAGGCCATGAGCGGGGACGGTGGGCCCGCGGTGGCTGCGGGGGTCGGTGACCCGGAGGCGCTGGCCGCGATTCCGGGAGGTGGCTTCTACTTTGCCGACCGCCTCGATTGCGTGATCCGCAAGGTCGACACCACCGGTGTCATCACCACCGTTGCGGGGAACGGCACCTGCGGCTACACCGGCGACGGTGGCCCGGCGACCTCGGCCGAGATCCGTCCGACCCGAGCCCAGGGCGTCACCGTCGAGCCCGACGGCGGAGTGCTGTTCTCGAGCTACATCGACAACTCCGGCTCGGGCAGAGGTGTGGTCCGGAGGGTTGCACCCGATGGCACGATCAGCACGGTGTTCGGCCCTACTGCGCACACGCTCATCGGGTTGGGCGGCGCACCCGACGGAACCGCGTACGTCGTCGACGCGTACCCGGGTCAAACGACGACGATCACCGCACTCGCACCAGACGGCACGTCGTCGGTCGTGTACTCCAGTTCGCAGGTCCTCATGAGCGTGGCCTACATCGGTGCCGGCCAGCTCGCCGTCTATGACTTCAGCCAGGGGACCATCGCGCGGCTCGACCTCACCACGGACACCCTGACCTCGACCGGGTACACCGCTGCCGGCTCACCGCCCGGGCTCGTGGCCTCGGCCGACGGGACCATCTACGCCACGAGCAGCGACACCGTGGTGCGCATCGCCGCTGACAACACCGTGACGGCGATTGCAGGTGGCGGCACCGGCAACCCTCTCAAGGGTGGCCCGGCCACCGGGCTGCAGCTCCAACCAAGAGGCCTCTCGCTCACCAGCGACAACGGCCTCCTGGTCTCCTCCTACTACCCAGCCAGTGCGGTCTACCGCCTGCAGCTCCCCACCCAGACCTGACGACGGTCAGACCACTTCGCCACGCCACCCCGGACTGCCCATTGTCAGCGGCGCACGCCGTTGCCGCGATGAGGAGGTCCCGGCACGGGCGCCGCGTGCTCTGCCGCCGGCACTGGTGACGACGGCGTAGACGCTGCCATACGCGCGTGCCTCGTCGCTGTCGAAGGCGACGGGGTCGAAGGCAGCCTCTGCTCGTTGCAGTCGGTCCTGGCGGCGCCCGCGCTCGTCCGCAGTCCGGGCTGCGTGCGGACCGGCCGCCAGTTCCGCCATCACCCGCTCGACGACGGCCGAGCACTCGGCCAACTCCTCGCGCGAAGCGCAACCCGCGATGTTGTGGACGCGCATCTGGTGATGGTCGCGGCTCGCCTCGACGACAGCATCCTCACCGGGGACCCCGACGTCCTCGGCCGAATCGCCGAGGCGATGGGTACCGCCGGACCCACCGTCCACCCCTGGCCCTGAACAGGAACCGGCCGTCCAGAGCGCTCCAGACCGCCGGGACCGGGGATCAGTCGAGACCGAGCACGGTCGATAGGGCTTCGTCGACGCCCCAGAGCTCCTCAGGGCTCAGGTGTCCCGAGAGCTTGCCGAGTCGTGACGCGTCGACCGCACCGATCTGCTCGACGAGAACCCGGGTCGTCTCGCCGTCAACGTCGATCTCCGGTCGAAACGAGGCCGGCTTCGAGCTGCGCGAGGTGGGCGCGACGATCACGACCGAGCGAGGCAGGAACTCGTCGGCCTGGACGACGACTCCGTAGCGGTCGCCGTGTTGCTCGTGTCCCACACCTTCGGGGAGCTTGAACCGGTAGACGTCACCCCGCAGCACGCAACGACTCCATGAGACCCGCCACTGCCAGCATCTCGTCGCGGTCTGTCTCGTCGGCCTCGAGCGCGGCGACCTCCGCGGCGAGGTCGGAGCTTCGGCGTAGCCGCTGTGCCGACGCGATCAACGCCGAGCGGACTGCCTCAGAACGCGACAACCCGGCCGCCTCCAACGCGCGCAGGGCCCGGTCGGCCTCGTCATCGAGTCGAACCGAGATTGCGTGAGCCACCGCGACACTGTATCACTATTCGTCACACAATGACTCTGGACCTGCGCAAGCGGGCGTCGTCATCGTCTGATCGAGCATCGAGTGGGAGCGGTTCGGCTCACGGCTTCGTGAGCGGGTCCTCGACACACGGTGGGTCGGCTGAGCCTGCCCCGGAGCGCCGGGTCGGTGTGACGCTGCCGAGGGTGGGGATTCCGAGTGCGGCGAGTTTGTGCCATGACCGCTCGACGATGAGCGGATAGGAGTTCAGGTAGTAGGGCAGCGCAGCGCATGCCTGGTTGACTGCTGCACCTCGTGAGCGGTCGAGCGTTGCATCGTCGATGTCGAGAGCGTCGAGGAAAGCTCGGCGTGAGCTGTCGGTGAACAAGGGTGACCACACGACCTGTATGTCGACTGCTGGGTCACCTCGGCACGCGGACCCCCAGTCGACGACTCCGCACAGACGTCCGGCCCCGAGGAGGCTGTTGCCTTCGAGGTCGCCGTGGACCCACACCCCGGGGCCGTCGTGAGCGGGGGCGGCGAGTGCTTCTTCCCAGACGGCGGTAGCAGCGTCGGCGTCGATGAGGTGACTGGCGAGACCGATCGCTCGTCGGGTCGCGCGATGGGAAGCCGCGGCGCGAGTATTGGCAGCCAGGTGGCCTCCTTGTCGACTTGGCCTTGCGCCCAGTAGATGCGTGGAAGGCGGACGACCAGGTCGTTGCCGAGGCGCCAGATGGCGTTGTCGGTTCCCCACGGCTCGACGATTGCGAGCGAACGGTCGGCAAGGTCAGGCATCTGTGCCGCGAGGAGCCGTCGCACCAGGTCCTCGGTCACCTCGACCTCATCGTCGTGCATCCGGGTCGCCACGACGCAGAGTGTTGCCGCGCACGCCCGCCACCTCCGCCGGATTTCGTTCGGTCGGCGTCGTCGAGGACATCCAAGGTGTTCTGACACGCGCTTCGTTGGGTGTGGTCAGCCGGGGTGCGTGTGTGGGTGCGCTTGGGTCTGGATGGCGCGGGCTAGTCGCTCGGCTCCGGTGGGATCGAGTCGCAGCAGGAGTGACGGGTCGACGAGTTCGAGCTCGGCCAGCCAGGGATCGCCGGTGGGTGCGGTGACCAGGTCGACGCGTGCATACAGCGCCGGACTTCCGACGATGGCCTGCGCCGCCGCCAGTGCCCGCTCCGCAACGTCGAGTTGTGCTGGTGTGGGCGACACCTCGTCGACAGAGACCGGCTTCTCCCAGGGCTGTTCGAGGACTCCTTCGCCGACCTCGAGGAGTGCCCCGACCCGTGCCGCGTGGCTGAACTCGCCGTTGATGTACACGAGCTTGGCCTCGCCCTCGACGTCGACACGCTGCACGTACGGCTGAACCATCACCGCCCGACCCGTCGTGAGCAGGCGCCGGACATGCCGACGCGCCTCGCCCCCGTCGTGGGGCTCGTAGCGGGCCGTCTCGCGACCACCGCCCGACACCGACGGCTTGACCACGAACTCATACGACGGCACCGTCCACTGCGACTCGTCAGTCACCCAGTCAGTGGGCACCACCGGCACACCCGAGGCATGCAGGTCAGAGAGGTACCTCTTGTCGAGGTTCCACTCGAGGGTGGCGGGCGGGTTCATCAGCGTCGTGGCCCCCGACGCTGCCCGGGACCAGGCAAGGAACTCGACGGGACGATCAACGGAGTCCCAGGAGCTACGGATCACGACGACATCGAACCCGTGCCAGTCGACCTCGTCGTCATCCCAGGACAACCGCACCGCGTCGACACCGATGACCTCGAGCGCCGCCTCCAACAACGGCCAGTCGTCATCGGGATAGAGATCGTCGCGGGCGGCACCCCGGCCGGACCGGCACGCCACGACCGCCACCCGCACCCGAGGAGACGTCACCGGATCAGCATGACCGATGCCACAGACCAGTCAGGCCAGCACCACCGGGTCTGCAGCTCCGGGCACCGATCTTCGCAAGCACGAGGTGCCCCTGAACGCCGGCTCCGTCGCGCTGTCGAGCGATCAAGAGGCCGACGGCGGCGTGACGCGGCGCGAACGCCGCTACCCCATGCCCATCTCGATGATCTCGTGGGCAACTGCGGGAGGGAACATGCGATGAATGTCGGGACCGTAGGAGGAGCCGTCCCCCGGAGTCTCGATCTTGGTCCCGGTGATCTTGACCGGTGTACCGACTCCCTCAACGATGGGTCGGCTGCCTGGGTCGTGGTGGACCGCCATGCAAGAGGCGAAGACATAGGTGGAGAGGCGGTCTCGACCGAGCAGGGTGACCTTGCAGGTGGCCGGGATCGAGACGACCTTTCCTGACCTGGCAAGCATCGCGGCCCACACGTTCTCCTCAGCCCGAACCGCCGTGGGTGATTGTGCCGGAAGCAGCGGCGCGCGCACGGCCGCTGCGCCGTGGCCGCAGGACGCGAGCCCCACCACAGCCGCCATCAGCAACCCGACTCGCCTCGCCTCCATGGCCCCTCATCCTGGCATCCCGTCCCGCGGAGCTCGTGGGATTGGCGAACCTGCCCCTGAACGCCGGGAGTGGATGCACTCGAGGAGCGGAGACCGGGTGCATCCGTCCGTCCGTCAGCCCTGAGCGGCCTGGTACTCGTTCACGTATTCGTTGAAGATGTGCAGCAGGCACCGCCCGATCTCGAGGTACGCCTCGTCCTGGAGGTTCGCGAGGGAAACGCGGACCGACCACATCGGACCGTCGAAGCCGCCGCCGCTCAGCAACACGATGCTCGTCTGCTCGGCGAGTCGGAACACCGGGTCGATCGGCTCGTAGGTGTCGCCGAGCCAGTCGACGAAGGCCGTGCCGTATCGGGACCGGGCCCAGTCCATCAGGTCGATCTCGGCGTAGTAGCCGGCCCGCAACGGATCGGCGGGGAGCGGTATGCCCATGCCCCGGTAGAGGTTCGCCAGGCGTCGGTTGACGATGGCCTGGGTGCGGGTCTTGTAGCGGTCGTCGGAATCGAGCAGTGCGAAGGCGGCGAAGAGCGTCATCTGCACTTGTTGCGGCAGCGAGAGCCCGGCCGTGTGGTTGAGGGCGACCTGGCGACTGTCGGCCACCATGCGGTCGATGAACCGGATCGACTCCGGGTCGATGCTCAGTCGGGAGTAGCGGCGGCGCAGGTCGGCCTTGTCGTCCGGCGGGAGCCCCGCCAGTCGTCGGTCGAGGATGTTCTGGCGATGGATTGCCACCACGCCCAGCCGCCACCCGGTGCACCCGAAGTACTTGGAGAACGAGTAGATGCCGATCACGTTGTCGGGGAGATCGGCGAGCAGCGACCGGAAGCCGGGCACGAAGGTGCTGTAGACGTCGTCGGTGACCACGATGAGGTCCGGGTTCGGACCGGCGACGATGGCGGCGATGCGTGCGACGGTGGCGCGCGAGAGCATGACCGAGGGTGGGTTGCTGGGGTTGACGACGAACAGCGCCTTCACGTTCGGGTCCGCGAGCTTGTCGATCTCCTCGTCGGGACACTGCCAGGTCGGAGCTCCCGTCGAGTCGACTGCGGAGGCGTGGATCTCGACCACATCGAACCCGTAGTGGTCGAGTCTCGGGATCTCGAGGTAGGGCGTGAAGGCGGGGACGATGAGCGCCACCCGGTCGCCCCGCCGGAGAAGGTGGTTCAGCGTGAGCGACTCGAACACGTAGCACATCGCCGCGGTGCCGCCCTCGACGGCGAAGAGGTCAAGGGTGCTCTTGGGCTCCACGTCATCGCACATCTCCGCGATGAGGTACTCCCTGACAATCTGCTCCGCGTAGATCGACATGCGGTCGGGGCCCGGGTAGTGGTCACCGATGACGCCGGAGGCGAGCTCGTGCACCCAGAGGTCCGGATCGAACCCGAGCGCGGCGCCGTAGGTGACGACCCGCTCGAGCAGGTCTGCGCCGGGCTCGTCCCTGCGTTCGGCGAGGAAGCCGGCGAGGCGCTGGGCGATGCCGGTCGACTGGGGGGTGCCCCCGAGATCGGTCTCGTCCCACACCAGGCGTGACTCGGCGATCGCGAAGGTGCCGAGGAGGAAGAACGCCTCGCGCGGCGTTGTGGCCACCCAGTTGGGGTTGCCTCGACCGGCGTCGAGCAGGGCGCGGTGGTTCGAGGACCCGGCCGCTGCGGCCAGATCGAGCAGCTTGGTCTTCAGCTCGAACGGGCTCAACTGCTCGAGAAGACGTTCCTCTTGCCGGGTGACGTGCCCCGGAGCCGGCGTCACGCTCCCCGGTCCATGCTCGGGTGCCTCCGTCAAGGGGCCTTGCCCGCCTTCTCGTCGGCCGTGGCCCGGCGGACCACCACCCGTGTCCACGCACCGAGGTAGATGCGATCGTCGTCTGCGAGTTGGCGTGGCTGGTTCGCAGTGAGCGGATCGGTTGGGTAGGTGCCGTCGGGCTTGCCGATGTACGTGCCGTTGACCGAGCCGAGATCCTCGATCGACCATCGGTCCTGGTCGAGGGTGATCTGGGCGTGGCGGTGCGAGATCGCGCCGTCGCTGCCGCACTCGATGACCGGGCTCACCCCACGGCTCACTGACTTGCGGCCGATCAGCGCGGTGGCAACGGTGAGCGGCACGACGCGCGGTGATCCGCTCGGCGGACAGGCGCCGGCGGCCTGTTGCGCCGAGAACCAGGCGGGGTCGACCCACACCTCCGCGACCCACTCCGTCCCCGCGGCGATGGCCGGCGCAGGGACTGCTGCAGGTGGGGCAGAAGCGGTCGGAGCTGGGAGGTTCAGCGAGTTCGGTGGGGTGAGCTGCTGGGCCGGGAGCTGCCCCGTGGTGAAGTCATAGCCACACTCCTCGCAGAACAGCGCGTCGGCCAGGTTCTCGCCACCGCAGTTGGGGCACGCCTGGTGCGCCACGGGCGCGGCGGGCGCGGCCGGAGTCGCGGGCGCGGCCGGCGGCGGAGGCGGGGTGGCGGGCGCCCCGGCGGCGATGGGCTCGCCGCAGACATCGCAGAAGTCGGTGGTCTGGGAGGTGTGGCCCTGAGGGCACTGGACGCTCATCAGCGGACCCGGGTCGTCTTGGTGGAGCTGGTGTCGAGGGCCATCTCGTCGAGCTTGGAGACATCGCGCTTCAGACGGACGGTTCCGGTGTCGGCATCCTCGATGTCGACCACCTTCTTGAGCTTGGACGTCGCCTCCTCGTTGCCGGTGGCCGCAGCCAGCTGCGCAGCCCGACCGAGCTTGTACGTCGCGCTCTCATCGTCGCCGGCTGCCTTGGCGGCCAGACCCTCCTGGATGGCGTCGGCCAGCTCTGCCTGGCCGGTGTAGTGGGCCACTGCGGGATTGATCCGGGTGGTCAGCGTCGCGTCGTCGGACCAGGTGGCCCGCACCAGGCCCTGGGTCACGACCTCTCCTCCGACGACGAGCTGGACGCGTGCCGCGAGCTGCTCGCTCCCGATCGGCTTCGCGCCGACCCGGACCGCGACGTGGTAGTCCCGCGACTCGTCACCCCAGGACCCGGTGGGGAACTCGGCGACGAGGTCGGACACCGGGGTGCGTCGATCGGTGAGGTCGTCGATGGTCGGCGCGACCTGGCGCACGAACTGGAGCTCCGCTCCCTGTGGCGCCCACACCCTCAGGCGGGCATCGGCGACGCCGCGACCCATCGCGGTTCTCATCATCTCCCGGAAGTCGGCCGCCATCTCGGCCGGATCCGCGATGAGGTCCACGCTGCCGAGCAGTGCCGTGGAGATGCTCCGCAGCTCGGTCACGTTCCAGTCCTCGCCGACACCGCGGCAGTCGCACTGGAACTGACCGGTGACGCCCTGGATGGTCTGCTGCAGCACCCCGGGCGCCTCACCTTCGTCCTTGCCGTCGGTCAGCATGATCGCGTGGCGTTGCGTCGCGGGCACGGCAGCGAAGAGCTGACTGGCCAAGGTGAGCCAGGTGCTGATCGCCGTCCCGCCGGCAGCGATGAGCTGGCCCACCGCCTCGATGCCGGCCGCCCGTGTCTGGTCGCTCGCCACCGCCATCGGTGAGCCGTCGGTGGGGTAGATGAGGGCGGCTCGCCCGCCGCCGGCGATGACCGCGAAGAAG
>Ga0302323_100005002_pt1 | contig 10832 bp, 10 predicted proteins | sample Fen_T0_3_FD_201950 | JGI IMG/M metagenome (GOLD analysis project Ga0302323, IMG submission 201950) | Peat permafrost microbial communities from Stordalen Mire near Abisko, Sweden - Fen_T0_3 | ecosystem: Environmental > Terrestrial > Soil > Wetlands > Permafrost | place: Sweden: Abisko... | reverse complement strand
GACCGAGCCCAAACGCGTCGAACTTCCCGATCCCAAGCTGACCTTCCGGGTGGAAGAAAAAGACGAGGGCCTTGTGGTCATCGTCCTGGCGACCAAGCCTGCGTTCTGGGTCACCCTCGACCAGGGAAACCTTCAAGGGCGTTTCGACGACAACGGGGTCACCCTCCTGGCCGGCGAAGAACGCCGTTTCCGCTGGATCGGCAAAAAGATCGGTGCCCAGACTCTAAAACGTAAACTCAAGCTCTTCGACCTCTACGGAAGCGCCTTCCTGCGATGACCCGTTGAACAACCCTCCCCTTTTCGATATAAAAGGGGAGTCCTTCACGAGAGAAGCGAAGTGTGAGAGGCAAGCCAGCGTGGCGAAATGGTAGACGCAGCGGACTCAAAATCCGCCGGTGGTAACACTGTGAGAGTTCAAGTCTCTCCGCTGGTAGGCAAGACCCCGTCAAAAGACGGGGTCTTTTTTTGCTAAAGTTAGGAGAGCAGGCACAATGCGCCCCCTTCACCCCATCTTAGCGAGGTCGTCGATCCTCAATGGTTCCATCCGGACCACTCAATATAAATAACGTTAATGAACCTTCATAGGCTGTTAATGGATCTGGTTCGGAGATTCGGGCAACTCTTCCCTGACACCCAGGGGGTCACATGCCAAAAGGCGCCATCGTTCTCTTCATGTTTTTGGCATGTCTGTCACTTTTTGGACAGGACCTCATCACCATCACATTCTTGGACCAGGATCTTGGGACGCCCGTTGAGGGAGTTCAGGTCAGGATTGCGGGACTGAAACTTGTCAGCGACGCGAGCGGGCGAGTCACCTTTCCACAGGTTACTGGCACCGAACGAGTGCTTTTAACGGCGCTGATTCCAGGCTACAAGATCGCGAAGAAGGTCATCACGGCAGCGGATAGGTCCATTACGATGAAGCTTTCTTTGGAAGGAACCGTCGAAGGCCAAGAACTGGTTGTTCGGAGCACCAAGCCCCGCCAAACGGATGCCCAAGCGGGCGTTTCCCAAGTGATCTCCAGCGCTCAGATTCAGACCCAAACCATGGGGCTCATTGAGGATGCCTTTTCAGCGGTGAAGACTCTTCCGGGAGTGGGATACTCGGGCACCTTCAACGCGAGGCCATCCATCAACGGAGGAGATCCCAACGAGACGGTCGCGACTCTCGACGGAGCGTCCATCCTTGACCCCTACCAGTGGCAAGGTGCGGTCACGATGTTCAATCCCGATATGGTGGACTCGATCAAGCTTTCCAATGGCATTATTGGAGCCCAATACGGCGAAGTTATGTCGGGTTTACTGGAGGTGACTTCCAAGACACCCCAAGACCAGGATCCCCACGCCGATATTGGCCTATCGACCACCGGCCTTGACGTATTCTACCAGCAAGCTTTTGCAGAGAATGCCGGAATCCTCCTGGGCGGAAAAGTCACCTGGTTGGAAATGCCCTTGTACCTCATCGGACAAAGCACCTTATTCTCCACGGCCCCCAACATTCGGAATGGCACCGCCAAGGTCTACTGGAACCCAAGCCCCACGGTAAAGTGGAATCTGAATGCGAACATCGATACCGACGGGGTAGCGATCAAACTGGGAAGTTTCGCCTTTGACATTTCGGATTCACAAGTGCTTGTGTCATCCGATCTGAAAGTTCTTGTGAACAAGGACCTGTTGTGGAATGCCATGGTGAGCTACAACAGCCTGAACAACAAGACAGGCTTCCAAGGTGAAGACCGCTTTGACTCGAGTTTATCCCAGCATTCGTTCACGGATTTGACGGACTATCGCTACCAAGCTCGATCCAGCTTTGACTGGAACCTTTCTGAAGGCCAGGTCATCAGCTACGGCCTGGATGAGATGTGGGAAACTTGGTCAAAGACCATCGATAGCCTCACCTATCCCAACGACTCAATCAACGATTTCACCCCCAAATCGAACTTCTCGACCGTGAGCGGGAAGAACACCATTGAGTCTGGAGTCTATGTCAATGACGCTTTCACGGTGATTCCCGGAACGTTGACAGGGGAAGGAGGATTGCGCGTCGATCACGCTGTGGTGTTCGGAGGCGGGGAAGTCTTGCAAACCTACCCCGTTCTCAATCCGCGCATTCGAATGAACTGGACGTTCCTGAAGGACTGGGCGGGCCTCAAGTCCCTGGGTGTCAACGGAGGTACCGGCCTGTATTCGCAATTCCCTGCCGACAATCCGCTCCTCGACAACAAGTATGGAGTCAAGAGTTGGGAGGTGGGACCTACCCGAGCTTGGTTCAATGTTCTAGGCCTCGACGCAACCGGGGACGGAGCCGAAACCTTGAGTTTGCAGGTGTATACCAAGGACTACATGAACCGCTTCTATTCCGCCACAGAGGCCGGTGGCGACTCCATTCTCAACTACGATGGCACCGGATACGCCTATGGATTCAACCTTGGATTCAAAAAGAACACCCTCTTTTGGGATGTTTCCCTGAGTTACTCGTTCGACGAGACAGAACTCTACAATCCCGGTCGCACCGGACTGGTCGCCGAGGATTGGATGAGCCCTTTGGGTTCCTGGTATGCCCCCTCTTACCAAGTCGAGCACACGTTCTACCTCGACCTCACACTAAAACCAAACCAAGAGTTTTCCTTCTTCATGCAAGGAACGTTGGCGTCAGGGTCACCGACCGAATCAAAAGGGCGGACCAGTTGGCAATATCCCATCGACCTCAAGGCGGACTGGCACGGATTTTATCCTGACTCAAAGGTCCGCTGGGAGTTCTACGCGGGGTGCCAAGACGTCCTGGCGCTGCTGTACTTTGTCCGATCAACGACGGGAGCGTCGTTCTCGACAGGGTTTCCCATACCCTCCGTCGGCTACAAGTTGAGCTTTTAGGAGGGTCGCCATGTTAGGACGAACTGCGTTCTTATTGCTGTCTGTTTTGCTCTTTGCCAACGGTTGTGCCAGTGTCCCACCAGGGGTTAATTCCCCGCTGGTTCTTCAATGGGACAAATCCAAGACCCCAGATTCCCCGTTCCATCTCAAGGGCGGCCCTTTGGACAATGCCACGCTCGTCGGAATTGCCTCGGTGGGACCCGACGATGCGACGTGGACCGTGATCTTCACAAGACTTGAGTGGTTCAACAACTGGCCCAACGGGTGGACCCAGGCGACCTTCCTCCTCGACGGAACGGGAGTGCTCCGCAGCGACGGCAATACATGGACTCTCAAGATCGACAAGATGCCAAGTTTGGATGTTCCTGAATCCGCATCGATCCGGTATTTCGACACCTATGTTCGAGACGAGAAGGGTCTCGCCGAATTCTCCCATCGGTGGGAGAGAATTCAGGCTGTCACCGCTGATCTTTCGATCCACAAATTCCAACAACTACCGGATCACAAGGCCTTCGAGCAGTACATGTTCCCCGAGGTCTATGGCTACAGCAGCCCATCCCAAACAGGACAAGACCTCGTTCCCGTATTGGGGATTGAATGGAACAAGAAGTACACCGAGGGTCACTTTCAAGAGAGACTTTGGGCTCTCAGAAACTCAGGGTCGCTGTACCGGGACTATCAGGAATCTCCAGGACTTTGGTACTTGGCAATGGCTTGGGCTGAGCTGGCAGGGCCTGGCAAAGAAATCCAGGTGCAGATCAGAAAGTAACTCGGTCAAATTTTTAGGAAAGGATGTTTGCAATGTTTAACAATCTTCTCGGCATGAATCCCGTCATCATTTTTGTGCTTGTGACGCTTGTATGGTTCTCTTTGGCTTCGTGGACTGTCATGATCACGAAACTCCTTCAGATTCGAACGTGGACAAAAAGGAACAGTGAGTTCATGACGGTGTTTGAATCGGTCTCCAATCCGCTTCAATGGGAAGGTGACTGGGGTAGGCTTACTTCGGCACCCCTAGGTTCGGTTTTCTTGAAGGGGCAAGCTTCGGCGAAGCAGGGAGGAACCGCCGAGAGCATCGACCGATCACTCAGGAAGATCTCGACGCTCGAAATCGCAACCCTGTCCAAGAGCGTCGGTTTTCTCGCGACGACGGCGGCAACCACCCCCTTCATTGGCCTGTTTGGTACTGTCTGGGGGATCATGAACGCTTTTCAAGGGATAGGAGAGGCTGGCTCGACTTCGCTCGCTGTTGTGGCGCCAGGAATCTCTGAGGCCTTGGTCACCACGGCCATCGGGTTGGCCGCGGCGATTCCCGCCTTGCTCGGGTACAACTTCCTCCAATCACGACTACAGGTTCTCGTGACCGAAATTGATAGTTTTTCCGGGGACTTTCTCACGTTGTTTGAGAAAGCCCAGATGGAGTAGGTGGCGATCATGGATTTTCAGCGTCAAGGAAGGTCGGGCCGAGCTCCACTTTCACAAATCAACGTTACGCCTCTGGTCGATGTCATGCTCGTTCTTCTCATCATCTTCATGGTTACGGCGTCTTTGGGCCAACAAGGGATCACCATTAACCTTCCCAAGGCAAAGGCAACGCCCCTGTCGGTGGCCGACGACAGGATCACCGTTTCAATGGACGACAAGAAGCACATTTTCATCAATGCCGACCAGGTGGATCGGGCCGAACTCACCCGACGACTGGAAGCCCTTGCCAGCACCCGGAACGACAAGACTGTGTTCCTCAAATCGGACAAGACGGTTTCCTATGGCGACTTCATCGAGATCGTTTCCCTGATCAAGGCCGCGGGTGTCCGCCAACTCGGCATGATCACGGACACCCCGACCTCGCCATGAGTCTCGCTGTGTCTTCCAGGGGCACCAGTCGCGGCCTTCAGAGCCTGAGCTTCCTAGTCGCTCTTGGGCTCCATGCGGGGGTGATCCTCGGGTTGTTCTTGCTGATTGAGCCGAAACCTCTGCCACCGTCCGAGATGCCTCTGGTCATGGACCTCGCCTCCCTGCCGCCGCCCGAAGTTGCACCGCCCAAGGCACCCCAACCGCCACCCAAGGAGCTCGCCCCGCCCGATCCCAGCCGCAGGCTCCCCCTGCCGACCCCTCCCACCTCACCGACGCCTCAGGCACCGGTGACCTCTCCGTCGGTGGCACCCGCGCCATCAAAGGAGCCGGCGAAGGAACCAGAGCCAGACTATCTTCCGCAATTCAAGATTGACCAATTGCCAGAGTTTCCAACGCAACAGATACTCTCAAGGGTTGTCTATCCCCCGCTAGCTGCTTCCCAGGGGTTGGAGGTCACCGTGATTCTGGAACTCTCGATCGACAATGAGGGAGTGATCCGAAAAATCGTTGTCCTCAAAGACCCTGGCTATGGATTTTCCGAGGCCGCCATCAAGGCGTTGGCGGGAATCCAAGCCATCCCCGCCCAAGCCCAGGGCCATCCTGTCGCGGTTCGTTATCGGTACCCGATTCGCTTCACCCTTCACTAACGCCGCAGTCGGAGACACACCCAATGCAAGCTTCGATTTTGATCATTGAAGACTCCCAGGAGATTTCCAGGCTGGTTGAACTTTACTTGGCCCGGGAGGGTGCTGAGACAGTCGTACAGATCTCCGCAGAGGCTGCCCTCAAGGTCCTCGACCAACGGAACTTTGACCTCATCATCCTCGACCTCAATCTTCCAGGCATGGATGGTTTTGAGTTCTTGTCGCTCTTGCGTCGGAGGTCCGGGGTGCCTGTGATCATCCTTTCGGCTCGAGACCAGGATGAGGATATGGTTTTAGGACTCGCCCTTGGCGGCGACGAATACGTGGCCAAACCCTTCTCCCCCAGGGTTCTTGTGGCCCGGTGCCGGGCGCTCCTGAGGCGTAAGCAAGGAGTTCACGCGAGCAAGGATCGCTACTCTTTCCATGGCATGGAACTGATGGTCCAAAAGCGATGTCTTGTGGTGAAGGGCAGAACGTTAGGCCTGACTCCCAAGGAGTTTGAACTGCTTACATTCTTTCTCGACAACCCCAACAAAGTTTTTCGCGCCGACCAGATATTCAAGCTGGTTTGGTCCAATGAATTCGGTGACGTGTCCACGGTGGCTGTCTACGTGAATAAGTTACGGAAAAAGATCGAACTCGATCCTGCGGAGCCCGACATCCTCCAAACCCTTCGAGGTTCTGGTTATCGCTTTGTATGGAAGGAGTTGTCATGAGAATGCGAACTCAGATTCTTCTTGTCCTGATTCTACCAGCACTGTCACCGCTGCTCTTCATCCTTGTCCGTCCAGAACCCCAGAGTCCTGAAACCCTGTCTCCCTCTTTGATCGAAAGTATTGAAAACTCGCCTCCCCTCTCGGGTGCGAGGTTGGAGCCGCCACGACTTCTCGAAGTAGGAGCTGATCGGTACGTCGTCTTTCGAATTCGCCCTGGCCAGGAGGCTCCGCGGTGGGCTCCCTTCTCGATCACCATTCTCTTCTACATCCTGCTCATCTTTCTGGTTGTCCTGTTCTTCCACAGGTTTAACAAATCGATCGTGAGCCTGGCAAACGCGACGAAAATTATCGCTCAAGGAAGTCTGGACACCCCAACAAAGATCCATGGGAGCCAGGAGATCCGGGTTCTGGCAGAAGCCCTGGAACAGATGCGGATCCAACTCAAAGATGCGAGAGAGAGGAAGTCCTTCCTCCTGATGGGACTCTCCCATGATTTTCGGACTCCCATTACCTCGATCAAAGGTTATGCCGAGGCGCTCCAAGACCGTATGGGGTCGACTCCTGAGGAAGAGTCGGAATTCGTGTCGATTATTCACGAGAAAGCGGTTCAACTTGAAGGTATGGTGAGCCGGTGGCTCGAGCTGGTGCGCCTGGAAACCGAGGATAGGTATGCTGTCTTCCAATCTGTAAATCTCTTCGAGTATTTCCAAAGGTTGGGACGCCGATTTAGCCTCGATGCGAAGATTTCAAACCACCGATTTGAATGGTCGGTGGAGATTCCGAAGCACTGGGAATGTGCCTTGGACCAAGGACTCATTGACCGGTGCCTCGACAATCTGTTCCACAACGCAACGAAGGCTACGCCTGCGAAAGGAATCCTGGGACTGAAGGTATCTTCTGGTCCATTGGGATTGGTTGTGGACTTCTGGGACAACGGTTCCGGGATTGGTACCACTGAGAAGTTGATCATCTGGGAACCCTTTTACCGGGGCAGAGAAAGCAGTGGACTGGGGCTTGGACTCGCTGTTGTCAAGAGCATCCTGACCTCACATCGTTGGACGATCTCTCTGGTCGACACCCCGGTTGGCGCGCATTTCAGAATTCTCATCCCTCTGTCTGTCGTATCGGGTTTCCGGGATGGCAACGCCGGCAGTCCGGATTGAGGTGAGGTAAACTGTCGCTTGCCAGTCGACCCAGTGAGATCGTTCCATGCATCCGTTCAACACTTCTGAGCCTTTATCGAGAACGTCGTCACAGGCCTACCGGAAGCTTATAGGTAAACATCACTCCATAGTATGGGTAGGTGACCCCGACCTATCCTGGATCTCCCATAGGGGTGGTCAGGTCGACATAGCTGACCTTGGGTTGGGTGCCAAAGGGAATGGCCAGAATCGTCATCTCGTACTGGTCGAGAATCGTAAAGCCGAGGCGAACGTGGCTGGCCAGGCTTCCTCCTACCAGAACGTCGGCGTGTTCTCCCACACCCAGTTTCCCGTAGAAGGACGCCGAACCGAAGGTGAAATTGAGACCGATGTAAGGCGCGGGATCGATGATGTTCAGGAGGAAGAGGCCGGCTTCCGTGCTGAGGCGATACCTCGACAGCAACGACGACGTCCAGAAATGTTCCCAGCCGACTTGCCCCTTCTGATCCGCCATGGCCTTTGGAACCAAGCCCCTCTCTTTGATCCGGAAAATTCCTGCCTTGAAGAGTTCGAACCGCAACACGTGGGTGAGCAATCGGGTTTTGGCCGCGTCGTAGGACGAGGAAGAAACGTCTATCAACGCTATCGTCGGAGAGTCGACAAAGGCCTCTGCTGAGAAGAAAATGCTCATGGCAAACATAAAAATGGCAATACCAATGGTTTTTATTCCACAAGTTTACCGAAGGCCTGAAAACCTGGCAAAAAGTCTTTGGGACCACGCCATGGTCGACTGTCCTTATGGAAGGTAGACTGTCCTTATGGACACACCACTAGAAATCCTCCTGCAACAGGAAACCGAGTTGCAGTTCACCAAATTCGACAGCGCCACCGCCTGGCGCCTGGGAACCTGGATCGTCGCCAAGGCCAAACGCGAAGGACTGAAGATTGCTGTGGGCATCACCAAGGGCGGCCAGAGGATCTTCCATTGGGCCGCCGACGGCACCTGTCTGGACAACGACTCGTGGATAGACAGGAAGACCAAGACCGTTTATCGGTGGGGCCACTCCAGCTTCTACATGGGCCGCAAGCTAGCCAAAGAAGAGACCACACCGCTGAAAAAATACGCCGTCGACGAAAAGGACTACGCCTTCGACGGAGGGTGTTTTCCCATCCTCCTTAAGGGAACAGGCGTGGTGGGAACCCTGACGGTTTCCGGCCTAAAGCAGGACCAGGACCACCAAGTCGCGGTCGAAGCCCTGCGGTTCGTCCTCAAAAAGCCTCTGGTGCCTAAGAAATAAACCTCAGTTTCCCATTAGGGTGTCGAGATCGATGTCTGCCAGGCAGGCCGGCACGCCGACACCCCAGTTCTCGAGCACCTGGGGATGCACTTCACCGAAAACTCCGCAGGGTCGGTCCGCCACGAAGAGATCGGCGGCGCGCCCCGGAATGAACCGAGGGTCGGCACTGTCTTTCACAGTGAACTCCACGTCGAGGTAGTAGAACAGGCTGGCGATCCGGCTGTTGGCCTGGTTGAAGTTCTCGTCGGCCCCAGCGCTCAAGAAGCCCAGACTATTGCGGGTCACCGAACCCTGGTTGTCGGCGGAATCGAGTCGGACGATCTTCCCTACTTCGAAGATGTGATGGGGATAGACGGCGTGACCCGATACCGATTCGGTCTCGAGCAGGTTGGGGGCCACCGAGTTGCGGACGAACTCGTAGTTCTCGGTCATGGGGTTGAGGATTTGGAGAACGTCGTCCCCCGAAATCGTCATTCTGTCGATGAAGTCGCGCTTGCTCCCCAGGTAGTTGTAGATCATCTCCTGAAAGCCCATGCCAATCATGAGGTCGCGGACCTTACGTCCAAAGAGTTCTTCCTTGGTCAGACGGCCGATGGTGGCGTCTTGGGGGGTGACGGGGTCAAAAGTGTCGAGTCCCCGGCCGATCATCACGTCTTCGACGATGTCGACGGGGTGAAGGAAGTCGTTCCGGTAGGGAGGAGGGGTGACGGTGAGAACGCCGTTAACGTACCTGCTGAACACCCCGGCTTTTTTCAGAGCGGCTTGAACTTCTTCACCAATGAGATTCACCCCGAGTAACTTGTTCACGTATTCGAGGTCGGTGGTCACCGGCGCCTGAAATGCGTACGGGAAGGTGACCTGTCGTCCGAAGGGAGTGTCGTAGGGGTACTCCACAGTCACAGGCAGGATTTCAAAGCCGATGTCGGCCAGGTCGCAAGCGACGATGCTCGCGGCCAAGGTAACGGCGGGCTGGTCCGTGCCGGTAATCTCAATGAAGAGCTCGGTGTCGCCCACTTCCACCGCCCCCAAGTCGGCGCTGTTGATCACAGGAGGGAACGACAGGATGCGCCCGTCGGCCGACTGCTGGATGGGGAACTTGGCGTGGGCTTCGGCGATGTAACCGTACTCCTGTCCCTTGGGGTGCTTCTTGCAGATCTCCCGCAGGCTGAGCATTTCTGTCATGCCCAGGGGGACGAATTTTGTGGTGTCGGGGTCGGCGGCCCAGTATTTCACCGGAAACTTCACCATCTTGCTCCGGAACACGCCCATGGCGAAGGTCCGACGCTTGCGGCCGAAGTTGTGGCACAGCTTTTCCTGGGTCTGGATGAGGTCGTCGAGGGCCGTGGCGTCGACTTTACCCCTCACCGCGAAGGCCGAGCAGTAAGGCCGGATGTCCTTCAGCGCTGCGTCCACCACGAGGGTGCGTCCACCATTGTCTTGTTTTTTCTCTGGAGTAGAGAAAAACGGATACTTCGGGTCCCAGCCCTGGTAGTACACCCTCAGGCCCCGGGCCGCCCCGGCGGTGCTCCACAAGTCGGGTCGGTTCGTGTCGTTGAATTCAAGCTTGAGGGTGTCTCCCTCGACGCCGTCGACCTCGCTTTTCAGCACGGGGAGTTTGTCGATCAGTTCCTGGACGGAATACTTCTGGTTCGCCAGGCGGAAAAAGGCTTCTTGGTTGACTTCGATTTTAGGCATGGCTACTTCCTCTTCCGGAGCCGGAGAGTTTCAAGGTTGTTCGTGAACAGTTCGCGCAGGTCTGACAGGCCCAGGCTCATCAAAGCCATGCGGTCGATGCCCAGACCCCAGGCCAGGACTGGAACGTCGATGCCCAGGCTCTTGGTGACCTCGGGCCGGAAGATACCGGATCCACCGAGTTCAAACCAGCCCAGAACCGGGTGCTTGATGTGCACCTCGATGGATGGTTCAGTGAATGGAAAGTATCCGGGGACGTACTTGACCTCTGTGGCCCCGGCCACTTCGACGGCAAACATCTTGAGGAGGCCCAGAAGGGTCCGCAGGTTCACGTCCTTGCCCAACACGATGCCCTCGGTCTGGTAGAAGTCGGCGCCGTGGGTGGCATCCACCTGGTCGTACCGGAAACACCGGACGACGCCGAAGTACTTGCCCGGCACCTTGGCCGTAGGAAGCTGCTTGGCCGAGAGCACCGTTCCCTGGCTGCGCAGGACGAGGCGGCGGGTGAAATCGCGGTCGAAGTTGTACTGCCAGCCGCGGCTGCCCGTGTCGCCACCATCGGTGTGGGCCGCCGCCACCCTGTCGAGCCAGGGCTGCTCGATGGCCTTGGCG
>Ga0302323_100005001_pt1 | contig 10834 bp, 16 predicted proteins | sample Fen_T0_3_FD_201950 | JGI IMG/M metagenome (GOLD analysis project Ga0302323, IMG submission 201950) | Peat permafrost microbial communities from Stordalen Mire near Abisko, Sweden - Fen_T0_3 | ecosystem: Environmental > Terrestrial > Soil > Wetlands > Permafrost | place: Sweden: Abisko... | reverse complement strand
CGTTCGACGGCAACTTGCAGCCGTCGATGGCGAAATGCTCCTTGCCGATCAGACCAAGTGCCGACGCATAGACCAAGACGTCGCCGAACAGGCTCGCAATTTCGTGCTCCAGGTTGCTAACGAACGAAGCAATCGTCGTAAAGTGGGGTCGAGAATCCGCCGACAATGCCATGAACACCACGTCGCGGCAGCACGCTTCGGCGATCCGACGACTCGAGACGATCCCGCGGTAGTAACCGTAGAGCAGGATCTTCAGCAGCACTTTGGGATCGAAGGCCAATCGACCCGTCGCGTCGTTGTGATAGCGGTGATCGAAAACGGATAACTCGAGGTGCTCCTCGACGATCTCATTGAGGGCATATTCGAACGACCCCTCAAGCACTTGGTCGGCATACGACAGTGGAATCATCTTCGTCTGATTCAGGTCGTAAGGTTTGAATCTGGCCATCGAACGCTCCGGTAAGCTGTCTCGACGCCCTTTGTATCCATCAAGATCCCAAATTCCAAGCGCAAAGGGAGTTTTTCTACGGCCTCAACGGGTGTAGCTTCAGCTGCAAGCGCACCATGAAACGACGCTCCAGATCAAGGTCAAACATTTCCAGCGCTTGCCAGCTGCAAGCTTGAGTTGTGCAGCACGCTATTCTGGTTCGATTCGACCCAAGGCCTCATCCGTCGCGAGTTCCAGCTCTGCGAACTCGCTTTCTGTCAATACGCGAATTCGAGTCGACAGTGAGGTCTTTGGAACAGCTCGAAGCTGAAAAGCAAGTGCAACCGATTCAGTCGGTGGCCCATCAACTGTCGCGGCGATCATCGCAGTTCCCGCGAGGCGTGCCCGATCGAGGTTCGTGGTCAGCGGGACAACTAGGATGGAATGCAGGACACGAATCAACGCGTCACTTTGCCAGATTACGACTGGGCGACGTCCCGTCTGTTCTTGCGGTCGATGTGCTCCGAGATCTGCCCACCAAATCTCGCCGCGTTTCATCCAACGTCCTCGCGAGCGAGCATCGCGTCGAATTCGTCCAGCCCGGCGCCTGCCAAGTCGAGATCCTCACTTTCAGCAGCAGCAAGACGCGTGAGATCCCATCGAGACGGATCCGAATGACGAACGACAATGAGACGAACCCGTTCGCCAGGTCGAAGATTCAATGGCTTGGCGGGTCGGAGCAAGCCGTTTTCGTAAAGCGCTTCAACGGGATGCATATCGCCACCTTAGCACTTCGAGTCCGGCCGGAAAGCGACCTTTCCGAGAAGACGGAGTTGTTGGGGAATTTGGCTTTGGGTTTGAGAAGCCAGGAAGGCCCCGCCCAGTCTGGATGGGAATTTGCCCCGTGAGTTCGTTCGGCCAGCGCAAGTGCCAATCGGGTACAGGAGCCCGTGTCAAGGTACCTGATCTGGCTCAATCGAGATTCTCAGCTCTTCAGAACCAATGCTTGCGCATGGTTTCCAAGAGCGCTCCGGTAATCTCGAATCCAGAAGCATCGCCTATGACACTGTCAATGCCGCACCTTGGGCAGAGAGCGGTTTGCCCATTACCGGTCGAGTCTTCGTCGACCCACTCAAGTATCGCACTTGGAAGGAATGTCACACCACAGTAGAAGCAGCCACATTGCTTGCTCCGGACGACCTCCGCGCGATGGTTGCTTGATCGGGCGTGAGCATGGCGAACCTCGTCAGGAAATCTCGCGACCGCTTGTCTGTGGTTGTTTTGCCAGTCCATGCGATTACCCAGTCCGTCCAACGGTTGGGCGTTCAGCGGCGGGACGCCTTGCGGCCCGTCCGCTGCAACGCCGAGTTAGCCGGCTTTGCTTTTGCGGTCCCGGTTTCGGCACCGACAATTGTGATGCGCTTGTCGCCGAATACAGCGACCAGATCGAGTTTGCCACCGAGAGCATCGAGGTAGCGACGTAGAGTGGCAACCTGACAATCGTCGAAGTCGGAACGGCTTTCTAGTCTGGAAACGTCGCCTTGATTGATCTGCGAATCCTCGGCAACCGTGACCTGCGTCTTGCCCACTGCTTCGCGGACGGTCTTCAGAGTTAGCCGAACGCCTCGCCCGGCACGAAGTCCTCTCCCAAGGACTCGCACTGGTTCAGCATCCAGTGGCAAGTTACGGTGAACTGAGCGTGTCATATGTGGCCTCCAGTTTCGTATACGTCATGTTCAGCGCCAGTAGCTGGTCACGCACTGATAATCCTGTCACGGTCTCCTCGTTCAACATGAACGACGAATAGTACGCGCTCTCTCAAGGACGTGCCGATGACCACCATGCGGTTTGTGCCTGACCCGTCGTAGACGGCGTAGGGATCGGCAAAAACGGTTGCAGCCTCAGGAAAGGACACTCCATGCTTCTCCAAATTGGATTCAGCCTTTGCGTCGTCCCATTCGAAGTCGCCGTCTACAACTGTGGCCGGAGCTTCATCCTGTTGGGCAAGTTCGAAGCGACTTCGCTGTCTTCGATGCCGGCTCACTCGCCAGTCGTGGCTTGTACCATGCGCTCGGCTTCAACCATGCTGGTGAGGTTCAGCTCGGCTGCAAGCAACCCTCCAACCTCATCCCGTCTCCCCCTGCTTGTTTGCCCTACGCGTCCGACTGCCGTTGCCGCGCAATGCACCATGCTCCATGAAATGGGGCGAGGTTCTTCGTTCCCTGGGTCATAAACAACGATCGAAGTCTCTGGGGAGGCGAGCGGGATGGTCAGCATGGCTTGTCCGGCGATATCGACGTTCACGATTTCATCGCCCGCCTCGAGCGTCACATCGGTCGGACTACCGGGTAGCGCGATCGTGGCGTAATCCCAAGCGACGGACACGACCGTCTCATGACCGGATGGATTCGAAGGCGACGGAGGGTCGTCGATCGGATCGGGAATCGTGCGAGGAATGTGCCGCGGATCGACGACCCAGCGGTAGGACGATGAGCGGAGTTTCAGCCCATTGAGCAAGGGTGCCCTAACCTTCGGATACTTGTTGGTCAGGACGATACCTTCTGGTTCGAGCCTCGCATCGACATACACTCGTGACCCCAAATACCAGGTGAACGGCCAGCCTCCCGTAAGTGGGTAAAATGTAACGCTGTGGCCATATGCCGGCAAGCGAAGGCCCCACACGGAATTCTGCGCTCCAGAGAACAAGAACCGGAAAGGTTCTCCCGGAGAGCTCCCATCCTCCCAAGCGCTCAAGAAATGCGGGTTGCCCTTGGGCGGCACCACCAGTTGACGTTCGGACAGCACGAAGACCGACCAGCCGCCGTGAGTCAGAACCGACTGGACTGCTTCGAGCTCCGTGGTGGATATTGGCAGGCGCCGGTCTTGCTTTAGGATCCGATGAGTCGACGGTTCCCAACGCGCCCAGGTTGCGTCACTCAATTCTGGCGACAGCGCGCGATACCGAAGCACTGTGCCATCGCTAAGCAAGCGCTGCTGCGCTTTTGGATCCGCATTGGGCCCCATTAGCGACGCCTTCGTCAGGCTGCTCCACGGCTCGATGACAAAATGTTCGATCCCTCCGTCGGGTTCTTGACACAGGCCGGAGAGCTCCGGAGATTCTGGATCGTCCCAACCGAGGAGCATCAACGTGCCAGCACTCTGCCCGCTGCCACGGCATGATAGTCGCTGCGTCGCCTGAGTTTGCGGCGCGCGCTCGGACAGAGCATCGGCAGGTTGCTCGCCGAGGGGCGAATCCCAACCGCGACGATAGCTATCTTTGAACAGACATCCCGCGAGATTGCACATGACGTGATGGCCGAATCCCGATTGCCGTTTCGTTAGATGCGGATCCGCCGCGCCTGGCTCCCACTCTTGCCACGAAATGCCGCTAGATTCCAGGAATCTCCGCACCGGTAGACCACCGGTCGCGTAGGAAATGTTCCCATACTTCCGCGACTGCAGAAGATGACCCTTGGCATCGAAGAGGAGCAGCTGCCCGTCATGGGCCACGAGATTCAACCCATCGGGGTGAAGATCGAAGACGCCGCCTCGATCGAACTGCTCCATCGTATCGAGCGTCCCTTGATGCTCGAAGTGGATCGGGTCCAATGCACTCGAAGCCACGTCCAGCCCGTTTTCACCATTGCTTATCACCCAAAGGCGCACGGGCTTACCGTCGAACCGCGCCGAAAGCACCTTGGCATCGAGCTCCGTCCAGCGGTCTTGCGCCTTTCCGTTGGGACCCGTTGGACTACGGACGTAGATCCGTTCACCGGTTTCGAAGATCAGACTCCGGTTGGGACCAACTTGCCATTGGTTGGGAAACCGATAGCCTCGCTGCGAAGGGGGAGCGATGGGCTCCAACACGAAGTGTTGACCATCGTCATCGCTAAAGTAGCTCGTTATACTTTCGTCACGCTGACCGCAGAGCACGACGATGGTCTTCTCGAACGCCCCGATCCCGCGCGGGTCACAGGAGCCTGCTGCCCAAGGCGTGACTCTGGGCGGCTGAGCTCCATGCGCCACCGCCACCCACCAGCGTCCGCGCTCACGATACAACCCCGTCCAGCCATCCTCGAGCAGCGCACTGTCCGCAAAATGGGCCTCGGGAGGAGCACCGAGAACCGGGTTACATTCGGCAAATCCCAATGGTAGCTGCCAAAAGTCTTTTGCCTCATAGCCCGCTGACCCAGGCGCGCGCGGGCGTGCGAGCGTGAAGCTCGCGCCGTCATCGCGAGTGAGCAAGAGCCGCTCCGGTCTGAACCGAATCCAGCCCTCTCCCTTCGAATTCATCCGAAACTCGATCACCTCAAAGGGCTCCTGCGCGGGGACTGGCAAGGGTACCTCCTGCCAATGCTGCATCCCGTCCGTCGAACGAAATAGCCGATTGCCGCGCATGGCCAGGATCGCCCGCTTGCCCACCGTCGCCCGATCGAGGTCGCGCAGTGTTTCCTCTACCATTGTAATCTCGCCCAGCGGGTCGTCGCTTTCGACGACTGCGCCATCTTGCAACAAGATGCGATGACGATTGTTGCCCAACGGCCAATAGACGAGCGCCGGATGCGGTAGCGGGATGTGACTAGCTTCTTCGAAGGCGAACAATGGATCGGGTCGCGCAGCTGCCGACAGGAGCTGCCGATTGGTGCCTTGGATGCGCAGGACCTTACCGTCCTTACGGCGATAGGCGGGATGCTCGCAGGTTGGGAATGGAGCCCCTTGGCTCGACAAACTCGTCCAATCCGCAGGGGAGTTGGGGATGACCTTCGACGGCGCCTCCGCAAACAGCCGTGCTGATTTTTGGTGCGACTCAGCCACGGTCCTCGGGCAAGCGACAACGCTGGGTCGCCGCTGCCGAGCCGGCACCATAGGGCAACAGCCAGAGAGGAGCACAACCAAGACAAAGCACGAGTGGCTACGCATACCGACCCGAAGACTACACCGGCGGCTAGCGGAAACTTGGAGGAAAACCTACAGCCAGTCATGATATCCGGGCAACCCGCAGCAGAGAGCGAAGCTCAACCGCGACCAAGTGGTCTTTCACCTTGGCGGCAATTTGTAGATCTCTTGGATGCCGCGCGCGCCCCGTCGGCGCATAGGACGAACAAGCAGGGGGTTAAGCGCTAGGGGAGCGCATAGGACGAACAAGCAGGGGGTTAAGCGCTAGGGAGTGGGGGCTTTTGCAGCCGATCTGAACGTCACCATCGTCAGCTTTTGCAGCCGATCTGAACGTCACCATCGTCATGGAAAGTACATCCCTTCACTGTGGTGCTCAAGTCCGGGATTGTCTGCGTCGTCCAACGGCTTGACAATAACTTGCGGCCCAGAAAGTACCAAGGAAGCGAGTCAGGTTGCTAGGCAGCCGGCCACAGTAAAATTGAAGCGAGTCCGACGAGCCACTGTGGGCGGCAACAACGACATGAAAGAAGGGAAAGCCGGCAAGTTCATTGCCGAGGCAGCTAGCTCTGTACCGAGGTACAACAACTGGCGAGTTGGTCACGTCCATTCAATGTCCAAGAAGTGTTCAGATGTGCTTCGGAATTCTAACCCGAAGCGATGCATCGGTCGTGAATTGCGCCACCCCATTGTATTTCTGGCGTCCCAATTGCACCGTCAACCCAGTCGATCGTGGAACACCGGTTGACCTAGATTGCGGTCCGCGCTGTATCTACGGAGCACCCGAGACTGCCACGCACGCCCAGCTATTCGACACGCAGGCGCACAGATAGTAGTGCCAGATTCCGCTATCCGGTAGCAGCATTGCGACACAGCTTGAATCCTGAGCGCACGGCCCTGCCGGTATCGTTTGAATCGAGCCCCAGGGTTGGTCGCACGTGGGCATGCATTCGGGTAGGTTGTTGATCCCTTTGGGTTGGAACGAGAACTCGGTGCCGTCCGGGTAGACAACCGCACGTTCTGCGCAGCCCGCATATCCGCCATTGGTCACGCCTCCGCCACTTGCGCTGTTGCCCCCAGCAGCTGGTGAACCGCCACTCCAAGCAAGCGTTGGGCTTTGTGAGCCGTTGTCAATCTCGCCGCCGCAAGCCAAAGTAGCGCTGCACAGCAACGCCCAACAAACCATACATGAATCTTGAACCGAAGGCATCGAAGCATTCAAAGCTTAGCGCCAAACCGCCTCAGCCACAATCACGACTGAGCCCGCCAAGTTTGCGATGGGCGAAGGGAGGCCAACCGCCTCCGGCGCCGTTCAACTTGCTTTGACCCAGGTAACGCCACCTAGTAAGCCGACAAGTAGACCCGACTACCGCGCACTTGGCCATTTCGGTGGCGTTTGGACACCGAAGGCTCCATCCGGTGCGAGGCCGTCCTTCCCACCATTGGCAGCGTCCGACATATCGCAAGGTACCGGTACTTCGTTGATTGGATAACTTTGGCAGTCTGGCTAACGCGTGGCGCTTGAGCCGCGAAGGCCAGCACCAAGCTCAGAGATGGAATGATCGTATCAGAATGCAGTTGAAGGCAACAGGCAATCAGGCTGGCCTTCGGCGGATCCAAGCGCGAGTTACCCGGCATCGCCGGATTCCAGCTGCTTGCGTACAAGCATCCGAACCGCAAAGTAGACTAGTGCACTCCCCACGGCCAAGTTGAGGGCTGCGATCATCAGCGGTGTTAGAAAGGTCGCTGCAGCGGCGCCAGCCGATCCAACTACGGCCAGGAATACAATCGTGGAGACCACGCAGCCGAATGAAAAGAGCCCGATGTCAATTGGTTGCATATGGCCAGTTGATATCTTGGCCCCAAACACGCCTGACCAGAATACGATGGTAAGCGGATTGCCACCCGTTAGTATGAGCGCGGCTAGGAAGGTGCCCGGGGCGGAGGTTGGATTCATAGCTGTAGACGTTCCAAGGTTTGGCAGGAGGGGATAGCCGATGGCTGACAAGAGCACGTCAACGCCAAAAAAAGCGATGACAAGTGCCCCGCCAACGCGAAGAAGCGTCTGCGCATTCCTCCCTCGAACAATCTGCGCGACACCGATTGCTGCGAGTGCGATGTAGATGGTGTCAACCAGTGCAACTGCACACACTGCGGATAGAGCGGCTATTGCGCCAATATCTGCACCGGTTTTGAAGACGAACAGACAAACCGGTCCAACTGCAAGCTGGAGCAGAAAGCCGAATCGAATTCCCTGACCAACAGTCTTCCAACGGGGCTCTGGCATTTCTTGCTTGATTCCGATGGGGGCGTGAAGCGCGCTGCACGTCAGTAGCAGAACGCGCCGTATCGGCCAGTCAACGATCATTCCCGGCGCAGCTGAGTCGCCAGCTTCCCATGTCCAAGCGCGGTTGATGAGCTGTGCTCGAGTTGAAGCACAAGGGCAACTGATGTGGCCGGACGCGGTTGGGAAATGGGCGGTTAGGCTAGTACCTTTCGAGTCTCGCCGAAGTCCGCACTCGGGACCTTCTACCAGCAAGTACGAGTCGCATCGGGTCCGGATAACGCTTGGCGTTGAGCCGCGGCGCCATCAAGCGCACGGCAAGGTATCAGGTTGCCAGCACAGCGCCCGCGATACAATGGTCTTCATCGCGGGCGCAGCCATTACCCATCAGTACGGCAACGCCGTCCAACGCTGAGTTAGGCGCCAGGGTCTCAGGTCGGTCGATTTCGTTGTTTTGATGGCGATGTCCAATCGACGAGACGCAGGTGCACGTTGGCCGCTCTGGTGAACCCCTCGAAGTCGCGCCGGTTGCGCGTCACCAGCGGAACCTGCCGTGCGATGGCGATTGAAGCGATGAGAATGTCACCGAGACTCCGGCACTGGCTTCGGGAACGCGCTGACCAAATCGTCGCAGCCACGTCAGCTGCGTCTTCGTCGAACGGAAGGACCACGCAGTTCTGGACGAGCGTCTCAAATGCCTGCAGTTGTGTTTGGAAGGGCTTGCCGGCGCGAAGTGCTTGGCGATACCCACGCAATCGCTCGAAGACCGTCACGGAGCTGATGGTCAAGCGTCCGAACTCCAGGAGGTAGGCCCGCGCCCGCGCCGTGACGACCGGGTTTGCTCGACTCACCTCAGACAGTGTGTCGGTATCCAGAAGGGCGGGTTCAGAAGGCATGGGGGCCTATCGCTCAGCTTCCTTGAGTCGACGAACCAGCGCTCGGGCGTCAGCCGCGGGAACATCGGCCAGGCTTGCCGTCGCCAGCGCGAGAATGTCATTCGGACTCGGTGCGATGTCGACGTCCTCGCCATAGTGACGTCGCAGTAGAGCCAGAACCTGTCCTTCGAAGCTGCGACCGCAGCGCTCGGCATCACTTGTGATGCGCTCGCGAAGACTCGCTGGAAAGCGAATGGTTCTGGCGACCGTGGTATCTTGGGCAAGTGCTGAGCGGGTCACACCAGAAAAGTACCAGAATGGTGGAACGGCGCAACAAGCAGCTACTTTGCGCCGAGATTTTGCTTGCTGGACGTCGCAGTCGAGTGCCTTGGTCGCAGTTCTCCAACCTGCAAGCCATGACCTGGTGGTCTCGGCAGTGCGCCTAACGGCTGCGGCTTCAGTTGCAAGCGCACCACGACACAAAGAGTCAGTCAATGCCAAACATCTCAGGCGCTTGCCAACTGCAAGCCGGAGTTATGCGGCTTTCGGCTTCCAGGCGATCTTTAGCCTCTTCTTGCTTGCTGCGCAATCTCGCAAGTACATGTTGATCAACGTCTGGTAAGGGATGTCCGTTTCCAGTGCAAGCTTCCTGAAGTAGTCAACAGTCACCTCGTCCAGTCGAATGGTAACTGACTTCTTCAGCTTCTTGGCGTAGGGGTTCTTTCGTCCCTTCGAGAAGTCGTAGTTATCTCTCATTGTCCGTACCTTTCACGATACTGGCGTTGTTCGTGCCGATTGGCACGCCGCGCGGATATGATTCTGATCGTGTCACCTTCGTCTCTGACGCAGTGGCTCACGAGCAGCACCCGGAGGAGGCCGCTCATTCCAAGTAGGATGAAGCGATGCTCTGCCTTGGAGTGCTCGGGATCGTCGATCATGATCGCTTCGTCATCGTAGAAGACAGTCTGTGCTTCCTCGAACGACACCCCGTGGTTGCGTTTGTTCGCGACGTTCTTGGCCGGGTGCCATTCGAAGCGAAGTGACATGCGTACAGTGTACATACGCACGGCCGATCGCGCAACCCGGTTGTGGGCCAGCGCCACGGCGGTGGTGCTCCGGTTCGGCCAGCACCGGCTTGAGGCTCGGCGTGAAGCTCGCCTTGAGCGATCCTCGGCGTGTTGAGGAGCGTTGCGAGCATGCGCAGAACGCCGGCGCTAGCCCTGGGGGCTCGGCGCGCTCTTGGCGAAATGCTTCAAGAGCAGTTTCTCAGCGAACTCAAGTCCCGTCTCCGTGAGGACGACCGACTTGGACTGCCCTCTAGGATCGTGAATCCATCCTCGCTCGAACAGCAAGTTCATGACGCCCCAATCGATGCCCTTCCAGGCGCGAGCGCCATCGTGGATGGTTAGGGACAGGAGTTCCAGCGCGACCTCTGCGAGCTTCTCTACGTCGAGTTCGTCAGACAGGGTGGGTGGCTTCATGGCGGGCGTGCTCTTGTGGTCCGCACAACGCCTGACGTTTCAGCGGCGGCCGCTGTGGTGGCGGAAACAGCCGTCAGGATGTCACAACCAGCGCCAGCCGTAAAATTGAAGCGAAGCCACGGCTGGCGCCAGCAAGAACTTGCAGAAAGCTTGGCCGACCGCTGCAAACGTGAGTTGGGCACGCGCGTGTGAAGGTTCGTCAGTCGCTGTGCGTTAAGGAGTCCAACCTCGCCGAACCAATGCGCAACGAAGCTGGAGCCGGTCCTCCCCGTTCATGTCGAGAAGGTCGACGGTAGTGCGCCCTTCGGCGGTCAACTCGAAGATTCGAGCATCGAGGAGTCGGAAGTGGTGCCCCCAGAAATGCTGGCGTGGGTGGTAGAGGGCGGTCACTAGACCGGTGTCGGGATCGATAGAGGCGATGTTAGGGCCCTTCTTCAAGTTGCAACGGATTCAGCACAGGCAAAGGTTCGCAAGCCCGTCTGGGCCGTGGTGCTGGCGCCCGATGATGTGATCGATCTGGTGAGGCAGAACCGAGGCGTAGGCGGGCAGACGGCAGTACTCGCAGACGTTCTCGGACCGAAGTCGGATCGACTCGCGAATTTCAGCGGAGATTGTCACGACGCCGCGCGTATTGCCAACAAGTCTTCTGCCTGGAGCTTGAGCAGTGTGAGGTTATCGTTCAGGCGGACGATCTCACTGTATTCGGCCAGCTCCTCCGGTGCGAGAGTTCCCGCCGTACTCTTCTGTGCGAGCTCCTCTACACGAGGAGACAGGTCACGACGCACAGCGTCCAGTGCGGAGTCAAGTAGGGCTAGGGTTTGCTTCTCCATGGCGTACCTCTGGGCAACGAAACGAGTATCCCATGGGCTCTCGT
>Ga0302323_100005000_pt1 | contig 10835 bp, 8 predicted proteins | sample Fen_T0_3_FD_201950 | JGI IMG/M metagenome (GOLD analysis project Ga0302323, IMG submission 201950) | Peat permafrost microbial communities from Stordalen Mire near Abisko, Sweden - Fen_T0_3 | ecosystem: Environmental > Terrestrial > Soil > Wetlands > Permafrost | place: Sweden: Abisko... | reverse complement strand
CAAGCAGGTCATGATCGCCGACGGCCACCACCGCTACGAAACCATGGTCGCCATTCGCGATGCGCTTCGACCCGCGGGGGCAGCGCCGGGAAGCTCACAGGCGGATTTCGGTCCCATGTTCTTCGCGCGTGCGGAAGATCCCGGCTTGCTGGTATTGCCCACGCACCGGATGGTGCACGGCCTGTCTGAAGCGTCGCTGGATGCCTTGGCCGAGCGGTGCAAGCCCTGGTTCTTGGTCGAGGACGGCGGCGAGCGCGATGCCGCCAGCATCGGCGAACGCATGCGTCGCGAAGGCGAGACCACGGTGACCTTCGCCGTGTGCCGGCCCAAGCAAGAGCGCACTACCTGGCTGCGCCTGCGCAAGGACGCGGATCTGTCGCGCCTGGGGCCCAAGACGCTGGGCTGCCTGGACGTGAGCGTGCTCCATGGCCTGATCCTGGAGCCCATCCTGGGCATCGGCGCCGAGGCCATGGCCAAGCAGCAGAACCTGACCTACAGCCACGATCTTCGCGAAACCCTGGGGCACGTATCGAGTGGCGCCGTGCAGGCGGCCTTCATCATGAACGCGACCAAGACCGACCAGGTGCTCGATGCCTGCGAAGCCGGCTTTGTTCTGCCGCAGAAGTCGACCTACTTTCAGCCCAAGTTGGCGACGGGGCTGGTGATGCAAAAGATCCGGGCCGACCAAGCGCCGGCCCTGTGAGCGCCGGAGCCCATGTGCCAGAGGAAGACGAGATCACGCACGACACGCTTCTGCGCGGTCGCGTGAAGCTGCTGCAGCCGCGCCACGGATTTCGCAGCAGCCTGGATCCCGTGCTGTTGGCCGGGTTCATCGTACCCCCGTTTGGGGACTTTCTGGATATTGGCTGTGCCAGTGGCGCGCTGTCGTTTTTGCTGTTGGCCCAGGATGCGATGGCGCGCGGTCGAGGTGTGGAGATCCAGCCGCGCCTGGCCGCCCTGGCCGGGCAGGGCGCCGAGGAGAACGGGTTCGTCGATCGCTACCACGTGGTGACCGGAGACGTGCGCGCGAAGGGCACCGTGGCCGCGCAGGCGTTTGATCTGGTGGCCACCAATCCGCCATTTCGGCCAGTCGGAGCGGGCGTGCTTTCGCCGCTGTCTGAAAAGGCCATGGCCAATCACGAAGTCACGCTGACGCTTTCCGAGTGGATGGACGTGGCCGTGGCGGCTCTGCGCCCGGGTGGACGGCTGGCCACGATTTTCCCTTTCGATCGATGGGAAGAATTGCGCGGCGCCCTTGAGGCACGCGGCTTTTTCGTCACGCGTTCGCGGGCGGTCATGCCACGCCAGGGCGAAGTACCCAATCGCATCTTGGTCGAGGCCGGGCGCGAGGTGGCACTTGCACAACACCAACCACCGCTTTGGGTCCACGACGGCAGCGGCTTCTCCGCGGAAGTGCGCCTGATGCTTGGCGAAGAGACGTGAAAAGCAGCATGAAATACCGCTTGGCCTATGGCCTAGCCATCTGGTTCGGTTGCGGCCGCTTTCCCAAGATGCCGGGCACCGCGGGCACGGTTGGCGCCGTTCCGTTCTATCTGTTGCTGGCGCAGGGCGGGCCGCTGGCCGTTGCGGCCGGTGCGGTGATCGTGACCTTGATCGGCGTGTGGGCGGCCACCGAAGTGGTGCGCAAGACCGGGCTCAAGGATCCGCAGATCGTGTGCATCGACGAAGCCGCAGGCGTGCTGATCACGCTGGTGGCCGCACCCAACACCTGGAAGGGCATTCTGGCCAGCGTGGTGCTGTTTCGCATTTTCGATCAGTGGAAACCCTGGCCCGCGCGCCAGGCGGAAGATTGGCGGGAAGGCTGGGGCGTGGTGATGGACGACGTGTTCGCGGGCCTGTGGGGCGTGCCGTTCGTCCTGCTCGGACGTGCTTTGCACTGGCTGTAGAAGCGGGCTTCTACAGATTGGCGAGCACGGCCCGCAAGTCGGCGGCGTGGCGGCCTTGCGGCGCCAGTTGCAGGTAGCGTTTGTACGCGGCCTTGGCGGCCGCCGAGCGGCCCGTGGCTTGTTCGGCGCTACCCAGGTAGACGTAGGCTTCGGCGCGCTCGGCGTCGAGGGCCACGGCTTTCTTGGCCCAGTCGAGGGCTTGCCGGGCCCGGCCGTGCTCGAATTCGGTTCGCGCCAGCATCACGGCCAGCTCCGCCGATTGCGGGCTGGCATCCATGGCTTGCGGACAGGTTGCCAGCACGTCCTTGGCGCGATGCTGGTCAAAGGCCTTCCGGCAAGTCTCGAAGGCATCGTCATCGCGCTCTCGCTCGCGCTTGGAAGCCGCCACCGCCCCGGTCGCCGCTTGCGAAGGAGAAGGCACCTGATGTTGGGCGGCCGGGGCAGGAGCGGGAAGCTCGGCGGGAAGCCCGGCGGGAAGCCCGGCAGGAAACTCGGCGGAGTTTTCGGCGACCACTTGGCCCAACGCCGGGACTTCGTCGGGCAGGGCGGCCGTGGCTGGCGTGGTCGATTCCGTGTGTTGGGGCGCCGCCTGACGGTGCGAGCGGCCAAGCAGCACCAGGCTGGCCACGCAGGCGATTCCGAAAGTCGCACCGAGCAGTGGCCAGCGTCGCGTGTGCCAGCGGTGCGGCCTGTAAATTCTGGTCGGCTCGCTTGAATCTCCCCCGGCGGACTGGCCATTCGACAGGTCGTCGCCTTCCTTGAAGAAGCCCGATTCCAGCGACGAGAAGTGCGCGACGTGCTCGGTGGTCATGGGTAGGATCTTGGCCATCAGTTGTTCCGAAACCTGAATTGACGGACCGTCATGATGCGTGCGCCTCATGGGAACCTCCACAGATCTAGAGTCACGCGTTCGCGCGGGCGGGTCAGCTTTGTGATGGGATGGGAGCGATTGCGCGAAGGGGTCACTGTCGGCCTCTGTGCAGTTAGTGCCAGCTGCCGCCGATTCCTTACAGGCCCGGTGAGAATTTCGCGAGGGCGCCCGGACCTTCCTGGAGCCGGAGGTTTCAACACAGAGGACACGGAGGACGCAGAGGATGGAATCTGTGTTCACAGTGTTGATTCGAGCGTCACGCAAGCCCTTGTGGTAAAGGCATGTCCTGCCGGTTGCCCTGTTTTCGCCCACAAGGCAGTCCCCTGTCAGCCGTTGCCCCGTACAACGATATTCCCGTCGTTCTTCGAGCCCAACGGACTTTGCTTCTGAGCGAATGGAGGACTGTCCTTGAAAGCTACCCAAAGAACGATTGCGGTGCTTGCCGGCCTCCTAGTTCTTGCGGCCGTGGTGGTGCTCCCGTCTCTTTCGGCTTTCAGGCAAATCAGCACAGCCGCCGCGTCACGCAAGCAATCCTTCGAGCTTCTGCTACGCGCAGACGCATTCCTGTCCGCACTCAAGGACGCTGAGACTAGCCAGCGTGGCTATGCGCTGACGGGTGACAATGCCTTCTTGGAACCATACCTGGCGGTGCGCGAAAGCATCCCGGGTCAACTAGAAGAACTGCGTCGCCGAACCCTAGACAAGGCTTCACAGGCACATCTCGATGTGGTTAGGCCCTTGATGACCGCCAAATTGGAAGAATTGGCGGGTGTCGTCGAGCTGCGTCGTCATCAAAATGATGCCGAGGTCCTTCTGGCCGTGCGTAGTGGCAAGGGCAAGCGCTTGATGGATTCGCTCCGCGGCGAGATGGGCGCTTTCTCCAAGCTAGAAAAGAACACGCTCGACGAGCATGAAGCCAACTTCCAATCGGACATGCGCTTCATGTTGGCCACCCTTGTTGGCGCGTGTCTCATCACCTTGGCGATTGCACTGCTATTTGCCTACTCTATCTACAGGCAAACCCAACAGCGGCTTAAGGCACGGCTCCAGATCGAGACCCAGCATCTGCTCACGATTCAGGAAGAGACGAATCAAGTCCTGGGGCAGGCCAATGAAGCCCTCCTCAAGAGCGAGGAGAGCCTTGCTGTAACGCTTGCCTCCATTGGTGACGCCGTGATCGCCACTGACACCGATGCCAAGCTGACGCGGCTGAATCCGGTTGCGGAACGGCTGACGGGTTGGACACTCGCTGAGGCCATGGGGCGCCACGTGGACGATGTGTTTGCCATCGTCAACAAGAACACCCGTCAACCCGCCACCATCCCTGTCATGAGCACCTTGGCCGAGGGCACCGTGCACGGCCTGGCCAACCATACCGTCCTGATTGCCCGCGATGGTACGGAATGTGACATTGCTGATAGCTGTGCGCCAATCCGCGACCGCAGCGGTGCGGTGGTGGGGGCGGTGTTGATCTTTCGCAATGTCACCGCCGAATACGCGTTACAGCAGGCAGTCGTCGATGGCGCCGCGCTGACAAAGACCATTCTCCACACCGTGGCGGAAGGCGTGATCACGCTGCTTGCTGATGAAGGCACGGTTACCCTATTGAACCCTGCCGCTGAGCAGATGTTCGGGTACGTTGCCGCGGACATGGTTGGAAAGAATCTGAGCCTTCTCATCCCAGAGCTGGGTCAGGCTGCTCTTCATGGACTGTCCGAGTATTGCGCAGCGACTCCCGAAGCACTGACCAGTGGCCGTGGTCGTGAGCTCATGGGCCAGCGCAAGGACGGAAGCAGTTTCCCGATGGAGATGGCCGTCAGCGAGATGTCCCTCGGCGGGAGACGCTACTTCACGGGCATCGTGCGGGATATAACACTCAAGAAGCAAGCAGAGGCCGACCAGAACAGACTCGATCAGCGCTGGCGTGACCAGCAATTCTACACACGCTCCCTGATTGAATCCAACGTTGACGCCTTGGTAATCACCGATCCGAACGGCATTATCACCGATGCCAATAAGCGGATGGTGGCGTTGACCGGCTGCACACGCGACGAATTGATTGGTACGCCATTCAAGAAATGCTTCACCGATCCAGACCGAGCCGCGGCCTGTATCGCCGACACGCTCAGTGCCAAACAAGTCACCGACTACGAACTCATGGCGCGTGACCGCGACGGCAAGACGACGATGGTGTCCTACAATGCCAGTACTATCTACGACCGGAACAGATTGCTCCAGGGGGTGTTCGCAGCGGCACGCGATATGACCGAGCGCCAACTGATCCATCAGACGCTCCAACATACGAATATCGCGCTCGACCTTGCCCGCTCGGCCGCGGAAAAGGCCAATCTCGCAAAATCGGATTTTCTATCGAGTATGAGCCACGAATTGCGCAGCCCGCTGAACGCGATTCTTGGGTTTGCCCAGCTGATGGAGTCGGAATTGCCGCCGCCGACGGAGTCCCAGAAGCAGAGCCTCAGTCACATTCTGGTCGCGGGCTGGCATTTGTTGAATTTGATCAATGAGATCTTAGACCTGGCAGTCATTGAGGCCGGAAAAGTCTCGCTTTCAACCGAGCCCGTGGCGCTTGACGAGGTCCTGGGGGAATGCCAATCCATGCTTGAATCCGAGGCGCAGAAGCGCGGAATCACGATGACCATTCCGCGCGCGGAATTCCTACCCTATGTCTCCGCCGACAGGACCCGAATCAAACAGGTCTTCATCAACCTCTTGTCCAACGCCATCAAGTACAACAAGGATCACGGCACGGTCGTCGTGGAGTGCCACCCAACCACATCGGAACGCGTTCGCATTAGCGTTACGGACACTGGCGAAGGCATGTCTTCGGACAATCTTGCGCAACTGTTTCAGCCTTTCAACAGACTCGGACGGGAGATGGCGAGCGTGCCAGGAACAGGCATCGGCCTGGTGGTAACAGAGCGATTGGTCAAGCTCATGGGGGGGACCATCAGCGTGGAAAGCAACGTGGGTGTGGGCAGTGTATTCTCGGTTGAGCTGCTCTCGATTGCCGCGCCCTCTCTCGGGGTGGAAAGCCAAGCTCCAGAGGGAAATCCACTTGCTGAAGCGATCGGCTCGCGCGACGCTTCGGTCCGCACTCTGCTGTACGTCGAGGACAACCCAGCGAACATGAAGCTGGTCGAGCAGCTTGTCGCCCGTCGCACGAACCTGCGCTTGCTGACCGCGGTGAATGGTGTTCTCGGCATCGAGCTAGCGCGCAAATACCAGCCGACCCTCATCTTGATGGATATCAACTTGCCGGGAATCAGTGGTGTTGAGGCAATGAAACGCTTGCACCAAGATCCAACCACAGCGCATATCCCGGTGGTTGCTCTCAGCGCTCATGCCAGCGCCCGTGATATTCAGAAGGGTCTGGACCTGGGGTTCTTTCGTTACCTGACCAAACCGATCAAGCTGAAGGAATTCATGGACATGCTTGACGCTGTTCTGCGAACCCAAGCGTCGGATGAGACTGGTATTTCGTGCAGTCCAGGATCAGTCTCCGTTCTTCCTCGCTGACCTCAGAATTCTCAGCGCTCTCTCCGCTCGGCCTTTTTTGCGGCTTCCCACAGGGTGTTCTGTTCTTCGGGCGAGGCGGATTGGACGGTGCGGCCGTCGGCTTCCAGGCGCTCTTCCATGTGGCGGAATCGCCGGCCGAAACGATCGGTGGCTTCGCGCAGGGCGTGCTCGGCATCGAGATCGAGCTTGCGCGCCAGGTTCGTGATGGCGAACAGCAGGTCGCCCAGCTCGTCGGACATGGCCTTGCGGTCTCGGCTTGCGCAGGCGTCGTCGAATTCTCCCAGCTCTTCCTTCACCTTGTCGCGCACGCCCGCAGCGTCGGGCCAGTCGAAGCCCACCGCGCCGGCCTTCTCGCCCGCGCGCATGGCGCGTACCAGGGCAGGGGCGCTGCGCGGAATGCCGTCGAGGGCGCCCTTCTTGCCCTTCTTGGCCTTTTCCGTGGCCTTGAGCTTGGCCCAGCTGGCGAGGGCCTCTTCGGCATTGTTCGCCTGCACGTCGCCGAACACGTGCGGGTGCCGGCGGATGAGCTTGCGCACGATTCCGTCGATGACCTCGTCGATGCCGAAGGCGCCTTCCCCGTGGCGTAGCTCGGCTTGGAAGATCACTTGCAATAGCAGGTCGCCCAGCTCCTCGCAGTGGTCGGCCACGTTACCTGATTGCAGGGCATCCACAACCTCGTAGGTTTCCTCGACGAGATAGGGCAAAAGCGTGGGCAGCGTCTGTTCGCGATCCCAGGCACACCCGCTCGGCGCGAGCAATCGCTGCATGAGACCCACCAATCGGGTGAGGCTTGCGCCGGTTTGTTTGCCCGGCAAGGGGTCGAGATTCAGGGTTGGGGCTGGCGTTTCGTCGCTCACGGCCGGGCAGTCTAGCGCTGCCCAAGCAAGACTGCCGCCTGGTTCTTGCCGGGTGTTCGTGCTACAGAAGTTCGTGCAATCTTGAGTCCCCGCTCCTCCGATCATTTGAATTCCGGCACCGACGTCGAGTCTGATCGCGTTGTGCTCGACGACAACCGTGTCGCGATGATGCTTTTCGGCGAGCGCAACGCCAACCTCAAGCGCATCGAAATCGAGACCAACGCCAAGTTGCACTCGCGTGGCAACGAGTTGACCCTGATGGGCAGCGCCGATGCCATCGCCCAGGCCAGGCGCCTGGTCGAGCAGCTGTACACCATGGCGCGCAGCGGCCGCCCCATCGGGCCCGAGGACGTGGGCCGCGCCGCCGAGGTCCTGCGCGGCGACGCCAGCGCCAATTTGCAGGACGTTTTCTCCGACACCATTCTGGTTGGCAGCCGGGCCCGGCCCATCGCGCCCAAGGGGCTGGCGCAAAAGCGCTACGTGGACGCCATTCGCGAGCGCGACATCGTGTTCGCCATCGGTCCCGCCGGCACCGGCAAGACTTACCTGGCCATGGCCATGGCCTTGCGCGAACTGCTCGAAAAACGGGTGAAGCGCATCGTGCTGACCCGTCCTGCCATCGAGGCGGGTGAGCGCCTGGGCTTTCTGCCCGGCACCATGGAAGACAAGGTGTCGCCCTACCTGCGGCCGCTTTACGATGCCTTGCACGACATGGTGGATTTTGATCGCGCCCAGCAGCTGATGGAGCGCGGGATCCTGGAAATCGCGCCGCTGGCTTTCATGCGCGGCCGCACGCTCAACGATTCCTTCGTGATTCTCGACGAGGCCCAGAACACCACGGGCGAACAGATGAAGATGTTTCTGACCCGCCTCGGGTTTGAATCGAAGGCAGTGGTCACGGGCGACGTCACGCAGATTGATCTGCCCGATCGTCGGCGCTCGGGCCTGACCGAGGCGGAGACCTTGCTCAAGGACGTGGAAGGCATTTCCATCTGCCACTTCACCGAGGTCGATGTGGTTCGCCATCCGCTGGTGGCCAAGATCATCCTGGCCTACGAACGCAAGCGTGCCGACGACGACGCCGACCAGGGGGGCTGGGCACGCCCTGGCAAATGAGCTGGGGACCGAGCCGGGCGCTTGGCGGAGGGTTTGACGATGGCTTCTGGGGAAAAGCCGGCCGACACAAAGCAAACCGCCGCACGCGCCCGCTACGAGCGCGACGAACTGCTGGCCATCTCCCGCGCGCTTTCGTCCGAGCGTGACAGCCGCAAGCTGCTCGACCTGATCCTGTTCAAGAGCCGACAGATCACGGGCGCCGATGCCGGGAGCGTCTACGTGCTTGAAGCCGTGGAGGCGGAGCAAAGCGGCCAGGTCGATGCGAGCGGCCAGTCCAGTTTGCAGGTGCCTTTGCCAGTCACCCGCCGGCGCTCCGGGGCGCTTGGCGGCGGCAAGAGTAGCAGCACGACCTTGCACTTCATGTTGTCGCAAAACGACTCCATGGCTGTGGATTTTCAGGAGTTCAAGCTCAAGGTCGATGGCACGTCCATCGCGGGACAGACCGTGCTGGGGGGGCGGCCCATCAATATTCCCGACCTTGGTAGGCTGGTGCCCGCGGAGGTCGAGGGCTTGACCCACAACCGCACGTTCGATCAGCAGACGGGCTACCAGGCGCGCTCCATGCTGACCGTGCCCATGACCTCGGCCATGGGCGACGTCATCGGGGTCATTCAGCTCATCAACAAGAAGCGCGAACCGGCGAAGAAACTGCAGACGCCATCCGACTTCGCCAGTGAGGTCGTGCCGTTCGACAGTCGCGCCGAGGAGATGGCGCTGGCATTGGCTGCGCAGGCCGGGGTGTCGCTGGAAAATGCCATCCTGTACGACGAGATTCGCCACCTGTTCGAGAGCTTCGTCGATGCCTCGGTCACCGCCATCGAGTCGCGCGATCCCACCACGTCTGGGCATTCGCGGCGGGTGGCGACGCTGTCCGTGGCCCTGGCCGAAAAGGTCGATGCGGTGACGGCCGGGCCCTTGGCCGAGGCGCGCTTTTCGCGCGATGATCTGCGCCAGTTGCAATACGCGGGCATGCTGCACGATTTTGGCAAGGTCGGCGTGCGCGAACATGTCCTGGTCAAGGCCAAGAAGCTCTACGACTGGCAGCGCGCCGCGGTTTCCATGCGCTTGCGCTATGTGCGCAAGTCCATGGAGGCCGAGTCCTTGCGCCGGAAACTGGCGATCTTTGAATCCGGTGGCGCTGGTGCGCGCGAGGCCTTGTCTGCCGTCGATGCTGACCTGGGCGCCCGCGTGGCGATCCTGGACGAGTGCTGGCAGCTGGTGATGGTTGCGGACGAACCCACACTGCTGGATCGGCCGGCCCTGGCCCGCCTGCTGGAGATGGGGAATTTGACGTACGCCGATGAGGCGGGGATCGCGCAGCCCTACCTGACCCAGGACGAACTGCTCGCCCTGCAGGTTCCGCGCGGCAGCCTGACCGCCGACGAGCGGCAGCAGATTCAACGCCACGTCGATCACACCATCGCGTTCCTGCGCACAATTCCGTGGGGCCGCACCTTGCACAACGTGCCGCACATCGCGGGCGCGCACCACGAGCTGCTCGATGGCAGCGGTTATCCCAACCGGTTGCGTGGCGACCAGATCCCGGTCGAGGCGCGCATGCTCACCATCGCCGACATCTTCGATGCTCTCACGGCCTCGGATCGCCCCTACAAATCTGCGGTTCCCGTGGGTCGCGCCCTTTCCATCCTGGAAGGCGAGGTCAAAGCGGGCAAGTGCGATGGCGATCTGTTCCGCCTGTTCGTCGAGGCCAAAGTCTACAAGCGGGTGCTATGAGCAAGGTCGCTGTGGTTGTCCGTCCCGAGGCACGCAAGTTGATGGTGCGTGCGCAAGAGCAGGTCCTCGGTGCCCGCTTGCGGGTGGCCCTGCGCCTGCTCGGCCGTTCGCGCTGCGAGGTCGCGCTCTTGCTCACGGGCGACGAAGAAATGCGCGCGCTCAATCGCGACTATCGCAAGCTTGACCGCACCACTGACGTGCTCAGCTTTCATCAGCAGGAACTGGCCGGGGAAACCGATCCGGCTTCCGACGGTGTATTTCTTGGCGACATCGTTATCTCCGTGGAAACCGGGCTGCGTCGCAGTGGCAAGGGGCGGCTTCCCGGCGAGTTGGCCAGGCTGGCCATTCATGGCCTTTGCCACCTGTTCGGCCACGACCACCATCGTCCCAAACCGGCGAAGCTCATGCGTGCGCTGGAGCAGCGCCTTCTGCGTGGAACGAGGGCAGGGCACGTGCAGGACCGACCGGTGAAGCATGCTAGAAGATCGCCGCAATGACAACGAACCCGGAGAGCGCCCCCCCCATCCTGGTCCGCGCTACCAAGGCTGAATCGGCTGGCGCGGGCCTGCGCGTGGCCGGCCTGTCGGTCATCGAACGCAGCATCAAGCAGCTTGCCACCTTGAAGATGCGGGTCGTGGTGGCCAGCGACGGCAGCTATGCCATTCCCGAGAGCAATCTGCCCGGGGTCGATGTGCGCGCGGTAGGCACGCCAGACGCTATGGATCGCTTGCGCGCAGAGCTGCCGGGCGCGACCGAGGTCGGGGCAGACGAAGTACGGCCCGTGGGGCGGGAGCTGGCGACCGCGATCCGCGT
>Ga0302323_100004999_pt1 | contig 10835 bp, 8 predicted proteins | sample Fen_T0_3_FD_201950 | JGI IMG/M metagenome (GOLD analysis project Ga0302323, IMG submission 201950) | Peat permafrost microbial communities from Stordalen Mire near Abisko, Sweden - Fen_T0_3 | ecosystem: Environmental > Terrestrial > Soil > Wetlands > Permafrost | place: Sweden: Abisko... | reverse complement strand
CGATTTCCGCCGGTACAACGAGCGAGATAGTCCAGGCCAGCAGCGTCGGGACGGCAACCATCTCGGCCACAGTCGGTACCATTGTCGGCACAGCCTCGGTGACCGTTACGCAGCCCGCACTCGTGTCCGTCGCCGTCGCACCCCTGACTTGGTCACCAAGCGTGGGTGGAACGCAGCCGTTCACCGCGACCGCAACGTATGCAGACAACAGCACGGCAGATGTGACCATTTCGGCCGCGTGGTCCTCGACGGCTACAACCATCGTAGCGGTCTCCAATGCCAATGGCCAAGAGGGTCAGGCCACCGCGCTCGCCGCGGGCACGGCCCAGGTCCAGGCCACCTTCTCGGGCATGAGCGGCAGCGCGAATGTCACGGTGTCGGATTCACCCATCACCAGCATCGCCGTCAGTCCGGCCGCGACCACCGTCGTCTTGGGCCTCAAGACACCGCTTGCGGCAATCGGGCGCCGCCAGAACGGGACCACCGTCGACGTTAGCGCGCAAGTGGCGTGGTCAGTTGTCGACGGCGCGATCGCCAGCGTCTCGAATGCAGCGGGTACGGCTGGCCAGGTCACCGGCATCGCGGTCGGAACGACCACCGTCCTAGCCACCCTCGCCAGCGCCGGAGGTCCGATCCAATCCAAAGCAGCAGTTACCGTCATCAATGCCTCGCTGAAGGCCATCGCGGTTACCCCGGCAACGGCCACCGTAACGGCGGGTAACAGCCAGCAGTTCAAGGCGACCGGGACCTATGACGATGGCAGCACCCCTGACATCACGCTGGCGGTGACGTGGACATCGAGCGCCATCAACATCGCCCAGATCTCCAACGCGGCCGGAAGCAACGGGCTGGCTTCGACGTTGGTCGCAGGCGCGGCAACCATCACGGCGACCCTCAACGGGATAGTTGGCACGGCGGCCCTGACAGTAGGACGGCCGACCTTGTCGTCCATCATGATAAGCCCGTCGTCGGCCGACATCGATGTCGGTGCCAACCAGTCCTTCACCGTGACCGCTGTCCTCGACAATGGAACAACCACTACCGTGACGGCCGAGTCGTGGACATCCTCGAACACGACGGTCGCCACTATCGCCGCGGCCGGGGGCGGTGGCCCGGGCGCTGCCGCACGCGGGGTTGCTACCGGTGTTGCCGCAGGGACCACGACGATCACCGCGACCTACCAAGGCAAGACGGACACCGCCCTGCTGACCGTCACCTCGCGACCGACGTTGGTCGGTATTCAGGTCACGCCGCAAAACCCGGCCTCCATCCGGATTGGCGTCACCCAAGCGTTCCAGGCCAACGGAATCATGAGCGATGGCACGACCACCAACGTGACCGGTACGGCTAGCTGGACCACGTCAGATGCCACGATCGCCTCGATTTCCAGCGGCGGTGGCGGCGGCCCAGGCGGCGGGCGCGGCGTGGCGACTGGCATTGGGGCGGGCACCGTCACGATCACCGCTACCTACCAAGGGTTTACGGATACATCCACGCTGACCGTGCGAGGAGCCCAGCAAACCGGCCTGGAGATAACGCCCGCGACGGCCACGATTCAGGTCAACGGAACGCAAGCGTTTACTGCCCAGGCGGTCATGGACGATGGCACGACCACCAACGTCACGAATACCGCTTCGTGGACCACCTCGGATGGCACCATCGCTAGTATCAGCAGCGGCGGCGGCGGTCCGGGCGGCGGCGGACGAGGAAATGCGACGGGCGTCGCCGCCGGTACGGTGACCATCACCGCGACCAGCAACGGCTTCACCGCCACAGCGTCCTTGACAGTCCAAACCAAGACTCCCAAGAACCTCGTTGTGACGCCGGCAGTGGCCACCATCATCGTCAATGGCACGCAGGCCTTTGTCGCCACGTTGGTGTACACCGACAACACCAGCGCCGTCGTGACCGGCCAGGCCACATGGAGCTCGTCGGATCCGTCTGTTGCTACCATCACAACGGCTGGCGGTGGCGGTCCGTTCGGCGGCGGCGGCGGCGGCGGCGGAAACGCAACCTCGTACGCGACAGGAACCACGACCATCACGGCTACCTACCTCGGGCTAAGCGGCACCGCGACGTTGACCGTGACGGACCCGCCGCTGTCCTACGTGCAGGTGACGCCGACCAACCCGAACATCCCGGTGCAAGGGGCGGTTCAGTTCACCGCAACGGCAGTGTTCAGCGACAACTCGACACGCAACGTGACGGCACAGTCGACTTGGAGCTCGTCCACGTCGTCGGTTGCTCTGGTGGCCAATACAGGCCGTGCGACGGGAATCGCCGAAGGCACCAGCACCATCACCGCAACCTACGGCGGTATGTCGGGCACGTCGTTGTTGACGGTGGCCAGGAACGTGGATTCGATCGCAGTCACGCCGACCAATCCGACCACCGTGCTCGGGCTCCCGGTCACGTTCACCGCGACCGCAACGCTGTCCAACGGCGCCACCTTGGTGGTAACGGGCAATGCATCGTGGGTCGCCTCGGATGCAACCATTGCCACCGTCACGGGCGGCGTGGCAACCCCGGTGAAGGCGGGCACCACAACCGTCACGGCCACCTACCTCGGCGTGGCAGGCGCCAGCGTGTTGACCGTCAGCCCGACCACGCTGTCATCCATCGCCATCACACCCAACCCCGTCTCGCTGTCGCTGGCCACTAGTGCCAGCCAGCAACTCACCGCCACCGGAACCTACGCCGACTCGACCAAGCGTGATTTGAGCGGCGTTGTCACGTGGCGCTCGGGGACTTCCAGCGTAGCCACCGTCTCCAATGCAAACGGTTCGCGTGGGCTGGTAACTGGCATCGCGGCTGGCACCTCCGCCGTTACGGCCGCGTTCCAAGGGGTCACCTCGGCGCCTGACACCGTCACCGTCACGCAGTAGACGACCTCGTTCTCGCTAGCAAGGGCCGGCTTCACGCCGGCCCTTTTTTTATGTCGGCAAGCGCGAGATGAAACCGGCCAGCTGCCCTGTGCTGCGACCGCTTCTTCGAAAGGAATAAAAGCGCCCGGACGGATCGCAGTGGGTGCACTCCGAGGACGCATCGATGTTTTCAGGCAGCAACCCAGCGGCTTCCAACTGCAAGCGCTGAAAGCGACGCAAATCGATGTGCGGTTTCGCCTCGCCCGTCGCAAGCACGACGCCGTTCTCCCTCGCTGCCGGCAGGGCAGCCACGAAGGCATCAACGACCTCGGGCCCCACCTCGAAGCAGCAAGCGCCGATACACGGCCCAAGGGCCGCGTTGAGGTGCCACGGCCGGCAGCCGAAATGAAAAGCCAGGCTATCGACGCCGGCCCGAACCACGCCCGCCACCGTTCCCCGCCATCCGGCGTGCAAGGCAGCGCAGGCACCCGTGCGTGAACACGCAAGCAAGATGGGCGTGCAGTCGGCCACGTGCACGGAAAGTCCCAAACCCGGCTCGTCACTACACAGCCCGTCGGCTTCCCGAATAGCAACGCTTCGCGGATCGTCGCCACCACGCACGCGCAGGATACCAACCCCGTGCACCTGGGAGGCGCGAAACATGGTGCGGACGCTCGACGCAAGCAACAACCGGCGATGGTTTTCGTCCACGGCCGCCCGGTCGTCGCCCCATTTCCAACCCAAGTTCAGCGTAGCGAAGGGAGGCTGGCTCGCTCCACCTGCCCGCGTCGTGAAACCGTGAGCAAAGCCCGCCGGAATGGACGGCGATACCAACAGCGGAAGGTCGACGGCGCCAGCGAGGCGATGGATTTTCGTTTCCATGGTCATGCCAGCGCCCGCAAGGCCGCCAGCGCCGCCATGAAGTCGTCAGGCGGCGAAGATTCGAATTCCATCCATGCTCCGGTCCTAGGGTGGTGGAAGCCCAGCGTTCGGGCATGCAAGGCCTGCCGGCCCAGCGTCCTGCCAATCTCGCGCACGCTTTCGTCGCGTGGCGAACGGCCGTAGGTGGCATCCCCCAGCAAGGGACATCCCATGGCAGCAAAATGCACGCGCACCTGATGCGTGCGGCCCGTTTCCAGTTCGGCTTCCATGCGCGAAGCTTGACCCAGATTTTCTAGTAGGCGCCAGTTGGTCACCGCCCGCTTGCCCGTCCTTACCTTGATGCTGAATTTCTTGCGGTCGTGCGGATCGCGACCGTGCAACGTATCGATCCTTCCCGAATCGTGCGCAGGCCTGCCCACCGCCAGGACGTCGTAGATGCGTTTGATTCGGTGAATTTTGAAGTCCGCGCCCAGGGCATTCATGGTCACGTCATCCTTGGCGACGACCAGTAGCCCCGACGTGTCCTTGTCGATGCGGTGGACGATGCCTGGACGCAGCTCACCACCGATTCCGCGCAGGTCCTTGCAATGGGCAAGAAGCGCATTCACCAGCGTACCGTCTTCATGCCCGACGGCAGGATGCACGACCAGACCCGCAGGCTTGTCGACAATGACCAGCTGCGCATCCTCGTAGACGATGTGCAAGGGGATGTTCTCGGCGACGATTTCCACTGGGCGCACCTCGGGCGCAGTCCACGCCACCACGTCGCCCTTCCGTATCTTCTGCGACGGCGTGCCTGGCTTGCCATTGACGGTGACAGCGCCTTCGCCGATGTGGCGCGAAAGTTGGGTGCGCGACACATTCTCGATGTGCTCAGCCAACACCACATCCAATCGCCGCCCCACATCGACGGTCCGCATGCTTAGCGTGCGCATGACGCCCGCTACCGGTACGTTGGCGTGCCCTGCCCGAGGTTCGTCGCTCACCAGATCTTGGACTTGATGTTCTGCCCGCGCTGCTTGAGCAGGATGTCCACCAAAGCACGTTCGAAGAGGTTGGACCCGGCGATGTCGGGCGTTACCCGCGATTTGAAGTGCTGACGGCCTTCCTCGATCTCGTCCTTCATCGCTTCGAACAAATTGTCGTTTTGAATGCCCTGAACCAGCTTCCCCTCGTTGTACATCGCGAGGTCGGAGGCGATCGCCCGGGCGAACTGACGAGCTCTTTCTGGCTTGTCGATCAGAGGCGGCATGTCCCCTACGTTAACCGATTCCGCTACAAGGTGCGACTGCAGTTTGCACTGCAGTTTGCAGGGCGACTACCCAGTTTGCGGCCGCACCGGCACAATCTTGGCTTAGACTGTAGATCAGTCGCCATGAACCAGCTGCCACGCACCGCCGCGCTCTTCCTTGTCACTGCTGCCGCCTTGACCGCCGGCTTGACGCTACCGAGGCCGTCGCCCGCGGCCGATGACACCTACCAGGTCACCCATACCGACGCCACTGTCGCGGTGGGTGCCAAGACCAAAGCCAGCGTCACGGTCTCGGCCCAAAAAGGCTGGCATCTCAATGCCGAAGCGCCGCTGACGCTGAAGATGACCCCAGCGCCTGGCGTGGCACTGGACAAGAACAAACTCGTGCGGGGCGACTTGGCACTCTCCAGCGACAGCACAGCGCGTTTCGACGTGGCGGTGATCCCCTCCGAGCCGGGCAAACAAGCCATCGAGGCCGAGCTGAGCTTCGTGTTGTGCCAGGAAGAAGCCTGTCGCCCCATCAAGGAAAAGCTGACCATCGCCGTCGAAGCCTCCGCAGCCAAAGCGACAGCCGAGAAAGAGACCAAGAAGAAGTGAGGCACTAACGGAACCGACGGACCAGCGAGCGCACCTCGCGCACGATGGCAGGGCTGAAACTCCCCACCGCGGTTGCCACGAGGTTCTCCGAGCGAAAGATTTTGCCCGCCACATGTTGAATTTCGGCAGCACTCACCTTGGCGAGGCGCTGGTAGCGCTCGTGCGGCGTGCGCAAGGGCCGCTCGAAAAGCAGGCTATCGCCCAGCCAAGCGCAAAGCCCTTCCACATCATCGAAACCCGCCTCTAGGTCGCGCGCGTAGCGACGCTTGGCTTTGTCGATTTCGACCTCGGCCACGGGCTTGTCGCGAAATTCGCGTAAGATACTGAAGATCTCACCCACCAGCTCGGGCAGCTTCTCCGAGGCACAGGCGGCCGAAATCTCGACCAGCGACGTATCGCTTAGCGGATCGAGCCCCGCATTCACGTGGTAGGCGAGGCCCTTGCGATCGCAGATACGGTAATGCAGCGGCGTCGACATACCATCGTCCAGCAAGCGCAAAAGGGCAATCAGCGCTGGGTACTGCGGATCATCGTCGGCCAAAGCACTGAACAAGATCTGCACTTCGGCCTGAGGCGAATCGGTACGCACGCTGTGAAAGCTGGGTCCCGGCACCGACTGCGGCGCCGGCCGTGGCGAGCGGCGCTGCCCGGCGGGCAATCCGCCAAAAGCCAACTTCGCCGAGGCCATGACCTGGGCGTGATCGATCGGCCCCGCCACGCTGAGCACCAGATTGCGGGCACCGTGAAAACGGCGAAAGTAGCTGCGAACATCAGCGCGGGTGAAGCGCCGAATGTTGGACTCGGGACCAGTGATGGGAAAGCCCAGGGGATGGCGGGGCCATGCATGCGCGCGCCCGACGTCGTCGATGTTGGTACGCTGGCCGCTTTCATCGAAATCGTCGAGGATCTCTTCCAGCACGATAGCGCGCTCCAGGTCGATGTCGCTGAACAGCGGCGAAGCAAAGAGGTCACCGAGGATCTGCATGGCATCGTGCAACTCGCGCGGATGAAGGGAGACCTGGTACAGGGAATAGTCCCGCCCGGTTTCTCCGCTCAGCATTCCACAGCGCTCTTCGATGGCACGGTTGAGCGCCAATGAATCGGGAAAGTGCTGCGAGCCGCGAAAAAGCATGTGCTCGACGAAGTGTGAGAGACCGTTCTTGGCTGCCGTTTCGTAGCGCGAGCCGATACGCACATAGAGCGCGATGGCGGCGGCATGCAGGTGGGGCGTGGAAGCCGAGACGACTGAGAGACCGTTGGCCAGCTTCTCCGACGAAACCAGCGCCGGGAATGGCATGAGATCCGCGTGGGGCTTCTCGCCGCGCGCGTGAGTTTTGAACTGCATAGCGTTGGAGGAATACTACACGCAGTGTTCCCCAAACGCCGGGCGCGCGAGCAAAGAAGTTCATCAGGCGCAAGAACCAGTCGTGCTAGAAAGCAGCGCCGTGCCTGTCAGCAGTATCGCCGTTCGTTTGGTCGTCAACGCAGACGGCTTCGGCATGACTCCGGCGCGCAGCAAGGGCATTCTGGTGGCCCATCGCAGTGGCATCGTCACCAGCACCTCCGTGCTGGGCAATGCCGCCGACTTACAGGCAATCAAAGCCGATTTGGACCAGGCCTCCGGTCTGGGTGTCGGCGCTCAGCTTACCCTGGTTGGGGGCATTCCTGTGACAGCACCGGAAGCGATACCTTCGCTCACCGGGCCCGACGGTGAATTTCCGCGAGAGCCACGCGACGTACTTTGGGCCTGGGCAAAGGCGACGCTCCGAGCGAGCGACGTCGAACGGGAATTCGACGCGCAAGTCGCCCGCCTGCGCGATATGGGATTGCGCATCGATCACCTTTGCACCAAGGATCACCTCGGCTTCTTGCCCATCATCGCCCACGCCATGGAAAACGTGGCTCGCAGACACGGCATTGCCGGCCTGCGCATGGCCATCGAAAAGCCAACCCTGGCTTGGACCGCCGAGCTGCCCCGCGCCCTTACCCTCTCTGCCCTCACCGGACTGGCATGGATCAGTCGCCGGCGACTCGGCGTGCGCCGCCACGGCCCCCAGACCTGGGGTTATTTCGAAAGCGGGCGACTCGACGAGGTTCGCATCTTGGAAATTCTCGGCCGGCTCGGCCCCGGAAGTCATGAGCTCATCTGCCAGCCCGACGCCATCACCGACGGCGATGCCGGAACGCGCAACTCCCAGCCACGCAGCGAAGTTCAGGCACTTGCCTCGGTCCGCGTTCGCGAGGCCATCCAAAGACGCGGCATCGAGCTATGTCGCTGGTCCGACCTGTTTTGACCACCCCACAAAGCCTCTCGCGTCTTTGGCGCGCTGACCGCATAATCGACACCGCCATCCATGGATCAGCAGCCACAGCTTCGCTCGACGCAAACCTACTACGATCAATTCGCCACGACCTACGAACGGGAACGCCATCGCGGCTACCATCGCCTCATCGATGATTTGGAGCTGGGCCTGGTCCGTCGCTACGGAAGTGGTCGAGACATCTTGGAGGCGGGATGCGGAACCGGTCTCTTGCTGGCAGAAGCCGCTCGGGTTGGGCGCTCGGCCTTAGGTCTCGACCTTTCCCACGGCATGTTAACGCGTGCCCGTGACCGCGGTCTTCGCGTCGTTCAGGGTTCGCTGACCGAAGTGCCCTTGCCCGACGCCTGTGTGGACCTGGTCTACAGCATGAAAGTGCTGGCCCACGTGCCGCCCATTCGTGAAGCGCTGGTCGAGCTGGCGCGGGTCACCCGCCCTGGTGGCCATCTTCTACTCGAGTTTTACAATCCGCGATCCCTGCGCTACCTGGCCAAGGTGCTGGGCGGCGCCGCGCCGATTGCCGAAGGCACCACCGATCGCGACGTCTTCACCCGCTACGACACGGTGGCAGCAGCCCGCGCCTATCTACCGCCGTCGCTGGAATTCGTCGGCATGCGCGGTGTGCGGGTGGTGACGCCCACTTCCAGTGTCTTTCGCGTACCCGGGTTGGCCAGTGTTTTCGAAAAAGCCGAGCGCATCGCTTGCGATATGCCCTTTGTCCGCAATCTGGGTGGCTTCGTCATTCTGGTGGCAAAAAAAAGGATGTGATGACAACACACGCCGGGGACATCCTCATTGTCGACGACGAGCGCTCGATGCGCGAGTTCCTGGGCATTTACCTGCGCCGCGAGGGCTATCGCATCGAAGCTGCCCCGGGTGGTCATGAAGCCATTGCCACGCTTAAGGCCCGCGCCTTCGATGTCATCATCACCGATCTGCGCATGCCTGACATCGACGGGCTTTCCGTCCTTGCCGAGGCCAAACGCCTGCACCCCAACACCGAGGTGATTGTGGTAACGGCTTTCTCGACCACCGAGACGGCCATCGCAGCGATGAAGGCGGGCGCCCACGATTACTTGACCAAGCCTTTCAAGATCGACGAGGTAGGGCTTGTCGTCGACCGGGCCATGGAAAAGCGACGCCTGGCGCGCGAAAACCTCGCCTTGCGCGACGAGATCAAGGGCCGCTACAAATTGGAGCGACTGCTAGGCAAATCGCCGCCCATGCAGAGGGTCTTCGACATCCTTCGCAAGATTGCCTCGACCCGCACCAGCGTCCTGCTGATTGGTGAATCCGGCACGGGCAAAGAGCTGGCAGCGCGTGCCTTGCACGAACTTTCGCCGCGCACCGATCGCCCCTTCGTGCCGGTCAACTGCGGCGCCATCCCCGAATCGCTGATCGAATCCGAGCTTTTCGGTCACGTCCGGGGTGCCTTCACCGGGGCAAACACCGACAAACAAGGATTGTTCGAAGCGGCACACGGCGGGACACTCCTCCTTGACGAGGTCGCCGAGCTGCCCGTTGCCATGCAGGTGAAGTTGTTGCGGGTTCTGCAAGAGCGCAAAGTAAAACCCGTGGGTGGCGTGGCCGAGCGCGAAATCGATGTGCGCATCGTAGCTGCCACCAACCGCGACCTCGAAACCGAAGTCGAAAAGGGCACGTTCCGCCAAGATCTGTACTATCGATTGAACGTGATCCAACTGCGCATGCCCCCCCTGCGCGAAAGGCGCGAGGACCTTCCCTTGCTGGTCGATCATTTCATCCGCAAATTCTCTGCTGAACACGAGCGCAATGTGGTGCGCGCCGAGCCCGAAGTCATGTCGGCGCTTACCGCCTACCAGTTCCCGGGCAACGTCCGTGAGCTCGAAAACATGGTCGAGCGGGCCGTCACCCTCGCTACCACCGATCGTCTCGCGCTCGATGCGTTTCCCAATCTCGTCGGCCTTCCACCAGCCCACGCTTGTGCCACCGCCATTGGCCGGCTTCCCGAGGACGGGCTGGACCTCGAACGACATCTCGAGGAATACGAGCGAAGCATCATCATCGGGGCACTCGAGCGGACCGCCGGTAATCGCACCGAGGCAGCGCGACTGCTGCACGTATCGTTTCGTTCCATGCGCTACCGTTTGTCGAAACTGGGGATCACAGGCGTCGATACTGGCGTCGAGCTAGTCGACCACCCGCCCGGATCCGAGTCCTAGCCCGACATGGTCACGCAAGCATCAGCCGCCGCAGAAGGCCCGAGACAAAGGGGACTGGTTGTCCTTGGCATCGTGGCTCTGCTCTTGGCGCTGGCATCAGTTGCCTATCTTTGCTTGGCACGGGCCAACCGGCTGCGCCAGAGCTGGCCGCCCGAGGCCGATACCTTCTACCTTCCGCCATCCACGGCTTTGCGCGTGGCCAGCCTTCGCCACACCGAAATGTTCGCCGACTTGATCCACGCGCGAGCTAACGTCTACTTCGGTACGCAAATGCACGCACGCGTGCCCACCAAGTGGCTTGCCAACTACCTCCATTCCGCCATCGATCTCGATCCCAAGTTCCAACGACTCTACCTGGCTGGGGCCGCCATGCTCATTTACGATGGCCAGCGTATCTCGCCGGAGATGGTGCTAGCCGCCATCGATATCCTCGAGCGCGGCCACAAGGAATTCCCCTTCGACTGGGAATTCCCTTTCCAGATCGGCTTCAACCTCCTGTTCGAGCTGCCTCACGACACGAGCGAAGACGATCCGCGGGTGCCGGTTTGGCGCCAAAAGGGAGTCGAGATGCTGCGCCAGTCGGCCCTGTACGAGGACATCCCCTACTACGTCCCCAACCTGGTCGCGCGTATGCTGACGAAAACCGGGGCAGACGATATGGTCATCCGCCACCTCGAGCAGGCCTATGCCGTGGCCACCAATGCCGACGCGCGCGCACAGA
>Ga0302323_100004998_pt1 | contig 10836 bp, 11 predicted proteins | sample Fen_T0_3_FD_201950 | JGI IMG/M metagenome (GOLD analysis project Ga0302323, IMG submission 201950) | Peat permafrost microbial communities from Stordalen Mire near Abisko, Sweden - Fen_T0_3 | ecosystem: Environmental > Terrestrial > Soil > Wetlands > Permafrost | place: Sweden: Abisko... | reverse complement strand
CGAACTGGGGTCGAAACCCCCGACGCCGGGATCCACGGGGGGGGCCCTTGGTCGTCGTTTGGGGAAGGTGGGCTTGGGAGGGAACCCCTTTTCGTCGAAAAAAAGGGGTTCCTTCCCAATATTCAACTTTTTGTCTACCCGACCGATAAACGAAGGAAGGGGGATACTCCTATGTTTTTGAACACGAATTTTGGAAAAACCGTCGCCATCCTGCAACGGAGCATGGACGTGGCCAGTCTGAGGCGCGAAGTGATCGCCAACAACATCGCGAACGCCGACACCCCGAACTTCAAGCGCAGCACCGTGAACTTCGAGTCCCAACTCAAGCGCGCCCTCGATGACGAGAAAACCACGGTCCAGCCCGAGGCCTTCGTCACCGACCCGCGGCACATTGGCTTTGATCAGAAGCTCGACTGGCAGACCGTCAAACCGGTGCGCCAACTCGACTACCTCACCCAGTCGAAGAACAACGGCAATAACGTCGACCTCCAGCAGGAGTTGATGGAAGCCGAACAAAACCAGATGGCCTACAGCCTCATGGCCCAGGCCGCGTCCAACGAATTCAATCAGCTCAACATCGTGTTGAGACGGTAGGGAAGGTAAAGCATGAGCCTCTTCGGCGGTATCGCCACCAGTTCCAGCGGCCTCTCGGCCCAGCAGCTCCGCCTCGACGTCATCTCGAACAACCTGGCGAACGCCAGCACCACCCGCACCGCCGACGGGGGGCCCTTTCAGCGTAGCCGGGTCATTTTTCGTCCCATCGTCAGCCAGCCTTACTGGCGTTCGCCCTTCCTGCCCGAAAGCCTGGACAACGGCATGGGGAAGGGGGTGAGGGTCAACAAGGTCGAGAAGGACACCTCTCCGGCCCGGCTGGTCTACGACCCCACCCATCCCGACGCCATCAAGGTGGGCCCCAAGCAGGGCTACGTCGAGATGCCCAACGTTAACGTGGTGAACGAAATGGTCGACATGATCGACGCCTCGAGGGCCTACGAGGCCAACGTGACGCTGATCAACGGCGCCAAGGCGATGTTTTCGAAGGCACTGGAAATTGGCCGCTAGGCCTGAAAAGGAGTAGAACATGGATCTATTGAGTTCCCTTTCGGCCCAGGGCGGCCAGATCGAACAGCTTCGCAGCGACCCTCGGCACTTTGACGTGACCGGCAAGATGGGGCCCCTGGCCGCCGACGGCAAGCCCGTGACGTTCCAGGACGCCATGATGACCGAGATGGAGGGCATCAACGGCGACCAGATCAAGGCCACCGACCTGTACCAGCGCATGATCACCGATCCGAACAGCGTGGACGCCCACGACGTGACCCTGGCGGGGGCCCAGGCCCAGATGAGCCTGAACCTCGCGAAGAACGTGATTGAGCGGGGGCTCCAGGCCTACCGCGACATCATCAATATGCGATAGGCCGAAAAAGGGCGGATCCAAAACGTCTTTCCTGGGGAGGGGAGAAATGAACGATTTTTTGAAACGACTGATGGACCAGATCAAGACGCTTTGGGGAAAGTGGTCTTGGGTCCAACGGCTCTCGCTTATCGGCGTGGCCGCGGCCGCTGTGCTGGCCCTGGTGCTTATGGTGACGTTGTCGGCGTCCCCGAGCCGGGTGGCCGTCATCGGCAGCCCCATCAAGGACCAACAGGCGGTCTTGGCCATCACGGCCCGGCTGGACCAGGAGAGCATCGCCTACACCACCACCGAGGACGGCCACATCTACGTGGGCGATATCAAGACCGCCCAAAGGGCCCGGGCCATCCTGTTCCGGGAAAACCTCATCCCTTCGGGCATCGACCCCTGGGCCATCTTCGACGTTGAACGGTGGACCATCACCGACTTTGAACGCGACATCAACAAACGCCGGGCCATCACCAAGGCCCTGGAACAGCACATCGGAGCCTTGGAAGACATCGACGCCGTGAGCATCGAGTTGGTGCTGCCGGCCGATACCCTGTTTAAGGAAGACCAAAAGCAGACCACGGCCAGCGTGCGCATCACTCCCAAGCCGGGGAGCGACATCGCCGTGAACCGCAAGAAGATCGAAGGCATCGTGAAGCTGATCACGTTTGCTGTCGAGGGCCTCAAGGCCGAAAACGTGGTGGTCACCGACCAGGCAGGGGTGCAGCTCAACGATTTCGCAGGCATGGCGGGCATGGACCGCCTGGAACTGGGCAAACGCGAAATGGACTTCAAGCGCAAGCTCGAGGCCCAGTACACCTCGACCATCCTTAGCGCCCTCCAGGACATCTACAAGACCGACAGGGTGAAAATCGTCAAGCTCGACCTCACGCTCAACACCGACGTCCAGTCCATGGATAAGGAAGAGCACACCCCCATTGTCATGCAGGACGCCAACCCCCGGACGAACGAGCCTCGCCAAGTGGTTCCCTCCCTCGTCTTGAGTCAGTCGAAGAAAGATGTGACGTTCTCGGGCACCGGATTTAACCCCGAGGGACCCGCTGGTCAGGAGGGACAGACCCCACCGGCGTACAAAGACCTGTCGAACCTGGTAGGCAACTACACCGACAAGTCGGAAATCACGAACAATGTGGTCAACACCGAGAAGAGCAAGATCGAGAAGAGCCCGGTGCGCATCGAGAAGGTCACCGTCGGCGTAGCCCTCGACGGCACCTGGACCAAGGACTTCGACCCCAAGACAGGGGAGATCCAGGTCGAGACCAACGGCTCGATCAAACGGACGTTCCATGCCTTGAGCAACGATGACCTGCAGAAGGCCAAATCGGTGCTCCAGGCCGCCGTGGGCTATAGCTTTCCCCGGGGCGATATCGTCACCGTCGAGGCCATCCCCTTCGACAGGACTGTCCAATTCGAAAAGGAAGACGCCGACTTCCGGGCCCAGAAGAATCTGCAGAACACCTTGCTGGTGATCATCGTCGGCCTCGTGGTGGTCCTCGTGGCCTTCCTGGTCTTCCGGCTCATCAGCCGCGAGATGGAGCGCCGCCGCCGCCTGAGGGAAGAGGAGCTTTCGCGCCAGCACCAAGCCATGCGGGAGGCGGCTCTCCGGAGCGCCGAGGAAGAAGGCGTCCAGGTCGAAATGTCGGTGGCCGAGAGGGCCCGGCTCGAACTGCAGGAGACCGCCGTCAACATGGCCCGGGAGCATCCTGCCGACGTAGCGCAGCTCATCCGCACGTGGCTGGCGGAAGAGTGAGAAAAGCCGTGATAACCTACTGCGGACCCGTCGGATCTGCGCCTGTCCCTACCTCGAATCCTCACGTGTCAAAGACACGCTCCGGTTCTCGGCACGGGACTGGCTTGCCCGAAGGGTTCCTCGCTACGGTTCTCACGACTTTTCAAAGAAGTGAAAGCTTGGACGTTTTGCGCAAGCAAAACTCCTGGGGGCTTGGCCGCCAGACCATGCCCCCGGCACTCATCGGTTTTCAAAGGCAACCTGTGTCACTTTGGTACGCGGGGATGATAAACCGTGGGGACAAACCAACGACGCGAAACAATCGGTCTAGTATAGAATGTAAAATGTTGAAAGTTCGGTCCAACCGTCGCGAGGATGGGTTTCTGCAAGCCGAAGGGGAGAGGAGAACCGGAGCGTACTGGGAAGTACGTGAGGATTCGACCGACCCTTCGGCGCCGCAGAAATCCACCGCAGTAGGTTGGAACGGACTTTCCCAGGGAGAAGTCCATGGCTAAAGCAAAATCGGCTCCGGCGGGCGACGAAAAACCCGCCAAGGGCAAGAAGGGCAAACTTGACCTCAACGGTCGCCAGAAGGCCGCCGTCTTCCTGGTGACCCTGGGGAGCGAGATTGCCTCTGAAATCTTCAAGCACATGCGAGAAGACGAGATCGAAACCCTGACCTTTGAGATTGCGCGGCTCGAGACCGTCGACTCCGAATCCCGGGACGCCGTGCTCCTCGAATTCCGGGACCTCATGATGGCCCAGGAATTCATCACCACGGGCGGCATCGACTACGCCCGGGAGCTCCTCGAGAAATCCCTGGGCAACCAGAAGGCCGTGGACATCATCAACAGGCTGACCTCGAGTCTCCAGACCCGGCCCTTCGACTTCATCCGGCGCACCGACCCCGCCCATCTGATGAACTTCATCCAGCAGGAACACCCTCAGACGATTGCGCTGATCCTAGCCTATCTTGAGCCCCAGAAGGCGTCCATCATCCTCAGTCAGCTCCCCGGTGAGATCCAGTCCGACGTGGCCAAGCGCATCGCCACCATGGACCGCACCTCCCCGGACGTTCTTCGGGAAGTCGAGCGGGTCCTCGAGAAGAAGCTCTCCACACTGTCGAGCGAAGACTACACGGCTGCCGGAGGGGTGGACAGCATCGTCGACATCCTCAACATGGTCGACAGGTCCACCGAGCGCCAGATCATTGAAACCCTCGAAGAGGACGACCCCGAACTTGCCGAAGAGATCAAGAAGCGGATGTTCGTGTTCGAGGACATCGTCATGCTCGACGACAAGGCCATCCAGAAGGTCCTCCGGGAAGTCGACACCCAAGAACTCTCGAAGGCGCTCAAGAGCGTCGACAGCGAGGTCCAAGACAAGATCTTCCGCAACATGTCCAAGCGCGCCGCTTCGCTGCTCAAGGAAGACATGGAGTTCATGGGCCCCACCCGCCGGAAAGACGTCGAGGAAGCCCAGCAGAAGATCGTCGCCGTCATCCGCAAGCTGGAAGAAGCCGGCGAAGTCGTCATTGCCCGCTCCGGCGAAGAGGACGTGTTGGTATGATTCGGGTTCTCGAAGGGGAAATCACATGGATAGACCGGATAAATAGGATGGGAGGAGGTCTGATTTGCTCCTTTTTTTCTGGCCTATCCTTCCTATCCATGTTTTTTTCCTCCTCGACTTTGACCAAAGGAATGCCCCGTGGCTAAGAACGTCTTTCGCCCGTATGAGTTCAAGAACCAGCTCGTCGAAACGGTGAACATCAAGGCTCCGGCCCAGTTCCAGCCGCCAGAGCCCGAACTGCTCGAGGAAACCAGCGAGTTTTCGGGTCCCACCGCCGACGACCTGAGGAGGGAGGCAGAGGCGTTCAAGGAGCAGTGGGAATCCGACAGGGCCATGCTCATCCAGGAGGCCGAACTCCAGCGTCAGGACATTCTCAAACGCGCCGAGGAAGCCGCCTTCGACCTCGTCCGCCAGGAGAAGGAACACTCCCTCCAGTTGAGGGTCGACGCCGAAAAAGAGGCCCAGCGCCTTATCGAAGAGGGCAAGGCCCAGGTAGCCCAGCTCGATCGGGAAACCAGGTCTCGGCTGGCCCTCGTCGAGGACGAGGCGAAGAACCGGGGCGAAAAGACGGGCTACGAAGAAGGTTGGGCCTCGGGAAGCGCCGAGGTCGAGCGTCTCGTCGGCCGCATCCACGTCATCCTCGAGAAGATCACCGAGAAACGCCAAGAGATCATCGAAGGCACCGAAGTGCAAATCGTCTCCCTTGTCCTCCAGATTGCCAAGAAGGTCGTGAAGGTCATCAGCGAAAACCAGCGGAACGTGGTCATCAACAACGTGCTCCAGGCCCTGCGCAAGCTCAAGACCCGGGGAGACGTCGTGGTCCGGGTCAACCTCGAAGACCTCAAGGTCACCAGCGAACACACGAAGGAGTTCCTGGCCATGGTGGAAAACGTCAAGTCGATCACCGTCATGGAAGACACGAGCATCGACCAAGGCGGCGCCATCGTCGAGACTGACTTCGGCGAAATCGACGCCAAGATTTCAAGCCAGTTCGCCGAGCTCGAGGAGAAGATCCTGGAACTCGTCCCCATCAAGTCCAAGAACCAGGGCGCCACTCCGCCTGGCAACCCATGAGCCTCTTCGACAAGTACGTCACCACGGTCGAGCGCACCGACCCCCAGAAGTTCTTCGGCCGGGTTACCCGGGTGCAGGGTCTGATGATCGAAAGCCACGGCCCCCAGGCCATCGTCGGCGAACTGTGCCAGATTGAACTGCCTAGCCACGACAAGTGGATTTGGGCCGAGGTCGTCGGCCTCCATGGAAAGTCTGTGCAGCTCATGCCGTTCGAAGAGGTCGACGGGCTGGAGATCGGGTGCAAGGTCAAGGCGATGGGCGAGACCCTTCAGGTGCCTGTCAGTGACAAGCTGTTGGGCCGGGTGCTCGACGGTTTGGGCCGGCCCATCGACGGCAAGGGTGACATCGGCTCGTCCACATTCTATCCTGCGGTGAGCAACCCTCCGGACGCTCTAAACCGGCAGCGCATCACCCGCAAGATCGCCACCGGCGTGCGGTCCATCGATGCCCTCGTTCCCCTGGGCAAGGGCCAGCGTCTGGGTATTTTCGCCGGTTCGGGGGTGGGCAAGTCCACCTTGTTGGGCATGATTGCGAAAAACACCAGCGCCGACGTCAATGTGGTCGCCCTCATCGGCGAACGGGGTCGGGAGGTCCGGGAATTTATCGACAACGAACTCGGCCCCGAGGGGCTGGCCCGGTCGGTCATCGTGGTCAGCACCTCGAACACCCCGGCCTTGGCCCGGCTCCGGGGGGCCTACGTGGCCACCGCCATCGCCGAGTACTTCCGCGACCAGGGCAAGGACGTCATGCTCCTGTTTGATTCGGTGACTCGGTTCGCCTACGCCCAACGGGAAATCGGTTTGGCCGTGGGCGAGCCTCCGGCTCGCCAGGGCTACACCCCCAGCGTCTTCAGCCTGCTGCCCAAGCTGCTGGAGCGAGCGGGCACCGGACCAACCGGTACCATCACCGGTCTGTACACCATCCTCGTTGACGGCGACGACATGGACGATCCCATCGCCGACAGCGTCAGGGGCATCCTCGACGGTCATGTGGTTCTTAGCCGCCGGTTGGCCGACCAGGGCCACTACCCTGCGGTCGACGTGCTCAGGTCGGTGAGCCGGTTGGCCACGAAGATCACCAGCCCCACCGCCCGCCAGGCCTTCGCTGTGATCCGTCGTCACCTGGCCGTCTACGCCCAGGCCGAGGACCTGATCAACGCCGGAGCCTACGCCCCAGGTTCCAACCCTGAAATCGACTTGGCCATCAAGAAATACCCCGAAATCAAGGCCTTCCTGGTCCAGACCGTGGAGGAAAAGGCCCCCTGGATCGAGACCCTCCGCCGGGCCGCCACCATCGCGGGGCTGAGCCTGGGGTCCGAGGACGAAGAAGCCGAATGAAGGTGACCCATGCCCGGTAGGCGCTTCCGGTTCAACCTCCAGAAAGTCCTCGACCTGCGCACATGGGAAGAAAAACAGGCCGAGACCGTGCTGGCGGCCAAGACTGGGCAATGCGCCGCCTGCGAGAGGGCCATCGAGGCGTTGCTCGTCCGCCGGCGAGAGGTGTTCCTGGCCCGGGGGATCGGCGGCATCGACCTCCAAGCCCTGGTGGCCCACGACGCCTTTCGCCTTCGCTTGGGTAAGGAAATCGACACGAAAGAGAAAGAACTCGCCCGCCTCACTGTGGAGAGGGAAGACCTGCTCAAGGTTTACCTCGAGACCCGCCGCCGCCGGGAGGTTCTCTCGAAGCTGGCCGAGAAACGGCTGATAGAGTTCAAACAGTCCGAAGCCAAGCGTGAAACCCTCCTATTGGACGACTTGAATACCGCCGCCTTTATCCGCAAAATGAGGCCCGTGGAGGAAACCCTTGGCTAAGGCAAGACGCAGAGCGAACGTGATGGGACGCATCTTCGGCCTCCTCCTCCTCATCCTCGTGTTGGGTGGGGTCGGCCTCCTTTGGCTCGACATCCTGGGAGTGGTCGACGCCCGACAGATGGCCCTGCCCATCCTCAAGGCCGTGGGGCTTACCCCCAACGACAGGCGGATCAACGCCGAGGATCCCCTTCTCCTCGACCGCGAGCGGCTGATCAAGCGAGAGGACGCCCTTTCCCTTTACAAGGAAGACCTGACGCTCCAGGACTCCGACCTCAAGAAGCAGAACGAAGAGCTGCTCCAAAAGCTCAACAGCCTGGCCGAACGAGAGAAGGCCCAGGACGATCGGGAGAATTCCTTCAACGAAATCAAGAAACAGGCCGAGGATAGAAGGGCGAACCTAGTGCAGAATTCCCAGTATCTGAACAGCATGCCTCCGGCCAAGGCTGTTCCCATTCTGCTCCAGTTGGACGACCAGGACCTGATCGACCTGCTTCGGGTGACCGAAGAGGAAGCCAAGGCCCAGGGACAGACGTCCATCGTTTCTGCATGGATTGGTTTGATGCCCGCCGATCGGGCCGCGACCATCCAAAGGAAAATGGCCCGCAAACCCACGGACTGATCGCCCCCCCCCGGGTGGCGCAGTCCCCCCGGAGGTGTTCATGGTCCCCGCGCATTTTCACGCCCCCCCGACCAAGGCGGCGATCCCCCATCTGAACCCCAAGGCACCCGCGGTCGGGCCGACCAAGGCCGTCCCGGGCGAACCAAGCGCCGGTCCTCACCTTTCCAAATCCAAGTTCCAAACTCTCCTCGACCAGGTTGGTCACTCTCCCAAGACCCAGGAACCGGGATTGGGGGCCAAGGCCAACAAGGTCAAGTCCGAGGCAAACGAAAAACCCAAAGAAGCCAAGAAGGTCGAAACGAAGGACCCCAAGGCCGAGACCCCCGACGCTGCTTGGTTGGCAGCGTTCCATTCTCCGGCCAAAGCAGAACCGGTGAAGATCGAGGGTGCCAGGGTGGCCAAGCCCGACATTGATGCGGTTTCTGCACAAGCCGACAAGGGCAAGGGCTCCAAAACCGATAGGCGGGTCGGTATCGACGCCGGACAGGTGGTCGCCTGGAACCCCGGATCGCTGGAAACCAGGTCGGTCACCCAGGCTGCCGGAACTCCGTCCAAGGCCGAGCGCTCCGAGGAGAAGCAGAAGGTTTTCGTGGTCGACAGGCGGTCGGACAAGGAAAAAGAGAAGCTCAGGCTCCCCGGAGCCGAGGCCGCAGCCCAGCAACCTGTGAACGCCTCGGTGGAGCTTCAAAACCAGCACAAGGCCACCGATCCCAAGGCCCAAGCCACCGACGTTCAGGTGGTGTTTCAGACAGTGGGCGGCAAATCTAAAGAAGGGTTTGACCTCAAGCCCCAGAACACCCCTGTGTCGCCCCGGGACGCGGCCAGCTTCCAGCAATACCTCGTGGATAAGGGCTACGGGCAACTCGTCGACCAGGCGCGCATCGTCCTCAAGGACCAAAACGCCGGGGAAATCCGGATGACCCTGTACCCCGAAACCCTGGGCAAGGTGAAGGTATCGCTGAACCTGAGCGACAACACTTTAGCCGGACAGATATTTGTCGAGAATCAAACTGTGAAGGATGTGTTCCAGTCCAACATGGATGGGCTCCTCCAGGCTTTCCGGGACGGAGGCTGGAGCGACCTGAGCCTTCAGGTGTCGGTGGGCGGCGGAGGGAGCGGGAACCAGGCCGGGAACGGGCAGCCCCAAGCGGGTCCCCAGGCAAGGGATTACGACCGTCAGGTGGCCGCCTCGGTGCCCGACGGGAAGACGAGCCAGATCGGCTCGTGGAACGGCCAAGTCAATTTGACGGCGTGAGGGAGAGAAAAATGGACGGTTTGAGCATCACTGGTCAATTCAATACGCAAATGAGCCCAATGGAACAGGCAAAGGTGAGCCAGCAGGTCGACACCTTCAATAAATCGATTTCCCACGGAAAAGCCGCGAAACAGAACATGGACAAGGACGATTTTCTGAAGATTTTGATCACCCAGCTGACCACCCAGGACCCGTCCCAGCCCATGCAGGACAAGGACTTCATCGCCCAGATGGCCCAGTTCTCGTCCCTGGAGCAAATGACAAACATGGCCACCAGTTTCGGAAAGGTGTCCAACGTCATCACCGCCAGCCAGGCGGTTTCGACCATAGGCAAGACCGTGGAAATCCAGGTGGGCGATCAGCTGGTCAAGGGTCAGGTTTCGGCCGTGACTCCCGGGCAATTCCCCCAGGTGCTTGTTGGCGAGAAATACTATGACTTCGGATCGGTACAGAAAATCAGCGCTGCGGAGGTGAACTAAGATGATGCGATCCCTGTATTCCGGTGTTTCCGGCCTTCAGAATCACCAGACCCGGATGGACGTGATCGGCAACAACATCGCGAACGTGAACACCACTGGTTTCAAGAGAGGCCGGGTCAACTTTCAAGACATGATCAGCCAAACCATGCAGGGCGCGGCCCGGCCGAACGAAGAAGTCGGCGGCGTCGACCCCAAGCAGGTGGGTCTGGGCATGACGATCGCGTCCATCGACACCATTTTCACCCAGGGCTCGCTCCAGAGCACGGGCGTGAACACCGACGTGGCCGTCCAGGGCAACGGGTTCTTCATCCTCAAAGACGGGGACAAGAGCTTCTACACCCGGGCAGGAGCCTTCGGCCTGGACGCTAACGGTGTGCTCGTGAACCCTTCGAACGGCATGAAGGTCCAAGGCTGGATGGCCCAGATGGTCAACGGGACTCCGGTGGTGAAACCCGCCGGCGACACCACAGAAATGACCATCCCCATCGGCAGCAAGGATCCGGCCCGGGCCACCCAGAACGTGGATTTTGCGTGTAACCTCGACAAGCGGGCGCCGCTGCTCAACGCCAACTCCAGCGCCGAAGACATTGCCAAGGGTACCTGGGAGGTCGACAAGACCATCTACGACACCTTCGGCAATACCCACAGGCTGGTCGTCAGCTACCAGCGCGACCCCAACGCTCCCGATGTGCCCAATCAATGGCTCGCCACAGTGAAGATCGACCCGGACAACACCACGTTCAACAACAACCTGGGCATCGGTTTCGGCACGCCGCCCACGGGCAACACCTACGTGGTGAAGTTCGACAACTTGGGCTCCATAGCGTCGGTGACCGATAGTGCGGGCCAGACCCGGAATACCGGCGCCCTTTCGATT
>Ga0302323_100004997_pt1 | contig 10837 bp, 8 predicted proteins | sample Fen_T0_3_FD_201950 | JGI IMG/M metagenome (GOLD analysis project Ga0302323, IMG submission 201950) | Peat permafrost microbial communities from Stordalen Mire near Abisko, Sweden - Fen_T0_3 | ecosystem: Environmental > Terrestrial > Soil > Wetlands > Permafrost | place: Sweden: Abisko... | reverse complement strand
CTGATTTTTTCGATGATGGGCGTGCTCAATTTCGCCCACGCCAGCTTCTACATGCTGGGCGCCTATTTCGCCTACCAGACCAGCCTGGCGATCGGCTTCTGGTGGGCCCTGCTGATCGCCCCGCTGGCGGTCGGCGTGGTCGGCGCGGTGGTCGAGCGCTTCATGCTGCGCCGGGTGCACAAGTTCGGCCATGTGCCGGAGCTGCTGCTCACCTTCGGCCTGGCTTACCTGATCGAGGAGTTCGTCCACCTGATCTGGGGCCGCTCCTCGGTCGACTACAAGGTGCCCGCCGCGCTGGACCATCCGCTGTTCACCTTGTATAGCACCACCTTTCCGGCCTATCGCGGATTCATGATGCTGGTGGCGCTGCTGATGCTGCTGGCGATCTACCTGCTGCTCAAGCGCACCCGGATCGGCCTGGTGATCCAGGCCTCGCTCACCCATCCCGACACGGTGGAGGCGCTGGGCCACAACGTGCCGCGGGTGTTCATGCTGGTGTTCGGCGGCGGCTGCGCGCTGGCCGGCCTGGCCGGAGTGATAGGCGGCAACGCCTTTGTCACCGAGCCGGGCATGGCGGCGGCGGTCGGCTCCATCGTCTTCGTGGTCGCGGTGGTCGGCGGCATGGGCTCGCTGGCCGGGGCCTTTCTGGCCTCGCTCTTGATCGGGGTTATCCAGACCTTCGCAGTGGCGCTGGACTACTCCTTCGTCACCCTGGCGGCCGGCATGGGCATGAGCATCACCCCGCAGACGCCGCTTTACGTGTTGTGGAAACTGACCATCGCCCAGGTTGCGCCCATCCTGCCCTACCTGTTTTTGGTGCTGATCCTGATTTTCCGGCCGCGCGGTTTGCTCGGCACGCGGGAGGGCTGATGAGCACTACCGTCCGCTTTACGCCCCTGAACCCGGCGCGCTGGGTGATCTGGAGCGGCTTCGCACTGGTGCTGATCGCGCTGCCGCTGGCCTTTCACCAGGGCTTCGCGCTGACCCTGATGTGCCAGATCGGCACCATCATGATTTTTTCGCTTTCCTTCAACATGCTGCTCGGGCAGGCCGGCATGCTGTCATTCGGCCATGCGGTGTACTCGGGTCTGGGGGCCTACATCGCGGTGCATGTCCTGAACATGATAGACAAGGGCACCCTAATGTTCCCGGTCACTCTGCTGCCCCTGGTGGGCGGGCTGGCCGGGGCATTTTTCGGCGTGCTGTTCGGCTATGTGACGACCAAGAAATCGGGTACGCCTTTCGCCATGATCACTCTGGGCATAGGCGAACTGGTGGGGGCGATGGCCCTGATGTTCCCGGACTTTTTCGGCGGCGAAGGCGGGGTGTCGACCAATCGCGTGGCCGGCAAGGCGCTGCTCGGCTTGATCACCTACGGCCCGCAGATCCAGGTCTACTACCTGGTGGCTGCCTGGCTGTTCATCTGCACCGCCGCGATGTATGCCTATACGCAGACCCCTTTGGGGCGCATCGCCAACGCGGTGCGCGACAACCCGGAGCGCGCCGAATTCATCGGCTACGAAACCCAGCGGGTGCGCTACCTGGTGCTGATCATCTCGGGATTTTTCGCCGGTGTCTCCGGTGCCCTGGGGGCGATCAATTTCGAGATCGTCAGTTCGGAGAACGTCAGCGCGATCCGCTCCGGCACGGTGCTGCTGTTCACCTTCATCGGCGGAGTGGGCTTTTTCTTCGGGCCGATGATAGGAGCGGTGCTGTTCGGCCTGTTCATCGTCGTGCTCGCCACCATCACCAAGGCCTGGCTGCTCTACCTCGGCCTGTTTTTTGTCCTGATGGTCATGTATTGCCCGGGCGGCATCGCCGGCCTGATCATGATGCAGATGCCTTTGCTGCGCGCACGGCGCTTCAAGGAAATGCTGCCTTCCTACGCGCTGGGCGTGGCCGCTGCCGCGGTGCTGCTGCTGGCCCTGTCGGCCGCCGCCGAGATGCTCTATTACCACGCCCTGGAAGCGTCGGCTTCCGGGCCGACCATGGTGCTGTTCGGCATGAACGTCAATGTGGCCAGTTTCACGCCCTGGCTGGTGTTGCTGGCCATCGCCGGTGCTGGATTCGCTCTGCTCGGCCTGGCGCGGCGCAAGGTGACGGAGTGCTGGAACCGGGTGATGGGCGAGATCATGGCTGGAGGCCTGCAATGAGCGCCGCCGCCCTCGAACTGGCGGACGTGCGCAAGGCCTTCGGCAAGACCGCGATCATCCGCGGCGTGTCGCTGGCGATCCCGCCGGGCGAGCGCCACGCCATCATCGGGCCGAACGGCGCCGGCAAATCGACCCTGTTCAACCTGGTGAGCGGGCGTTTCGGATTGAGCTCGGGCAGCATCCGCCTCAAAGGCGAGGATGTCACGGGCTTGAAACCTTTCGAGATCAACCGCAAGGGCCTGTCGCGCAGTTTCCAGATCACCAATATTTTCCACAACCTGACGGTGTTCGAGAACATCCGATGTGCCGTACTCTGGCCGCTGGGCTACAAGTATTCGTTCTGGCACGCCCTGAACGGCCTGCGGGACGCGCGCGAGCGGGCCGACGAGATACTCGAGCTGATCGGCCTGAAAGGCCGGCGCCAGGTCAAGGCCGGCCTGCTCACCTATGCCGAGCAGCGCGCCCTGGAAATCGGCATCACGATAGCCGGCGGTGCCGAGGTGATCCTGCTCGATGAGCCCACCGCCGGGATGAGCCGCTCGGAATCGGACCATGCGGTCGAACTGATCCGCAAGGTGACGGCGGGCAAGACCCTGGTGATGGTGGAGCACGACATGAGCGTGGTGTTCGGCCTGGCCGACCGCATCTCGGTACTGGTGTATGGAGAGATCATTGCGACCGACACCCCGCAGAATATCCGCGCCAACCGCGCGGTGCAGGAGGCCTACCTGGGCACCTCGGTGAGCCACGGACACGGCGACGAGGGAGACGGCGATGCTTGAAGTCCGCGACCTGCACGCCTATTACGGCAAGAGCCACATCCTGCACGGCGTCTCGCTGTCGGTTGGCGAAGGCGAGATCGTCAGCCTGCTGGGGCGCAACGGGGTGGGGCGCTCGACCACCATCAAGGCGGTGATGGGCCAGGTGGCCGCGACCGGATCGGTGCGCTTCAAGGGCGCGGAAGTGCTGGGCCGCCGCACCTTTGAGATCGCCCACCTGGGCCTGGGCTATGTGCCGGAAAACCGCGACATCTTTCCGACCCTGACCGTGGAACAGAACCTGCAATTGGGGATGAAGCGTTCCAAGCCAGGCAAGTGGACTGTTGAGGAAATGTACAAAATGTTTCCGCGCCTGCGCGAGCGCCGCAACACCGCCGCCGGGGTGATGTCCGGGGGCGAGCAGCAGATGCTCACGCTGTGCCGCACCTTGATGGGCGACCCGGCGCTGATCATGATAGACGAGCCCACCGAGGGACTGGCACCAAAGATCGTCGAACTGGTGGGGCAATACCTGCGCGAACTGAAAAATCGCGGCATCTCGGTTCTGCTGGTCGAGCAGAAGCTTTCCATAGCCCTGGACATCTCCGACCGCCTGTATGTGATGGGCCACGGCCAGATCGTCTTCGAAGGTTCACCCGACGACCTCAAGGCCAACCAGGCGGTCCGCAAGGAATGGCTGGAAGTCTGATACATGGGCCGCTTGTGTATAAGCAAATCCGAGTAGCTAGCCTTTGCGGCTAGTCATACCATGTTTGGTTGCATGGACAAAAAGTTAAGCTGCACCAGGAGAAGGCAATGAGTCAGTACAGCGTACGCGGCAAGGTCGCGGTGATCAGCATGAACAACCCGCCGATGAACACCATGTCGCATGCCAACCGCACGGCGGTGCAGGCGGCGGTGAACGCGGCCAATGCCGATGCGTCGGTCAGCGCGATCGTCATCACCGGCGCCGGCAAGGTGTTCTCCAGCGGGGCCGAGATCAAGGAATTCAATACGCCGGCGGCGATCGCCACGCCGGCCCTGGGCGAAGTCATCGCCACCCTGGAAGCCAGCCCCAAGCCCGTCGTCGCTGCCGTGCACGGCGTGGCCATGGGCGGCGGGCTGGAACTGGCGCTCGGCTGTCATTACCGTGTCGGCGCCCCCGGCGCCCAGATCGCCCTGCCTGAAGTCAAGCTGGGCCTGCTGCCCGGCGCCGGCGGCACCCAGCGCCTGCCGCGCCTGATCGGTGCCGAGCAGGGCCTGGAGATCATCGTCTCGGGCAATCCCGTCAAATCCGAGAAATTCGCCCCCGGCACCCTGTTTGATGAAATGGCTAGCGGCGACCTGCTGGATGCCGCATGCGCTTTCGCCGAAAAAATTGCCGCCAAAGGTGCGCCCTACAAGCGTGCCCGAGACCTGACCATCAAGTTGGACAACGCCGCTGCCTTTTTCGAGGCGGCGCGCGCCAAGGTGGCCAAGGAGTCGCGCGGCTTTCCGGCGCCGCTCAAGTGCGTGGCGGCGGTGGAGGCAGCGGTCACCAAGCCGGTCGATGAAGGCCTGAAGTTCGAACGCGCCTGTTTCATGGAACTGGTGGCCACCACCGAGTCCAAGGCGATGCGCCATTATTTTTTCGGCGAGCGCACCGTGGCGAAGATTCCCGATGTGCCCGACACCACGCCGCTGCGCGAGATCAAGTCCGCCGCCGTGATCGGCGCGGGCACGATGGGTGGCGGCATCACCATGAATTTTGTCAACGCAGGCATTCCGGTGACCCTGCTGGAAATGAAACAGGAGGCGCTCGACAAGGGCTTGGCCGTGGTGCGCAAGAACTACGAAGGCACCGCCAAGAAGGGCCGCATGACCATGGACGACGTGGAAAAGCGCATGGCCCTGATCAAGGCCACGCTCAACTACGCCGATATCGGCAGCGCCGACATCGTGATCGAGGCGGTATTCGAGGATCTGGCGGTCAAGGAAATCGTGTTCAAGAAGCTCGACGAGGTGATGAAGCCAGGTGCCATCCTGGCCTCCAATACCTCCACTCTGGACGTGGACAAGATCGCCGCCTTCACCAGGCGCCCGCAGGATGTGATCGGCACCCACTTTTTCTCGCCCGCCAACGTGATGCGCCTGCTGGAAATCGTCCGCGGCGCCAAGACCGGCAAGGACGTGCTGGCCACCACCATGAAGCTGGCCAAGACCATCAAGAAGGTCGGCGTGGTTTCGGGTGTGTGCGACGGCTTCATCGGCAACCGGATGGTCGAGCAGTACATCCGCCAGGCGATGTTCCTGCTGGAGGAAGGCGCGCTGCCGCAGCAGGTCGACGGCGCGCTGGAAAAATGGGGCATGGCGATGGGCCCGTTCCGCATGAGCGACCTGGCCGGCAACGACGTGGGCTGGTACATCCGCAAGCGCCGCTACCTGGAAATGCCGGACGTGAAGTACGCGAAGATCGCCGACAAGATCTGCGAGCTGGGTCGCTTCGGGCAAAAGACCGGCGCCGGCTTCTACAAGTACGTGCCGGGCGACCGCACCGCCCATCCCGACCCGGTGGTCGAGGACATCATCGTCCACTACTCGAAGGAAGTCGGCACCCCGCGCCGGGCGATTTCCGACGAGGAGATCATCGAGCGCTGCATCTACGCCCTGGTCAACGAGGCCGCGCACATCATCGAGGAAGGTATCGCGATGCGCGCGGTGGACGTCGACATGGTCTATATGACCGGCTACGGCTTCCCGATGTATCGTGGCGGGCCGATGTTCTATGCCGACACCGTGGGCCTGGACAAGGTGGTGGCGGCAATGGACAAGTATGCCAGGAGCCAATATGGCGACCCCGATTTCTGGAAGCCCGCGCCCCTGCTGGCCAGGCTGGCTGCCGAGGGCAAGAAGTTCAACTAGCGGCACCGGATCGCAGCAATAGCATCAAGACCGACAACACGAATTATTCAGGAGCAAAGATCATGACCGACGTCGTCGTCGTATCCACCGCACGCACCCCGCTGGGCAAATCCTGGCGCGGTTATTTCAACATGACCCACGGCGCCACCCTGGGCGGGCACGCCGTGCAGCATGCGATGGCGCGCGCCAAGGTCGATCCGGGCGAGGTCTACGACGTGCTGATGGGCTGCGCCAACCCGGAGCACGCCACCGGTCAGAACGTCGCGCGCCAGGTGGCGATCCGTGCCGGCTGCCCGGTCACGGTGTCGGGCATGACGGTGAACCGCTTCTGCTCCTCCGGCCTGCAGACCATCGCCCTGGCGGCCCAGCGCATCCAGGCGGGTGAAGCGGACATCATGGTGGCCGGTGGCGTCGAATCGATCTCGCTGGTGCAAAACGACATGAAGCATTCCTTCGACCCTTGGCTGCAGGAGCACAAGCCGGAAATCTACTGGCCGATGCTGCGCACCGCCGAGACCGTGGCCAAGCGCTACAACATCGGCCGCGAAGTACAGGACCGGTACGGCGTGCAAAGCCAGTTGCGCGCCTTCAAGGCGCGCGCCGAAGGCAAGTTCAACGACGAAATCGTGCCCATCCAGGTGCAAAAGCAGATGGCCGACAAAGAGACCGGCAAGTCCTGGGTGGAGGAAATCACCGCCAGTCAGGATGAAGGCATACGCGGTGACACCACTTACGAAGGCGTGGCCAAGATCAAGCCTGCGCTCGAAGGCGGGGTGATCGCCGCCGGCAACGCCAGCCAGTTTTCCGACGGCGCCTCCGCCGTGGTGATGATGAACGCCAAGCTGGCCGAGCAGCGCGGCTTGAAGCCCCTGGGTATCTACCGTGGTTTCGTGGTCGCCGGCTGCGAGCCGGACGAAATGGGCATAGGCCCGGTGTTCGCGATTCCCAAGCTACTCAAACAGGCCGGCCTCAAGGTGGAAGACATCGGTCTGTGGGAACTGAATGAAGCTTTCGCCGTCCAGGTGATCTACTGCCGCGACAAGCTAGGCATCCCGGATGATCGCCTGAACGTCAACGGCGGTTCGATTGCCGTCGGCCACCCCTACGGCGTCACCGGCGCCCGCCTGACCGGCCATGCGCTCATCGAAGGCAAGCGGCGTGGCGTCAAGTACGTGGTGGTGACCATGTGCATAGGCGGCGGCATGGGCGCGGCTGGCTTGTTCGAGGTGGCGTAAGGCTCGCGTGTTGCCGAGGTGGCGGGGGCGAAGGGCTTCAGGGTCGGCCCGCAGGCGGCTCCCAGAGCGATCCGGGGGTTGCTCCGGACCTCTGCTGGTGCGCTGCAACATGATGATTTAAGCAACAAAAACAGTAAAATTTCAAGCACCTGTGTTCGCTTTGTAACCCTGAGCCTCAGGATAAGGGTAAACTTGTATGGCGTTTGCATAGCGGTGCCGCAAGTTTGCCCGCTGTAGACGGCCTCATGTCCAGACTATCCTAGCTTCAGGGAGAAACGTGATGAATAAAGCTTTCCAACGTGTGGCCTGCCTGGCCGCCTTGCTGCTGGCGAGCGGCGCCCAGGCGCTGACCATCGGCGAGATCGATGTGAAATCGGCTTTGGGGGAGCGCTTCGAGGCCAGCATTCCGGTCACGCTGGCGACCGGCGAAGACCTGTCTTACGGCTGTGTGCGGCTGGACGATTCGTCCGGCAGCAAATACAAGAACGTGCCGCTGCTGACCGGCTACAACATGCGCATCGACCGCAGCGGCAAGGACGCGACGATCCGTATTTCCACCTTCGCCGGTGTTTCCGAGCCGGTGTTTCGCATCGGCCTGTTGATCCGTTGCGGGACCAAGGTCTCCATCGCGCGGGAATTTCTGATCACCCAGAGCCTGGCCGACACGACCAAGAAGTAGCAGGCAGGTCGTGGCGGCAGCTTGTCCGGTCCAAAGCCCATGTCGAAACTAGTCAGCCGCCGCGATCTCCAGTTTGTGCTGTATGAAATGCTCGATGCGGCCACCCTGTGCGCGCGGTCGCGCTTCGCCGACCACAGCCGCGAGACCTTCGATGCGGCGCTGGACCTGGCGCAGAGCATCGCGGAAGACTTTTTCGCCCCCCACAACCGCAAGAGCGACGAGCACGAACCCACCTTCGACGGCGAGAAAGTAACCCTGATCCCCGAGATCGGCGTGGCCCTCAAGGCCTTTGTCGCTGCCGGCCTGATGTCCGCCGAGCACGACTATGAGGTTGGCGGCATGCAGTTGCCGCTCACCATTGCCAAGAGCTGTTTCGCCTTTTTCAAGGCCGCCAATGTGGGTAGCGCGGCCTATCCTTTCCTGACCATAGGCAACGCCAACCTGTTGCTCGCCCACGGGTCGAAACAGCAGATCGATACTTACGTCCGGCCCATGCTGGCGGGGCGGTTTTTCGGCACCATGTGCCTGTCCGAGCCGCAGGCCGGCTCCTCGCTGTCCGACATCCGCACCCGCGCCGAACCGCAGGCCGATGGCAGCTACCGCCTGTTCGGCAACAAGATGTGGATCTCCGGCGGCGAGCACGACCTGACCGAGAACATCATCCATCTGGTGCTGGCGAAGATCCCCGGCGGCCCGGCGGGAGTCAAAGGCATATCGCTGTTCATCGTCCCCAAGCGCCTGGTCGGCGCCGACGGCAGCCTGGGCGAGCGCAACGATGTGGTGCTGGCCGGCCTGAACCACAAGATGGGTTACCGTGGCACCACCAACACCCTGCTCAATTTCGGCGAGGGAAAGCTAGAACCCAATGGGTCGGCCGGCGCGGTGGGTTATCTGGTGGGCGAGCCCAACCAGGGCCTGACCTGCATGTTCCACATGATGAACGAGGCGCGCATCGGTGTCGGCCTGGGCGCGACCATGCTCGGCTACACCGGCTACCTGCACGCGCTGGACTACGCTCGCAACCGGCCGCAGGGCCGCCACCCGGGAAACAAGAACGCCGCCGCTTCGCAAGTGCCCATCATCGAGCACGCCGACGTCAAACGCATGCTGCTGGCGCAAAAATCCTACGTCGAAGCGGCCCTCGCGCTCAACCTGTATTGCGCGCGCCTGGTCGACGACCAGAAGAGCGCTCCGGAGGAGCGCAGCCGCGCCGAGGCCGGCCTGCTGCTGGACCTGCTCACGCCGATCGCCAAGTCCTGGCCCTCGCAATGGTGCCTGGAGGCGAACAACCTGGCGATCCAGGTCCATGGCGGCTATGGCTACACGCGCGACTATCCGGTCGAGCAGTTCTACCGCGACAACCGCCTCAACCCTATCCACGAAGGCACCCACGGCATCCAGGGCCTGGATTTGCTGGGGCGCAAGGTGGTACAGCAGGGCGGTGCGGCATTCACTCTGCTCGGGCGCGAGATCGAAATGACCTGCAAGGCCGCCGGCGCCTTGAACGAGACCGTGCTGTTCGCGCGCGCCCTGGGCGCGGCCACCGCCCGCGCGGGCCTGACCACCCAGAAGCTCTACGCCGCCGGCAACCTCGACAAGACCCTGGCCAACGCCTCGCTGTACCTGGAAATGTTCGGCCACGTGGTGATCGCCTGGATCTGGCTGCGCCAGGCGGTGATCGCCGCGCGCAAGCTGGCCGAGGGCACCGACGAGGAGGCGTTCTATCGCGGCAAGCTGCAGGCGGCGGGATTCTTTTTCCGCTGGGAACTGCCCAAGACCGCGCAGTGGTGCGACCTGCTGGAGTCGCTGGACACCACCACCATCGACATGCACGACGATTGGTTCTGAACCTACCGGCGTGAGAGCGACCACACTTTTGTCATAGCTAAATTTGGGACGAAACCTATGAGCATCAAGAAACTCCTCGACCTGAGCGGCCGCGTGGCCCTGATCACCGGCGGCTCGCGCGGCCTCGGGCTGCAGATCGCCGAATCCCTCGGCGAGATGGGCGCGAAACTGGCGATCACCGCGCGCAAGGCCGATGAACTGGCCGAGGCAAAAGCCCACCTGGACAAGCTGGGCTACCCGGTGCTGACGATTACCGCCGACATCGGCAAGCCCGAGTCGATCGCGCCCACCGTGGACGCGGTAATGAAGGCCTACGGCCAGATCGACATCCTGGTCAACAACGCCGGCGCCACCTGGGGCGCGCCCGCCGAGGACCATCCGCTGGAGGCGTGGAACAAGCTGGTCAACGTCAACCTCACCGGCGCCTTCCTGCTCTCGCAGGCGGTCGGCCGTGCCTCGATGATTCCGCGCAAGCAGGGACGCATCGTCAACATCGCCTCGGTGGCCGGCCTGGGCGCCAACCCGCCGCAGATGGAAGGCACCATCGCCTACAACACCACCAAGGGCGGGCTGGTCAATTTCACCCGCGCCCTGGCCGCCGAGTGGGGCAAGTACAACATCACGGTCAATGCCATCTGCCCGGGCTTCTTCCCCTCCAAGATGACCCGCGCCACCCTGGACCAGCACGAGAAGTTTTTCATCGAGATGACGCCTCTGGGCAAGCTGGGCAACGACGAGGACCTGAAGGGCGCGGCCCTGCTGTTCGCCTCGGATGCCGGCGGCCACATCACCGGGCAGTGCCTGACGGTGGACGGCGGCGCCATCGTCGTCTAACACAGGGAACATGTCATCGTGAGCAATCCGACACCGAATCCACCCGGCGTGGTACGGGACCCCAAGCTGCTGTTGCACGTGCCTTTTCTCGCCCACCTGGGCGTGGAGATCGAGGAGATGGAACCGGGCCGCGCCGTGCTCTCCCTGGAGCCGCGTCCCGAGCATTACAACTCCTGGGGCGGGGTGCATGGTGGCGTGATCATGACCCTGCTCGATGTGTGTATGGCGGTGGCCGGGCGCGCCCATGATCCGGCCAACCTGTCCGGCGTGACGGTGGATATGGCGAGCAGTTTCATCTCGCCGGGCAAGGGCCGCCAACTGGCCACCGGCCGGGTGGTGGCCCAGACCCGTACACTGTGGCGCTGCGAAGGCGAGATCCACAACGCGGACGGTACGCTGGTGGCGCGGGCGATCGGCACGTTCAAGTTC
>Ga0302323_100004996_pt1 | contig 10839 bp, 8 predicted proteins | sample Fen_T0_3_FD_201950 | JGI IMG/M metagenome (GOLD analysis project Ga0302323, IMG submission 201950) | Peat permafrost microbial communities from Stordalen Mire near Abisko, Sweden - Fen_T0_3 | ecosystem: Environmental > Terrestrial > Soil > Wetlands > Permafrost | place: Sweden: Abisko... | reverse complement strand
GTCATGACGGGAGTCGTGGATGAGGTCCCCCGCCATCCGGATCGTCGTCAGGGGGGTGCGCAGCTCGTGGGACACGTCTGAGACGAACCGCTGCTGGACGCGTGAGAGATCCTCGAGCTGACGGATCTGCTTCTGCAGACTGTCGGCCATCGCGTTGAACGACTTGCCCAGCCTGGCGATGTCGTCCTCACCGTGGGCGCGCATCCGCTCATGGAGCCGCCCGGAAGACAGCCGCTCGGCGACAATCGCGGCACGCCGGACCGGATCGACGACGATGCGTGTCACCACGAAGGCGACCCCGCCGAGCAGGAGCACCAGGACGATACCGCCCAGGGTGAAGGTCCGCCCGACGACCCGCAACGTCTGCTGCTCACGCTGGAGGGGGAAGACGAAATACAGCTCGTACTGCCCTGCGGCCGGCAGGGTCACCCGTGAGCCGACGATGGCGGCGGGCACGTTGGTGCCGTCGTTCCAGCTGATCGAGATGATCTGCACCTGCTGATGGCTCGGGTCGGCGGCGATCGCCGCACGCAGGCTGGCCGGGACGCTGGACAGCCCCACATCCCCGGAAAGCACCGTCGCGACGCTCGCCGGCCCGGTGTTGTTCCTGGCGCGGGTCAGGATCACCTCGCGGGACTGGTCCGCCCCCGGTGAGGACAGCTGACCGACCACGTCAAACGCGAGCTGGGTGAGGCTGACGGCATCCATCCGCCCTGCGGAGTCGAACCTCGCCTGGGCGGCCCGGGCCTGCGAGGTGGCCTCGGCGCGAGCCGTCAGGGTGCGGTCGTTGACCAAGCCATCCGCAATCCGCTGATAGAGGTAGGAACCCAGCATCAGGACGACGATGAGCCCCAGCAACATCGTCGAGACGATGACCCGCAGCTGCAGGGATGAACGCCACACGTGCAGCACCCCACGGCCTGCTCTCTGCAGGGCGGCGCGAACGGCGTGCGACTGCTTCTCCAACGGTGGCGCGAGCCGGGCACCTTCCAGGAGCGGCTGCGACCTCGTTGCAGCGACTGGGGGGGGCCGGCGACTTCGGTTGAACATGGCCTAGGGGGGACCCGCTCGATAGCCGACGCCGCGCACCGTCACGACGATCTCGGGGTGCTCGGGGTCGTGCTCGATCTTCGAGCGCAGGCGCTGGACGTGGACATTGACCAGACGGGTGTCCCCGGCGTGCCGGTAGCCCCACACCTGCTCGAGAAGCACCTCCCGGGTGAACACCTGGCGCGGCTTGCGGGCCAGGGCCACCAGGAGGTCGAACTCCAGCGGGGTCAGCGACAGGGCCCTGCCCTCGCGCTTGACCATGTGGCCAGCAACGTCGATGGACAGGTCTCCGATCTGAAGCTGCTCCGGCTCCGGCTCGTCACCCCGGCGCAGGCGGGCGCGCACCCGTGCGATCAGCTCCTGGGCCTTGAACGGCTTCAGCACATAGTCGTCGGCACCAGACTCGAGACCGACCACGACATCGATGGTGTCGGTACGCGCGGTCAGCATGACGATCGGGATGCCGGACTCGGCCCGGATCCGGCGGCACACCTCGATACCGTCGATCCCCGGGAGCATCACGTCCAGCAGCACGATGTCCGGACGGCTCTCTCGAAAGGTCGCCATCGCCGCCGACCCGTTGGGGCAGTGCACGACATCCAGACCCTCGTTGCGCAGCACGATGCCCAGCATCTCCGACAGCGCGAGATCGTCGTCGACGACGAGTACGCGACCCTTCACACCTAAGTCCTCTCAGGGGCTGTTGCCGGTCCGCCCGGATGCAGACCTCACTGCATCGTCTCATGGAGGATCCAAGGGAGGGTCAGCAACGGGTCACGGCAGCTGCATCAGCTTGATCCCGGTGGAGAGCTGCCCGAAGGCCGTCTTGAAGATCGAGGCCATGTCTGCGCCGGTCCCACCACAGAAGAAGTAGTCACCATCGGCATTCTCGGAGTTGCGACCCGCCGCAGTGGCGCAGTCAAAGTTGGCGTCGCTCGCAGTGCCGGACGGGGTAGGCGAGGCCGCGGCCGCCATCGTCTGGTCGATCCTGACCGATCCGCCGGCAGTGCTGCACTTGTCTGTCGTTGCCATGTTGAAGGCCACCGTGACCACCAGGATTCCGGGGCTGGCGCTCTTCGCGTTAGCGGCCACCGTCGTGAAGTTCGAGCATGCCAAGTCGGTGTTCGCGGCAGCAGAGCCGATGCCCCCCGAGAGGTTCAGGGCCGTTGACCCACCGGTGTACTTCTCGTTGGGCGTACCGTCCGTCTCGAAGATGATGGCCTTTCGGACGTTCCCGGTTCGGGCCGGCAGCGAACCGAGGTTGTTGGGGTCATTGCCTAGCAGGTACCGCGCGGCAGCCTTCATCGGCGCTGCGAGGTGCGTGCCGGTGCCTGACTGGTTCGTGAGGCAGTTGACAGCCTGGACGAGCTGGCTGCTCGTGTTCACGGTTGTGGTTCCCGGGTTGAGGTAGTCGTTGGAGAACGGCACCGGCATCCAGACACCGGAGGTGTCACTGAAGCTGGATGGGCTGCTCGTGCTGTCGTTGGACTTGCAGTTGCTGGGCGCCGCAGGGTCACTCCACCCGATCGTGCCGAGCGAGACGTACTGCTGGCTGGGGGTCATCACCTGGAACATGCTCTTGATGCCGGTGATCATCGCGCCGATATCGGTGGTGGACATGCTCCCTGTCCGGTCGGCGACGACCGCGACGTCCATCGGGTTCTGCGGGGGATTCCCGCACGAGCCTTTGCAGGCAACCGAGGTCACCGAACCAGTCCCGCCCGTGGTGATGCCGATGGCAGGAGCGAAGGAGAAGGGTACCGGCTTGGCATCGGACACCCTGATGACGTTGCAGGCTTCTGCGATGGTGCATGGGATGGAGCAGATCGTCGCGTTGCACACGAAACCTGTAAAGCTGGGGCCCGCAGTCGCGGGGTTGCAGGTCGCCGGAATCTGAGTCGAGTCGACGACCCAGGTGCTCCCGCTCGCCTTCGAGGCCACCACACAGAAGAAGGTGACCGTGGGGACCGGGGCGGCCGGGTCGTTCTTCGCCGCGAAGGCCAGCGCATCCGCCTTTGCGGTAGTGCCGGAGCCAGGGAGGCGATAGGCGCCGGCCTGGGCGGCAGAGTCGATCGTGTCGTGCAGCTTCTGCAGCTGGTTCACCGGTGTGGCTATGTCGACACCGAGGGCCGCCACGGCAAGGACCACAACCATCAGCAGGGCACTCAGGACAGCGATGGCGCCGCGCTCGCCAGACTCGCTGCGGTCGGGTATCCGAAGCCTCATTCGATCCTCATCTCGGTGGTTCTGGAGAGCGGAAGGCCACCGGAACGTATCGTGCTGCCCACAGGTGTGATCCACAGATGTGTGTAGTCGACCTTGACGATCACGGTCCCGCCAGACAAGGCATCGGTAGGAAAGGTCCCAGTGCAGGCGGTGACGTTGTCGGGTTTGCGACAGGTGATGGTGACCGTGACCTTCGGGGTCCCCGTGGGACGACAGTTCGTACCGGCTCCCACTGGCTCGACCGTTGCCAATGATCTGCGGACCACGCACTCGATGGCATTCGGGTCGGTGTTGACAGAGCCTTGCCGGGCGCCCTCGCGTGAGGCGTTGTTGATCATGGTGTCGCGGTTGATCATGTAGCCGAAGTCGACAATGCCGAACACCAGGGTCAGGAAGACCGGCAGTATCAAGGCGAACTCGACCGCTTCGGCTCCCCGTTCACGCGTGCCCATGTTGCGGCGAAAGCACCAAGCCACAACGCCCTCTTCTCTATCAACCACGCGCGACGGGCCCTTGCTGGCAGGCTCAGCGTTTCGCCGTTCACCGCGAAATCACTCGGATCACTAAGCGTAAGTGCCCCAGAGCAGGCCCGAAGGGCGATGGGCCAACTCAACCTTTTTGGGCGACGCCGGCATCGCCCGTTCGGCCGACTGCGCTCAAAGCGTTTCCGGAACCCAAGGTCGATGCTGTCCACGCCGCTGCGGTTCTTGACGATGCTCATGACCACCCAGAGGTGAAACATGTCGGCGTTGCCCGCGTTGTACATCAGATGATGCCGGGCCACGCGTCGAACTTGTTGTTGAGAAGGAGTACCACATCAGCCTCGTGGGCAAGGGCCGACGCCTCAACCGCCTCGGCCCAGCCCTCCGTGTCAGCCAGTCGCCCTGCCATCATCCGATCGGAGCCCCGTGGCGTGTTGAGCGCCTGACGGAGTGCGGGCAGCCGAACGGCAACCGAGCCAGCGATCTTGGCGGCCTCCATGAGGATCAGCCGTTCCAGCAAGGAGTGGTCGTCGTGCTCGAACGAGAAGTGGACGACGGTGGACCCGCAAGACGCCGACCAGCCGAACCACGACCAGCGACCGCCTCGCTAACGCTTTACGGGAGGAGGAAGGACGATGGTGACCCGCCGGTTTCGTGCCCGGCCACGATCGTCGTTGTTTGGACCGACCGGGTTGGCCGGTCCGAATCCTTGCGGAGCTAGGGTGATCGGCAGGCCGGCCAGCCCCTTCTGCAGTATGCCCGCCACAGCGAGGGCGCGGGCGCGGGACAGTGCCACGTCGTAGGCAGCGCTCCCGCGGTTGTCGGTGTAACCGTTGACCTGGATGGTGCCTTTCAGCCCGGCGCGGCGGACCTGACTGGCGACTCGGACCAGGCCGGACCTGGATGCCGACGTCAGTACCGCCGAGTCGAAGCCAAACAGGACGTCAGAGTTGAGGACGACCTGCCGACCGGGCTGGACGTGGGGAACAGACGTGGGTGCCGCCATCTTGATCGCCGGCAGCGCCGAGTGGGTTCGCGGGCTGGGCCTTGGTGCCGGCCGACTCAGCGCGGCGGAGGGAGCCCGACTCGTGGACCTGTGCAGCGCAACGGGATGGTTGGCGCTGACGTCTTTGACGACTGGACCCGGGGAGCCGGGCTTCCAGACAAGAAACACCGCCAAGAGAAGCATGGCGGCAACCAGGGCAGCCCACATACCACGCGACCGTGAGGTGGGGAGCCAGGCCCCCACCACCGCGGGTGGGGTCTCGGCGCGGGTGACGCGAACGGCACCATCATGGCGTTCCCGGACGGCTGCGATCAGTCCACCGGTCACCCCGATGACATCCTCGGTCCCGGCAATCTGGGCGAACAGAGCTCGAGTGTCCGCTTCGACCAGTAGCGACTGAAGCTGGGATTCCGCAGCAGCCGTCGCGGACAGCTTCACGTTGACCCAGACCCTGCTGGAAGTGGGTTGCGCGCCAGCAAAGCTGCCCGTGTGGTCACCGGAGATCACGGACTCCTCCACGACGCGAGACGCCGACACCTGTCGTGTCGTCGGCGTTAGCTTGATGTGGTCGAACGCCGCCAGCAGCTTGCCGACTGTTTCGCGAATATCTCCATTGGCGAGAGTGATCCGGCTCTCGCCGGACATGAGATCCACGGTGGCGTCTGCGGCGAAACACTGCATGACAGCCTCACGGTCCGCCGAACTGAGGGCGGTACCGAGGCGCTGGAGCAGTGCGCTGGGATCGTTCATCTCATCACCACTGCAAGGCTGCCACGCCCACAGACCTCGCGCTGCGTTCTGCCGCAATCTCAACCGTTCAGCCGAGGTACCGCGTTTGCCGTCCATCCCCATGCTGAGATCACAGCATCGGGGTGGTGCCCAACGCGGCAACTCGGACGGAGAAGGTATGCCGCCCGCTCAGTGAGCGGGCGACACACCTGTGTCGCTGCTGAGTCTCCAGAGCTGGTTCGGTCAGTAGCGGTACGCGTCCGCCTTGTAGGGGCCGGCCACATCGACACCGAGGTAGTCGGCCTGGGTCTGGGTCAGCTCGGTGAGCCTCACCCCCAGCGCGTCCAGGTGCAGCCGCGCGACCTTCTCGTCCAGGTGCTTGGGTAGCACGTAGACCTCGTTCTTGTAGTCGTCCGGCTTGGTCCACAGCTCGATCTGAGCCATCGTCTGGTTGGTGAACGAGTTCGACATCACGAAGCTCGGGTGCCCGGTGGCGTTGCCGAGGTTGAGCAGGCGGCCCTCGGACAGCACGATGACCGAACGGGACGTGCCCGCGTCATCAGCAGGGAAGGTCCACTCGTGAACCTGCGGCTTGATCTCGGTCTTGGTGATGCCCGGGATCTTGGCCAGGCCGGCGATGTCGATCTCGTTGTCGAAGTGGCCGATGTTGCCGACGATGGCCTTGTCCTTCATCCGGCGGATCTGGTCGGCGGTCAGGACATTGAAGCAACCGGTCCCGGTGACGAAGATGTCCGCCGTGGTGATGACGTCCTCCATCGTGGCGACCTGGTAGCCGTCCATAGCGGCCTGCAGCGCGCAGATCGGGTCGATCTCGGTGATGATGACCCGGGCGCCCTGACCCCGCAACGACTCAGCGCAGCCCTTGCCGACGTCGCCATAGCCGGCCACGACGGCCACCTTGCCGCCGATCAGGGTGTCGGTGGCGCGGTTGAGACCGTCGATCAGGGAGTGACGGACGCCGTACTTGTTGTCGAACTTGGACTTGGTGACCGAGTCGTTGACGTTGATCGCGGGGAAGAGCAGGCGGCCGGCCTTCTGCATCTCATAGAGGCGATGCACGCCGGTGGTGGTCTCCTCGGTGACACCCTTGATCCCCGCCGCGACGGTGGTCCACTTCGTGGGGTCGGTTGCCATCGTGTTGCGGACCGTCTCGAGGACGACCTGCCAGTCCTCGGGGTCGTCCGCCTGCGCCGTTGGGACCACGCCGGCGGCTTCCCAGTCGACACCGTTGTGGATCAGCAGGGTGGCGTCACCGCCGTCGTCCAGGATCATGTTGGGGCCGGTTGACCCGGCGAAGTCGGACGGCCAGGTCAGGATCTGCTCGGTGCACCACCAGTACTCCGGCAGCGTCTCGTCCTTCCAGGCGAACACCGGGACGCCCTGCGGGTCATCCGGGGTGCCGTGCGGGCCGACGACAGCGGCAGCCGCCGCCTCGTCCTGGGTCGAGTAGATGTTGCAGGACGCCCAGCGAACCTCTGCGCCCAGGGCGGTGAGGGTCTCGATGAGAACGGCGGTCTGCACGGTCATGTGCAGCGAGCCGGCGATCCGCGCGCCCGTGAGGGGCTTGCTGGCGCCGAACTCCTCGCGCAGAGCCATCAGGCCGGGCATCTCGTGCTCGGCCAGACGCAGCTGGTGACGGCCGGCCTCGGCCAGGCCCAGGTCGCGAACCTTGTAGTCGAAAGGCATAGGAATACTCTCCCTGTTCATTGACTGTGAGTCATGGTTGGCTGACCCGGCGTAGCCCATCAGGGCACATCGTGGGTCATCACCCACGCCGGCAGTGCCCCCAGTCTAGAACGAAACCTCCGGAGGTCGCGATGAACACCCCTTCCCGATCAGGGATCAGCCCGCGACAGCCACCCGGCATACCGCGTCTGCCCGCTCTGCGAGGCGACCTGCGGGATTGAGCTCACCATTGCGGCCGGCGCCGTCAGCGGAGTGCGCGGCGACCGTGACGACGTGTTCAGCAAGGGGTTCATCTGTCCTAAGGGCGCAGTGTTCGACCGCCTCGACAACGACCCCGACCGGTGCCGGCAACCCGGAATGCGAGCCGGGGTCGTCTCGCTGCCCCACGGATGGGGTCACTCCCTCGCCGGCATCCGAGGATCGGTTGCCGCCGCCCGCCCGGGGGTCAACACCAACCTGCTCACCGACCCGCTGGCGCTGGACCCGCTCTCGGGCACATCGGTCCTGAACGGCATACCGGTACGCGTGAAACCCGTTCGGGTGTATGCCTTCTCAGCCCTCGGAGAGCTGCCAGGGTGCAGGCTCCAAGACGCCGCGATCGAGGTCCGGTTCGAGGTAGATCACCAGACTCATCCCGGGCACGGCCTCTCGAACCCGTTGCTCGGCAGCATTGATGGCCGCCACGATCTGTTGCCCGTGGTCCGCAGCACCGACCGCCAGCTTGGCGCAGACCAGCAGCTCCTCGGGACCCAGGTGCAGCGTTCGCAGATGGATGACCCGGTCGACAGCCGAGTCCGGGTCACCCTCCAGGGCAGTCCTGATGGCCGTCACCGTGTCGAGGTGGGCGGCCTCACCCACCAGCAGGGACTTCATCTCGATGGAGAGAACTATCGCGACGGTCACCAGGAGCGTGCCGATCAGGGCCGTTCCGGCGGCATCCCAGATCCCGTTGCCGGTGGCCAGCGTCATGCTGACCCCGAACATCGCAAAGACCAGACCGAGCAGGGCGGCGAAGTCCTCGAGCAGGATGACGGGCAGCTCGGGCGCCTTGGCGTTGCGCACGAACTCGATCCACGAGCTCCTACCCCGGAGGTGGTTGCTCTCAGTGATGGCGGTGCGGAAGGAGAAACCCTCCAGCGCCATCGCGACGAGCAGCACGGCGATCGGCACCCAGCGCCACTCGGTGATCGGTTCGGGATGCTCGAACTTGCTCCAGGCTTCGTAGAGCGCAAAGAGCCCACCGACGGTGAACAGCACGATCGAGACGATGAACGCGTAGACGTACCGTTCACGGCCGAAGCCGAACGGGTGCAGTGGGGTGGCCTCGCGCCGGCTCCGCCTGCCTCCGATCAGCAAGAGCGCCTGGTTGCCGGAGTCGGCCACCGAGTGCACCGACTCGGCCAGCATCGAGCTCGACCCAGTCAGCAGGAAGGCGACGAACTTCGTGATCGCGATGCCGGTGTTGGCAAGCAACGCCGCCACGACCGCCCTGGTCCCGCCCTCAGCTGACATACGCGTCAGCCTATTGCGGGCCGAGCCCGAGGCCGAGCAGTGCGTTCTCAACGACCTCGCAGAGTGCCGGGTGGATCCAGTACTGCCCATGGGCCATCTCGGTCACCGTCTGTCCCAGAGACATCCCCTGAATCAGCGGCTGGATGAGGATCGACGCCTGGTAGCCCATCAGGTGGGCGCCGAGGAGCTCGCCGGTGGCCGGGTCCGCGATCACCTTGCATACCCCCGTGGTGTCCTCCATCGCCCAGCCGTATGCCGTATCGCCATACGCCTGCGTCTTGGTGACGTAGCTGCGGCCCTGTGCCGTGACCTGCTCCTCGGTGAGGCCGACGCTGGCGATCTGCGGGGACGTGAAGACGGCCGAGGGGACGTACCGGTGGTCGAAGCTTCGCAGGTCGCCGGGATGGGTGAGGTTGTGGGCGACGACCCGGGCCTCGTGGTTGGCGACGTGCTTGAGCTGGTGAGCGCTGGACACGTCCCCCAGGGCCCAGACCCCCGCGACGTTGGTGCGCCCGTGGACGTCGACGGTGACCCCGCCGTCCTCGCGGGTGGCGATGCCGGCGACGTCGAGGCCAAGGCCCGCGGTGTTCGGCACCCGGCCGGTGGCCACCAGCAGGACGTCGCCTGACACCCGGCTGCCATCCGCGAAGTCCAGGGAAACCGTGCCCTGGTCGCCGCTGACCTTCAGCAGCTCGGCATTCAGGCGGACGTCCCACTGCTGCCGGGCGATCGCGGTAAAGCTCGCAGAGATCTCGCCATCGAGCTTGCGCAGCAGGGCCTCGCTGCGTGCGACCACCGTGACCTGGCTGCCGAGGGCCGAGAAGACGTGAGCGAACTCGGCTGCGATGAAGCCGGATCCGAGAATGACCAGCCGTCTCGGAAGCTCGTCCAGACGCATCACGGTGTCGGAGGTGTGAAACGGCGCCCCGGACTCGATGACCGTGTCGGGAATGGTCGGGCGTGCTCCGGCAGCGATCACGATCTGGTCGGCGGTGATCTCGGCGCCGCTGTCGATCCCGTTGTCGATCCGCAGCGACCTGGGGCCGGTGAAGGTGGCGTGGCCCAAGAACGCTGTCGTGTTCGGGCCGTTGACGCGATAGTCCTGGCCACCGGCCGCGATCGGGTCGATCCGGCCGAAGACCCGGTCGCGGATGTCCCGCCAGCGCACGCCGTCCAGCGTGGCGTCGATGCCGTAGGTGGCCGCGTGGGTGACGGTGCTGGCCACCTCGGCGGCGTAGACGTACATCTTCGTGGGGATGCACCCCACGTTCAGGCAGGTGCCGCCGAACGTCCCCGCCTCGATGACCGCGACGCACTTGCCGTCGAAGTCGGGGGTGACCAGGGCGTTGCCCGAGCCGGTGCCGATGATTGCCAGATCGAAGTGCTCCACCCGTGAAGGCTATCGCTGACCTGCCCGTCGCCCGCCACGATCATCATCCCCGTCACGTCACTATCCCTATCGGGTGGACGATGGACGAGATCCCCATGCCTGCGGTGATGGCCCGGTTGGCTGATCCAGGTAGTCCGTTCGGCCACACTTTCCGGATTCACCCGACCGGGAAGAAGTCGACCTCTACCGTTAGAGACTGCGGGGAACCGACGACAGGAGATGCCCATGCGCGAGGGCGAGCCCGGTTGGTTCTACATTGGCAACGGGCTGTTGCAGTACAAGGACATCAACGGGTGGACAGATCAGTACCAGGACATTGACGGTCCCGCGAAGACGTCGGATGTCGGAGCCCCCGCGTCCACAGATGTTCTCGGGTCAGGCATCGGAGAGGCAAGACGGCAAGCACGCGATCCCGGGCCACTCACCAGACTCTGCTCCTCAGCGGCGCACCTTCTGGGCGCCGGCTTCAGCCTGCTCATAGCCGTCCTCGGGCGTTTGTTCGTCCTACTCACGGTCCTCCTCTGGCGCTCGATCGTCGGCTTGAGCCGTCTCATGGTGGCCGTCGGGCGGCGCGTGATCGCCGGCCTCCCACGTCTGATCGCCGGCTTCAGCCGACTCAAGGTCGGCCTCTGGCGTTTGACCACCAGCTTCAGCCGCCTCATCGTGGGCTTCGGACAGCACATGATCGCCGGCTTCCGACGTTTGACCACCAGCTTCAGCCGCCTCATCGTGGGCTT
>Ga0302323_100004994_pt1 | contig 10839 bp, 9 predicted proteins | sample Fen_T0_3_FD_201950 | JGI IMG/M metagenome (GOLD analysis project Ga0302323, IMG submission 201950) | Peat permafrost microbial communities from Stordalen Mire near Abisko, Sweden - Fen_T0_3 | ecosystem: Environmental > Terrestrial > Soil > Wetlands > Permafrost | place: Sweden: Abisko... | reverse complement strand
CTACGGCCGGGACGCGGCCGACGACATCGCGCACGCCCTCGGTTGGTCATTGGCGTCCCACGGCTGAGTCGCGCCGACTCCCGACTGCCGTCTCCCGACTCCCGCGCCGTCGCGCGGATCAACTCCGTCTGCGCGGATGAACTCGTTGACTATTGTCCCGCTCGTCCCAACGCCGCGGAGTTGATCCGCGCTGTCGAAGTTGATCCGCGCGGGAGCGGGGGCGGGGCGGGCTCAGAGGCGGACCGGGTAGACGGGCTCGGGGATCTTCGGGGTAATCGCGCCGGTGACGAAGATCCCGTGCCAGATCTGGAACACCAGGATCGTCCAGATCCGCCGGGAGTGGTCGGCCTCGCCGGCCTTGTGCGCGTCGAGCATCGCCAGCACGGCCGCCGGATCGAGATACTCGTCGGTCTGCGCGGAGGTGACGATGGACCGGGCCCACTCGTACGAGTCGCCGGCCAGGTAATGCCGGATCGGCACCGGGAACCCGAGCTTGCGCCGGTGCAGCACGTGCGGCGGCACGATCAGCTCCATCGCCCGCCGCAGCGCCAGCTTGGTGGTCTGCTTCGTCACCTTCTGATCGGCCGGGATGGTCCGGGCGACGTCGAATACCTCGGTGTCCAGGAACGGGACCCGCAGTTCCAGCGAGTTGGCCATGGTCATCTTGTCCGCCTTGACCAGGATGTCGCCGCGCAGCCAGGTGAACAGGTCGACATGCTGCATCCGTGAGATCGGGTCGACCTCGGTGGTCTTGGCGTAGATCGGGTCCGTGACGTCGCGGAACGACCGCGCAGGATCGTAGGTACGGAGCAGGCCGGTGAGCTGCTCCTCGCGGAAGATGCGGGCGTTGCCGTAGTAGCGGTCCTCCAGCTCGAGTGAGCCGCGTCGCAGCATGTCGCGACCGCGGAAGCCTTCCGGCAGCGCGCGTCCCACGGCCGCCAGCCCCTTGCGCAGGCCACCCGGCAGGGCGGTCAGGCTCCGCAGGCTTGTCGGCTCGCGGTAGATGTTGTAACCGCCGAACAACTCGTCGGCGCCCTCGCCGGAGAGCACCACCTTGACGTGCTTGCGCGCCTCGTTGGCCACGAAGTACAGCGGCACCAGGGCCGGGTCGGCGACCGGGTCGTCCAGGTACCAGACGATCAGCGGCAGGGTCTCGGTCAGGTCCGTTTCCGACACGATCCGCACGACGTGCCGCACCCCGATGGCTTCGGCGGACTCCACCGCGATATCGACTTCCGAGAAACCCTCGCGCTCGAAGCCCGTGGTGAACGTCATCAGGTCCGGGTTGTACTTCTTGGCCAGTGCGGCGATCGCCGTCGAGTCGATGCCACCGGACAGGAACGACCCGACCGTGACGTCCGCGCGCATGTGCTTGGCGACCGAATCGTCCAGCACGGCGGCGATGCGCTGGTACAGCGCGCTGCGCTCGGCGTCGCTGATCGCCGGCCGGCCCGCGAAGACCGGATCGAAGTACCGCTTGGTTCGTGGCCGGCCGCCGGGTCGCACGGTGAAGTGGGTGCCCGATTCCACCCGACGGATCGAGCGGTCCATGGTGGCCGGTTCAGGGACGTACTGGAGAACCAGATAGTGCTGCAGGGCCGGGACCTCGACCTCGGCGGTCCCGGTGAGCTCCCGCAGACCCTTCGCCTCCGATGAGAAGGCGACGCCGTCCGGAGTGGAGGCGGTGAACAGTGGCTTGATGCCGAACGGATCGCGCGCGCCGAACAGCACCCGCTCGACGGCGTCCCAGATCAGGAACGCGAACATCCCGCGGAGCCGCGCGACAGCGTCGGCACCCCAGTGGTGGTATGCCGCCACGATTGCCTCGCCGTCACCCTCGGTGGTGAAGACCGTGCCGTGTTCTGACCGCAGCACCTCGCGCAATTCCAGGTAGTTGTAGATCTCCCCGTTGAAGACCAGCGCGTACCGGTCCGGCGAATCCGGCGGCCCCCAGCGCAGGGGTTGGTGCGAGTGCTCGATGTCGATGATCGACAGTCGGTTGAAGCCGAAGACGACGTCCTGGTCGTGCCAGGTGCCGGCGTCATCCGGGCCGCGGTGACGGGCGCAGCGCATGCCCGCCGCGATCGCGTCCACGCTCGCCCCGGCCCGGCCGGTGCCTGAGACAAAACCCATCAGTCCACACACGCGTGCTGCCACCACCTGTCCGATCGAGGCCGTCCTGACGCGAACGACGAGCCGGCCCACTGGTCAGACCCCAGTATCTCCGCCGCCGCGCGCCCCCTCGCTCACCATCGGATTCCCGGCGTGCCCGGTCACCATCCGGCCGCGAAAAGGATTGCCGGGTGCGGCGGCACCCCAGTTCGCCGTCAGAGATCGACATCGACACGTCCGCCGCGGGCCGCCCGGTCGGGTGGATCCGGCGGGGGCACGGTAATCTCCCGTTGTCGGGGACAGTGTGTCGCCGGTCGGTCGGTTTTGCGAACGCCATCCGGCAATGACGTCAGGCGAGAAGGAAGGGCGCACGTGACTCGGTCTCGCGCGGTTCGGCGGCTCTTCATCGCCGGAATACTCGCCGTAGCATCCCTGTTGCTCAGTGGCTGTTCCTTTGCCGACCTGCCCCGGTTCGGCTGGCCGCAGGGCATCACCCCGCAGGCCCAGCGCATGCAGTACTTCTGGTCATCGGCCTTCATCGCGGCCCTGTGTGTCGGCGTGCTGGTCTGGGGGCTGATGTTCTGGGCCTTCATCGTCTACCACAAGCGCAAGAACGGTCCCCAGTACCCGAAGCAGACCAAGGAGAACCTGCCGCTCGAACTCGTCTACACCGCTGTCCCCTTCCTGATGGTGGGGGTGTTGTTCTACTTCACCGTCACCACCGAGAACTTCGTGCTGGAGACTCAGCCCAATCCCGACGTGACGGTCGACGTCACCGCCTTCAAGTGGAACTGGGACTTCGGCTACCCGGGGACCACCGTGCCGGGCGGCGGCGGTGACGTCCACACCATCGGCACCAGCCAAGAGGTTCCGATCCTGGTGCTTCCCGTGGGCAAGGTCGTCCAGTACCAGTTGCGCTCCAAGGACGTCATCCACTCGTTCTGGACGATCGACTTCCTGTTCAAGCGGGACGTGTTCCCCTACCCGGAACAGAACCAGTCGAAGAACATCTTCCAGAACACCATCGAGCAAACGGGCGCGTTTGTCGGCCGCTGCGCCGAGCTCTGCGGCACCTACCACAGCGCGATGACCTTCGAGGTCCGAGCGGTGCCCGAGGGCATCTACCAGTCCTATCTCGACCTGCGTCAAAAGGTGAACCCGGCGACGAAACTGCCGTACACCGCTGCCGACGCTCTGGGGAAGATCCAGCAGGACGATCCGTCGTGCGGCCAGCTGTGCGCGCCGCTGGCCACCACCACCTACCCGCTCGACACCAACCGCGAGGCCAAGTCCGCCTCCGAGCCACCGGCAGGGAACAACTGATGGCCGCACACACCAGGGAGCCGGAGACCCCCGAAACCGCCAAGGGCGGATTACGGGTCGAGACCTGGATCTTCGTCGTGTTGACGGTCTTCTTCGCACTCGCCGCGGTGGTGTATGGGATCCTGGCTCCCACCGAGCCGGTGGGCATCGTCGCGCTGTCGCTGACGGCGGGGCTGAGCTTCATCATCGGGACGTTCCTCTGGTTCATCTCGCGGCGGCTGGAGGCTCCCCGGCCGGAGGACAACGAGCACGCCGAGGTGTCCGACGGGGCCGGCGACGTGGGGTTCTTCTCGCCGGGGTCGTACTGGCCGTTCACCATGGCGCTGTCGGCCGCGTTGGTGGCCGTGGCGAGCGCGTTCCTGCTGTGGTGGCTGATGCTGATCGGGGTCGGGTTCCTCTTCTTCGCCATCAGCGGTCTCGTGTTCGAGTACCACCGGCGGCCGGCGCACCACTGATCCCAGTTCAGCCGGAGCGAACGGAACCGCCGGCCAGTCACGCCCGGATCCCAGGGGCCGTGGCGAGACGGTGGCCGGGGACGGCAACATCGGACTGAGCCAGTCACCGACGCCCCAGGTGCGGCGAGGGACATCGACGATCCTGGTGCCTCACCCTACCGGCGAGCTTGTCGGGTCACCGGCCGGAACCGTGCCGGGTCAATCCGGCTGCGAAGCCGCCGCCTGCTCGTGCCTGCTGACGTTCGTACCTGCTGACGTTCAAAGCAGTTTCGGACAGGCCAAGGTAACCGTGCCTCCCAGATCGGATCCGACCGGCGGCCTGCCACATGTGTGATTGCCGTCCGTGGAAACGAAGTGTTGACCACTTCGATCCGCAAATGTCCGTACCAACGCCTTACCGCTGACGGCCGGGTAACACCCGCCCTGGAGGCCCGCCGGGGCCTTCCGTGCCGAAGCTGCCGGTCGGATCGATCAGTGCTTGGTTCCGGCCTCGATCTCCTCCATGGCATGGATCTCGTCGTCGTAGGAGATGATCCCGGTCTCGTCGGTGGGGGTGAGCAGACCCGGCACCGCCGCTCCGGCCGATCCCAGCTGGTTCATCCGCTTGGGAACCGGGGCGCCCTGGTAGGCCAGCGGGATCGGATGGCCGTGGTCGTCGACCGGACCCAGCGGCTGGTGCACCTCGATGAACTCTCCACTGGGCAGCCGTTTGATGATTCCGGTCTCGACGCCGTGTTCGAGCACGGCTCGGTCGGAGTGCTGTAACCCCAGGCACAACCGGTAGGTCACGATGTAGGCGATCACCGGGAGGATGATGGAGCCGATCCGGCCGATCCACGTCATCACGTTGAGCGAGATGTCCAGCTTGAGCGCGAACAGGTCGTTCGCACCGCTGATCAGGTTCACGATGTAGAAGGCCAGGAACGCCGCACCCAGCGCGGTCCGGACCGGAACGTCTCGCGGACGCTGCAGCAGGTTGTGTATCGCGTCGTCCTTGGTGAACGCCTTCTCGATGAACGGGTAGCTGATCACCAGGATCGTGAAGACGCCGCCTGCGAGGATGGACGGGAAGAACACCGCGGGCACCATGTAGTGCCCGAACAGGTTTCGTATCTCCCAGGCCGGCCACACCCGGACCAGGCCGTCCAGGAAGCCCATGTAGAAGTCGGGTTGGACGCCGGCCGAGACCTGCGCCGGGTTGTAGGGACCGATGTTCCACACCGGGTTGATCTGGAACACCCCGCTCATGATCGCGGTGATGCCGAAGACCACCGCGAAGAAACCGCCGCCCTTGGCCGCGAACGAGGGCAGCACCCGCAAGCCGATCACGTTCTTCTCGGTCGCTCGCGGGGCGGGGAACTGGGTGTGCTTCTGGAACCACACCAGCGCGACGTGCACGGCGATCAGCGCCAGGAAGATGCCCGGGATGAGCAGGATGTGTAACGAGTAGAACCGCGGGATGATGATGTCGCCGGGGTAGTCACCGCCGAACACCGCCCAGTGCGCCCAGGTGCCGATCACCGGAATGGACAGGATGAAGGCGCTGACGGCCCGTAGCCCGGTGCCCGACAGCAGGTCGTCCGGCAGCGAATAGCCCAGGAAGCCCTCGGCCATACCCAAGACCAACAGCAGCACGCCGATGATCCAGTTCACCTCGCGCGGCTTGCGGAACGCGCCGGTGAAGAAGACGCGCATCATGTGCAGCAGCATCGAGAAGACGAACAGCAGAGCGGCCCAGTGGTGGATCTGCCGGATCAGCAGGCCACCCCGAACATCGAAGGAGATGTTCAGCGTCGAAGCGAAGGCCATCGACATGGGCACGCCGCGGAGCTTGTCGTAGACCCCCTGGTACACCGTCTCCGTCATGGAGGCGTCGAAGAACAGCGTCAGGTACACACCGGAGAGCAGCAGCACGATGAACGAGTACAGGGCGGCCTCACCGAGCATGAACGACCAGTGGCTCGGGAAGACCTTGTTCAGCGCCGTCCGCAGGGGACGGGCGCCGTGGTAACGGATATCGACGTTGTCCAGCGCCTTGGCGACCCCTGAGGGGCCTGCGGATGCCTTGGTGGGGGTGGTAAGGCGGCTCATCCGCTTGCCTCCTTGGGCTCGGAATACCACGCGGGGAACTTGCCGTTCTCCCAGAATCCGGGACCTACTGCTTCGACGAAGTCCTTGACAGCGACGAAGTACCCCTCGTTGTCCAGCGCGATCGGGAGTTGCGGGAGGGGTCGGGTCGCCGGGCCGAAGACCGGGAACGCGCCCTCGTTGACGTTGAACTGGGACTGATGGCACGGGCACAGGACGCGTCCGGTCTGCTGCTCGTAGAGCGACACCGGGCACCCGACGTGGGTGCAGACCTTCGAGTAGGCGTAGTAGTCGCCGAATTGGAAGCCCTGCTGGCCATCGCGGATCCGCACCACCACGTCCGATCGCAGCCGGAAGAGCATCACGGCGGCGTCGGCCGCCTTGGCGCCGCCCGGCACGCCGGGGAAGACGGTCATCATGGATCCGGCTTCCATGTCCGAGGGCTTGATCGGGGTGCCGTCGATCTGCACCAACCGGACCTTGACCCCGTCAGGCGAAGGTGCCCAAGGCGTCACCCACAGCGGTGAGTCCGCACGCTCCGCCCAGGGGTTCCTGATCAACCCGCCGAGCACCGGCACCAGGGCCGCCAGCCCGAGGCCGCCACCGGCGAGCAACAGTGACCCCTTGAGCACCCCGCGGCGCTTGACTCCTGCCTTGTCGCCGGTGTCCAGCACCTGCGCGGCCAGCGTCTGGCGATCGACCTCGGCCGACATGCCCTCGTGCCGCTGCTGGACGGCGACCTCGTGCGGCATGATCTTCTTCGCCAGCGACACCACACCGAGGCCGAACAGCAGGATGGTCGCGCCGAGGGTCAGCCCGATCAACGGCGTGTACAGGGCGTACACCCACTGCTTGTCCGAGTATGCCGGCTCGTACTCGGCCGGCCAGAAGATGAACACAACGGTGAAGATGAGCGCGAACAGGGCGGCGAGCAGGAACCACATCGCGACATGCCGCTCGGCCCGCTTGTCGGCCGGCGACCCAGGAACGTACCGCTCGCCGAACTCGACCAGCTCGACGCCGTCCATGGCCATGCCGAGGTTGGAGAGTTCTTCCCGCGACATCTTGCCCAGTTCCTCGGGGTCCGGGATCGGCAGGTTCGGGTTGCCGCTCATGCCCTTGACCCCATCCACAGCGTGGCCGCCACGATCGCGCCCATCCCGACCAGGAAGGCGATGAGGCCCTCGGGTGCCGGCCCGAAGCCGCCCGCCGAGTACCCGCCAGGATCGATCGTCTCCTTGTTGTTCTGGACGAAGGTGATGATCGCCCGCTTCTCGTCGGGCGTCAGCTGGCCGTCGCCGAACTTCGGCATGTTCTGCGGCCCGCTCAGCATTGCGCCGTAGATCTGCCGATCGGTGGCCTCGGTGAGGGCCGGCGCGTACTTGCCCTGCGACAGCGCGCCCCCCTGTCCGGTGAAGTTGTGGCAGGACGCGCAGTTCAGCCGGTAAAGCTCGCCGCCGCGGGAGAGCTGGGCCGGGGCGCGCAGGTCGCCGTCGGGAATCACCGGCCCACCTCCGTTGGCCTGGATGAAGGCGCCGAGGGCGTCGGTCTCCTCGGGCTTGAACACCGGTTGCTTGCGCTGGATCTGAGCCCCGTTCGCGTCTGCGGGCATACGGCCGGTGGATACCTGGAAATAGGTGGCGGCCTCGCCGACCCCGACCAGCGACGGTCCGCGCCCCTGGACGCCCTGGAGGTTCGCGCCATGGCACGTGATGCAGGCGGTCTCGTACAGCCGCTGGCCCTCGGCGATCTGCTTGGCGTCCACGCTGGCCGCCACTGCGGTCTCCCCCCTGGGTGCCAACGTGCCGAAAGCCACACCGAGTGCGGTCAGCGCGAACAGCAGGGCCAGACCACCGGTGATCCGCCGCACCGCCTTGGATCGGCGGCGTCGTCGCCCCTGACCGCCGGTGGGCGGTGCGTCGTGGTCACTCATTCGTGGACACCTCGTGCTCGGTAGCGGCGGCTGGCGGGTGCGGGGGCCGCACTACGGCGCGGTCCGCAGGGACTGCCGGTGATGCTTGAAGATCGGTACTGCGAGAACCCGGGAATCGGATGCACCAGACCTCCGCCCGGAGCACCGATGCACGGATTCGACCACTGCGAAAACGGGGTCATCGGATGATGTAGATCGTGGTGAACAGGCCGATCCACACCACGTCGACGAAGTGCCAGTAGTAGGACACCACGATCGCGCTGGTGGCCTGGGCGGGGGTGAATTTCGAGACCTTGGTCCGACCGATCAGGAAGAGGAAGGCAACGAGGCCGCCGATCACGTGCAAGCCGTGGAAGCCGGTGGTCAGGTAGAAGACCGTGCCGTAGGGCGAGGACGACAGGCTCGTCCCGTGCTGGGTGACCAGCGTGTGGTACTCGTTCGCCTGGCCCAGCACGAACATCAGCCCGAGCACGAAGCTCAACAGGTACCAGCGGCGCAGCGAGAACACGTCGCCGCGTTCGGCCGCGAACACCCCGAACTGACAGGTGAACGACGACGCGATCAGGATGATCGTGAAGACGAGCGCGTAGCCAACGCTCAGTTCGGTCGGCGCGGGCGGCCACTCGCCGTCCGTCTGGCCCCGGATCGTGAAATAGATCCCGAACAACCCGGCGAAGAACATCAGCTCGCTGGCCAGCCACACGATCACGCCGACGCTGACCATGTTCGGCCGGTTGAGCGTATGGATCCTGGTGCTGATCGCGGAGGGCCCAGGCGGGCTGGTCGCAGTCGTCACACGAGGATTATGGACTGCGCACCGCGATCATGCGCCTGCGGGATCATCTCGGGCGGGTCGCGCCACCCGCCGAGGCGACGACACCGCAGGTCGCAGCCGCCGGAGCCGCCCCGGCCGGCGGTCGAAACCGCCGGTGACGGCGGGCGTCTCGACCTCCGACGGCGGGCCGACGACCCCGTCCGCAGCCGTGCCCGGAGCGGCGCGAGAGGCCGGATCCGGGCCTGGCGCTAGCATCGTGGCGGTCAGGGTTCGGCGAGCCGCCGGCCCGTCGTGGCCGCAGCGCGCCCGTCACCGCGTGCACGGTCGTCATCGAAGGTGGACACGCATGATGGGCGATTTCCGATGAGCAATCCCGTGCTGCTGGTCTACAGCCACCGGGCCGACGTCCGCGAGCGCATCATCACCGCGATCGGTCGTCGGCCCGCTCCGGACGTCGGCCGCGTCGATTACCTCGAGTGCTCGGCCGTGCACGAGGTGATCATGGCGATCGACGCCCAGGAAGCCGACATCGTGATCCTGGACGGTGAGGCTCAGCCGACCGGCGGGATGGGCATCAGCCGGCAGATCCACCAGGAGGCGACGGTCATCCCACTCGTGATCCTGGTCGTCCGGCGGGCCGACGACCGCTGGCTCGCCACCTGGGCGCAGGCGGACGAGGTCCTGGTCTACCCGCTGGATCCGGTCATCGCAGCGGAAACCGTCGCGTCACTCCTGCGTCGGCGAGGTGGTGAGGTGGTCCGCTCGGCGGCCGACGGAACGCACTCGCGGTGACCGACGGTCGAACCTGGCCGGCGCTGCTCACCCGATTGTTGGCGGGAGAGAACCTCGACGGTTCGGACACCGGCTGGGTGATGGACAAGATCATGACGGGGGAAGCCACCCCGGCTCAGCTCGCGGGGTTCGCGGTGGCGTTGCGGGCCAAGGGCGAGACGGCGGCCGAGGTGTCCGGGCTGGTCGACAGCATGCTCGCGCACGCGGTCCGGGTCAGCGTGCCAGGACGGGCGGTGGACATCGTGGGCACCGGCGGAGACCAGGCCGACACCGTGAACATCTCGACGATGGCCGCCGTGGTGATCGCCGGCGCCGGGGCGCCGGTGGTCAAACACGGCAACCGGGCCGCGTCCAGCAGGTGCGGCGCGGCTGACCTGCTCGAGGGCCTCGGGGTGAGCATCTCGTTGCCCGCGGGGGCCGTAGCCGCCACGGTCGCGGAAGTCGGTATCGGCTTCTGCTTCGCTCCTGTCTACCACCCGTCGTTTCGCCACGCGGCTGCGGCGCGGCGCGAATTGGGCATACCGACGGTGTTCAACTTCCTCGGTCCGCTGACGAATCCCGCCCAACCCGCGGCCGGGGCCATCGGCTGTGGCAACGCGCGGATGGCCCCGGTGATGGCTGCCGTCTTCGCCACGCGAGGCGCTGACGTGCTCGTTTTCCGGGGCGACGACGGGCTGGACGAGCTGACCACCACGACGACCTCGACGGTATGGGAGGTTCGTGGCGGCGCGGTGCGCGTGGTGACGATCGACCCGACGACGTGGGGTCTGCCGCGGGCTGCTCCCGCGGACCTGCGGGGCGGAGACGTCCGGATCAACGTCGCGGTGGCCCGGCAGCTGTTTGCCGGGCAACTGGGCCCGGTCAGGGACGCGGTCGTGCTGAATGCCGCGGCCGGGTTGGCGACTCATGCCGGTTTGACCGGTGACCTGACGGCCGACCTTGCCGGCGGCGTCGAACGGGCGACCGCGTCGCTGGAGTCCGGAGCGGCCGGATCGGTCTTGGACCGGTGGGTGAGCCTGGGGAGCCGGCTGGCCACGGGTTGATCCTCGCGGTTGCGGTGGACGGCACGGCGGCGCGGATCGAAGCAGTCGCTCAGGCCTGCATGCCGATCGAGAAGGCGTCGTCGGCGTCCCGCTGCGAATACGACCGGAATGCGATGTGGGTCACCGTCCGCAACACTCCTGGAACCTTGGAAATGTGACCGGGCACCAAGTCGGCGATCGCCTCGTGGTCGGCGACCCGGGTGATCGCCACCAGGTCGACATCTCCGGCACAGGAGTACACCTGGTCGACCCCCGGCAGGTCGGCGATCTGCTGGGCGGCCTCGGTGATGCGGTCGGCCTCCACATCGATGAGCACGA